>Ga0114129_10007194_pt1 | contig 15838 bp, 12 predicted proteins | sample RhiMetdeltSRZDD1_FD_80071 | JGI IMG/M metagenome (GOLD analysis project Ga0114129, IMG submission 80071) | Populus rhizosphere microbial communities from Tennessee, USA - Rhizosphere MetaG P. deltoides SRZDD1 (version 2) (version 2) | ecosystem: Host-associated > Plants > Roots > Rhizosphere >... | reverse complement strand
GTCGCTCGCGGCGCTGGCCTCGGCCGAGGAGCGCGACGTCACCGACACGTGGCGCCCGCTCGGCTACAACATCCGCCCTCGTCGGCTGCAGTCCATAGCGCGCGAATCGATGGCGCGATACGGCGGACAGCTTCCATCGGACCAAGAGACGCTTCTCTCGTTCAAGGGCATCGGCGCCTACACGGCTGGCGCGATCAGAAGCTTTGCGTTTGGCGAGCGAGCGGCGATTCTGGACACCAACGTCGCACGCGTGCTGTTTCGGGTCTTCGTGGGACGCGGAGACATCAAGGCGCACACGATGCGCAAGCGCTTGTGGGGAGTCTCAGAGTCGCTCGTGCCGCACAAACACGTCTTCGACTTCAATCAGGCGCTGATGGATTTCGGCGCCACAGTCTGCACGGCGAGGAAACCAAAGTGCGACGTCTGTCCAATGACCAGCTCCTGCACGACGTTTCCTCGTCTCTCTCCTCGTTCCAAATCGTGATCATCGTCGTCGCTGCCCTCGTTCAGGAGAACGGCGCGTTCCTGGTGACTCGTCGCCAGGAGGGCGTGCACCTTGCGGGCCTCTGGGAATTTCCCGGAGGCAAGATTCACGAGGGCGAGAGCCATCACCAGGCGCTCACGCGAGAGATCCGTGAAGAGCTCGACGTGGACATCGATGTGGGCGATCTCGTATTTCATGTGACGCATGAGTACGAGGACAGGACCATTGCGCTCTTCTTCTATGCGTGCACGCTGCTCGGATCACCGCGGCCGCTCCTGGGGCAGGAGATGAGATGGGTTGAGCGCTCGGAGTTCGGATCGCTCGGCTTTCCGCCGGCCGACCAGGAGCTGATCAGGCGCCTGACAGAATGAGCCGCTCCGTAACTGTGGCCGGCGTGCGACCCGCGGTCCCGTCGGCTTCGAGCGTCGTGCCTGCGACCACAAAGTCTCGGTGAACGTATCCCAGCGCGATCGTCCCGAGCCGTGGTGATTCGGCGGCGCTGGTGATGAATCCAACTTCTCGAGTGCCGGCGAACAAGCGCGCGCCTCGGCTCGGAGACGGCCCGCCAATGCGCAGCCCGACGAGCTTCCTCACGACACGGCCGTGACCGCGGTGCAGTACGCGGATGATGACCTCCTGACCCACGTAGCAGCCTTTCGTCAAGGAGATCGCGCGGTCCTCGATGCCTGCCTCGAGCGGAATCGTATCGTCGGTCATGTCCACTCCGAAGATCGGATAACACGCTTCGACCCGTGCGGTTTCTATGGCATCGGGCGAGACCAGAGAGGCCCCCTCCCGCATGAGCGCGGCGATCACATGCTCTTCCTGCGCTCGCTCCACGTAGATACAAAAGCCGGCGACGCCCAGTTGATCGATGCGCGCGAGTGACACCGGATGCTCGCCGAACTCGGACTGCGTGTGCCGATACTCGGGCCACGTTGCGAGACCGCTGAGTCCCAGGAATACCCGCTCGAGAACGTCGGGAGCCTTCGGACCATGAATCCAGACTCCGGTCAACGTGTCGAGCGAACCGACACGAACGTCCTCGGTGAAGATGAATTGCTCCAGGCGATCGAGCGTCGCCTGCGCAGTGTCCGCGGGGACATCCAGCAAAATCATTCCGCCCGACTCGAGGACGTGCATGTCCGTCAGCATTCGCCCCTGCGGTGTGAGCCAGGCCGCATAGCAGCCGCTGCCGGGAACGAGCGCCGGGATGTCGTTGGTCAACAGCCCCTGGAGGTACGTGGCGCGATCCTTCCCGGCGACCGCGATCTGACGATGCGGCGCAACCGCCCCAATGGCGGCGCCTTCTCGAATGGCGAGGTAGTCGTCTTGTAAAGTCATGCGGCTAGGGCGGAACTGATACGATCGCGGGAGATGCGCTCTATTTATTTTACCTGTGCAGTGTTTCTTCTCCTGACGCCTCCCGCCTTGGCTCAGCAGGCGCAACCGACCGCCAAACCCTCGTCTTACACAGTGTTTTTTCGCGGTACGCCGATAGGACGAGAAGAGCTCACAGTACAGAGGGACGCGACCGGCACGACGTTCACTGCGCAGGGACGTCTTGATGCGCCCCTCAACGCGATCACGCGACGTGCCGAGCTCAAGTACGGACCGGACGAATCGCCTCAGCGATTCGTCCTCGAAGGCAGCTCGAACGGCAACGAGGTGTCGGTCCGCACGTCGTTCACCAACGGCACCGCGGTCACCGAGGGCAACCAGGGCACGGCGAAGATTGCGACGACGCATCCAGTCGCCCCGCAGGCGCTGGTGTTACCGAACGGAATCTTCACCCTGTATACAGCGGTCGGGCAGCGCCTTCGATCGTCACCGCCCGGTAGCGAGCTTCGCGCGTACATCCTTCCCATTGGCGAAATCGGGGTCCGCGTGGTGAGCACGCGCCAGGAACGCATTCAGGTCGGCACCACCTTTCTCGAAGTGCAGCAGCACGAATTGATGTTCCACAATCCCGGTGGCGACCTCGCCGTCATGCTCACCGCAGAGTACAGTGGGGCGCTCGTTCGTCTGAGTATTCCGGCGCAGGCGATTGATGTCGTGCGCGTGGACGTCGCATCGCCGACGTCGCGCACGCAGGTATTCTCGAATCCCGGCGATGAGCCGGTCATCATCCCCACAACGGGGTTCAACCTTGGCGCGACCCTGACGCGGCCAAAGAACGCAGCCGCGCGCGTGCCGGCGGTCGTGTTGCTGTCGGGATCAGGTGTTGGCGACCGCGACGGCTGGGCACTCGGGATTCCCACGCTCGCGCAGCTCGCCGGTGCGATGGCCGACGCGGGGTTCCTCGCCGTGCGGTTCGACAAACGCGGCTACGGACAAAGCGGAGGCCGGTCTGAATCCGCCACCCTCTCCGACTCGGCCGACGATGCCCGCGCGATCGTGCGCTGGCTGCTCGAACGCAAGGATGTCGATCCAAAGCGCATTGCTCTCGTCGGTCACAGCGAGGGCGCATGGGTCGCGTTGTTGACCGCCGCTCGAGAAAAGCGAGTCGCCGCCGTAGCGTCCATCGCGGGACCATCAACGACCGGCGCGGACCTTGTGCTCGAACAGCAGCAGCACGCGCTCGATCAGATGAAGCTGTCTCCAGCCGAGCGCGAGAAGAAGGTCGCGCTGCAGAAGCAGATTCAAGCCGCTGTCTTGACGGGCAAAGGCTGGGAAGGCATACCGGCGGAAGAACGACGGCAAGCAGACACGCCGTGGTTCCAGAGCGTGCTGGCATTTGAGCCTGCCAAGGTCATCCGCGACGTGCGGCAACCGCTGTTGTTCGTCCATGGCGAGATCGATCGTCAGGTGCCCGTCGCGCACGCTGACCGATTCGCGGACCTCGCACGCAAGGAGAGCGATTCGAAATCCGTCGACATCGTGATCGTGCGTGGCGTCAATCACCTGCTGGTGCCGGCGATCACAGGTGAGGTCAACGAGTACGGCGCGCTCACCGATCGCAACGTCAGCAAGGATGTGACAAGCGCGGTCTCGGCGTGGCTGACAAAAACGTTCGCCGCGATTCGTTGATGTGGGAGCCTTGCGTGGTGACGAGATGAACAGTCGCTCGATTCGCGTTCCGGACCTGAAAGAAAAGAAGCGACTCGGCGAGAAGATCGCCATGCTCACGGCCTACGACGCGACGATGGCACGTCTGCTCGATCGTGCGGGCGTCGACGTGATCCTCGTCGGCGACTCCCTCGGAACCGTCATCCTTGGCTACGAGCACACACTTCCGGTGACGCTCGAGGCCATGATTCATCACACGCGTGCCGTGGTCCGTGGAACCGAGCGGGCACTGGTTGTCGCTGACATGCCGTTTCTCACATATCAAGTCAGCGTAGCGGAGGCGGTACGCAATGCGGGGCGCCTGCTGCAAGAGGGAGGCGCCGCCGCAGTAAAGCTCGAAGGTGGCAGGCCCGTGCTGGACGTTGTCCGACGGCTCGTGGACATCGGTATCCCCGTGATGGGCCACCTCGGGCTGCAGCCGCAGTCGGTGCACCTGGTTGGCGGTTACACCAGACGCGCCACCAAGCCTCGAGACGCCGCCGCGCTCCTGGACGAGGCGCTGGCGCTCGAAGAGGCGGGGGCGTGTGCGATCGTGCTCGAAGCAATACCGTCGGAGGTTTCACGCACCGTGACGGACCATGTGAGCGTGCCGACGATTGGCATTGGAGCCGGGCCGGATTGCGATGGGCAGGTCCTCGTCAGCTACGACATGCTCGGACTTTTCGACGGTGCCGTCCCATCATTCGTGAAGAAATACGCCGACCTCGCCGCCACGGTGACCGCTGCAACGAGTGCCTACGTGGACGATGTCCGGGCCGGCAGGTACCCGCACGCCCCGTCAACAGTCTCCACCGCGCAGCCCTGACATGCTCGAGGTCGTCGACACGATTGACGCCCTCCGCGAGCGAGTGGGCGAGCGTCGCCGTTCTGGACATACGGTCAGTCTGGTGCCGACGATGGGCGCGCTCCATGCTGGCCATGCCAGTCTGATCGAGCGTGCCCGGCGCGAATCAGGCGCCGTGGTCGTGAGCATCTTCGTCAATCCTTTCCAGTTCGATCGCGTCGAAGATCTCGAGCGCTATCCTCGGTCGCTCGATACCGACGTCGATGTCTGCCGGGGTCTCCGCGTCGATCTCGTGTTTGCGCCGTCTGTGAGTGTGATGTACGCGGCGCCGCAGATGATGAGCGTCGACGTGGGCCGCCTCGCCGACCATTTGTGCGGTCGATACAGGCCTGGACACTTCCAGGGCGTCGCGACGGTGGTGCTGAAGCTGTTCGGGATCGTACAGCCCGACGTCGCCTATTTTGGTGAGAAGGACGCCCAGCAGCTCGCAGTTGTGCGCCGTCTGGTTACAGACTTTAACGTGCCTGTGAGGATCGTGGGCGTCCCGACCGTGCGCGAGCCCGATGGCGTGGCGCTCAGCTCGCGCAATCTGCGGTTGAGCGCGGCGGAGCGTCAGCTTGCTCCTTGCCTGTACAGCGCGCTGCGTCATGCTGCCGCGAGCGTCGACGCCGGCGCCACGAACGCCGCGGAGGTCGCACGTGATGCCGCGACGCTCATTCCTGCTGACGACCGGCTGAGACTCGAGTATCTCGAGCTGGTCGACCCCGACGATTTTCAGCCGGCGACGATCATTGCGGCGCCAGTCATCGCCGCCGGCGCACTGTGGGTGGGAACGACGAGGCTCATCGACAACGTGCGCTGTATTCCTCGCATCCGCTCTCGCGAGGCGAGCATGATCGATGAACCCACAGGAGCAGCGCGATGAGTATGAGCCGCGTACGGACCCTCGTGCTTTCCGCGATCGCGTTGGCAAGCGCGGCAGCGGTGCTGGTAGGCGCGCAATCCTCCAACGCACGCCCGTCGACGCCGAACAAAGGCATCACATCTGTCGCGGGCATCAAGGTCGGCCACTACACGCTCACCGAGCGACCTACTGGTTGCACCGTCGTGCTCGTCGACGGCGAAGGCGCCATCGCGGGCGTGTCTCAGCGGGGAGGAGCACCAGGCACCGCGGAAACCGATCTGCTCGATCCCGCCAACCTGGTCGAGCGCGTGAACGCAATCGTGTTGTCAGGTGGCAGCGCGTTTGGCATCGACGCGAGACAGGGTGTCGTGCGCTATTTGGAAGAGCGCAAGGTGGGCTACAAGACCGGGGCCGGGGTTGTCCCGATCGTACCGACCGCGATTCTGTTTGACCTTGGATTCGGCGGTGACCCGAAGATTCGTCCCACGGCCGATTGTGGTTACAAGGCCGCGAGTGCGGCGAGCGACAGCCAGGTCCAAGAAGGCAACATCGGCGCGGGAGCCGGAGCGACGGTTGGCAAGATGGGAGGCTCCGCCGGTCGCGGAGTGCGGTCGGAGATGAAGGCTGGAATCGGGTCTTCGTCGATCACGCTCGGCAACGGTCTCGTCGTCGGTGCGATCGTTGCGGTCAACGCTGTCGGCGACATCATCGATCCCGACACGGGGCGCGTGGTCGCCGGTGCGCGGAAAGCGGATGGCACCCTCGCCGATGCGCGCAGGCTGCTACGTTCCGGATCGGTTGGCGCCACACCTGCGGCCGGCGAAAACACGACGATTGCCGTCGTCGCCACCAATGCTCGACTCACCAAAACCCAGATGCATCGGGTCGCGCTGATGGCCGACGACGGACTGGCGCGGGCGATTAATCCGTCGCATACGCTTGGCGACGGCGACACCGTGTTCGCGCTCGCGACAACGCGTTGGGAGGGCCGAGCCGACGTGACGACGATCGGCGCGCTCGCGGCCGAGGCCCTGTCGGAGGCCGTCGTCCGCGCGGCCACACAAGCGACCGCATCTGGCGGTCTGCCCTCGGCGCGGGATCTGGGGACGGTGCCGGCACGTTATAAGTGACCTGTAATGCAGAATGCAAAATGCAAAATGCAAGAACGGTCGTGCAGGTCGACGCCTTGAGGCGCCGTTTGGGCTGCGCACTCGTTTTTAGTTTTGCATTTTGCATTTTGCATTTTGCATTTCACGCGTGAGCCTTCACCTCACCCTCCTCATCGCCTATTCCTTCGGCATCGTCGGGCTGGGGATTTGGACGGCTCGGCTCGTTCGCGGCAGCAGCGAATTCTTCGTCGCGGGGCGGAGCCTCGGACCCGGTCTGATCCTGGCGACGATGCTCGCCGCGAACATCGGCGCCGGGTCGACGGTGGGCGCTGCGGGGCTCGCGTATCGAGAGGGGATCAGCGCGTGGTGGTGGGTCGGATCGGCCGGCATCGGATCGATCGTGTTTGCGTTCTTCGTTGCTCCGCGTCTGTGGACCATCGCGAAGGAACACGATTTCTACACGACGGGCGACTATCTCGAGTACCGCTACAGTCCAGGCGTTCGAGGACTGACGACGGCGCTCGTTGCGCTCGGTGCGTTGACGTTGCTCGCGGGTCAGCTCATTGCGGGCGCCACCATCTTCAACGTCCTGACAGGGATGCCCCGGTGGGCAGGCGCGCTCACAGGCGGCGCGATCATGACCGCGTACTTCACGGCGGGCGGTCTGCTGGGCTCGGCGTGGGTGAATACGCTGCAATTGATCGTGATGCTTGTCGGCCTCTTGCTCGCGCTGCCGGTGGCGCTCGGCAATGTGGGCGGTTTTGCGGGGCTGACGCACGGCCCGGTGCCCCCGTGGTTTGGGGATATCACGTACTCGTCGGGTCCCAATTCGGGCTGGACCTTGCTGGCTCTCCTCGGACCGGCGTTCGTGATCTCTCCTGGTCTCATTCAGAAGGCGTACGGAGGCTCGAGCGCGCGTGCTGTACGAGTCGGCATTGCGGTGAACGCAGTGGCACTCATGGCGTTCGCGTTCGTGCCGGTGCTGTTCGGCATGATCGCGCGTGTCACGCTGCCCGGCATCGCTGACCCGAACGCCGTGCTGCCGACAGTGCTGACGCGTGAGCTCCCGCCCTGGCTCGGCGCCCTCGCACTCGCGGCGGTCTTCTCGACGGAGGTCGATACGTCCGACGCGATCCTCTTCATGCTTTCGACGTCGGCGTCCAAGGATCTCTACAAGCGATTCATCAATCCCGCCGCGTCCGATGCCCAGCTTCTGCGAATTGGCCGATCGGCCGCGGTAGTCGGTGGGGCCGCGGGCGTCGTGCTCGCCATCTGGCTGCAGACGGTCATCGGCGCCATCACGGTCTTCTACTCTCTGCTGGTCGTCACCCTGTTCGTGCCGGTGCTTGGTGGCTTGTATATTCGGAGGGCAGGAAGCCGTGAAGCGATCGCGGCGGTTGCCGCGGGTGTCGTGACGCTGGTCGTGGTACGCTTCTGGGCCGCCGGCAGTTATCCCTGGCTGGACCCTGCTTTGAGTGGGCTCGTCGCGTCGGCGATCGCGTTCTTCGGGGTCATGGCAGTGCGAGGTCGGTCCAGCAGCCCGACGAGCCGCGCCCTTCGGCAAGAGCTCAGGGCGCCCTGAGCAACGTCGAAGGGCGCCGCGGAAATAGACACGCTATGAAGACGTATCGAATTGCGGTCATTGCCGGTGATGGGATCGGGAAGGAAGTGATCCCGGCCGGCATGGAGATCATGAGGCTCGCCGCCGAGCAAGGCGGCTTCACATGCGAGTTCTCGCCGCTGCCGTGGGGATGCGACTACTACCTCCAGACCGGTCGCATGATGGATCCCGACGGGATCGACCAGGTCGTGAAGTTCGATGCGATCTACCTGGGAGCGATTGGCGATCCGCGGGTCGCCGATTACATCTCGGCGCGAGAGCTGATTCTGCCGTTGCGCCAGCGGCTCGGTCAGTGGGTCAATCTCCGGCCCATGCGTCTGATGCCCGGAATCGCGTCGCCGCTTGCGGGCCGCGGCGCGGCCGACATCGACATGATCTGCGTGCGCGAGAACTCCGAAGGCGAATACTGCGGCATGGGCGGCCGCCTCCACGCCGGAACGCCGTACGAGTTGGCCGAACAGACGGGCGTCTTCACCAGAAATGGCATCGAGCGAATCGCGCGGTACGCCTTCCGTCTCGCGGCATCGCGCCCGCGCAAGATGCTCGCGAGCGCGACCAAGTCGAACGCGCTTCAGCACGCGATGGTGTTATGGGACGAAGTTGTCGCGGCGGTCGCCAAGGACTTCCCGGACGTCGAGCTGAAGAAGTATCACGTCGACGCACTGTGCGCACGCATGGTGACCCATCCCCAAACGCTCGACGTGATCGTCGCGTCGAACCTGTTCGGCGACATCCTCACCGACATTGGATCGGCAATCTCGGGCAGTCTGGGCGTCGCGCCAGGCGGCAACATCAATCCGGATCGAACGACGCCGTCGATGTTCGAGCCGATTCATGGCTCGGCGCCAGATATCGCGGGCAAAGGCATCGCAAACCCGATTGCCGCGATCTGGGCGGGCGCGATGATGCTCGATCACCTCGGCGAGCGCGCGGCGCACGATCGAATGCTGTCGTCGATTGAAGCCGTCCTCTCTGACGGGCGTGTGAAGACACCCGATCTCGGTGGCCGAGCGACGACTGGAGAGATGACAAACGCTGTCGCTGCGGCAATGATGGCGAGCCGCCAACCCGTATGATCCGGGATTGACGATGGACGATTGACGATTGACGGATTTGGAGCCGCAATCCGGCGATCACTCCAACAATCAATTCGTCAATCGTACATCGTCAATCGTCAATTAAAGGAACGAGCATGTCTCACGTAACGCTGGCTCTCGTGGTTGCGTTGTGCGTCACGCTCTCTGCTGCGGCACAACAAGAGTGGGCGTTCCCTCATACGAAGAAGAGCGGTCGGGCCACCTCCGAATATCGAGACGACAACGGCTTCCACGTCGTGGTCAACTACGACTACTCGCAGCGAAATCACAAGACGCCGTGGCTGCTGATCGATATGGCGCTCGCAGCCACGCGCCGGTTCGTGCTTCACAAGGACAACATTCGCCTTGTCACTCCGGATGGGCGCGAGCTGCGCGTGGCTACGCAGGAGGCGATGATTGCCGATAGTCAGGGAATCACGTTTGTCGTGCAAAACGCCAAGATCTTCAGACAGCCGCTGGAAAACTACTTCAGCCAGCGTGGCGGCAGAGAGTCGATCAGATTCCAGGTGCTGCCTGGTCAGGGCACCACGTCCGACGAGGCCGTCGTGGACAACGATCGGGTCGCGTTGGGAGCGGTGTTCTTCAGGTCGCCCGAAGGACTCTGGCAATCGGCAACGTATCGGCTGGTCATCGACAACGAGAAGGCGAAGGCAGCACTGCCGATCGTCTTGAGTTACTGAATCAATACAAGAAAGAGTCCGTCGGCATCGCGCATGATTGCCGCGCGACGGCCGCCCTGCAGGGTCACCGGTTCGCCCCCCGTCGACACCACAGACGACCCAGCCCCTTTCAGCTTTTCAATCGTCGCATTGATGTCGCGCACCCTGACCTGCAAGCGGGTGGCGCCTGGATCCTGAAGACGCGGTTGGATGGCGGTGCGTGATACGCCCTTCAGCTCGACGAACTCCATCCGAAGCACGGACCCGGGAAACGACGCGGTGGTCAAGCGCGCGTCCGCGCCTTTCAGGCCAACCATATCCACGAGAGGGCTCGTCGCGAACGATCCCGACTGCGGGTCGAAATGAAGGACATCTCGATAGACACGCATCGCCTTCTCGGTGTCGGCAACTGTCACGCGCACGCGCGCACCGATGATGTTGCTGTCGGGAGGTGCGGTGGTCTCAGGGATCTGCGCCAGCTGCAAGAGCTCGACGAAATGGCCATCCGGATCGGACACGATGACGCCGCGCGCCCCCTGATTCTGACCGAACGCCATCGGACGTGCGCCGGGCGTCATGACGGGAACGCCTGCCTTCTTCAGCGGCGCAAACGCCGACTCGATGTCGCGCACGAGCAGAACCAACGTCGTCCCGCCCGGGTCCTGCGCGCGCGGGCGCACGGGCTTTCTATCGATGCCCTTCAGCTCGACCATCTCGACGCCGACCGTGGAGCCCGGAATCCGCGCCGTGACGTACCGCATCTCGGCGCCGGGCATGCCGAACATGCCGAGCAGCGCTGGATCGCTGCCGAATGCACGTGGTCCGGGCGTCTGAGGTGGCGGGACGGTCAGGCCGAGGAGGTTGCCGTAGAACTCGATCGCCTTGTCGAGATCCTGCACGATCGGGCTGTAACTGCCCGAGCCGACTACGACATCGCCGGCGGGCGCAGTTCCCGGCGCAGGTGCTGCGGGTGTCTGCGCGAAGCCAGTAGACACAGCCACGCTCGCGATGATGGCGATCAGGATGCACCGAATGTGAACGGTCATGACGCAGGCGATGCTCGCCGAACCTGCACCGGAATGTCAACGAAGAGGGTCAGCGGAAACACGGCCAGCCGGTTGCGCGATCGCGCTCGACTGCCGTTCGGCCCCGCTCGACATACACACGCAACCCGCGCGTGTCGGGCACAGCGATGTCGGTCATCGGCTCGTAGTGCTCGTCGACGTACGCGGCAACGAGCGGGAGATCCCCACGGAACCCGCCCTCTTCCTCGAGGGCAACAATGACAAACGGCACCGATTGCGACCGCATGCGCGTCAGCGCCCGTCGTTGATCGACCGGAGTGGCATAGAACGCTGGCCTGAACGCCATCTGCCCACCGGCAAATCCTCGGTTGGCGAGAACGAAGACGTCGGGCGAGAGGCCCGTCATCACCAGTCGATCGGTCGGTGACGAGCAGCGCTGGACGTAGCCGTAAAACGGCATGAGCGCCTCCGAGTTGCGACTCGGAATCTGGCTGCCTTCCGGCATCGTTTTTTGAAGCCGCACCGTCAGATCGTCGATACGTTCTTGAATCGCCCCTTGACGGTTGAGGATGCCCGCACGATTGAGCTCGCCGGGTACGCCAGCAACGACAACAACGGCGCTCGTAGCGGCGAGAAGCATGAGCACGCTCAACGTCACGGCTGCGCGGCGCGGCGCAGTGGCGCGCGTCTGCCAGGCAAGACCGATCAGCCAGGATCCGAGAAGCGCCGCAGGCGCCGCCGCATCGGGCAATCGGGCCGCGAGCGGCGTCCGCAGAAACACGAGGTTCATGACGATCGTCATCATCGCCAGTGCTGCGACCCCAGCCGACTCGCCAATCCAACGGCCTCGACCGCCGGCCGCGCGGATCCCCACCAGAATGAGGCAGGTGACTGGCAGCGCGTAGAACAGATAGAAGAGCGCCACTTCCAAGTTGCCCTGCGCAAAGAGCGACGTCGCGCGGTCGAAGGGCGGCAACGCTCGAATGACCGTCGCCTCAGCTTCGGCTCGTGAGAACTCGAGCGCCGGGCGGAAGTAATCGACGAGCCCCAAGTAGTACTGCACGAAGATTGCCCATGGAAGCAGCAAGACGACGAGGGTCGCGAAGAACACTCCGACACGGGAGACGATGACTCGCCCGCCCTCGTTCCAACATCCGAAAACAATGGCCGCGAGCGATCCGGTTCCGATGTACAGGCCATGATCGTGGCGGAAGAGAAACGCCACGACGGTGAGTGCCGCGAGCAGGATGACGCGAGACCGCGTCAGCCTTTCCGTTGCGGCGATGAGCGCCCACCCGGCGATGGCCGACAACAGGATTTTGGGATATCCGAACGAGCGCGGATTCATGAGCACTTCGAGAAGGGCCACGGAGAGCGCAATCACAATCGAGCCGGACAGCCGCAGTGCGGCAGCCACGGTGACTGCAGCGCCGATGGCAAACGCGCAAGAAACGACCGCGAACTCAACCCAGAGCTGCCTCCCGAAGAGAACGCGAGCGAGCGCCGACACCGAGTACATCAAGGGCCACCCCGGATCGACGAAGTCGCGGACGGGCCACTCACCGAGGACCATCTGCTGCGCTCCGGCCAGGTAGATGTAGTGATCGTTGTTGAATCCGGTGAACGTCAGGAACCGCCACACGAGGGCAACCGCGCCTGCGCCAAGCATGGCGATCGCGACGGTGATGCGGGACGGTTGGATTGTCGACGTCGATTGGAGGTCGGCGCCCACCATGAGTCGCGGCAGTATAGCCGCGAACCTACGGCGGGAATCCGACGGCGAGCTTCACCGCCGCGTACTCTGGATGGACGCTGCCATCGGCCGCGCGGATGACCAGGGGCGGCTCTTCCCACGCACGACGGGGAGCCGTGTCGGGAAGGTCGGATGCTCGCATCATCGCGAACAGCGCGACCAGTGGCGGGTCGCCGTCCTTGAACACGACCGACCGTCGCCGCACGATCACGAGGGAGGCCGTGTGCGCCGCCATCTCGACTCGCGCGCGTTGTTCCTCCGGAAACACACACGCAAACATTCCACCGGGCACAAGATGCTCGCGTGCCACGCGCGCGTAGTCGCCGATGTCCCCGCGGACCTCGAATCGGCAGGCAATCTTCTGAGGATGATCGGCTTCGAGCCCCGCGCCCACCTCGAAGTACGGAGGGCTGCCGAGCACGAGATCGAATCGTTCGTTCGGGTCGAGCGCATCGGCGTCACGGAAGTCGCCATGACGAATCTCGTACCGGCCATCGAGCCCGTTGTAGGCGGCTGACTTGCGCGCCAGCTTGACGCTTTCTGCTTGCGCTTCGATGGTCACGAACCGGGCCCCAATGAGTCGCCAGGCGGCGATCATCCCGACGGACCCGACCCCCGATCCCAGATCGAGTACTCGCGACGCCGACGGAGCCCAGCTCGTCCCATACCACGCCGTCAGCACATCGTCGGTCGAAAAGCGATGACCATTGCGAAGCTGAAAGATCCGAAAGTGGCCGCTGATCGCGTCGAGCGTCTCGTCGGAGGGAACGGCCGGCGTTGAGCATGCGCCCGGTGGAATCGGTCCCGGGATCGCCCAGCCTTTGAAGTGCGTATCCATAGAGCTAGGATGATCCTCGATGCCGAGAGCGCCTGTCACACCGCTCACAGGAATGGGTGCCCGACTCGCGGCGTTCGTCGTTGAACGGTTCCCGCTTGCGCTGCCCATCGTCTTGCAGGTCCTCGACGCCATCGAAACGAGGCCTCCCGATAACGACGCACAGGCCCTCGAGACATTCGCGCGGACGTTCCACGAGCGTTTCGATCGCGCGCTGGGAGCCATGAGCGTCGCAGATGTGCCGGACACGACACCCGGCGTGTCCGCGAAACAACGTCTTGATGTTGCGAGACGTGAGGTTCTGGAGGCGTGCGACAGCTTCCTGGGCCGCGACACGATCGCTGCGTCGCTCACTCCAGATGAACGTCGCGAGATCCTTCGCGGGATGGTCCTGACGCGGGCCGTCGACAATCGGCTCAAGCAGTTCTTCACGAGCGGCGAGATTCAGCACAACGGTGTGCCGTTCCAGGGAAAAGGATTTCGGTCGCTCGGCCAGGAAGCGATCTACGCCGCGGCAATCCGCCTCAAACGCGGTGCGGCATGGAGCGATCGTGGGCGTGGATGGCAAGGCGACATTGTGGGCCCCATCATCAGGGATCTGGGTGTCGTGCTCGCGATGCGCCCCGAACCGGCCGCCATTCGGATGGTGCTGAGCGCACAGATGGCCAAGGACGGCCCGCCCATGGCAGGGAAGGATCTTCACATCGGAGATTGGGAGTGGGGCGTGCTTCCAGCGACGGCGCCCCTCTCGATCAGCACGCTCTCAATTGCCGGAATCGCGATGGCATTCGCACGCGAGGACAGCGGACGGGTGGCCCTGTCGTTCATCGGGGAGGGTGGATCGTCGCTCGGGGAATGGCACGAAGCCATCAATCTGTGTGCGGCTCGACGACTGCCAGCCGTCTTCTGCGTGGAGAACAACCAGATGGCGCTTTCGACGCCGGTGTCCGAGCAATCGGCCGTGCGTGTGTTCGCGGACAAGGCGATCGGCTACGGCATCCCCGGCATCACGATCGATGGCACGGATCCAGACGCGATTGCGGCGGCGTTTACCTGGGCCGCCGATCGTGCTCGAGGCGGGGCGGGCCCTGCCCTCATCGAGCTCGTGACGATGCGCATGAGTGGGCATGCGCACCACGACGACATGTTCTATGCGGGCAAGGAACCGCCTGTGTCGTGGACCTATCCCCCACTTGCGTCTGGTGCGTACGCGGATCGCGAACTGTACACGTTCTGGTTACGCAAGGACCCCATTGCCGTCTACGCCGCGCGGTTGGAGGCGGAAGGTGTCATCGCTGCCGGGGATTTGGATCGCTACAAGCAGGATGCGGTTGCGCTGGTCGAAGCCGAAGCGCGGGCCGTCATCGATGCGCCATGGCCAAAGGCCGAGGACGCCGGCCTCGGTGTATTTGCCAATGACGAGGCCCGCGTTCGACTCGAACCGCTCGATCCCATCGTACGACTGGGCGTCGATCTCGATCCGCCCTCGCCCGCGCTGGAGGCCGCGCTTCCGTTCGACAAGAAGGGACACACGTTTCTCGAAGGCGTTGCGATGGGCGTCGCCGATGCTCTTCGCGCTGACCCGCGTGTATTCGTATTTGGTGAGGACGTCGGAGGACGATACGGCAATGCCTTCCTTCTTCTGCGTCCCCTGCTCGAGGAATTCGGCGATCGGCTCATCAACTCACCGCTGGCGGAGGGCGCAGTCATCGGTGTGTGCGTAGGCGCAGCCTTGGCTGGCCAGCGGCCGATCGGCGAGATGCAATTCAACGATTTCGTGGCGAGTGGTTTCAATCAACTGGTGAACAACGCGGCGAAGATTCGATACAGGTGGGGCGGCTCCGTTCCCATGGTCGTCAGGATGCCGTGGGGTGGGCTGCGTCACGCAGGACCGTATCACTCGCAGAACACCGAGCCGTGGTTCTACCGGACTCCAGGCTTGAAGATCGTGACGCCGTCGACGCCACAAGACGCACGCGCGCTGATGGCCGCGGCCGTGGCGGACCCCGACCCCGTCCTCTACTACGAGCACATCGCGCTGTACAGAGATCCTCGCATCAAGCAACGCCTTCCATCTGAGCCGCCGCAGCCATTGCCCCTCGGTCGCGCGGCGCTTCGGCGGGCCGGCGACGACCTGGCGATCGTCTCGTATGGCGCGTACGTGCACGTCGCACTGCGAGTGGCGGAGCGACTCGCGGCAGACGGCATTCAGGCGAGCGTCCTCGACCTGCGCACGCTCGTGCCGCTCGACAAGGAAATGCTGTTGACCCTGGCGCGCCACTGCAATCGCGTGCTCATCGTGCACGAAGACTCGCGCACCGGAGGCATCGGCGAGAGCCTTGCCGCGATCATTCAGGAAGAAGCGTTTGAATCGCTCGACGCGCCCATTCGCATCGTCGGCGCGCTCGATACGCCGGTGCCGTACTCGCCGCCGCTCGAAGAATATTTTCTCCCGTCGGAGGACGACATCGAACGAGCGGCGAGGCTGCTGGTAGGGT
>Ga0114129_10007193_pt1 | contig 15840 bp, 16 predicted proteins | sample RhiMetdeltSRZDD1_FD_80071 | JGI IMG/M metagenome (GOLD analysis project Ga0114129, IMG submission 80071) | Populus rhizosphere microbial communities from Tennessee, USA - Rhizosphere MetaG P. deltoides SRZDD1 (version 2) (version 2) | ecosystem: Host-associated > Plants > Roots > Rhizosphere >... | reverse complement strand
TCAATAAAACTGGGGTGCGGCTGTGGACCGGACGCTGTCGCGGTGTTCCTCCAATCAGCGGCTCATTTAGGTTCGCTGGGCAGCCGTTATATAGGAGGCGTGATTGGGTTCGCGACTGTCCACGCCTCGGCGGTTTCGGACCGAGGTTTGGCCGGACTGGGTGAAAATGGTCACGGCAGCCGTTGTGGCTTGGCTGCATTCGCGCCTGGGTTAGCAGGCGGTAGAAAGGACGATCCGTGGAGCCTCAACACCTTACTTCGGAACAGCGTCAGATGGTCAATGTTTGGGAGCAACACATGTCCGCCGAGTTCGGGGCCAAGAGCACCGATGCTACGATGGCCACGATGACGGACCGCCCCTTTGTCAACCACGTGCCGGTGATGACCGGAGGGGTCGGAAGCGACGATGTTCGTCACTTTTACAGCACGTACTTCATTCCAGGACATCCGCCGGACATTCGGGTAACGCCCGTGGCACGCACGATCGGGGAAACCCGCATCGTCGATGAGATGATCTGCAGCTTCACCCATACGATTGAGATGCCGTGGCTTCTGCCCGGTGTTGCGCCGATGGGGAGGTTTGTCGAGCTCCCGGTGATTGTCGTTGTGGAGTTCGAAAACGGCAAGATCGCCGGTGAGCGCATCTACTGGGACCAAGCATCGGTCCTGCTGCAGATCGGACTGATCCAAGAAAATACGCTCCCGGTGACGGGCGCCAATGCGTCGCGCAAGGTCCTAGATCCCGCGCGAGAGCCATCTAACGAACTGATCCGGCGGCGGGCAGGGGCCAACCATGTCTGACGCCTTGCTTCCTCATCGCAGTCGCGTCCGTCGGTCCTCATCACCCCTAGCGGAAACTTCAATTGCCTGCGCGTCACCGCCGTGCGATGCGTCTGGCATTCTTCGTGGGTTTCCTCTGCCAAGCGTCACCTCGGACCATCCTCCCCCGCTCCCACCTACCTGTCGGTGTCACCGAAGGCAGCCGTAAGCGAAACCTCAATAAAAGTGGGGTGCGGCTGTGGACCGGATGCCCCTTCGTCAAGTCCTCAGCCGCATCAACCAGCGGGACGATGTTCCCCGATCGGTGGTGGGTCCGATCGAGCCCGTACGTTCAGAGTCAATATCGCCCGCGTCTCCAAAATGTCTCCATGACGGTGGTGGAATCGAGAGGAGTCCAGAGGAACCGTGTGGACAACGAGGAGTGGGTAACCTGTCGGAAATCAAACTCTTGTCGCCAAAAGTCACGCGCCATCACCAACTTAGAAAAACCGAATCAAAGGGTTCGACTCCCGTCAGGTCCACCAACCTCATCAACAGTTTTCAACCATTAACTGATGGCTCTTTGGCGAATCGAGCATGCGGATCCGTTTCGGCGAGCCACTAAGAAGCGCTCTTTCGCTTCCACCTTGACGTTCTAGGTGAGTGGACATATCCTCTCACCTAGAATGTCTACCAAGCGAAGGCCAGATCGTACCGAGCTCCTCCAGGGCACACTCGATCTCCTCATTCTGCGCACTCTGCGGTGGGGACCGGCGCACGGCCATGCGATCGCCAAGGCGATCGAGCGTGGCTCGGATGACGTGCTGTTGGTCGAGCAGGGATCCCTCTATCCAGCGCTTCACCGGCTGCTCAAGCGCGGCTGGATTTCCTTCGACGAGGGCACGTCCGAGAACAACCGGCGCGCCAAGTTCTATCGATTAACCGCGAAGGGACGGAAGCAACTCGACCTGGAAACCAGCAAGTGGGACACGCTGGCCCGAGCCGTCGGTCGCATCCTTCGGCCCGCCGCGCAGGATTGAAGCCATGAAGCGCGGCAGACGAGCGCTGGACGGCCTGGACGATGACATTCGCGATCACATCGAGCGCGAGACCCAGGACAACCTCGATCGCGGAATGCCGCCAGAAGAAGCGCGGCGTCGAGCCCTGCTCAAATTCGGCAATGTTGCGTTGACTAAAGAGGACACCCGCGCGGTGTGGCGATGGCAGTGGCTCGAACAGCTGCTCCAGGACAGTCGCTACGCCATTCGCACACTTCGGCGGCGTCCAACCTACGCGCTGCTCTCGGTACTGACTCTCGCCCTGGGTGTCGGCGGCACGGCATCGGTGTACGGCGTAGCCCGCAGCGTGCTATTCGACCCGCTTCCCTTCGCCCACGAACGCGAGGTTGGCGTCTTTTGGAAAAAGACAGACTGGACCCATGAGGAATACCTGTACATCCGCGAGCGCGTTCCCGGCTTCAGCCAGGTAGCCCTGTTTCGTCAGCGCGACGTGATAGTCCGCGAGGGCAATAGGCCGGCGCGCCTAGTACGTGCTGTCAGTGCATCGGCCGAGCTCTTCGACGTTCTTGGCGTGGGTACCTTTCTCGGGCGCGGATTCCGTACGGGCGATGATGTCCCTGGGGCCGAGCCGGTCGCAGTACTGAGCTTTGGTCTGTGGCAGGAAATGGGCGGCAATCCGTCGATCATCGGCACACGCGTGGCGCTCGATGGAACACGCCGGAGCGTGATTGGCGTGCTGCCGCGCGGCTTCTGGTTTCCCGATCCCGCAGTGCGCATCTGGATGCCCGAGCCGCTGACACCGGAATCACGAAACTTCAATTCGACGCTCGTCGGCCGCGTCGCACCGAATTACGACGTCCGTGCGATGGAAGCGCCGGTTGCGCAACTGGCGGCGACACTCGGCCAGCGGTTCGACTATCCCGCCCAGTGGGACAAGCGACAGAACCCCTACATTACGCCCGTCCGCGACGATCTCGTCGGCCCGATGCGGCCGGCACTTCTCGCAACCCTCGGGACGATGGCGCTGATCCTTCTCATCGGCTGCGCGAACGTTGCCGCCCTCGTGCTCGGGCAGGTCGACGCCCGATCCACGGAGTTCGCCGTTCGTTCTGCACTGGGTGCGAAGCGGCAGCGGCTGGCGCAGCAGCTCATCGTCGAGGTGCTGCTGGTTGCGACCGGCGCCGGCGCGCTCGGTGCAACGCTTGCCTGGGTCGGCTTCACGGTCGTCACCGACGCGCTTCCGCTGGGAGCATGGGCGGAATCGGCGGCACCGGATTGGCGCGTGTTCACGTCGGCAATGCTGATCGCCATTGCCGCCGCCCTGCTCGTCATTCTTATCCCCACTATCTCGCTGTACCGAGGCGACCTCCGGGGTGTGTTGAGCAGAAGCCGCACCGGAGGGATTCACGGGCGAGGCGGACGATTGGAGAACGTTCTCGTGATCGCCCAGGTCGCGCTCGCTGTGATGATCGCTGCGGCTGCGGCACTGCTCGCGCGCAGTGTCGCCAACCTGTACGCGGTGGAACCCGGCGTGCGGACGGACGGTATGGCGGTGGTAGACGTGGTGCTTGGCCGTGCGGGAAATCACGCGCGTCAAGAACAAACGTTGACCGAACTAATGACCGCATTGCGCGAAGTCCCCGGTGTGCACTCGGTAGGCGCTGTGCAGCAGCTGCCGCTACGGGGAGGTGGGTATAGGCTCGGGCTACGCTTCCCGGAACGGCCTCAAATTAAGGAGTTGGCGACGGAATACCGAATCGTGACACCCGGCTATCTTGAAAGCATCGGGATCAGCATGCGCCACGGCCGCACCATCGGCAGCGCCTGACCGCCGAGATGCCGAACGGGTGGTGGTCATCGACGAGGCGCTCGCACAAAAGTACTTTGCCGGCGTCGATCCCATCGGCAAATTGATGAGCGGCGATACCGACGCGCCTTCACGGATCGTTGGCGTCGTCGCTAACGCCGCCGAGAAACGTCTAATCGACTCCGCCGAGCCGGTGCGGTATGTCGCGCTCGCACAAATGCCGTGGATGGACGATGCGCAGTCACTCGTCTTGCGCGCGACGCCCGGCGTTAACGAGACCTCGCTGCTCGAGCCCGCGCGTCAGACAATTGCCCGTGTGGCCTCCGGCGCCGCGGTGCAGCAGACGACGACCATGCGCCGCGTGCTCGACACCGCGATCGGCCGGCGCGTCAGGTCGTCATGTTGCTCTCGCTCATGACGGCGCTTTCCCTCATATTGGGTGCAATTGGAGTTTACGGAGTGATTGCACACTATGCTGCGCGGCGCCGACGGGACTGGGCGATTCGCGTGGCCCTTGGACTTCCGGGCTCACGCGTCATCTCTCATGTCGTGGGTCATGGAGCGCTTCTTGTCGCGGCGGGGATTGTCGTCGGGATCGCAGGCGCAGCGCTGCTCACGCGGCTGCTGTCGTCATTTCTTTACGGCGTAAGCGCGATCGACCCGATCGCGTTTGTCACCGCAGGGGCGGGATTGCTTGCCGTCGGGACCATCGCAGCCTTCTTTCCGGCGTGGCGCGCGGGCATGGCCAACCCGTTGATTGCTCTTCGCGAGCAGTAGAGGAGCTCTGGCGTCGCAGCGCATGCGGTATGCCACGGCTCGTAGGGCATCCACCAACCTCATCCAGCTGATCAGTGGTTCGAACTCGCACAAATCTGGTCATAACCTCCTCACCCGCAACAACTGAGCTGGTCCGCGCGAGCGAGCGAGATCGCTCCTGTACGCCGCTATACAACCATCGCTCACCTGAGTGAATCGGGCAGTTTCAGGGGGCGAGGCTGGCCGCTCTGGTCGTGGGGCACCCGCGCGTTGTTGGCGTCACTACCCGGATGGCTCGCTCATACGGACGCGAGTTCGTGGAACTTTGCTATGGCGCTCCACGCGCCCAGACCGATGCCACTCGCCATTTGCTGCAGCTCCGGCATGCTGTGCGCCAGAAAGATCAGGACAGAGTTGTCGCTCGGGTCCGCTTGCCACCAGCTGCCATAGGCGCCAGGCCATCCGACCGTCCCGACACCGCCGCGACCTCTCAAGGGATCCGCGTTGTCGGGTTCCATCACCACCGCGACGCCCATGCCGTAACCGTGGCCGGCTGCGAACACCGGCGTGCCCAGCATGTGAGCTGTCCGACGCTGGTCAGACGTGAGCTGGTTCGAGGCCATCAGGGCGCACGTTTCAGGGCGCAGCAGCCGCACACCGTCCACCTCTCCACAGCCAGGGAAGATGCGCGCGAAAGCGAGATAGTCGTCCAACGTCGACCAGAGCCCCTGACCTCCCGACTCGAAGGTCATGTCATCAGGCCGTTCCGCGCGCGCGTGCCCGCCAGGCGCCGTCGTCAAGGCCGTCAACTGCCCCTCGGCGTCGAACCCGCAGAGGCCCGCGCGGCGAGTTCGCTTCTCTCGAGGAACGACGAAACCCGTGTCGCGCATGCCCAGCGGCCTGAAGATGCGCCGCTCGAAGACAACACCGAGAGATACACCTTCGAGTCGCGCGATGAGGAAACCGAGCAGGTCGGTCGACAGTCCGTAATGAAAGCCACGCCCCGGCTGATCGATCAAAGACAGGGTGCCGAGTCGTGCGATCCACTCATCCGGGCCGAGGGAGTTGTCGATCTGCCCTCCGAGGACTTCGGCGCAGGCGCGAGAGATCGGACCACGATGAAACTCGCCGTAGGTGAGACCTGAGCGGTGCGTCAGGAGATCGCCGAATGTGATCGGCCGGCTCCGCCGCCTCCGTTTGGTCCAGAGGACCATCCGGATCGCGCAGGACGCGAAGGCGTGCGAGCTCTGGAGCATGGCGCGCGACTGGCTCGTCCAGGGCGATGCGGCCTTCGTCGTATAGCATCAAGGCGACTGCAAAGAATTCTGACCCCGGAGTTGTTTCCTGACGAAGTGTTCTTCGCGGCATTCGAGGCCCTGGCCCATCACCGCAGGGAACCCAATCTCAACGCGACACCTGTCGTCGAAGAGCCGAGTGCTGGGAAGGGCCCCGCGTCCAGTTAAGCCGAATTACCTTATCGACTCACGAGCCGGACCGTAAGCCCTGCAGCTTTCGAAGCCAGTCAGAGACTTGGTTCCAATTGCTGCCGGTCAGGTCCACCATCTTTTGAACAGCAAGCCAAATTGAGCCTCACACCGGGCATTGCCCTTTGCCTGAGCGTCAATGCTGACGGTTTAATCGAGGGCTGCGGCACGACTAGCCGCGGCCACGCGTAGCCGCGCTCGGTTCTCAGGGGAGACGCGGCCGGCACCTGCTCACCGATCCCATTCCCGAAGACGAACTGATCGGGCGTCCATCCATTGTTTGCCAGCCATCGGGTTTGTCACTTTGCTGCCAGATGAACCCCTTCCGGATCAGCCAGGCGCAGCATCAGTCCCCATCCGAAGAAGTTGTTCGCGATTGCCACCGCGACCTCATTGTCGCCCGCTTCCAGAGGCAACGTCATGGCGCCATTCTCCAGCGAACATCGCCCGTCGGGAAATTTTCTCGCTCCTTCCTGGTCAAAGAGATTTTTGTCGGCATACACCGGTTTCCCGTTCACGAATACCCACACTTCGCGCGTCCATCCAATATCTACCTTCTTCGTCTGCTTCCTGTCTGAAGTTATCGTCGTTTTCAGCCATGCGACGGCTCGATTCGGCTCGTGCAGAGGCAGGCCATACTCGCGACTGAGATTTACCAAGCCGTTCCGCTCCGTGCTGATCATCTTCCATTCCTGCACAGCACCGGGCATTTCGTTATATGTGGGGTCCTTACCGTTCGGCAGCGCGGAAAACGTTGAGAGACGCCAATTCCGGACCAGGCGACGGTCCCCATCGAGCGGATCTCTGGCCGGCTCCGGAGAAAGGACCTCCACCGCACCGGGCGTAATCACCATGTTTGCGAAAGTGCCCGGCCCCTGCAGTCGCAGGCCGCCTTTCATCGCATCCCCCTCCAGCCTGCCGACCTCCAGTGTGGGTGATGGGGCATCGTTCACGAACACATTCATCCGTCGGCCGGATACGACCATCCTGATGTGGTTCCACCCGTTCTCCCGAAGCGGCGCCCGGTTTTCATATTGCGGAAACAGGTCCCAGAGCAGGACCCCATGCGTCTGCGGCGCGTATTGGATGCAGGCCCGGAAGGCAGGACAGTTCGGATCGGGCCTGAGGTACAGGAGCTCGAAGTTATCGTCGTCTTGCTGACGAAAGGCGATTCCGGGTGCGCCCCGCCCGATCGTATTGACGTCGAACTCGATCGTTCCGTCGCTGAACGTGATGCCTTTGAGTACCGCATTGCCGCTGTTCAGTCGCATCAGGCCGTGGAAGAAACCCAGCTGCCGAAGGAACTCCGCGTTCTCCTTGGTCTGCCAGTTGTCAGCTGTCATGGCGATCGTGATCGGTTCCACCGGCACTCGCACCGACACATTTCTTGTTTCCTGTCCCGACGCGGACAGTGAGAGGAGTCCGAACGCGAGCACACCGACGATTGCGCGAGGCATTGTCTTGCTCATGTGTGTATGTCAGCTGTCTCGCTACATTTTCTGGCTCGCTGGCGGCACCTGGCCATTCAAGCGCAGATACACTGCCATCTGTCCGTAGATGTCCCAGGTGTGGCCCGCGAGGAACGCGATGATTCTCGCCCGTGAGGAGGGGCCCATGAACTTGGGGGCCGAGGCCACGGACTGCAGCAGGGTCTGGTCGGTCTGCTGTTTCAGGATCGCGGCGCCGTAATCGAACGAATCGTCCAGGGCTTTGAGCGCGGCGTCTTTGCTCGTCGCCTTGGGATCGATTGTGGGTTTCGTCGCTGTCCCGCCGAGCAGGCCCAGGAAGTAGACGTTCGTGGTAGCGACGTGGACGGTGCGCTCGCCGAAGGTCTGCTGTGCCGGCGTGGGCTTGAAACTGTACTTGTCCGCGGGCATTTCGGCGGCGATCTTGTGCATCGTCTCCTTGAGCCCGATCCAGTCCTTCAGCAACTCCGCCTGCAGCGATACCTTTTCCGTTTGTGCCTGTCCGGACACGGACAGGGAGAGGAATCCGACAACCAACACGCCGACGATTGCGCGAAGCATTGTGTTGTTCATGTGTGCATGGTACGCATCGCCTTGACACGAGACATGTGCCGGAAGTCATGAATTGGTCATCGTGCCTTGTCGAGGACTGGCGCTCGGCGGATACTGTCCGCTGTGACACCTTGGCCGTCCGGTTCATCCTCGGACAGCGACGCCATCGTCGGCTACCGGACGTTCGTGGCCGTGATCGCGGCGGCGTACGGCACGCTGATCGCGCTGACGCCGCGGACCGCGATGATGCGGGAGGTGGCGTGGCCGCAGTTGCTGCCGCTCAGCGGCCTGTATCTCGTGCTCGGAATCTGGGGATTCGACTATGCCCGCCGGCGGAGCAGCGTGCCGATCTCGCTGGCGTACCTGCTGATCGAGTTCGCGATCGGCATGCGCATCAACACGCTGGCGTGGGAAGGCAGCCTGCCGCTGATTCTGCTGCCGCTGGCCGCGCAGGCGGTCGTCCTGCTGCCGCGCGTGCTGGCCGCCGGGATGTGCATCCTCGTCATCGCCGGCGTCAGCGGCAACCTGTCGTGGGTGCCGGCATGGCCGCACTGGCTGCGCAACATCGCCCAGGCGACGGCGGCCGTGGTGTTCGTGGTCGTCTACGTCGGCGTCGCGCAACGCGAACGTGAGGCGCGGCAGCGCACCGAAGCGCTGGCCGCCGAAGTCGCACAGCTCGCCGCCGCGAACGAGCGCAACCGCATGGCGCGCGAGATCCACGACACGCTGGGGCATTACCTGACGGTGATTCACGTCCAGCTCGAAGCCGCGCGCGCGGTCATCGGCCGCGATCCGGAACGCGGCATGCTGGCGGTGACGCGCGCGCAGGCGCTGGCCAAGGACGGGCTCACGGCCGTGCGCCAGTCCGTGAAGGCGCTGCGCGAAGAGGGCAGCGTCGATGGCATCGCCGAACAGATCGCGTCGCTCGTCGATTCGGTGCGCGACGAGCGGTTCAGCGTCGCCTTGACGATCTTGGGCACGCCGCGGCCGGTCAGCGCCGCGGTCGCGCTCGCCCTGCATCGCACCACGCTCGAAGCGCTCACCAACGTCCGCAAGCACGCCAACGCCGCGAACGTCGAGATCGAGCTGGCGTTCCGCGACAACGGCCTGGTGCAGCTCCGCGTCCATGACGATGGCAAGGGCGCGGTCGAGGAGACGGTAGGAACCGGCTTCGGGCTGCGAGGGATCCGCGAGCGGGCCGAGCAGTTGAAGGGCCGCGCGAGCTACCGCATGGCGCCCAACGAAGGCTTCACGCTCGACGTCGAGCTGCCGGCATGACGAGAATCGCGCGAGCGAGCGCAGCGAAGCGAGCCACGCGAACGGAGCGAGCCGGCGAAGCGGCTCGCGAGAGAGCGTGTGGGGGAGTCCGAGGGGCGAAGCCCCTCGGGAAGAGATGACGCGCATCGTCATCGCCGACGATCAGGCGCTGTTTCGAGAGGGGCTTCGGACGCTGCTGACGACCCGGCCCGACATGGACGTCGTCGGCGAAGCGGCCAATGGCGACGAAGCGGTCGCCCTCGTCGAGCAGTTGCGGCCGAGCGTCGTGTTGATGGATCTGCGCATGCCGAAGGTCGACGGGATCCAGGCGACGGCCCGCCTCCGCGAGCGCTGCCCCGAAATCCCGGTGCTGGTGCTTACCACGTTCGATGACGATGCGAACCTGTTCGGCGCGCTGAGAGCCGGCGCCGCGGGATATCTGTTGAAGGACGTGTCGTCGGAGACGCTCGTCTCGGCGATCCAGGCGGCCACGCGAGGCGAATCGTTCCTGCAGAGCACCGTGACCGGCCGCGTGGTTGCCGCCTTCGCGCGCTTGATGGAGGCTGGCGGCCCGAAGGCCGAAGCCTTGGTCCTGCCCCTCTCGCCCCGTGAGCGCGAAATCGTCTCCCTGCTCGGCAGCGGCGCCTCGAACAAGGAAATCGCCGATCGCCTCAACCTCGCCGAAGGCACCGTCAAGAACCACGTCACCAACATCCTCACCAAGCTCGACGTCCGCGATCGCACCCAGGCCGCTCTCCGCGCCCGTCAACTCGGCATCGTGTAGGACGCGGTAAAACACCGGCATCACGACGGACGGCTGAGGAAGATGGCCGGCGTCCTCCCACACTCAGAATGGATTCGAACTCAGCAACGCTTCTTAGAGCCTCAACCTGGCGCAACCAGCCGATCAGTGGGTTCGAACCGGTGAAAATCTGGGCCACCAAACAAATCAACAAGTTACGGCCCGGCCCAAAAAGGCGGGCCGTTTGTTTTTGCAACGAAATTGCTACGGATCCGAGCCGACCAAATTGAAGCATGGGGACTCTCACTGATCGACCGGCGTCCGAGAGGACCATTCAATCGAAGAAGGGCAGGTTGAACTAATCGGCCCTTCGATGATGGTCCGCACGGTCCTGCTGGTGCTCAGTGATTTCCTGCGATTGCTCGCGCACGCCGCAGGATTGATCTGGTCAAAGCCGGGCTGGATCCTTAACCCTTGGCGATTGGTCAGGAGTAATCTTTCGTTATGATCCTCGTTCGGCACGTTCGATTCCCTGCGTGGCTAAGCGAACGATATTCCAACTAATGCTCTGGAGGTCTAAGAACGTGACGCTGCGCCTTGGCTGGCGCGTGTTACCCGGCCAGCCGGGGCTCTATGACGTCGAATGCGACAATGGAACTAGCCATCGCCGCGGCTGCCCTACTGTTGCTGACGGATGTAGGTGTGGTCTCGCTTGGGCCGCTAATGGCTTCAGCGTTCAGCCCGAAGCCCTTCACGCCGCCGCAGACGGTGCCGCCCGCAACCATCTTCCGGATCGAGACCGACGAATTCTGGCTGAACCTGCATCATTTCCTTTACGTGGTGGGTCGGGCGCAGGCGAAGACCGGCGACGCAAACCGCGAAGCGGTCGCCGACGCGCCGGCCGAGGCCGAGCGCGGCCTCAGGACGCTGACCGCCGACGAGCAGAGTACGTGGAGGGACGCCGTGACCTCCTACGCGTCCGGACTCAGTTTGAAGGACGCGATCCGCGAGGACCCGATGCCGACGGTCACCGCGACGCTGGCAGATGCCGACGATGCGCCGACGCTGGCGGGCGTGGCGATTGACGCGCCGGTGCGGCAGGCGCTCGAACGCGCGGCGCGGGCCTACCGAAAAGCATGGTGGCCCGCGCATCGCACCGCGAATCGGGCTTGGCGGGCATCGATGGAGGCGCTCGTCGCGCAGCACGGCCAGGCAGTGCTCGATTTCATCACCAGGGCATACGGGCTGCAGTGGCCCGTTTCTGGTTTTGCCGTGCATGCGGCACGCTTCTCGAACTGGGCGGGTGCCTATTCGTCCGCGCGTGGTGTGCTCGTCATTGCCAGCGGGTATCCCGGCAACGGCGGCCTTCGCGGTCTCGAAGGACTCTTTCACGAGGGGATGCACCAGTGGGACCGCCAGGTGTACACCCTCCTCGGCGCGCAGGCGAAGGCAGTCAAGGCGACTGTACCCGTCGACTTGCCGCACGCCCTGATCTGGGTGACGGCTGGCGAGGCTGTTCGCCGCCTCGATCCAACGTACGTTCGCACGGTCGATACCCTCGGGATCTGGAACGGCCGATCCTCGGGCGCGCCAGAGCCGCTCCTCCGCCTGAAAGCGCCGCTCGAAGACACGTGGCTGCCGTACCTGGCCGGCCGAGGAACGCGCGACGAGGCGCTCGCGGCGCTCCTCGCCAGAATCAGTTCGCGACCGTAGCCACGAGCTCGCGCCGTCGTAAACAGTTACGGGCGGGCACCTGCCTCAGACCGCCTGTCTGAGCGCCTCGAGCTACTGACCCAGTTGCGGGTCTGGTTCCACCTGGCGAATGTTTGGGGCGCCGTCGCGGATAGGTCCTGGTGACGCCGAAGTGATCCGCAACGCTGTGGCGGTCCATCTCTTGTCACGGCGAGCCGCCATCCTCACGATGGCAGCGACTGTAGGTGTGATCGCGTGACGAATCCGTATCCAAGGAATCCACGCGTGATGAATCAGTCGAGCGGCCTGATGCGGATGTTCTTGTAGAGCACGGCGCTCGTCGCGTCATGGGCCTGAAGCGCAATCGTGCCGGGACCGGTGATTCTCCGGCCGAGTCCCTCGCGCCCACCGTTCCAATCGGCCGGCTGCGTCCAGTTCACGACCTGCTTCTCGTTGATCTTCACCACGATCGTGTCACCGGTAACGATGATTGTCTGAGTGAACCACTCCTCGTCTTTGACGAGGGCCTCGTCGAGATCGACGACATGGTAGAGACTGCCGGTTCGCGGCCCGCCGGTGCCGTTGTAAACCTGCACCTCGAAACCCTTCGACGGGAATCGGCCGGACGCCCGCTCGTTGCCGCCTACCGGCTCGAATTCCGTGAGGACATAGACGCCGCCGTTCGCTCCTGCGCGGGCCATGATGTCAATCCGCAACTCGAAGTTGCGGAAGCGGTGATTGCGAAACGCACCGTCGTAATAGGCATGGCTGGCCGGCCCGCTCGCGACGATCGCGCCGTCGCGGACGGTGAAGGACTCCGGCGGACCACCGATCTTCCACCCGGTCACATCCTTTCCGTTGAACAGACTCGTGAATCCCGGTTCCACGGCGGGCGCTTTCCCCTGGAAGGATGCCGCCAAGGCGAAGAGAAGGGCGAATGTGAACTGCATGGCGCGTGAAGTGTAGCACCGCACTGCGGGTTCGACGTCGGTACGACGAGACGCTGCGGCAGTCCAGCGTGACGTAGGGCCCCTGAAGGGGCGGACGGCGGCGTCCGTCCGCCCTTGTCGACTACTCGCGTGTAATCCGTCGCTCGGGCGGTTCGACTCCCGTCCGGCTCACCATCCTTCGCTCACTCCCGCCATCGTCTGCGTGAGCTTCGGATGGCGGGCAGCGGTTACCGAACAGCGTTCATGGCTTCCGTCGACGGCGGCACGATGCCTTTGAGCCTGAGATAGACCGCCATGTACCCGTGCTGCTCGTTGGAATGCGAAATCATGCTCACGAGCAGCGACAGCTTGGACAGCTGGAAGCCGGACTGTCCCATCTTGACCATTTCGTTCGCCTGAGCGTCCGTCAGCGCCGCGAACGCGGCGTCGCAGATCGCGAACGATTCCTTGAGCGCGGCCAGCAGCTCCTCCTTGGTTTTTCTCTTGTCGGCGTCGACCGTCTTCGAGCCGGCACCGGAGACGAGATTGCAGTTGCGCGCCTGCGCATCCGCAACGTGGGCCACCGACTCGCCAAACGAACGCATCTCGGGCACGGGCCTGAACGCGAAATGTTCCTCCGGCATCTTTTCGACCATGGCGCTAAGGTTTCGCTTCACTGCCTCGTAGTAGTACCGCTTGATTTCGGCGATGTACGGTGACGTGGTCTGTGCGCCCGTGACGGCGACGGCCAGGCACATGAGAGCTGCGGCGAGCATAGACCGTTTCATCGACAGGCTCCTTCCTGTGGCAGCTGAAGACCGAACGGTGACGCGTGAGGTTGACGGTCCTCACGTCGCAGAACTCTACCTATGTAGAATTCAACTGTCAACCCAAGCTGGGACCCCGTTTGCGCCGTGAGCTCGGCGCGGATGGCTCGCTCGTCGGCGACCCGGCGCCTCTCACAGCATCGTCGGGAGTCGGATCCCGGGCTGCCGCCGTACGACACCATGCCCAACGGCCGGCTGCTGGTCGGTGTTGATGAGCCCCTCCCGGCGGACGCGCTGGCGCCCGTACTCGTGGTGAACTGGGCCTCGGCTCCGCAGCGCTGAGACACCCAGGTAGCGAAAGTCTCCGAAACTCGATGGTCGAGAACCACCCGGCAGCGGTGGCGCTCTACTTCATGTTCTGCAACTTTGGCAGAATCCATCAGACGTTGCGCGTGACGCCAGCGATGGAAGCCGGGATCACCGATCACGTCTGGAGCATCGAAGAAATCGTTGCCCTGCTAGGATGAGCCGATGGACTACGTTCGTCGGCTTCGGGCGCTCGTCGGGTCCGAGACGCTGTTACACCTGCCAGCCGTCTGCGTCGCCATCCGAGACGCAGAGTCCCGCGTGCTACTCGCGCATCACGTAGAGACGAATCTCTGGGGGCTTCCCGGCGGCACCATCGGACCTGGAGAGACACCAGCCGATGCCGCTGTTCGTGAAGCATGGGAAGAAACGGGCTTGCTGGTCCGACTGACGCGGCTCGTCGGCGTGTTCAGTGGTCCGCAACACGTCGTGCAGTATCGCAACGGAGATCGAACGTCCTACGTCAGTGCCGCCTTCGAAGCGACCATAGAACGCGGAAGCGTGCGGGCAGACACATCTGAGCTACGAGAGTTGCGTTTCGTGTCGCACGCCCAAGCGAGCGCCCTACCTCTGTCGGCGTGGTTGCCGGAAATCCTCGCGGCCGTGTTCAGCGAGCAACACGGCGTCTTTCGCCCGCCAGTCTGGAAGCCCTAGTCGCTTGTACTCGGACAAGATCAGCGCCACACTGGTCAGCAGCGATTTGAAACTGACCCACTACCGGTCTGCAGGCACGTGGTACCAGGACAGCAATGGCGGTATCTTGGTCTGTTCACGCTGGATCAATAGGAGCCCGCCGTCCGTTCACCACGATAGTGCGCCAGGAACCTGCATGATCGTTCCCCGAACATGCCGTCGGCGAATCGATCCACGCGCTGCATAATCAAATCGAGACGAGACAAGTCACCCGCGGAGTGCGACGCGGGTGTTCGGCGTCGCTGTCGTCACGCGCCTCGATGCGCTTCTAGTACCTGCGTTGTGTAGGCTGCGTGTGAGCACGAACGAGGAACTTGGCGCTGCTGCTGAGAATTGTGTAGCGATAGACGCCGATCTGGTGTCCTATCTGCGACCGGACGATCGAAATGCCCTTAGCGACTACCCCGGAGTAATCCTCGGCTCGCTGTTGATCGCTGTGGCAGCCACAATTTCCGGTTCGACTCCAGCGCAGGTCCCTACTCCGATCGCAGCGCTTCGGACGGACTGATCGACATTGCGCGTCGGATGGGCACCGCGATGGCGGCTAGCGACACGATCACCACGAGCAGCGCGGCGCCGGCGATCGTCCTGCCGTCGAGCGGCTTCACGCCGAACAGCTCGCTTTCGACAAGGCGTCCGACGGCGCTCACGATCGTGAATGCGATCGCGATCCCTACCAGCAGCATCGCCGCCGTTTCACGAACGAACAGCCACGTCGTCGACGATGACGAGGCGCCGAGAGCGATCCTGATGCCGATCTCGCGCGTCCGCCGGGTCACGACGAACGACATCACGCCGTACACGCCGACGATAACGATGACGACGGCCAGCACCGCAAACGCGCTGGCCAGGTCCGCGAGCAGCCGTTCATTGGTGAGCGCCCGATCAATCTGATCGTCCATCGTCTCCACAGCGACGCGAACGGACGGATCGAGCTGGCGGACAGCCGCCTGTAGCGTCGCCCCGGCCGAGCCGGTGCGACCGCGCACGTAGATCAGACCTCCGCTGAAGCCGCCTTCGAAGAACGGGAAGAATGCCTGATCTTCTGTCTCGCGCAGCCCGCGGTAGTTGAAGTTCGAGACGACGCCCACCACTTCGATGTCAGTTGGCGCGTTGGGTTCGATGCCGAGGCCGATGTGCACACCGATCGGATTGCGGCCGGCGAGGTAATGCCGGACGAACTGCTCGTTGACAATGGCACTGCGGAAGGATCTTGTCGCGCCCGGTTGGATCGGCGCGACAAGATCGAACGCATCGCGTTCGGTGAAATCGCGTCCCGCGACGACGCGCGCACCAAGCGTCTCGAAGTACCCGGGCGTCACCGCGTTGAGGTGCACCGCACGTTCGGTGGCGGTTCGCTGACCCGCAGCGATGGTCATCGATTGGTTCCAGCTTCCGCCTCCCAGGAGTGCGGCGGTTCCAATCGCTGCGGACGCGACGTCGGGCAGGCTGCGGAGGCGGGAGAGCAGCGTCTGTAGGAACAGGGTCGACTGAGGCTGCGAGTAACCGTTCCGTGCGAGATCGACGTCCATGAAGTACTGATTCGTCGTTA
>Ga0114129_10007190_pt1 | contig 15843 bp, 18 predicted proteins | sample RhiMetdeltSRZDD1_FD_80071 | JGI IMG/M metagenome (GOLD analysis project Ga0114129, IMG submission 80071) | Populus rhizosphere microbial communities from Tennessee, USA - Rhizosphere MetaG P. deltoides SRZDD1 (version 2) (version 2) | ecosystem: Host-associated > Plants > Roots > Rhizosphere >... | reverse complement strand
TACGACGGCATCGACGAGGTTCGTCGCGGCGCGCGCGAGAATCTGCGCCGGGGCGCGAATCACGTGAAGATCTTCGTCACGGGTGGCGTCAGCTCGCCCGGCCCCATGCCGACCGGGAGCGCGTACACGCGTGAGGAGATCCGCGCCGCCGTGGAGGAGGCCGATCGCGTCGGCACGTACGCGGCGGCCCACGCGCACGGCGGCCCCGGTCTGCAGCTCGCCGTCCGCGAGGGCGTGCGGACCATCGAGCACGGCGCGTTGGCGACCGATGAGGATATCGCGCTGATGATCGAGCACCGCGTCTGGCTCATCTGTACGTTCGCGGTGTTCATGCATCCCACCGGCATCGAGCAGGGTGATGGTCATCGGCCGGCGATCATGGACAAGGTCCGTCAGGCTCGCCGCATCGTCGCGGAAACCTTTCCGCGGCACCTCGCGTCGGGGGTCCGCTTCGCGTGCGGCACCGACAGCATGCACGGGCTGATGCCGTTCGAGCTGCAGACCCTGACACGGTTCGGCGTCACCCCGGCGAACGCGCTGCTGGCCGGCACCCGATGGGGCGCGGAGGCGTGTCGCATCGAGGACCAGGTCGGGACGATCCAGCCCGGCAAGCGCGCCGATTTGATCGCTCTGGACGGTGATCCGCTCAAGGACATGACCGCGCTCGAGCGTGTGACTCTGGTCATGAAAGACGGCGTGGTGCACGGCGGCGGCCACGGCGTGCCGCACGATGGCACCCATGAGGGATAGACGATGAGCGACCACGAATTCGGTCTCACTCGCCGCGCCTGGCTCGCGGCCGCCGGCGGCGCCGCAGTCGGCGCCGGTCTCGCCGGCCGCAGACCGCTGGCGGCCTTCGCGCAGGGAGCGCCCAAGCGCGGCGGCACGCTGCGTGTCGCGACGGTCGACAAGCCCGTGAACATGGATCCGGGCTACGCGCAGCTCTACTCGTCGCTGCAGATCTATCAGAACGTCTACAACAAGCTCGCCTACGTCGATGAGGCCGGCCAGTTCCTCCCCGGGCTTGCGAAGTCGTGGAAGCAGGAAAACGACAAGACCTGGCTCTTCGACCTCGTCGACAATGCCGTCTTCCACAACGGCGAGCCGTTCACGGCGCAGGACGTCGTCTTCACGTTCACGCGGCTGCTCGACGCCAAGAACAAGCTGCCGATGCGGATCTTCTTCTCGCCGGTCGAGGGCGTCGAGGCCGTCGGCCAGTACCAGGTTCGGTTTCATCTCGCGAAGCCGTTCGGACCTCTGTTGGCGATGCTCACGCAGGCCACGGAGATCGTGAACGAGAAAGCGCTCAAGGAAAAGGATCCGAAGCTGCTCCCCATCGGGACCGGCCCGTACCGGTTCGTCGAGTGGGTGAAGGACGATCACGTCACGCTCGAGCGCTGGGACAAGTACTTCCGTCCCGGCCGTCCCTATCTCGATCGCATCATCTTCTATGCGCCCGCCGACGACACGGTGCGGCTCACGGGATTGCAGACCGGCCGTTTCAACTGGATCCAGACCGTGCCGCCGCAGCGGATCCCCGAGCTCGAGCGCGGTCGCGACCCGAAGGCCTCGCCGGGGCGACCGTACCTGCCGTTCTTCCTGATGCTCAACGCGAGCAAGCCGCCCTTCAGCGATCGTCGCCTGCGTCAGGCAATCGCCTGGGCGGTCGATCGCACGGAGATCGTCAAGCTCGTGTACTTCGGCAGTCACGTGGCGACGGCGGAGCCGACGCCCGAGCCGAGCCCGTGGGCGACCGGCGTGAACGCTCACAAAGGCGCGCCGGACGTCGCGCGCGCCAAGCAGCTGCTGAGCGAGGCGGGCGCCGGCGGCGGTCTCACCCTCACGTACCTCGTGAAGTCACAGGTGCCGGTGCTGGTCAAGACGGGCGAGATCCTGCGCGAGCAATTCAAGAAGGTCGGTATCACGCTCGACGTGCAGCCGCTGGAGTCGGGTCAGTACTTCGAGGCGCTCGTCGGCAAGAAGTTCGACATCGCCGCCGCGTGGTGGAGCGTGACCGTCGATCCGGACATGTTCTATTCGCCCCTGCAACATTCTACGTCCCCGTGGAATTTCTCGGGCCTCAAGTCCGAGGAGGGCGACAAGCGGATCGATGCGTTCCGCTTCACCACCAGCTCCGCCGCGCGCAAGAAGATGTATCCCGAGCTCGTGCGCTGGTTCCAGGAGGAAGGCTCGCTGATCATCTTCAGCAACGAGATCCAGCGCTACTGGATGAAGCCGAACATCTACGGCTCGGTGCCGCTGCCGTCGCTCGAGCTTCGCTTCGAGGAGACCTGGCTCGCCTGAATGTACGCGGCGCGGCGGCTGATCCTGGCCGTTCCGCTGCTGCTCGGCATGAGCATGCTCGTCTTCGGGCTCATGCGGCTCGTGCCCGGCGATCCGGCGGTGGTCGTCCTCGGCTACAAGGCGACGCCGGAGGGTGTAAAGGCGCTGCGCGAAGCCTTCCACCTCGACGAGCCGTTGCCGGAGCAGTACATGCGCTGGCTCGCGGGGCTCGTGCGGGGCGACTTCGGCCTGGACTTCCGGCAAAACGAGCCCATCGGACGGATGATCCTCGATCGCCTTCCGGTCACCCTCGAGCTGACAATTCTGGCAACCGTTGCCGCCGCGCTGATCGGCATTCCGCTCGGCCTGCTCGGTGGCGCCAGACGTCGCGGCTTCGCCGACCGCGCCACCCTCGTCATCGGCCTCGTCGGCGTGTCGATCCCCGACTTCTGGCTCGGCATCATGCTGATGCTCGGGCTCTCACTCGGCGCCGGGCTGCTGCCGTCCGGCGGCTTCGTGCCGATCGGCGAGAGCCTGCTCGAGAATCTCCAGCACCTGGTGTTGCCGGCGCTGACGCTGGCGCTCAGCCGCGCCGCCGTGCTCGGACGGTTGAGCCGCGCCGCCGTGCTCGACGTCGCGCAGCGGGGCTTCGTGCAGTTCGCGCGGGCCAAAGGCCTGGCGGAGCACGCCGTGCTCTTCCGTCACGTCCTGCCCAACGCGGCCATTCCCATCATGACCGTGCTCGGCCTGCAGATCGGCTACATGCTCGGCGGCGCCATCGTCGTGGAGATGATCTTCACGCTCCCCGGCGTGGGTCGCATGACGCTCGACGCCGTGCTCGAGCGCAACTATCCGGTCGTGCAGAGCACGGTGCTGGTGATCGGTGCGATGTTCATGCTGGTCAACCTCGCCACCGACATTCTCTACGGCGTCGTCGATCCACGAGTGCGCCGCCGGTGAAAACTGCCGTGCCGAACCCGAGGCGCGCCACGGCTACGCCGGGGCGCGTCCGAGCGATGGGGGGCGTGGGGGGCCATTTCGGGGCCCCCCACGACGATGAGTGAGCCCGAGGCGCGCGTGGCTGCCGCTTGCCGGCCTCGCCATCGTGTGCATGCTCACGCTCGCCGCCCTGCTCGCCCCGATGCTGCCCCTCGGCAGCCCGACGGACATCTCCAAGGATCTCGCGCTGCGCGGGCCGAGCGTGACGGAGCCGTTCGGCCGCGACGATCTCGGGCGCAGTCTGCTCAGCCGCGTCGTCCACGCGTATCGCGTCTCCCTCGGCGTCGCGATGACGTCGGCCTTGCTGGCGGTGCTCGTCGGTGGACCACTCGGTGTCGTGGCCGGCTACGCCGAAGGCCTGCCCGATCAGCTGATCATGCGGCCGCTCGACGTGCTGATGGCCTTCCCCGCCGTCTTGCTCTCGATCGCGCTGATGAGCGTCTTCGGGACCGGCGCGCTGTTGGTGTCGATCGCGCTGGCGGTCGTCTACACGCCGGTCATGGCTCGCGTGGCGCGGGCGGCCGTCCTCGCGACCAAGATCGAGGTGTACGTCGACGGCGCGCGAGCGCTCGGCGCCACACTGCCGCGCCTCGTGCTGGCCCACATCCTGCCCAACGCCGCGACGCCGATGCTGGTTCAGGCGTCGGTGCTGATGGCCATCGGGATCCTGATCGAAGCGGCGCTGTCCTTCCTCGGCGTCGGCGTCCGCCCGCCCACGCCGTCACTCGGTCTGATGCTGGCCGACGGCCGCGGGTTCATGGTTCAGGCGCCGTGGATGGTGATCTTCCCCGGCCTCGCCGTCATGCTGGCCGTGCTTGGATTCAACATGCTCGCCGACGGTTTGCGCGATTGGCTCGATCCGCAGCACGCGGCCGGGCGCTGATCGTCGATGCCAGGTGTTGCACGTGCTGGCATGCCGCTCGCACACGAAAGGCGATTATGAGTCGTCGGGTCGTCGCGAGCGTGCTGCTGGCCGCGACGGGATGTGCGCACGTCCCGACCGGCCCGAGCGTCATGGTGCTCGCGGGCAACGGCAAGTCGATCGAGCAGTTTCAGGCCGACGACAACGTCTGCCGTCAATTCGCCTCTCGAGAAGTCGCGACCACCGAGGGGGGCCCGGTGCCGGCCCAGCGTCGTTACGACATGGCGTACATGCAGTGCATGCACGCCAAGGGGAACCAGCTGCCGCAGTCGCCTCGACCACCGTCTCGCACAACGTCGTCGCCGCCCGCGCCGCCGGGCACACCAACGGCGGCGCCGATGACCTGGCCGCCGAGCCCGGCGCAGATCAGCTGTGAACAGAGCGGCGGCGTCTGGCGTGCGGCACTGAACTTCTGCGAGTTCCCATCGCCTGACCGGCGCTGGAGGTAGCTACGCTTCGGCGCGGCGATTCATCGCATCAGTACTCGCAGTAACCCAAGGACGGCCGCCATGTTCCCGCCGTGCCGGGCGTGCGACCACACTCGCTCTGGGACGTGGGCGACGTCGTCGACGTCGCCAGTTGCGCCGTCGGCGAGCATCCCGCTGCCGCGACGCCGACGGCGAGGAGCAGGAGGACACTGCACATCCCCGCTCGCACGCCGGTCACGAACGCGTGACGGAGCCGTTCGCCGCGAAGCCTTGCGGCGTCAGGCGGAAAGCCTTGGCGAATTTGCTCGCGAAGATCTGGTAGCCGATGATGAAGACGAGGTCCAGAGCTTCGGCCTCCGAGAAGTGCTCCCGCACGCGCGCGAAGCATGCGTCCGAGACATCATGATCGTCCGCGACGATCTCCTCGCTGAGCTCGAGCGCGGCCTTCTCCCGCACGGTGAAACGCTCACTGGCTCGCCACCCGGCAAGCGCGGCCAGCGTCGCCTCGTCGATTCCCGCTTTCACGCCGACGGCGTGGCGGATATCCATTCAGTACGCCGCGTCGTACAGGCGGGCGACGTTCAGCTGAAGGAGCGCCCGCACCCGGGCGTCCAGTGACCCGAAGCACTCGATCGACGTCCACAGCGCGCCCATCCCGAGCATGAGCGCCGGGCGGTGGGCCATCAGTTTTTGGGGTGTTGGCACATCACCGAATAGCCGCCGGCCCACGGCATAGAACCCGCGCAGGACGACTCCTGGATTATCGATGGGAGCGATGCGCTCGGTTGTCATAGGGCCTCCTCCGGGGCGCTCCGGCGCCCATTCCGTATTACTCCCGCACGCGGCGTTTCGCGAGCGCACGAGAATCGTCTTCTTGCGAAGCCTGTCAGTCCAACTCGTCCAGGGTGAGCTTGAAGCTCGGCACAAACGTCTCCAGAAAGTATCGGACCTCGGGAAGCGAGAGGTTGTCGACCGTCTCCCTGAGCGCTTTCTCCGCTTTGGAAAACTCTTGATTGCCGGCCGCGATCTCTGCGAGACATTTGAGATACGCACAGAGTTTGTCGGCGGCGCCGATAAGGTCATGGTGAGCGGCATCCGCGTCCGCAGGCACCAACAGCGCCGCGTAATCCCGTTGCAGGCTCTCCGGAAGCATGTCGAAGAGCCTGCGCGCAGCCGTCGCTTCGATGGCCTTGTACGCCGCCTTGATCTCGGGATTGAAGTACTTGACCGGCGCGGGAAGGTCCCCCGTGAACACCTCGCCGGCATCGTGGTAGAGGGCGAGGACGGCCACCCGCTCGGCGTTGACACTGCCACGGAACAGACGGTTGCGGATGACGGCGAGCGCGTGGGCGATCATCGCAACGCGCAGCGTGTGCTCCTGGACGTTCTCCGGATACGTATTGTGCATCAACCCCCAGCGCCTGATGAATCTCATCCGTGAGAGATACGCGAAGAAATGGCTCACTCCACCCCCCGCGCGAGCGAGACCGATACGGTCCGCTCCCGTGGCCCCTCGAGCTCGAGGAGCACGAGGCGCTGAAACCGACCGAGAGGCAAATGTTCCTTGCTATGGACCGTGATGAAGCTCATCGGTGTCTCCTCCCCAGCGGCGAGATCTCAGGCTGCCCACGATCCTCCTGGATGCAATAGCGCCTGAACTCGCTGGCTCCGCGATTGAACTCGTCGTCGGAGATCAGCTGAAGCGTCGAGAATGTTCGGCTCGCCACGCGTTCGGCGTATGTGGTGAGGTTCGGTGATGTAATCCGGCTTCTCGTGCCACTTCCGATCGCTGCGTCCGACTCGGAAGCCGGGCCAAGTCGATTTCCCTTGCCGACGGGAAAAAGGGCAGCCACCGTACCGAGTCGAGGATGTCCACCGTCGCATTGATCACGAGGAGATGTCCCGAGGACGACAGGACACGCGCGCATTCGCGCAACGCGGTGAGCGGGTCGCGCGTCCTGGCCGCCGCGTAGGCCCGGGAGATGTCGGTGGCGTCGTAGTCGAACAGCTTCGACATGGCGGATTGAAAAAATACCCGAAACGGAGTCAAGAGTCATGGCGCACACGGGTCTCGTCCTTCAAGGCGGCGGCGCACTGGGAGCCTTCGAATGCGGAGCCCTCCTGCGACTCTATGAGGACCCGGCCTTCAACCCCGACGTCATCGCCGGTGTCTCGATCGGCGCGATCAACGCCGCAAGTCTGGTCGGCGCGAAAAACGATCCCATCGAAACGTTGCGGCTCATCTGGGATCGATTCATGGTCCGGGCGCCGTGGTTCGTGCCGCGGCAGGCGCAGCGATTCTGTGCGCTCTTCGGAAACCCGAGCTTCTTCAGCATGCGCCACGACTATCTGGGGAGCGCCTTCTGGACCAGCTTCTACACGACCGATCCGCTTCGTCGACTGCTTCACGAGACGATCGACTTCGACAAGCTGAACGACAGTCCAACCACTCTGGTCGTCAGCGCCACAAACCTCAGAACCGGCGAGGTCGAGAACTTCGACAATCGGACCACCCGGATCACCGCGGAGCACATCATCGCGAGCGGCAGTCTTCCCCCAGGATTCCCGATGGCCGAGATTGGTGGTGAATCCTACTGGGATGGCGGGCTGTTCAACAATACGCCGCTCTCGCCGGTCATCGAGCGGCTGGATCCGCGTCCGGAGGTCGAGAAACATCTCTACGTCATCAACCTGTTCCCCAATGTCGGCGCCGTGCCGCGCAGCATGCCCGATGTCATGGATCGGATGTTCGAGCTGATCTTTTCGAACAAGCTCGTGAAGAACGTCGAGATGACCCGGAAAGTGGATGAGTTCATTCAGGCTCTCGATGAAATCGAGGCAAATCTCCCCCCCCGAGACGAGGGCGCGAGTGACCGGCCTCCCGGGCTACCAGCGATTGAGGCAGTACAAAGTCATCGAGAATCTGGTGGTGATCGCGGACGAAGAGCCCGAGCTCGTGTTCGGGCCGTTCGACTTCTCCCGACAGAGCATCAACAAACGAATCGAGGCGGGATACCGCGCCGCGGCGGCCCGTCTGGCTCGCGGGGCCGCCATCCCCGTCGGGAAAAGGAAAATCGGGTAAGCGCCGACCCAGTACAGCACCGTGACTTCCAACGTGAACTCGTCGACGCTCGCCGTCGCCGCCGGCGGCGTCTACCTACCTGCGCCACTTTCCGCGCATTGCCGTCTTCGCCGCTACGACGCCAGATTCAGCACGCCCTTTGCACCTGCGCGCGGGAGTCTGTTGTTGCGGCTGCGAAGGGCGGGGGCCGTCGGGAGGCCGTATGTTGAGAGCCGCCATCTGGTTGGTGATCGCGGCGCTTGTCGCCGGCTGCGCCACCGCCGCCACTCGCGTCATTGCCAAGGATCCCGGCCCACGGCCCGCGCCTCCCGGAGCCGGGGGGCCGTTGCCCGGTTTGACCGCCGCCGAGATGGCGCTGTTCGGGGTCGGCCGGGAAAGCTTCCGTGAACGGTCCGACGTCTCGCGGGGCCTCGGGCCACGCTTCAACCTCGACAGCTGCGCCGGATGCCACGCTCACCCCGCGGTCGGCGGGACGAGCCCGGCGACGAACCCACAGGTCGCGATCGCGACACAGGCCGGGGCCGCCAACGTCGTACCCGCGTTCATCGGGCCGACCGGCCCGGTGCGCGAGGTGCGGTTCAAGCTCAAGGACGACGGCACGCGCGACGGTGGCGTCCACAATCTCTTCACGATCGCGGGGCGCGCCGATGCGCCCGGCTGTCGCCTCGCGCAACCGGATTTCGCGCGAGAGGTTTCTCGCGGAAACGTCAGCTTCCGGATTCCCACGCCCCTGTTCGGTGCCGGGCTGCTCGAGGCAATCACCGACCACAACATCTTGACGCGGTGGAAGGCGACCGCGAAGGAGCGCGCGGCGCTGGGCATCGGCGGGCGGCCGAATCGCGGGCCGGCCACGAGCGCCAGCGCCGGCGATGGCAGCATCGCGCGTATTGGCTGGAAGGCGCAGGGCACGTCGCTCCTTTTCTTCGCCGCCGAGGCCTACAACGTCGAGCAGGGCGTGACCAATGCGCTCTTCCCATTCGAGCGGGACGCGACGCCGGCCTGTCTGTTCAACGCGACGCCCGAGGACCGTGTCGACCCGGCGGCCGCCTCGGTCCTCATCGGGCTGAGCGACATCCAGCGGTTCGCGGATTTCATGCGGTTCCTCGCCCCACCACAGCCGGCGGCGCCAACCGCGTCGAGCCTGCGTGGCCGAGAGCTCTTCGGGACCGTCGGCTGCGCCTGGTGCCACACGCCGGTCCTGTCCACCGGTCGATCCTCGAGCGCGGCTCTGAACGAGCGGCCGGTGGCGCTCTACTCCGACCTGCTGCTGCATCGTATGGGTCCCGGTCTCGCCGACGACGTCGTGCAAGGCGATGCGGGAGCCGACGAGTTCCGAACCACGCCGCTGTGGGGCCTGGGTCAACGACTGTTCTTCCTGCACGACGGCCGCACCCGCGACCTCGTCGAGGCGATCCAGGCTCATGCGAGTCGCAAGGACCGGGGCTTCCCGGCCTCGGAGGCGAATGCCGTCATCGAACGCTACCGCGCCCTCGATCCGCGGCAACAACAGGATCTGCTGATTTTTCTGAGAAGCCTGTAGGTCAGTCCCAGAGTCGGGTCGAGAAGTACCGCTCGCCGAGATCATTGAACAGTGTGACGAAGCGCCCCGCGCGCTCTCGGCGCGCGATGTGCTCGACGCCGGCGAGGTAGGCGCCCGATGATTGCCCGACGAAGAACCCGAGGGCGGCGAGGCGCTGGCACATCGCATACGTCTCGTCGACGGTGATGGGGATGCGCTCGTCGATGATCTTCTCGTCCAGGATCGCCGGGACGATGTCCCCGGCGCGCCCCAGGGGCTTGAGCCCTTCGACGCCTGGGAACGCTTCGGGAAGCACGCATACCACGCGGATGTGCGGGTCGTACTCCTTGAGGCGTCGTCCGAGACCGGTGATCGTGCCGCCGGTCCCGACCCCGGCGACCACATGCGTGAGCCGACCGCCGGTCTGATCGAGGATCTCTTCCGCCGTCGTCTCGTAGTGCGCGCGCCAGTTGTCGTCGTTACTGTACTGGTCGCAGAAGAAGTAGCGATCCGGATTCGCGCGCGCGCGGCGACTCACCTCGCGCAGCGCCTCGTCGTAGCCCGACAAGGCGTCCGTCACCACAAGGCGAGCGCCGTGCGCGCGCAGGCGCTTCTTGCGCTCCGCGCTCGCGTTGTCCGGAATCACGATCTCGACCGGCACGCCGATCATCCGGCCGACCATCGCGTAGGCGATGCCGGCGTTCCCGGAGGAGCTGTCCAGAATGGTCTTGCCGGGCTGGAGGCGACCATCGGCGAGCGCGCCGACCACCATTCGCAGCACCGGACGGTCCTTGAGCGAGCCTCCGGGATTGAGGCACTCCATCTTGGCGAACACCTCGACGCCGGGAAGCTCCGCGCGAAACAGGTCGACGCGGACGAGCGGCGTGTGGCCGATCGCTCGGAGGGCCGGATAGCGGTCCAGCCACGGCTCGATGCGGGAGTCCCACGCCATGACGTCATGATACGCGCCGTCCACCACTCGCACCGCAGACTGTGAAGGATTCTTCATGCGCTTCGCATTGGCATCGGGCAACATCTCACGGGATGAATGTCAGACAGGCCGCGAGATACGTCCTTCCGCCGATCGTCGCGGACGCGGCACGCCAACTGTTGCCACGGCGCGAGCTTCGACGGCATTCGCCGGCTCGCGTCAGCACGTACTACGCATTAGCCCCCTGGTGGACGAGGCCAAAAGCCGGAAGCGCGACGTTCGATTTCGACGTTGCGAATCGGCCGGTCGATTGGGAGCTTCGCGTCCCGGTCGTGCGGGACAACCTCGAGGCGCTCGCGCTCATCGCATCGCCCGACGGCGGCCTGCGATTGCTGGACTTCGGCTGCAGCAATGGCCACTACAAGCTGATTCTCGCGGCGAATCACCACACGAGGACGTGGCAGTACGTCGGTATGGACCTGCCGGCGCAGATCGACTTTTGCCGTCGCACCTATCCGGAGACGGTTTTTCACGCCGTCGATGAGGGATGGCCGCTGCCGTGTGGCGAGGACGAGTTCGACGTCGTGCTCGCCAGCAGTGTCATTCAGTATCTCCGCGAGCCGATCATGGCTCTGGGAGAGCTACAGCGGGTCACCCGCGCGTATGTCCTCGTGAGCCGCCTGCCGACCTGGAAGTATCAGCCGTCGCGATTCCTGGTGCAGCATCTTCGTGCCGCGGCGGGAGAAGAACGGTACCCGCTGCAGGTGTTCAATCGCCGGGCGATCGAAGAGGCGTTCCAGAAGACGGGCTTGACCGTCGTCTTCCGAGACTCCGGAAGCGAGCACTTTTCGGTCCCCGGGATCCCCGAGCCCGTCGGCCACATGCTCTATCTCCTCAAGAAGGCCCGGCCGACGTGAACACGTTGCGCTCGGTGGGGTGTCCAAGGCGCGGATCCACCGTCCCCAGCCATTCACGACAGGCGTCCAGCGTCGCCCGCACATCATCGAAGAAGCGCAAACGGCTCTCCGCAAGACGCTCGATCTCGCGCCGGACGGCGGCCTCGTCATCCCGCGCGGCGCCCACGATCGAGTCGGCGGCCGCGGTGGCCTGACTCACCAGCTCCTCGCCCTCCTGCTGCCGCTGCGATCTCAGCGCTTCGGCTTCCCGTATGGTCGCCGCCGCGCGCTCGAGTGCCGCCTCCACGAGCGTCTGCGCGCGCAGTTGGGCGTCGTGGAGCAGGGCCTCCACTTCCTGCAGCGCCGTGCTCCGCAGCATCTCGATGCGGCTCGCCGCCGCCTCGTCCTTCTCCTCCCCGCCGGGGATGATTGGCGTCGCGCGTGGCTCGGCGGCTTCGAACGCGTCGCGTGGCAAGAGCGGCGCCCTCCGGGCGGCGACCGCTTCGAGCTCGTCTTGCAGCACTCTCATATATGTTTCCGTCTTCGTATTCACTCGCTGAACGGTCTCGAACGCATCCGCGACGTCCTCGAGAAATGCCGAGACGTGTTCGGGGTTCAGCCCTCCCAGCAGCTGTCGGCCGAAGCGTCTCGACCGGATATCGTCGGCGGTCATCGGAGGATTCTCGCGCACGGCGTCCCGCACGTAATCGAACCCGTTCACCGGTTTGTGATCCGCGAGCTTACGGATGAATTGCCGCATCGACGTCTCCTCCCTCCGGTTGCGTTCGATGGGGCCCAGATCATGGAGCGATCGAAGGGCGACTGCAACAGAAAATAACGAGGCCGAATTTGTAAACGCTACTCGTCCGCGGGCGGCGATCGCGCGTGAAGCGCCGCAACTCGCGCTGGACTGCGTTTCGCGTCATTTTTGGGTATCCGGATTCCCACTCGCCCGTGGCGCCATCTCGAAATATGGGACGATGCGGACGGCGCGACTGGCACGTCCTCTGCTCGCCGTAATCGTCATGGTACGCAAACTGTTCATCGTTGCGGCGGACAACGAGCCGATGTACCGCACCCTGTGCAAGGTCCTGGAGCGAGAATCGCTCGTCGACGTCATCTACGATCGTCGCACGCACACGAGCAAAGGCCTGGGCGGAGAGGACCGCCGTGTCCGACCCGATGTCGATGAGCGGATTCGTTCGGACGGATATGCCGTCGTCCGGCTGCCGCTGGAGACCCATGAGGGGAACACGCGATGGTCAGCGCCCTCGGCTCGTCGGAACGTCTCCCATGAGTCGAGGATGTAGCCGGTGGACGGCCTACGGCCAGTCCGTCGGCGGCCGATCGAGCGAGGGGCGATCCCAGCGAGCCAGATCCGCGCCCGCGTCGTAGACGCTCTGAAAGAAATCGAGCACCGTGGCATCCGGCGATGACGTCGACCGGACCGACTCGTACGGCAGAATGAAGTCGGCGAGCTCGCGGCTGTAATACGCGGTCGCCGGCCGCACCGGCATCGCCGGCAGGCTCGCCGGCTCCGGCCGCACGTACGCATAGAACGCAGGCTCGGTGACCGCTCCGCTGCCCGGCCAGAACCCGAAGCTGATCTCCTCGTGAGACATCGCCTCGCGCAGCATCGGCCCGTCGCTCTCATTGGGCTCCGGCGCACGCCGACCGCTGAACCGCGTGAGAGCCAGATCGAAGGCGCCCCAGAAGAAATGCACCGGGCTCGTCTTCCCAAGGAATCGCCCCTTGAATCGCGTCAGGACCCGGTTGGCGTGCAGGAGCATGTGGAAGAATCGCTGCGCCCGCTCGGCGTCGTACGAGGCGTGGCGACGATCGTCCGAGAACGGGATCGGCGCGTCGACCTCGACCGGCACGGGCCAGATCTTCACGGTGATGGCCAGGCTGTCGAGCGTCCCCATGTATTGCCGATAGAAGTCCGCGACCGGTTGCGGTCGCAGCGCGATGCTGCGCGTCGCGCCGTCGCTCGTGTTCACGACCAGCACGTGATCGATGAAATCGAACTCCACGTCGAAGGTGCGGGATCGGTATGGAATCGGCGATGTGACCAGCCCGCGGGAGCTGAGGTACAGCGGGACGTGCCACCAGTGATTCTCGCGCGGCGCCAGCGCCAGCCGCGTCTTCCCGACGATCTGCATCCACATATGCAGCGTGTCGCGCGTATCCTCCCACTCCGACAGCGGCAGGCTCGGCCACACGGCTGAATCAAGCGCCATCAGCGCCTCGGCTGGTGATCTCGGAAGACGGATGCCTCCGGGCGCCCTTTGATCCCATAACGCTCCCAATCATCGTCCCACGCGTACAGGTACACGGCGATCACCGGTGTTCCCAGCGCCGTGAGGTCGGTCATTTTCGAGAAGATCGCCTCGAAGGCAAGATACCGCGACTCGCTCGGGACGGGGACACGTCCTTCCGCGACGGCGAATTTGTATCCGAATTCGGTGATCCAGAAGGGTTTGAAGGAATTCCCCAGCAGGGCCTTCGCCGTACGGAGCTTGGCTTCCGCCAGGTCGACGCGCGGGTTCAGCGAGCCGTCCTCGCCGTACACGCCGGTATACAGGTGCTCACCGATCCCGTCCGCGTACAGCGCGATGGCATCGATACCGTTCGCGTTCTTGAGGAGGGGGAAGATCACCCAGTCCGCGGACTGCGCGCGACCGTCTCCGATGATGTTGGCCATGCCGAACGTCACGATTTGTGCGGTGGGAAGGTAGGTCCGAATGACGTCACGGGAGATCCGCAACATCTCGGCGTACTTCAGGGCAAACGGTTTCATGGCCGACGTTCCGGCGAAGGCGTCCAGCGGAATGTCTCCGTTGAAGCAGGCCCAGTCGAATTCGTTACCGATCTCGAACGCCTCGATGGCGAGCGGAGTCGACTCATACGTCGACCGCGCGTACTCGAAGAACCGCACCAGGCGCTGTCGGTACCGCTCGAGATCGATCTGGCTGATGCGGGGCGCGCCTCCTTGCCAACCGCAGAGCTGAAGGAACGTTCGGCCTCCGCCGGCCGTCGGGCCGAGCGAGCCAGCCCAGTCGACATAATCCTCCGGGTCGACCATGACGTTCACGAGCACCCGCATTCCACGCTCGTTGGCGCGGCGGATCACTCGCCCCAAGCGCTGCACGCTGACGCCGTCCAGTGTGGCTCGAAGATCCGTTCGGAAGGCCTGCGCCCCCGAGTCGGCGATCTCCGAGACGATCGGCTCGGGGGACTTCTCCCAGACGAGGTTCGCGCGCGCCATGCCGAGGAGCGGGCGCATCCGCGCCGCGCCCGTGACCAGGCGAGGGTCGTCGATCAGAAGGTTCTGATGCCGGTTGTTCGGCCCAACCCTCTGTACCTGGAGCGCGATCTCGAAATTCTCGCGCAGCGGCCACAGCCCCAGCGGCACCTCGACGTCGATGATGTCATCGCGTTCGAGCGTACGGTCGTACAGCACGGTTCGTCGCGTCGCGAACGGCTGCTTTGGATCGGCTCCTGCCACCACCCGGAAGCGCGCGCCCGCCGCGATGGTATCGGCCTGCTGTTGCATGCCGATGCGCGTCTTGAATGACCAGGCACGAGTGGGATCCAGGTCGAGGTTGGAATAGGAAAGCGTGACGAAATCGCCGCCAGAGCGTCCGGGCGGAAGCACGGCGATCGCTCGCCCTGTGGTACCGCCGCCGCCCTGGAACGACACCGTCGGTGGGAGGTGCGAGGCTGCGCCGCCACGGGCGACATCGATGTCCCCCGAGGACGACCGCAGCGATTCGCCGGTGACGTTGTGCACCTGCGCCCGCTCGAAATCCCGGAACAGCGACACCGCTTCCGGGTCGAATTCTCGGGGCTCCGGTATCCGCGGCCTCCAACAGCCGGAAGCCAGGACGAGAACGAGAACGATGGTCCAGAGCCTGGACGCTCTCAGGTGCGCCCCCTGACGAACGATATAGTGCGGTCCATCTATTGTGCCGAGGGCGGCGGCGCGGCTACTAAACGACGCCGCTCATTTGGATTGATGACGGCATATCTCTGGGCCCATCAGGAGGAGGTGGGGACTGTGAAGAAGAGCTATGTGAAGCCGGAGCTGCGGAAGGTTGGATTGCTGCGCGACGTCACCAAGCTGACCTACAGCGTCTGCGAGCTGAAGTAAGGCCTCGCAGCGAGCTGGGGTCTCGGTCGCGGGACCCCAGCTCGGGTAGCGCTCTAGCTGCTCAACGAACATCGTCCCAGCGAAAATCCACCTGCTTCAAGACCTGCGCCTCGGTCGTCACCGTCCGGATGAGCGTCGCCCCGCCGGCGGTGGCCTTGATCGTATATGACCCCGGTGGAAGTTTTGTCATTAGAATCGGGCCGGCCATCGTCGTTTCCAGCATGGGCTGCTTGGTGGCCGACTCGATCACGACCATGACGCCGGACAGGTATTCGCCCGATTTCATCGCCGTGACGACCTTGACGTTGTAGTCGCGCTCTTTGGCGCCCAGTTCTTCGCGCTCGGCGCCGCCGATGCCGCCCGAGACGTACGGGACGTCCGCCGCCTGCGCCGGCACAGCAAGCGCCAGCGCGACGAAGGTGAGCATCGCGAGCTGCACGGACCTCTTGATCATGTGGGCGGATGCTAGCGCCCGGCGATTCGTCCGGCAACCGGACCGTCAGCGCACGACTGAGAATACCTTGGCGGCGCGACCGCATTGGGGGCAGCGCTCGATGTCGTCGCTGAGCGTAAACGAGCCCGCGGTGCTCCTGACGTACGCGGCGATGTCCCTCGCCGTGATGCCCGACT
>Ga0114129_10007189_pt1 | contig 15844 bp, 16 predicted proteins | sample RhiMetdeltSRZDD1_FD_80071 | JGI IMG/M metagenome (GOLD analysis project Ga0114129, IMG submission 80071) | Populus rhizosphere microbial communities from Tennessee, USA - Rhizosphere MetaG P. deltoides SRZDD1 (version 2) (version 2) | ecosystem: Host-associated > Plants > Roots > Rhizosphere >... | reverse complement strand
GCGAAGCGATGATCGCGGGTTATCGGTCGCGCGGGATCGAAGCGAGCGCGCGGACCGGCGCGATCGACGGGCGCGGCGCCCGCGTCGTCGGAAGCAGGGAATGAGCGGATCGTCGGCGGGCGCCTCGAGCTGGCAGGTCTGCCCGCGCTGCGGCAAAGAGCTTCCGCTCTCGTTCGCGAAGAGTCGGTGCCCGGCGTGCTCCGCTCTCCTCGAGGCGCGACACCGGCCGCCCGAGCGGCGCGGCCGCGAGCTTCGCGAGCTCTTCGCGGAGCGCCGCGGGTCGGGTCGAGTCCTCGACGCCTCCGGAGTGTGGAGGTTCCGCGAGCTCGTCCTGCCGCATGCCGGCGCGGTCGTCGTCACACATCCGGAAGGCAACACGCCGCTCCTCTCGCTGCCCGCGGTCTCCCGCTGGACCGGCATCGCGGACCTCGCCGTCAAGCACGAAGGGCACAACCCGACCGGCTCGTTCAAGGACCGCGGGATGACGGTTGGAGTGACCGTCGCGAAGCGCATCGGAGCGCGGGCGGTCGCGTGCGCTTCCACCGGGAACACATCGGCGTCGCTCGCGGCGTACGCGGCGCTCGCGGAGATTCGGGCGCTGGTCTTCGTTCCGGCTGGCCAGGTGGCGGCGGGCAAGCTCGCGCAGACGCTGGCGTACGGCGCGAAGACGCTCCTTGTTCGCGGCGACTTCGACGCCTGCTTTGCGCTGGCCGTCGAGGCGAGCGAAAAGCTGAACGTGTACCTCCTGAACTCCGTCAACCCGTTCCGCCTGGAAGGGCAGAAGACCATCGTCTTCGAAGCGCTCGAGCAGCTCGGCTGGGAACCGCCCGACTGGATCGCGCTTCCGGCGGGCAACCTCGGCAACACCTCGGCGTTCGGAAACGCCCTTCGCGACGCGCGGGATCTGGGCCTGATCTCGCGCGTCCCCCGGCTCGCCGCCGTGCAGGCGGAGGGAGCGAACCCGTTCGCTCGCGGCTTCCGGGAGGGGTTCGCGCGTCGGTACCGCGTGAAGGCGGAGACGGCGGCGACCGCAATCCGGATCGGCGACCCGGCGTCACACGAGCGGGCCGTCGGCGCGATTCGTGCCACCAACGGCGTCGTCACCGACGTGACCGACGAAGAGATCCTCGAGGCGAAGGCCGTCGTCGACGCCTCGGGAGCGGGTTGCGAGCCGGCGAGCGCGGCGAGCGTCGCCGGCGTGAAGAAGCTCGTGGGAGAGCGCGTGATCCGGCCGGGGGAGCGCGTCGTGGCGATCCTGACCGGGCACATCCTGAAAGATCCGGGCCTCCTTCTCCAGTACCACATGGAGAGTGACCCGCCTCCGCCCCGCGCCAACCGTCCCGTCGAGATCGAGCCCGCCCTGTCCGCCGTCGAGGAGGTCCTCGGAGACCGTCTTTGAACCGGGCGCTCGACTTACTGCTCGCACGCCTCGAGGCTTCGAAGACGAAGCGGCCCGACCGGGGCGAGACCCTCCGGCTCCTGCGATCGCTCGAGCCGCGCGCGTTTCGGAACGCGGAGAGCCTTCTCCGGTTTCACGAGGCCGTTCTCTTCCTGCGGGCGTACCCGCACGATCGTTCAACGGAGCGTCGAACCGAACGGATCCTGTCGCGCTTCGCCGATCGGGTCGAAGCCCTGGCGCGCTCCGGCGCCGACCTCGGCCCTTTCGACCGGCCGGAAGTCTCGGGCATCGCCGGCACGGAGATCTCGACCGACTACTCCTTCGACGTCGTACGCTGGCTGGAGAGTCGATTCCCGCGGGCCATCCGCTTCGACTGGGAGAGCGACGGCAGGGAGGACCGCCTCCGGGCTCTCTTCCCGCGGTTTCTGCCGCTCCTGGACGAGGAAGCGCTCGAAGACGCGAACGTTCCCTATCTCGACTGGATGCGCGCCGCGCAGCCGGATCCGAAACGCGACCTCGCGTGGCTGATCGCCCGGCTTGACGCCCTCCCAATTTCCGAAGAAGAGCGCGCCGAACGTTACGAGGCGCTGAAGCTGCCGATCGTCTGGAGTCTCGGGAACGGTCCGGTGACCCGCTCGCGGATGCGCCGCCGAGCGCTGGAGACCTTCTTCCATTCCCAGCCGCTCATCGCGCGGAGGGACGTCTCGCTCGCGGAGGCGATCGCTCGACCCGCGCTCCCGATCCGACGGGTCTCGCGGCGCGAAGGACGGGAAATCGTCGATCTCGCGCGTGCAGCGACCGCGCTCCGCTACCGCGAGTACTACGGATTCACACATGCGGACCCCGCCTCGGTTCGCGCAGCCCGCGTCGGACGGGGCGTCGAAATCTTCTTCATGGGTCTCGGAAAGAGGCGCCGGCTGCCGCTGCGCGCCGGGTTTGCCGCCATCGTCGTGAAGAACGGGGTTCCGGTCGGTTACGTCGAGGGACTCGCCCTCTTCGAGCGGATCGAGATCGGGTTCAACATCTACTACACGTTCCGCGAAGGAGAGTCCGCGTGGATCTTCGGGCGGGTGTTGAAGCTCGTCAACCAGGTCCTGGGCGCCACCTCGTTCTCGATCGACCCGTACCAGCTCGGGCACGAGAATCCCGAGGCGATCGATTCGGGCGCGTTCTGGTTCTACCGCAAGCTCGGGTTCCGTCCGACGTCGCCCTCGATCGCGAGGCTCGTCGAGTCCGAGGAAAGAAGGATCGCGCTCGCGCCCTCGTACCGCTCGCCCCGCCGGAGGCTCCAGCGCCTGGTCACGCGCAACCTGCTTTACGAGACGGACCCTGCGAGGGCGGGGGAGTGGGATCGCTTCCACATTCGCAACCTCGGGCTCGCCGTCCAGCGGCGAATGCGGGTCCGGTATGGCGGCGATCCGGAGGAAGCCCGCCGCCGGGCGAGCTCGCGCGTCGCGCGCCTGCTTGGAGGTCGGGTGTCCGGGGGCGAAGCCTTCACGGACCTCGCGCTCGTGCTCGACCTCATTGCCGGCCTGCCCGCGTGGACTCCCGGCGAGCGCGAGGCGCTCGCCGAAATCGCCCGAGCCAAGACGGGCCGAGAGGAGATCCGGTATCTGCGGCTGCTCCAGCGCCACGAAAGATTGCGGCGGGCGCTGATCCGACTGGGGAGCGCCGGAAGGGGCGGGACACGAGGGGCTAAGATGAGTCGGTGACACCTGTCGTTTCCGTCCTGATCGCTTCGGATCGCGTGCACGGCTCTCTTTCCGACTGTCTGTCTTCGCTCGACCGGCAGGAGAGGGCGCCGTCTTTCGAGGTCGTCGTCGCGTCGTCTGTTTCTCCGCGAGCCGACGGAGGGCTTTCCTTCCCCTGCGAGTGGGTTCGCGTCGAAACCCGGAACCCGGCGACCCGGCGAAACCTCGCGGCGGCCCGCGCGCGCGGCAGCGTCCTCGCTTTCTTGGACGACGACGCTCAGGCGGAGCCCCATTGGATGGAAGCGGGGGCGCGTGCGCTCGAGACCGCGGACTTCGTCGGCGGGCCCGACCTCGCGCCTTTCGAGGCGCCGTATCTCGAGCGGGTCTCCGACCTCCTGCTCGCGACGCGCGGCATCGGCAGCGGCATCCCGGCGCACGAGCGCGCCGCGCCGGGCGGTCCCGTGCGCTCGCCGCACGACATCGCCCTGTGCAACCTGTTCGTCCGCCGGGATGCGTTCCAGGCGGTCGGGGGACTCGACGAATCGCTCGGCTACGTCGGCGAGGACACCGACCTGGTTCACCGCGCGCTCGCGCTCGGCCTGCGCGTCCGGCTCGATCCGGCCGTCCGCGTGCGGCACCGGAGGCGCGCGTTTCCAGCCGGCTATCTCGCGCAGCGGTGGCGCTACCGCGTCAAGACCGGCCGCCTCTTCGTCGAACGGCCCGGGCTCTATTCAGGGGGACGAATCGCCGCGTTTCTTTCGGCGGGTGTTCTCGCGACCGCCGGAACCGCTTCGTTCGGCCTGCCGTTTCTCGCGCGGGCGGCGCTTCTTTATGCCCTCGCGACGTGGGCGCTTTCGTTTCCCATCTGGCGCCACGACCCGGCGCTCTTCCCCGCGGTTCCGTTCGCGTTCGCGCTCCACCACCTGACGTATTTCGCCGGGCTTCTGGCCGGTATCGCGCGGGGTCTGCTCGCGGTCGCGGCACGTTGAACGAGCTCGCTCTCGCAGGGCAGTGGCTCCAGGGCCGAGCGACCCTGCCGCGCTACCTGATCCTGGGGATGACGAACCTCTGTAACTCGAAGTGCGTGACCTGCTTCTACTGGGACCACCTGAACGTCAACCGGCACCTCGAAATGTCGCTCGAGGACTACGGACGCGCGCTTGAGGACCTGCCGTCGCTGTACAGCGTCGTGCTGACCGGGGGCGAGCCGACGTTGAACCGCGACCTGCCCGGGGTGACGCGGCTGCTCTACCGCCGCCACGACGCCTCGAACGTCACGATGCCGACGAACTCGCTCATCCCGGAGCAGGTCGAGGCGATCGTCGCGGGGGCGCTCGAGTCCCGGAAGGACGAACGGCAGACGTTCACGGTGGGACTGTCGCTCGACCACCTGGGGGAGCGCCACGACGAGATCCGCGGCGCTCCCGGGAACTTTGGGAGGGTCGCGGAGACCTACCGGCGGCTCGCGGCGCTGAAAAGGCACAGCCGCGGCCTTCTCGTCAACGTGCAGACCGTGCTCGCCTCGTTCAACCGGGACGACCTGCCGGAGATCACGTCCTGGGTCGAGGCGAACTTCCCCGAAATCGACTTTCACTCGTTCGAGCTCCTGCGGCCGCCGTTTCCGGACTCTTCCATCCGACCCCTGACCGCCGAGGAGTATGCGCACGCGCTCACGACCTTGAAGCCGTACTGGGCACGCTTCGATCGCTACCGGCCGATCCTTCGCAACCTGAAGGTGGCGGCGCGCGAGGCCGAGCTCGCGACTCTCGAGCAGGAACGGATGGTCTACAAGTGCTACGCCGGCACGGTCTCGGGGGTCCTGAATCCGGAAGGGACCGTGTCGCTCTGCGAGGTCCAGTGGGAGATCGGGAACATCCGGGACTTCGGGTGGTCGTTCCGCAAGGCGTGGTTTTCGGACAAGGCGAACGAAATGCGCCGGCGCGTGGCGAAGCGTGAATGCTGGTGCACGCACTCGTGCTTCATGTCGTCGAGCCTGCCGTTCTCGGTCAAGGGATTGGCGAAGATGGCGACCACGGCCCTCCGGCCTTAAATAACAAAAAGGCCGGGATCTCTCCCGGCCCTTTCTTGAACGTGCCGGCATTTGCCGGCAATTTGCGGAGAACCTCGCGGTCCTCCTGACCTTCAGTACTTTTTCTTCTCTGCCTTCTCGCTCATGGTGAGCTTGCTCTGGACGTCCTTGACTCCCGACGTCTCCTTGGCGAGCTTCATCGCCTGGTCGATCTCCGCCTGGCTCTTCATATGCTCGCTCGTCAGGTAGACCACGCCGTTGCGCGTATCGACGTCGATCTTCAGGCCACCGACGGTGGGATCGGCCAGCAGCTTCGCCTTGACCGCCGCAGTGATCGCGGCGTCATCCATCACTTGCCCGACGGGACGGTTGGGCTCCGGGTTGGGGGCGTTGCCGCCGACCATCGCGCCGCCGCCCTCGCCGCCCGCGGGTGGATTCTCGGCGGGAGGCATCGCTGCCGCCGCGGTCTTGACCGTGATGTTGTCCACCACGTCGGCGACGCCTTCCGTGCCGCGCGCCAGCGCGACCGCCTGATCCTTGGCAGCCTGGCTGTCCACGCTGCCCGAGAGCGTGACGACCTTGTCCTTGGTGTCGACGTCGATCTGATAGGCCTTCACGGTGTCATCCGCCGCGAGTTTCGACTTCACCTTGCCCGTGATTCCCGCGTCGGTTTGCGCGCAGGCCACCGCAAACGCCACCGCCGCGAGAATCCCTAGAAGAGTCGTGATCCGTTTCGTCATGGAGTTCCTCCTTGCATGAGGCCAAATCGGCCGCGTGGAGGTGAACTGCATCTTTCGTGCCGGCAAATGCTCAATCGAAGCGGGTTGGAAATCATTCATACGATTGGGCTATTCTGCTCTCCGGATGAGCAGGACCACCGACGAGAAAGAAGTCGATCCGACCGTCTCCGAAGGGGTGCGAAAAGGGCGCCTGCGCTGGGAAGAGGCCGTGCGCGACGCGTTTGCCCGGCGGCCCCCCTGGAAGCGGGATTTCACGACGGTCTCGGGCGCTGCCGTCGATCCGCTCGCCGGCCCCGACACGCTCGCGGGATTCGATCCCGAGCGGGACCTGGGCTGGCCGGGAGAGTACCCGTACACGCGTGGCGTTCAGCCGACCATGTATCGCGGCAAGCTCTGGACCATGCGCCAGTTCGCCGGGTACGGCACGGCGCGGCAGACCAACGAGCGTTTCCACTACCTTCTCGATCACGGGCAGACGGGCCTCTCGACCGCGTTTCACCTCCCGACCCTCTACGGGTACGACTCGGACCACGAGATGGCGCGCGGCGAGGTGGGCAAGTGCGGAGTGGCGGTGGACTCACTCGCCGACATGGAGATCCTCTTCGATGGAATCGACCTCGGACGGGTGACGACCTCGATGACGATCAACTCCACCGCGCCGATCGCGCTCGCGATGTATCTCGCGGTGGCCGAGAAGCACGGGACGCCCTGGGATCGCGTGGGGGGAACGCTCCAGAACGACATCCTCAAGGAGTACATCGCCCAGAAGGAGTACATCTTCCCGCCCCGCCCCTCCATGCGCCTCATCACCGACCAGTTCTCCTTCTGCGCGAAGCACGTCCCGCTCTGGAACACGATCTCGATCTCCGGGTACCACATCCGCGAAGCCGGCTCGACGGCGCTCCAGGAGCTCGCCTTCACGCTGCGCGACGGCGTGGAGTACGTGAAATACGGACTCGAAGCGGGGATGGCGGTCGACGACTTCGCGCCGCGCCTGTCGTTCTTCTTCAACGCGCACAACGACTTTTTCGAAGAGATCGCCAAGTACCGCGCGGCCCGACGGATCTGGGCGAAGACGATGCGCGAGCGGTTCGGCGCGAAGGACCCGCGCTCCACGATGTGCCGCTTCCACACGCAGACCGCCGGATGCTCGCCGACCGCGCAGCAGCCTTACAACAACGTCGTCCGCACCACGCTCCAGGCCCTGGCCGGGGTCCTCGGCGGAACGAACTCGCTCCACACCAACTCGCTCGACGAGACGCTCGCGCTCCCGAGCGACTTCGCGGTCAAGCTGGCCCTTCGAACCCAGCAGGTGATCGCGCACGAGTCGGGTGTCGCGAACACGATCGATCCGCTCGGCGGCTCCTACTTCGTCGAGGAGATGACGACCCGGATGGAGCGCGGCTGCTTCGACTACTTTCGGCGGATCGACGCGCTCGGCGGAATGGTCGAGGCGATCGAGGCCGGATTTCCCCAACGCGAGATCATGGACGCTGCGTACGCGTATCAGCGAGCGGTCGATGCAAAGGACAAGATCGTCGTCGGAGTCAACGAGTTCGTGGACGAGATCGAGCAGCCCTTGGAGACGCTCTATATCGACGAATCCGTCGAGGAGAAGCAGAAGGCGGCTCTCGCCGCGCTACGGCGGTCTCGCGACGGGAAGGCCGTGACGTCCTCCCTCTCGGCCCTCAAGCAGGCGTGCGCGGACGGCCGGAACGTGATGCCGCCGCTCGTCGAAGCCGTCAAGACCTACGCGACCGTGGGGGAGATCTCCGACGTGATGCGTGAGGTCTTCGCGACCTATGAGGAGCCGGCGGTCTTCTAATGAGCGACCGAGAAACTCCCTTCGCATCGATCGAGACAGCGGTCGAGGAGCTCAAGGCCGGGAGGTTCGTCGTCGTCGTGGACGACGAGGACCGGGAGAACGAGGGGGACCTCGTCCTCGCGGCCGAGAAAGTCACTCCCGAGGCGATCAACTTCATGGCGCGAGAGGGCCGGGGTCTGATCTGCCTCGCGCTCACCGAGCAACGGTGCGATGCGCTCGATCTGCCGCCCATGGTGGGGGAGAACACGTCCAACTTCGGAACGGCGTTTACGGTATCGATCGAGGCGCGGGGGCAGGTCACGACCGGCATTTCCGCGGCCGACCGGGCGGCGACCGTGAAGACGGCCATCGACCCGGCGACCCGCCCTTCCGATCTCGCGCGGCCGGGACATATGTTTCCGCTGCGGGCTCAGGCCGGCGGGGTCTTGAAACGCGCCGGGCAGACCGAAGCGTCGGTCGATCTCGCGCGGATCGCGGGCCTCGACCCCTCCGCGGTGCTCTGCGAGGTGATGAACGAAGACGGGACCATGGCGCGGGTGCCGGACCTCGCGAAGTTCTGCGAGAAGCACGGCCTGGTCCTGGTCACGGTCGCGGACCTCATCCGCCACCGGATGAAGACGGAGAGGCTCGTCCACCGGATCGCCGCGCCGCACCTGCCGACCCGGTTCGGCGACTTCCGCCTCGCCGCCTATCGGAGCGACGTGACGCACGAGGAGCACATCGCGCTCGTCCACGGGGAAATCCTCGAGGACGAGCCGGTGCTGGTGCGGGTCCACTCGCAGTGCCTGACGGGCGATGTCTTCGGATCGACGCGGTGCGACTGCGGCGCGCAGCTCTCGCTCGCGATGGAGAAGATCGTCGAAGCGGGGAAAGGCGTCTTCCTCTATCTCCTCCAGGAGGGTCGCGGGATCGGCCTCGTCAACAAGTTGAAGGCCTACGAGCTGCAGGACGAGGGCCACGACACCGTCTCGGCCAACGAGAAGCTCGGATTTCCTCCGGACATCCGCAACTACGGCGTCGGGTGCCAGATCCTGCGCGACCTGGGCGTCCGGAAGATGCGGCTGATGACGAACAATCCGTCCAAGTACGTGGCGATCGGTGGCTACGGTCTCGAGATCGTCGAGAGAGTCCCGCTCGAGGTGCGTCCGACGGCCGGGTCACGGCGCTACCTCGAGGCGAAGAAGAACAAGATGGGACACCTCCTGAAGATGGTCTGACGAGGTTCCGGACAGAGCTGATAGCGTCCTCCGGACATCTGATGAGGAGGAAACCGATGTCCAAGCTTTTTGAGGTCGTGCCTCCGTCTGTCCCCGGCCGGGGCTTATTCCGCCTGGTCATCGTCGCCGTCGTTCTGATCGTGCTTCTGGCGGGGAACCCGATCAAGGTCATCCCGGCGGGCCACGTGGGCGTGAAGGACTTCTTCGGGAGCGTGTCGCCAAATGTCCTTCCGCCCGGAGTGCGGTTCGTTTTTCCGTTCACGCGGGTCGTCAAGATGTCGATCAAGACACAGGAGGTCAAGGAGACCGCCGAGGTCCCTTCCAAGGAAGGTCTCATCATGGATCTGGAGGGCTCGCTCCTGTTCCGGCTCGATCCCGAGAAGGCCGCCAACCTCTACAAGACCGTCGGGCAGGACTACCAGGAGATCGCGGTCCATCCCCAGATCCGGTCGGCGATCCGGGAGATCACGGCCTCCTACGAGGCGAAAGTCTTGTACTCGGCGGAACGGGAGCGGATTGCGAAGGAGACGCTGGAGCTCTTCCGCAAGCTCGCCGGGGATCGCGGGATCATCGCCGAAGCCGTCCTGTTGAGGAAGATCGGTCTGCCCGCCATCGTCGCGAACGCGATCCAGGAGAAGCTGCGTCGCGAGCAGGAGGCCGAGCAGATGAAGTTCGTGCTCCAGAAAGAGCAGCAGGAGGCGGAGCGCAAGCGGATCGAGGCGCAGGGCATCGCGGACTTCCAGAAGATCGTCGCCGCTGGAATCAGCCCGCAGCTCCTGGAATGGAAGGGCATCGAGGCGACCGAGAAGCTCGCGATGAGCCAGAACTCGAAGGTCGTCGTGATCGGCAGCGGCAAGAACGGCCTGCCCCTCATTCTCGGTGGCGAAGGGAAGTGACCTCGGAAAGCGAGGGCATCCCGGCCAGACTCGATCCAGTCGTTCTGGAAGGCCAGTTCGTCCGGCTCGAGCCGCTCTCTCTTTCCCACCTCGACGCTCTCTCGGAGGTTGCCCTCGACCCGAAGATCTGGAGCTGGACGAGCGAGCGCGCGGAATCGGTGGAAGAGCTGCGCGCTTACGTCGAGAGGGCGCTCGCGGCGCAGCAATCCGGCTCGGCGCTGCCCTTCGCAACCGTCGCCCGCTCGATCGGAAAGCCGATCGGCAGCACGCGCTTCGCCAACGTCGATCTCTTGAGCGGGCGCCTCGAGATCGGCTGGACCTGGCTCGGGCGCGACTGGCAGCGCACGGCTCTCAACACCGAGGCGAAGTACCTCATGATGAAACACGCTTTCGAGACTCTCGGTGTCCGGCGCGTGGAGTTCAAGACCGACGTATTGAACGAGCGCTCCCGCGCGGCCATCCGGCGGCTCGGCGCAAGGGAGGAAGGGATCCTGCGCAAGCACGGGGTGACCATGAGCGGCCGCGTTCGCGACACGGTCTATTACAGCGTCATCGACGACGAGTGGCCGGCGGTTCGCCGGCGACTCGAGGAACGGTTGACGATCGGTCCCCGTACCACCTCTTGAGTGTCTCCGGCGATACGCCGGCGAAGTAGCCGGCGATCACCTTCCAGTTTCGGAGAACCTGCCGCGCGGCACCGTGCTCGACGTATCGGCGGGGCGAGGTGATCGTCTTCTCCGGCCGGACGACGAAGCGTCCCGCCCTTCTCAGGCGCACGACGAGATCGAGGTCGTCACAGATCGGCAGGTCGCGGAAGCCGCCGACCTTTTCGTAGAGTTCGCGGCGGCAGAAAATCCCCTGGTCGCCGAAGGGAAGCTTCGCGAGGCGGGACCGGCGGTTCGCCCACCATGCGATCCAGCGCATCGGGAGGCCGGCTGGCTCATAAGCGAGCGAGAAAGCCCCCGCGTCCGCGCCCTCCGCCACGGTTCGCGCGATCAGAGCGAGCGCGTTCTCCGGAGGGCGCGAGTCGGCGTGCAGGAAGAAGAGGATCTCGCCGCGCGCCTGCCCGGCGGCCCGGGCGAGGGCGGCGCCGCGGATGCCCGGCAGCGAGAGGACGTGCGCGCCGTTTGCGCGAAGAGCTTTCCCGGTCTCTTCCGGAGCGCCGGTGTCGGCGACGAGGAGCTCCGCCTCCGGCGAACTGCAGTAGCGGGACAGGAAGCTCGCGACCTCCGGACTTTCGTTCTGGATCGGCACGATGACGGAGATCACGGTTCGCCCGAGTTCGGTGGCGGGTGCAGGCCCGCAGGGCCTGTCCCTGCGATATGCTCGATGCTAGCATCGCGGCGGTGAAGCTCCCGATGCCGGCGGCCGTTCTCGCCGGTGGCGCCTCGAAGCGGATGGGTCGGCCCAAGGCGGCCCTTCCGTGGGGCGCGGGGACACTTCTCGAGTTTCAGACCACGCGTCTCTCGACGCTCTTCTCCGAAGTTCTCGTCGTCGTGAAGGAAAAGCCGGCGTTCCCCGTCGGCCCCGCGCACGTCATCCTGGACGGCTCTCCCGAGTTTGCGGCGATCTACGGCCTTGTGCGGGCGCTCGAGGAGGCGGTGGATCGGATCTTCGTTCTCGCAGTCGATCTCCCCGGGCTGACCCATGACCTGGTGCGCGAGATCGCGGACCGCGGGCTCGCGACGGCGTCGCCCGCGCTCATTCCGGAGGCGGGCGGCCGGTTGCAACCGCTCGCTGCCGTCTGGCGGCGTTCCGCTGCTCGCTTCGCGAATGACCGCATCGGCCGGGGCATGCTTTCTCTGGGCGCGCTCGCCGACGAGGTGGCCGCCGAGATCTTCCCGGAGAAGGAATGGCGCTACCTCGACCCGAGCGGCGTGGCCTTCGCGAACCTGAACACGTTCGCCGACTTTGCCGCGCACCGGGAGCGCGCCTGAAGGGCAAGAACCCGCTTCACCTCGACTCGCGCGGGCGGGCGCGGATGGTCGACGTCGGCGGAAAAGCCAGGACGCTGCGGCGCGCCATCGCGCGGGGGCGTGTGCGGATGGGGAAACAGGCGTTCGAAGCGCTCGCAACCGGCCGGCTATCGAAAGGGGACGCGCTCGCCGTGGCCAGGGTCGCCGGCATCCTCGCGGCGAAGAAGACGCCCGAGCTCGTTCCGCTGGCGCACCCGATCGGCCTCGATTCGGTCGTCGTCGAGTGCGAGCTCGACGCCCGCGCGCGCGAAGTGATCGTGACCGCGGAGGTCTCGACGTCCGCCCGAACGGGGGTCGAGATGGAAGCGCTCACGGCGGTCGCCGGATCGTGCCTCGCGCTTTACGACATGGCGAAGTCGCTCGACCGCGGAATCGAGATTCGCGAGATCGTGCTGCTGGAGAAGGCCGGTGGCCGGTCCGGTCCCTACCGGCGCGGCTGAGTCGCCGGCGCGGAGTCGGCGGTCACGTTTCTCTGCGGAGGCGGATAGAGATACGTGCGGCTCGGCGGCGAAACGGTCGCGCTTCTCGTCGGCGGCGGGATCCGCGCGGTCGGCGCCGGCTGGTTCGCGGGCGCGGTCCGCGTGACGGCAGCGGCCGATGGCGAGGTCTGGCGGCCGGGCGTCGTCTCCGGCTCGCGTGACGCCGCCCTCCCCATCGAAGAAGAACGCACCAGACCGAGAATGGCGAACGCGGTGACGGCGACGAAGAGCGCGACGGCCGCGTAATACGAGGAGCCCGGACGGCGGCGTTCCCGATCGATCATCACCTGCCGGGAATGCAAACGGGCGACCAGGAAAACGGTTCGAAGTTCAACGGTCGAGGTCCAGCCAACCCGCGGCTATAGTAGCCAGACCGCATGGGATCACCAATCCGGGTCGCAATCGTCACCGTCTCCGACGGCGTCGCCGCGGGCGCGCGGGACGATCGGGGCGGACCGGCCTGCGAGCAGGCTTTGCGCGACTCGACGATCGAGCACGTCGTCGTCTCGCGCGAGGCGATTCCGGACGAGCGCGACCGGATCGCCGAAACCGTCCGAGTCCGCGCGGACGAAGGCGGGACGGACTTGATCGTCCTGACCGGAGGAACCGGCGTCTCTCCGCGCGATCGGACGCCCGAGGCGGTCCGAAGCGTCCTCGACATCGAGGCGCCGGGCCTCGCGGAAAAGATGCGCGCCGACACGGGAAGGGATTTCGCCGCGGCCTACCTCTCGCGCCAGGTCGCCGGGGTGCGCGGGCGCACCCTCGTGCTCGCATTGCCCGGATCGCCGAAGGGCGCCGCCGACTGTCTTCACGCAGTAGCGGCGCTCCTGCCGCATGCCCTCGGCCTCGTCCGCGGCGAACGTGTGCACCATCCTCGTCCGGATCCGGAGGTCAAAGAGGCTTGACCGCGCGGACTCGAGCAACCGTCCCTGGAATCGACGCGCTGCTGGCCGACCCGTCGCGGATCGCGGGCAAGCGGATCGGCCTGATCACGAACCACGCCGCGGTCACCGCTGGCGGGGTGCCTTCGTGGAAGGCGTTCGCCGGGCTTCGGGAAACCAGGCTCACTCGTCTCTTCGGACCGGAGCATGGCGTCGACGGCGCCGCCGTCTACATGGAAGGGGTGTCCTCGTCGGTCCACCGCGAGAGCGGTCTTCCCGTCGTCTCGCTCTACGGCACGACGCGGGAGAGCCTGACGCCGGCACGCGGCGACCTCTCCGACCTCGACGCACTCGTGTTCGACGTCCCGGACGTCGGCAGCCGGTACTACACGTACAACTGGACGATGCTGCTCGCGATGGAGGCTTGCGCCGAGTTCGGGAAGCGGTTCGTCGTCTGCGACCGGCCGAACCCGCTCGGCGGAGAGGTCGAAGGCGCGCCGCAGGATCCGGCATTCCTCTCTTTCGTCGGTCTGCACCCGATCGCGGTCCGGCATGGCATGACTTCGGGCGAGCTGGCGAGGCTTCTCGCCTCCGAGCGCGGTCTGGATCTCGATCTCGTCGTGTCTCCGATGCGCGGCTGGGGGCGCGACACCGCGTACGCGGAGACGGGCCTGCCGTGGATCCCGCCGTCCCCCAACATCCCGACGGTCGAGACCGCGCGGGTCTATCCCGGCATGGCGCTCCTGGAGGGAACCAACCTGTCCGAAGCGCGCGGGACCGCTCGGCCATTCGAGATGTTCGGCGCGCCCTGGCTCGAGCCGCTCGCATTGACCGGGGCGCTGGCCGCTCTCGACCTGCCCGGGGTCTCGTTTCTGCCGACGCGGTTCCGGCCGATGTTCGAGAAGCACGCCGGTGAGACCTGCGGCGGCGCGATGCTGGAGATCACGAATTCGGCGGTCTTCCGGCCGTTCGAGACGGGGCTCTCCATCATCGAGACCGCCCGGCGCCTCGCTCCGCGAGACTTCTCGTGGCGGAGCGAGCCCTACGAGTTCGACACACGTCCCGCCATCGACGTGCTCACCGGCTCGGCGCGCTTTCGCGAGTCGCTCGATGCCGGGCGGGGCGCGCTGCCCGAAATCGCGCGGCACCGGGAGGAGGCGCGACCCTTCCTGGCGCGCCGCGATCCCTTTCTCCTCTATCCCGACCGCCGGCCGGCGCTCGTCGCGTTCGTGGGCGGACACGACTCGGGCAAGACGACGATTGTCGAGGACCTCGTGGCGCGGCTCCGGGGGCGAGGGCTCGCAGTCGGAGCGATCAAACACACATCGCGCGATTTCGAGGACGACGCGGCCGGGAAAGACTCCCAGCGCCTCGGCGCGTCGGGCGCGGACGTGTGGGCGCTGCTGACGCCGCAGCGCGCGACGGTTCGCCGTCGGATCGAGCCAGGTTCGGAGCTGTTTGCGCTCGCCGGTCTCGCGGTCCAGGAGTTCTCGAGGTGCGACATCGTGCTGGTCGAAGGTTTCAAGTCGCTCCCGATTCCGAAGATCGAGGTCACCCGCGCCGGTGCGGCGCGTCCGCCGGTTCCCGACGCGCTCGCGCGCATCTCGGACCGTCCGGGAGAGGACTCCGTCCCGACCTATCGCTTCGACGACGCGGAAGGAATCCTCGCCGCGGTTCTTCACCTGGCCGGGCTCGATCGAGTCGCCGCGGCCGGCTCCTAGCTCGCGGCCGGAAACGCTCATGTTGATCGTGTTCGATCTCGATGGGACCTTGATCGACGGTTACGACGGAATCACCGATGCGCTCGGGTTCGCGATGGAGCGGCTCGGTTTCGCGCCGCTGCCGCGGGAGAGAGTGCGCGGGATGGTCGGCCAGGGGCTGGAGAAGCTTCTCGAGAAAGTGGTGGGAGCCGGGCTCGTCCCCGAGGGCATCCGCCTCTTCCGCGAAAGGTATGCCGTGGTCGCCGACGAGAAGACCCATCTCCTGCCGGACGTCCCGGACGTGCTCGAGCGGCTCGCTCGAGGCGGGCATCTCCTGGCAGTCGCCTCGAACAAGCCGGCCGAGTTCTCGCGCCGGATCCTCGCCGGCAAAGGGGTCGCGGGGCGCTTCTTCACGGTCGCGGGACCCGACGCCGCGACGCCGCCCAAGCCGGATCCCACGATGATGCTCGCGATCATGGGGCGGGTCGGCGCGCCGCCGGGTCGGACGATCGCGGTCGGCGACATGGAGATCGACGCCGAGACGGCGCGGTCGGCGGGCTGCCGCTGCGTGCTCGTCGACGGAGGTTCCCGGTCGCCCCGGGAGCTCGCCGCGGTTGCCGCCGACGCGCATCTCGCGCGGCTCGCCCTCTTGCCCGACTGGGTCGAGCGGGCGAGCGTGACGGCCGCCCGGCTGAAGACAAGTTAGGATGAGTGCAATGTCGCGAGCATCGTCGGTCAAGTTCACTTATCAGGATTACCTCCAGCTTCCCGAGGACCGCCGGTACGAGATCGTCGACGGAGAGCTCTTCTGGACACCCGCGCCTGGGACTTATCACCAGCGCCTCTCGGCACGCCTCCAGTACCTGCTCACCCGACGCGTCCGCGAGACCGAGGAGGGGGAGATTTTCAACGCACCCTGCGATCTGGTCCTATCCGAGACCGATGTGGTCCAGCCGGACATCTTGTTCATCGCCAAAGGGCGCGAGCGGATTGTCGAGGAGAAGCACGTTT
>Ga0114129_10007188_pt1 | contig 15845 bp, 15 predicted proteins | sample RhiMetdeltSRZDD1_FD_80071 | JGI IMG/M metagenome (GOLD analysis project Ga0114129, IMG submission 80071) | Populus rhizosphere microbial communities from Tennessee, USA - Rhizosphere MetaG P. deltoides SRZDD1 (version 2) (version 2) | ecosystem: Host-associated > Plants > Roots > Rhizosphere >... | reverse complement strand
TACCGTTCGCGGTAGCGAATGGCCAAATGTGACGATGAGTGTTGACCATTCGCTACCGCGAACGGTACTGAATACGCAGCGCTCGTTTAGAAATCGGTCGCTTCGCTCCCGTTCTGTAGTTGAGTGTTTTCTCGGATCCGGATAAAGCTAGTTGAGCGGGGGCAAGCCACCCTTCCTAACCTGCAATTTTCCGCACCTTGAGTCTTCCTTATTACCGTCTAGATAAAGCGCCGTGGTGATTGTCGCGGTCAGATTAACTGATTAGATCGGACCACTTTTTAGGATCCAATGAACAAAAGCAAACTTGTACTCTCATCAATTGATGGCTCTGTTGCACGCGTCATTCTCAACCGACCCCAGAAGAAGAACGCACTCAATGACGAATTGATCAGCGGATTAAAGGAGGCCTTGCGCGATGTCGCGGCGGATGAATCGGTGAGGTCTGTCGTCATAACCGGCAACGGCACTGACTTTTGTTCAGGCGCAGATCTATCGGCCCTCGAAAAGATTTCAAAAGCATCGGCGGCTGAAAACGTCGCTGATGCGCGAGCGCTTCTTGAGTTGTTTCTGTTGATTCGGCAATTATCCGTGCCGGTCATCGCTGCCGTTCACGGACGGGCACTAGCCGGTGGATGCGGCCTTGCAACGGCCTGTGACATTGTCCTTGCAAGCAAGACCGCTCGATTTGGTTACCCGGAAGTAAAGATCGGTTTCGTTCCAGCGATGGTCACGGCGATTCTGCGTCGCAATGTTTCTGAGAAGGTTGCGTTCGAGTTGTTGACTCGTGGAGAGACGATCGACGCCGATGAAGCGTATCGAGTTGGTTTAGTGAACCGTGTCTTCCATGACGCAAAGTTTGAAAACGAGGTGCGCGTATTTGCAGAATCCTTTGCCAACACCAGCAAGTCAGCTGTATCACTCACCAAAAGTCTGCTGTATCAGGTTGACGGCTTACCGTTTTCTGAGGCGATAGAGACAGGTGTTGACGTGAATGTCATCGCGCGGATGACAGAGGATTGTCAGAAGGGAATTGCGCGGTTTCTCCGAAGAAAAGCAGACGACGCAGCCTAATCAAACATCACCTTTAGTTGGATCTTCAAAGAAACAGTTCAACTAGCTACTGGGAGCGGGGACTCCCGAACGCCCACGCAGTGGCGCAAAATCTGTTCGCTTCGCTCATTGCGGACGAGGACGTCCGCGCTCCCAGTTAAAACGATCCGGATTGATTTCACGTTGTTACTAAAGGGCGAGACAGAGCGGCAATTAAACTGGTTAAGGGCGCGTCAAGCACGTAATTAGGGTTGCGTTGGAGAGGCGCGTAATTTCTTGATCGCTTGGCGGATTGCAACTGCATTTGGATCGCCGGGGTTGGTCTTCAAGTACTGTTCCAGTTCAAAAGCGGCGCGCGCTCGGTCCCCTTTTCTTTCATATAGACGCGCAAGTTGACGATGGACGTCAGCAGCTTTTGCGGGCCCTTTCTGTTGTGCTTGTTTAAGTGCTTTCTCGGCTTCGTCGAGAGCGTATTTGCGTTCGTCCGCGGCGGCTTGCGATTTCGAAGGATCGATTAGCGACGCTTGCTCTATCAAAGCTGTCCCTTGAGAGAGTGGATACTGCGGCTCGGCCGGATTGAGTCGCGCGGCCTCGCCATAGACACGCGCAGCGACCGCGTACTTTCCTTGCTCCATCAAGATGCGCGCGAAGAGATCAAATACTCGATCATCTCTCTCGTATATGCTACGAGCTTTTTCGAGGTGAATGATCGCGTCGCCGAATCTACCTTCCGCAGCCAACTCGTTTGCCAGAACTAATCGGGCATCAAAATAGTCCGGGAAGATTCTGATCGCATTTTCGAACGCTGCAATGGCCTCCTGCCGGCGTTTTTCGCGGGCAAATCTTAACCCTGAGTCAAAAGCATCCCGGGCTGCTTTTGGTATGTCCTGCACGAAGTTGAGCCCGGCGCGCGGTGGCCTTAGGCCTTGTTTGCGAGTAAGTGTGATTTCAACGGTCCGTGACTCACCCGGATCTCCTGGGCCGACAGACCTGACAAATAGCACTGTTTCCCGAACGGGATTGTAGTCAGCGAGGTTAACTGATACTTCGTAACTCGTATCGGTAAGGCCCCAAAATAAGAAATCGCCCTCATTATTAGTAACCGTCTGATTGACCATGGCGCCATTCCTTTCGAGAATCACCGTGGCGTTTGGAATGTTGCCTCCAGTAGCATTGCGCACCTTGCCTCGGAGTGTATGACCCTGCGCGAAGGTATTCACGCTGGTCCCAAAGAACAGGACGAAAAGAAGCGGGGTTAAAACAATGTTTCGCGAATTCACGTCGACATCCTCCGATTGTCAATGCAGGAACGGACTAATAGAAAAGGTGGAGTCCCATATTCTGGACCCCACCTTTGAAAATGGCAAAACCCAAAAGGGTTTCGCCTAAAAGCGGAACTTGGCCGCGAATTGGAAGGCTCTTGGGCCACCGGTACCAAACACGCTTGTAGTACGCGCGGTTGGTCCGTGGATAGTCGTTAAAATCTCGCTTGGCGACGTGCCTTCATCGGCGAGCGTGATTGCCGCCGGAAAAGTGAGATTCGCAACGTTGAAGACATTGAAGACTTCTCCGATCAAATCGAGAGCCATGTTTTCACGGAACTTGAACGTCTTCGTTACCCTTATATCTTGCGAAATGAGCGAGTCGCCACCTAACTGAGTGCCCGCTGGCAGGTGAGCAAGGCGAACGATCGGATCGAAGAAATTACCATTCGTGCTATCGCAACGGCCGGTAGGACTGTCCCCGGGACACGGCTCGCCGAGCGTTGGTATACTTGCGTTAAACGCATCGATCAATTTGTTGAACTCCTCAACGGTCTTAACTGAGCGCCCTATGGATCCAGGTCCTGCTCCCGGCAAATAGCTTTGGAATGTGCCGCTCTTCGAGAGATCAACGAAGTTTGGCAGAAAGACGCTCTGCGGCTCGCCGCTGAAGGCCGTCGAGATCAACGAGAGCTGCCAATTCCCAAGCACATTGCGCTTCGCCCATGAACCACTCTTCTTAAACCATGGCAAGTCCCAGATGCCACTAAGAACAAAGCGCTGCGTCCGATCGAGACCAGCTGGTCCAAACTCCTTGCGAAGGTCATTAAGATCGGTCACGGTAGCTCCTAGACCAAGCGTGTCACCACCGAAGGCCTTAAATCTCGACAGCGCGTAGCTCGCTGTCATTTGAAAACCGTTTGCGAAACGGCGATCGAGCCGGAAAAGTCCGGCCATGTAAGTGGAGAAACCCGACGAATCTGCATATGGCACAGAGTTCGGAAAGTTTGACTTCGGCGGATTAAGGGCACTAAAAGCGTGGTTCACGTCATAGGTGATTACTTCATGAACGCCCTTGCGATAATTGAAGTCTCCCTGGAAAACCATCTTCCAAGGTAGCTCACGTTGCATCCCAATGGAGTACTGGATTGAGTATGGAATCTGAAACTCAGTCGAAAACAGTGGGCCCGAAATCGTCTCGAAGCACTCCAACGAGGTCGGCAGTGAGCAATCAAAGGCATGAGCTTCAATATCGGCACGCGCGGGTCCAATGAAGGCGAGTGCTTGGGCCAAAGTGACGCCCTGACCAAATGTAAACCGGCCGTCGCCGCCTGGAAAGACAGGGCTGACGAGATCTGTGCCGACGAGGAATAGTTCTGCTCCCGGAGGTCCAAGGTCGGCGCGCTCAAACAATCGTAAGTTATCAATTGTGTTGTCGTAGTAGATACCGACGCCGCCACGAATAACGGTGCGGCCATTCCCGCCAATATCCCAGGCGAAGCCGAGCCGAGGCGCGATATTATTCGTGTCCTTGGGGCTGGGAGCGGTCCCCCTACCAAACAATGGAGCGATGATGGCCGGATGCCCTTGATCATGGTTCCAGAGGTTGGTATCAATTCGGTATGACAGACCGAAGTTAAGGGTGAAGTGAGGAGTTAACTTCCACGAATCGTTCCCGTAAAACTGGAAACGATTATTCGGAGTATCCCCACCCTTAGTATTAAACGGCAGAAGGTCGTTACCGATGCCCATCGAGATGTCGCGCACGTGGCCATTCAGGAAGTCGGCCTCCGTCTGATAGTTGATGGGGTTACCATCGGCGTCGGTTGCGAAAAGGCGAATCCGCGCAGGCTTTGCGAAGGCGAAACGGCCGTTAATCGAAGTGTGCTCGAAGTTTCCACCAAACCGGAAAGTGTGATTGCCGCGGACCCATGTCAGATCGTTGCGGAACTGGTAGCGTTCCTGGAAGGTAGTTTGGGGCGTAATGTAGTTAGTTCCCGACCTCCACAGCTGCGATCCGAGGATACGAAGCTCAGGCAGACCTTCAGTCTTGGGGAAAATCTCGTTTGAGAAGTCGCTAACATTGAACACAAAATTGTCAGTAACGGTTGGACTAAAGGTATGTGTCAAACCCGCAACGATATTGTGCGAACGGTTAGTCACAAGTTGATTGTCAGACTCGAAGATCTTCGAAGCCGATTGCCGCGGCACGATACCCGAACCGGGGGGAAATGGAACGTCTTGTTTGTTGTCGTTGAAAGAGTACCGCCCGACGAAATTTGTGTTGCTGCTGATGTTCCAATCGAATTTAGCAGTCAGCAGTTTTTCATCGAATGGGTTAGGCGTGAAACCAGCAAATCCAGAAGCCTCAGGCGGATTGTGAAGCGCCGAGCCATCCTGATTGTTTCCTTCGTAATTGAAGAAGAAGAAAAGTTTATCTTTGAAGATTGGACCACCAATAGTGCCGCCATATTGCTGGCGATCAAACGGAATCCTGTCGGCTCGTGCATTCGGAGGGATCCCATTCGCCGCATCGAGCCGCGAAAGACCTGGGAAAGCAGCCCACCTGTCATCGCGTCCGTAAATGTAACCGTTCCCATGGAACTCATTTGAACCGGATTTCGAAATGATATTGACCGAGCCGGTGGAGGAAGCCCCGGTTGAAAGATCAAAATTCGAGATGCCTAGCTGAAACTCCTGCACTATCTCCTGCGAGAAGTTCTGGACAGTTGTACCGACGACGTTGTCAACAACCGAACCGCCGTCAACGGCGATCTGGGCAGAGCGTCCCGCCTGTCCTGCGATTGACACGCCTGTGTAATTTGCCTTCGTTGGATCAAAGTTTCCACCTTCTACCTTCTCAACTCCGGGCTGCAATTGCGCAAGATCCAGGAAGTTTCGTCCGTTAAGAGGAAGATTTTGAATCTGACGGGTATTGACTACTCCGGCCACGGTGTTTTCCGTGGTACTGACCTGGGCCTCTGCGCCACCGACAACAGTGACAGTCTCAGACGCACCGCCAACCTCAAGCTTGGCATCTTGTGGCGTGTCCGTGTTGACGGCGACAACAACATCTGAAACGACGGTTTGTTTGAAGTTGGAGGCTGCAACTTTCAACTCGTACCTTCCAGGCGGGAGATCTGAAAGACGATAATCGCCATTCTCGTTGGTGGTCGTCGCACGACTAAGATTTGTGGCCACGTTGCGAGCAGTTACTTCTGCGTTTTGCACAACTGCGCCTTGAGTATCTCTCACGGTGCCGTGAATCGAACCGACTGTTTGCTGTGCGATCGCGCTTGTCGCAACAAACATAAGGCAAGTTGCCAGTACCGACTGAACGATAAATCGCATGTTTGTTTTCATGCTTTAGTCCTTTCTTATTTTGGATAGTGCTTCTCTATGACGCGCCAGATCCTGAGTTCGAGGTTTGCGGGAATACGCTGCCTGCACCGCATAACGCGAGACCAAGCAGCACCAAGAATAAGAAGACCCATTTCTTGTCGTACCCGTCCATACGCATGTTGAGTCTCACCTATTTATTTAAGGCCGCACGTCGACCTGGTTGGTATTGTGCTCTTGCCCGTCAGATTCGCAACCTATATGCCTTTGCGAAAAAGCGCCCAAATTCGCCGTTTGGCTGGGATTCGGACAATTCGACAGCGAATTTAATCCGAAAATATGGTGTGCTGTCCAGAAACTCGGACGAGGAACTAACCTTTTTGAGGCTCGGAACTTACAGGGAAATTTGCAGGGAGTACTGCAATAGGGATGCATCGACAGCGTCTACGAGTCCTATATTAAAGGCCTCACGCGCGCTGAGGCGTCGAGCGGTAATGAAGAATTCAATAGCCCGGGGACGGCCGATAAGGCGGGGTAGTCGTTGAGTTCCACCCCAACCAGTGATTATTCCCAAGCGTGCGCCTGGATGAGCGAACTCCGCATTTGGAGCTGCGACACGGATGTCACATGCCAGTGCAAAGTCGAGTCCCCCGCCCATACAAAAGCCATTGATAGCGGCAACGGTTTTTTGCCGCGCAGCTGCGATTCGCTGAAACAGCCGCTGGCCTCGCTCACCGAAGATCGACGCAGCCTCAGGATCAAGCGAACGCAGTTGACGAATATCAGCGCCGGATAGAAAAACGTTTTCATGCCCGGTGAATATTAAGCGGTTGATGTCACTGCGATCTGTTAACTCCGAAATAATTTCATCGAGGCGGTCTAGAACATCGATGGACAGAGCATTGCGTGCCTGAGGTCGATTGAATGTGATGATGGCAGCGTCTTGTCGGATCTCCACAAGGATGGAATTGGGAGACTGCATATCCTCAGTCGCGAGGTTTCACATTATTTCTGAGGAACTGAACGATATCTTCTGTGGACGTGCCTGGCAGGAAAACTTCTGCGACACCCGCTTGCTTCAGCTTGGGTAGATCTTCTTGCGGGACGATTCCTCCAACGAGAACAAGACAATTGTCCATACCTTTCTCGCGCAGCAATTGCACGATGCGTGGACATAACGTGTTGTGAGCACCACTGAGAATCGAAACGCCAACCGCATCGACATCCTCTTGAAGAGCTGCTGCGGCAATCATCTCCGGTGTCTGCCGTAGTCCGGTGTAGATCACTTCCATTCCGGCATCGCGCAGTGCACGAGCTATTACTTTTGCCCCGCGATCATGACCATCAAGACCTGGCTTCGCAACCAGCACTCGGATTTTTCGTCCTGATGTCATTTGTTATCCTTAGGGATGATTAAAAGGCAGGTTCTTCGTAGATCCCGTATACATCACGTAACGCTGCACAAATCTCGCCAAGCGTGGCATATGCACTGACTGCTTCGATAGTTGCCGGCATCGTGTTCTCATTTCTGTTTGCCGCTCGCTTTAGTTTGTCCAGTGCATTCGCAACTGCTCCACTGTCGCGTTGCGAACGCGTTCGTTCCAGTCGCTCCACTTGATGTGCACGGACGGATTCGTCGATCACCAGGGTTGGAACTTCGGCCGGCTCGTCTGTCATCTCGTATTTATTAACGCCTACGATTACCTGGTCACCTCGCTCAACGGCTTTCTGATATTGGTATGCGGAATCCTGAATCTCACGTTGGGGAAATCCCTTCTCGATCGCAGCAACCATTCCACCCATCGCATCTATCTTCCGGAAGTAATCCAATGCTTCGTCTTCCATTTTCTGTGTTAGCGACTCAAGGTAATACGAGCCACCTAAGGGATCGACAGTGTTCGCGACGCCTGTTTCCTCGGCGATGATCTGTTGAGTCCGCAATGCAATGAGAGCCGCTCGATCTGTTGGCAAGGCTAACGCTTCGTCGTAAGCATCAGTGTGTAGACTCTGAGTGCCACCGAGTACTCCCGCCAAGGCTTGAATCGCGACGCGCACTATGTTGTTGAGTGGCTGTTGGACAGTAAGAGATACGCCTGCTGTTTGTGTATGAAACCGCAGCTGGAGGGTTCGCTCGTTGTTACTGCCAAAGCGACCTTTCATTTCACGGGCCCAGATCCTGCGCGCAGCGCGATACTTGGCAATTTCTTCAAAGAAATCGTTGTGTGCATTGAAGAAGAAAGACATGCGTGGAACGAACGCATCAACATCAAGACCGGCATCTACTCCCCAGGCGACGTATTCGAGTCCGTCGCGTAAGGTGAAGGCAAGTTCCTGAGCAGCCGTCGCACCAGCTTCACGAATATGGTACCCGCTGACCGAAACCGGATTGTAGCGAGGCACTTTTTGTGTGCAGAACTCGAACGTATCAATGACCAGCTTCATAGCTGGCTTGATTGGGTAAATCCATTCCTTCTGAGCAATGTATTCCTTGAGAATATCGTTCTGAAGCGTCCCCGAAATCTTGGTCCAACGTGCCCCTTGTTTCTCTGCAACAACTAAATACATCGCCAGCAGAATTGACGCAGGCGCGTTGATCGTCTGTGAGACAGTAACGTGTTCGAGCGGAATACCGTCAAAGAGAACTTCCATGTCGGCGAGAGAGGAAACCGCGACACCGCATTTGCCAACCTCACCCTCCGCTAATGGTGAGTCAGCGTCATAGCCCATTAGAGTTGGCAGATCGTAAGCCACGGACAAACCAGTCTGTCCGTGTTCCAAGAGGTATCTGAAGCGTGCGTTTGTTTCTTCCGGCGTGCTGAACCCGGCGAACTGACGCATAGTCCACAGTTTTCCGCGATACCCGGTGGCATGTATGCCACGCGTATAAGGGAACTCGCCCGGAAAAGAGATGTCGCGTGTGAACTCTATGTTTTCAATGTCAGCTGGCGTATAGAGGCGATTTACCTCTTCCAGTGAAACTGTTTGGAAGCTGTTCTTTCTTTCAGGGTGCTTCTCGAGTGCGGGGTTAAGCGTTTCTTCCTCCCATCGCTCGACCTCCGTTTCAGCGGGTGAGGAGATTTCCTTCGTATCAGCCATCGAACCTCTCTTATTTGCTGTAGTTATCGAAGATTTTGATATTAGTTGACGGTATTAGGTGTGTCAACCAACTGATCTTGCTGTGTGTGAGAGGGGAACGCGGCTGTGATGGCAGTCACAGCCGCGCCAGTCGGCAGGAACCCGGTTAGCGTGGAAAACTTGCAGGGGAAAACAGTTGGCAGGCTTCGGCAGGCATAGAATCGGATCTCCAAATCAAATTCAGCTACTCAAGCGGAACGATGAATTCGTTACTACGAATCATGTTGAGATTAGCGCGAGCAGCCGCTTCAATCGTCTTCGGATCGCTACGCAAGCGCTCGACTTCCGCTTGCAACGCACTGTTTACATTGCGAAGTGTTTCGACATCGTGCTGCATCGCAGCAAATTGTTCTGATGCAATATGAACCTTGGCCCTCGTGCGCATATTCACAGTCAAACATACCGCGAGAGTCGCTAACAGAATCATTCCGAAAATAACCCACGAGGGGATGATCCCACCGCGCCGGCGCACCTCACTGCGAGTGCCAATGATGTCCAACGAGATTTGCTGAACGGTTGAAATGGAAGGACTCGCCCTCCGGACAACACGTTGAGACTTTATTCGTTCGTCAACCCAGTAAGTATTCGCGACCCTGCTCAAGCAACACCTCCACGTCCTTCGCCGATTCGGATTCCGCATAAATGCGCACCAGGGGTTCGGTTCCCGAAGGACGCACCAACAGCCATGAATCGTCTTGGAAAATGATTTTCAGACCATCGAGTCTATTAATTTGCTTAACTTTGCGGCCTGCTACAGCAGTGGGTTCCTGCGCAAGCTTCGCTTTTAGCGTCGGCATTAGGTCGGGTGTCAGTCGAACGCCGATTCTTCCCGATTCAAGCCGTCCGATTTCGGCGAATAAAGCTTCAAGTTGATCAGTTAAGGACGTCCCGTGCGCCGCAACCGCCTCCGCTGCGAGCAAACACGCAAGGATGCCATCTTTCTCCGGATAGTGACCCTTGATTGATAGTCCCGCCGATTCTTCACCGCCGAGGATAATCTTGTCTTCATTGATCAATTCTCCGATGAATTTGAAACCCACGGGCGTTTCGTGAACTGGACGTCCGCGCTTTTCAGCTACCCTGTCGACGAGATGCGAGGTTGCGACTGAACGAGCCACCCCACCCACCCAGCCTCGAGACTCCACCAGGTAGTCAAAGAGAATTGCAATCAATTGATTGGGGGTAATAAAACGGCCGTTAGAGTCGATTACTCCGAATCGATCACCATCTCCGTCAGTTGCTAATCCGAGCACGCACTTCTTGCTTAGAACCACTTCTTTGAGTTCGCCGAGATGACTCGCCTCAGGTTCGGGCGCGCGGCCTCCAAAGAGAACGTCACGCCAGTCGTGAATTGTTTCGACGTCTAAGCCGTGCCTCCTAAGGATGTGGTCCAAGTATCCGCGGCCAGTGCCCCAAAGCGGATCGTAGGCATAGCGACCTCGTGCCTTTGCTATCAGCTCGAACCGTATTTTGCTTTCCAGGTCAGTCAAATAGGCTTCCCTGGGATCAAATAGCCGGAGCGCAGACGCTTTATTGGCATCAATCTGAACAGGGACCTCAGTAACCGACAAACGCTGCTCGATCCTCTTCGTAACCTCCGGCAGCGCCGGCGCACCGTCGGCGGTCGAGAGCTTCATTCCGTTGTATTCAGGTGGGTTATGCGACGCTGTAAAGTTGATGCCGCATGCCGACTTTTGTGATCGAATTGCGTGGGAAACCGTAGGAGTCGGCGTGGGCCCATCACAAAGGAGAGCGTCAAATCCGCGAGCTGCTACGCGCTCGGCGCATTCGGTCGCAAACTCTTCACCAAGGAAACGCGTGTCGTGTGCGACGACAATCGAGCGATTTTCCGGGCCAACGCTCGCGAATTCAGAACATATGGCATCCGTAACTTGGCCGACGGCAGAGAAGATGAATTCGTCCGCCACCACTGCTCGCCACCCTGACGTTCCGAAGTGAATTGTCATCGCGTTTGGATTAAGAGACTGCTTAACTCTCACCTAGGGATTCCGCCACAAGATACTGTTGCACAGGCGGTAATAACCCCAACTAAATGTACTTCGCTGGCTTTCAATTTGTTGCTAATGAATGACTTAGCGACAAGGTGGCCGGAATGTAGCACCCGTGCTTAAGGGTGTAAAGACATTTCTCTGCAATGATTTGACTACGTAAGTTCAACATTTACTTCAACTAAGCCCGCTTAATGGACCAATTTGGCGAACGCAGGGCGAACGAAAATCCATGGTTCTCGTACGGGCAGCCGCCCAACGTTAAAACTTGTTGACAGTCAAGGCGAGCGGCAATTAGACTTCAGAACGTTAGGCTGATTGGTACTGTGCTTAGGAGCACACTGCCTTCACCTGCTACTTGTCCCGACCGCAGGACAAACTGTGGACCATCCTCATGTTGGTCCGATCAAACGAATCAAACCAAGGAACGGCATTCATGTCTCCCTCTTTGGAAGTTGGTCCGGGCGCATCACCCTTGAATCCAATCACATTACCTGTAAGTTCCATTGTTCGAGCCGTGTGCGAAGCCGCCACACGGGGACCCGAACATCTGTACGAGGTCATGATGAAGATGAGCCTCATGATCGAGGCGACGGCGCCGACGTACGGCTTGTCGATCTGGGCTGCCCCTATCACTGGTAATCCGATTTTGCGTTGGGCCGAGGGCTTGGAAGGAGATGAGATCACAACAGCGGAGAAGATTGTAGCCGAGGCATTCGAGAGCAAAGGGCGTTCAGCACAGGCGAAGGAGGGCGATACTTCTATCTGTTTGATTCTCACCCTGCCATCGAACATGCGAGAGGGAGCCGCGCTGTACGGACGCTGTGTCCGACCACTTTCGCCAAATCAGGTCAATGAGTTAAACGCGCTTAGCGAAGTAGCGATGTTGGCCCATACGCATCAGGTTACAGCCAGTCCCTCCCCGGCGATTGCACCCAATTCAGGTTTACCTTCCGCAGGGTCTTTGCCTGGTATGGTGTTTAGCAGCAAGGCAATGAGTGATGTCGCCAGGCAAGTAGAGCGCATAAAGGATTCCGACTCGACGATTTTGGTAACAGGCGAATCGGGCACTGGTAAAGAACTAGTTGCGCGCGCCATTCACAGGCTTAGCCGAAGGTCTGAAAGTGAGTTTATTCCGTTCAATTGTTCGGCGGTCCCTGCCGAGCTTATTGAAAGCATGCTGTTTGGGCACCGCAAGGGAACGTTTACCGGTGCACTTGCCGACCATGTAGGACTGATTAGATCCGCTGAAAACGGAACGCTGTTCCTTGACGAGATTGGCGACCTGCCACTTCCTCTTCAACCGAAGTTATTGCGATTTCTTCAGGAAGGTGAAGTGCATACGCTGGGGGAAAGTGCGCCGCGAAACGTGAACGTTCGAGTCATTGCAGCGACGCACAAAGATCTGGAGCAACTAGTCCAAGAAAAACTCTTTCGAGAAGACCTGTATTACCGCATTGCCACGTTAACTCTAAAAGTGCCACCGCTTCGTGAGCGACCGGAAGACATCTCCGCATTGATCTCTCACTTTATTAGCCATTACGCGCGCAAGAATGAGCGTTCAATATCAGGTATCACCTTTGACGCGATACAAATACTGGAAGCTTACTCCTGGCCTGGAAACATCCGCGAGCTCGCGGCCGAAATCGAGCGGTTAGTGCTCTATGCGGATGATGATGGTTACATCAGGCCAAACAATATCAGTCCACGTATTTATCCTGATGCCGGCAACAACATATCTTCGGTGAGCGGCGAACGGTTAGACGATCTGATGGACAACTATGAACGACGCGTCATTACCGAAGCACTGAAGAGACATGACTGCAACGTGGCTCGGGCCAGCGAGGCGCTGGGTCTTGGTTCCCGCCAGACCCTCTATAAGAAGCTCAAGCGCTTAGCAATCGATATCGGCGACTTTCTGCAAGAAGATACTGAGCCGGGTATGCAGTACCGGGCGTAACTGTCGCCCGAGAAATCAAACGGAAAGGCACTCGAGAACCCTCTCGAGTGCTTTTTCTTTGGCAATCAGCGGTGTCAACCGTCCTCCACGTTCCAGAAAAAGGTTTGTCAACTGCAGGCGACAAAGACGAATGCCAGTAAAACTGGAGTCGTTGCGATGAACGTAGATGGACCACCCCATCTCGACCTACCGGTAGCTTGTCAACCGCAGGCTACAAATCAGCAAGTCAAACTGAACTAATCATCGAATTTCCGTTTGTTTTTGTAGTAAGGACCGATTGGCACGGGCCTTGAAGAAGGGGTGGTTGCCGAAAGGCAGAAAGCAAGTTGAGTTAACCAAGTAACCATGAAGGCTAACACCACAAAAAACATAACGTCAGTCGTCATGATTGCCATCGTTTCCTTGCTGATGACGCAAACAATTCTTGTTCGCGTGGAGACTGCAGGGATAAGCGAAAACGCTGTGCTACTCCTGTTGCTGACACTTTCAAGTGCTGTCCTAAGTGGCATCAACGGCTTTGGTCGCCGCGCGATCAAAGCCGCTTCACTTTCGGCAGCAAATAGGTCGGTGAAGTGAAGTGCAGTGGTCCATTGGTCAACTCGGTTCGAACAGTGACGCCTAATCTACAAAGGAGCAAACAAATGATTAAGAACTTCTTGCGGGATGAAACAGGACTTGAACTTTCGGAATACGCCGTCGCCGCAGCGCTAGTTGCGCTCGCAGCCGTCGCCGCTTTCCAACTTCTCGGTGGCAAGATCGCGGGTGCGATCAACACCTTGGCAAGCAAGATTCAGTAATGGATCTAAAACGTGAGGTAGCGCCGCAACGGCGTTGCGGCGCTTGCCAATTCTACTGAAGGGTGAAGTTTGCTGGAGGACACAATGATTAAGAGCTTCTTGAAAGACGAAACGGGACTAGAACTATCTGAGTACGCGGTTGCGGCAGCACTCGTGGCACTCGCGGCAGTGGCGGCTTTCCAGCTCCTGGGCACAAAGATCGCCGGAGCTATCGACACTCTCGCTAACAAGATCCAGTAGGGCGAACGTGATTACGGAATGCTAACACTCTCAGGTAATGCTTCTGTGGGGTTTCATGAAGACAGGGATGTTACAAATGCTTCGAAACTTTTTAAGAGATGAACGGGGCCTCGAGCTCTCTGAGTATGCCGTTGCAGCAGCCTTAGTGGCGCTGGCAACCGTAGCGGCGTATGAGCTCTTGAGCACTCACATCGCGCAGAGAATTACGACGTTGAGTAACGTAATTCCGTAATTCCCAACAGAACTGTTCGTGCGATGGTGGCGCTTCCGTCAAGGTGGCGCCACCCATTTCACACTTCTTTTTCTTTGCAAATCACCTGCGTGCGAGGGCTCTCTCAATGCTTAGCCCAGTCTCAATCGTCTATGAAATTTTTTTGATTCCGCTCGCGGTGCTGATCATTTACCACGACGTGCGGTATCGCCGTATTCCCAATGCTTTTGTAATTGGGACATTGATAGCAGGAATTAGTTTGAGTGTTGCATTCGCCGGTTTCGATGGCGCTCTGAACAGTGTTGGCGGATGCGTGCTCGCGTTCGTTTTGATGTTCATGTTGCACGTCTTTGGTGCGATGGGTGCGGGGGACGTGAAATTGTTTGCGGCAATCGGTTCATTGCTTGGTGCCAAGCTAGTGTTTCCAACTTTTTTCATAGTGATTTTAACGGGAGGCCTGCTGGCCTTCATTTCTGTTGTGCGTTCCGGACTTCTCATTACAACGATGCAAAGAGTGCTGCAGATTTTGATGGGATTTTTGCCAGGATGGCCCATGCCTAAATTTGCAGTGCCAGCAGACCGCAAACACACAATTCCCTACGGTGTGGCGATCACTATCGGCGCCATCATCTCAACCGCCATCTTCCACGCTTAGTACCAGCGTGAATTTCGATTCGGTCCCCTGACCGATGCAAAACGGAGAATTAAGAAAATGCGAAACAAACGCTTCTTGATAGTGCTGGTCGGAGCGCTGATTTTTGGCGTTCTAGCCGCTATATCGGTCAGCAGATATTTGTCGAGTGCCCAAGCTTACACAAAGAATCTGAGTCGTGTAGCGGTTGCCAAAGTGGCGATTCCCATCGGGACCAAAATAATTTCTGAACAACTGACAATGGTCCAACTGCCGAAGGAGTCAACTCCTGACGGAACGTTCGATTCAGCTGAAAAGCTGGTTGGGCGTGTCGTTGTGAACAATATCGGCGTCCGCGAACCGGTAACGGAGTCGCGGCTTGCACCCGAAGGAACTGCGGCGGGGTTGTCGGCGGTGATTCCAGAAGGATACCGCGCGATGACCGTGAAGGTTGACGATGCCGCCGGCATCTCTGGATTCATCCAGCCTGGGGCGTTGGTCGATGTAGTGGTTGTAATCGATCCACGCGAAGGCTCCGGCATGCAGGATCCCATTTCAAAGATCGTGCTTCAGAACATCAAGGTTTTGGCCAACGGCCAGAACATCGACAAGCCGAAGGACGAGCGTGAAGCAAATTCCGTCAAGGCCGTAACGCTCCAGGTCACGCCCGAGCAGGCCGAGAAACTTGCGCTGGCCTCTAACGAAGGCAAGCTGCAACTCGTGATGCGCAATCAGATCGATCAGGGTGACGAACAGACTCCAGGTGTTAACAAGCGCGGTCTCCTTACGGGTGAACGTGCTACGCAAGCACCGGAGCCAGGCTCCTTAAAGAGCGAACAGCCAAAGGAGACGAGAGCGGTTAGACGCGTGCGGGTACAGACTGAACCAAAACCAGCTGCTCCTGCGCCGGAACAAAAGCCGCGCACATCTGTCGAGATGATCGAGGGCGCGAAGAAGCGCAGTGTTGAGTTTCCGTAACTACGCCTCTGACCCGTGCGGAGGCCGATTCCAACTATTGAGAGATCGCCTGGTCGATCGTTAGTTAACAAAGGAGCAAATCATGTACAGCCGTTCCCCAAGAGCACGCCGAGTGAGTTTAGTACTGGCGTCTTTGATTATCATCATCGCTAACACCATCGCGCACGCCCAGGAAAATAACTACAAGGCGTCGTTCGGTCAGAACACTGAGCCGATAGCGGTAAATGTTCTGG
>Ga0114129_10007184_pt1 | contig 15850 bp, 14 predicted proteins | sample RhiMetdeltSRZDD1_FD_80071 | JGI IMG/M metagenome (GOLD analysis project Ga0114129, IMG submission 80071) | Populus rhizosphere microbial communities from Tennessee, USA - Rhizosphere MetaG P. deltoides SRZDD1 (version 2) (version 2) | ecosystem: Host-associated > Plants > Roots > Rhizosphere >... | reverse complement strand
ATCGAAAATCAATCCCAAATCCAGATGCTGATTATAGGGAAGCAAAACAATGAAAGCAGCGCTTAGAAAAATCGCCAAAATTATGAAACCGCAGTGGATTGTCGAAGGAGCGGGCGGCAGGCTCCGGAGAACTATCACGACACGGACTCTTGACGACCTCGATCTTTTTTTGCTGCTGGATCATTTTGCCTCCAAGAACCCGGCGGATTACCAAGCCGGCTTTCCGCTGCATCCGCACCTCTCACTCGAAGGAGGCCAATAAAAATGCACATAAAACTGGACATCGTTGCGTTAGTCGCGATCTTATTGATCGTATTATTTCTGTGGATACAGACCGCGAGCGCCGGCATGCAGAACCAGGCCCGCGCTGATATCAAGAACGCCGAGGGAAAAAGTGTCGGCAGCGCTTCGCTCGTGAGATCAGCAGTGGTGTGCTGATCAGCATGAACGTCAATGGGCTCCCCGAAGGGCTCCATGCTGTTCACGGCCATGCGGTTGGGAAGTGTGAAGAGCCCGCCTTTACGAGCGCCGGAGGACATTTCAATCCGCAGAACAAAAAGCACGGTTTCAAAAATCCCGATGGTCCTCACGCCGGTGATCTACCCGACATGTACGTCAACAAGGAAGGTGCCGGACGCTATGCGGTGCTCGTGGAAAATATAACGCTCGGCTGGACAAACGTCCGTCTTTGACTCCGACGGAAGCGCCATCGTCGTGCACGCAAGCGCCGATGACAATGTCACGGATCCTGCGGGTAACTCCGGCGATCGTATCGCCTGTGGCGTAATTACCAAAGCCGCGACGAAGGGAATGTAAAAGGTGCGAATGCAGCGATTAATTTGGCAGCTCGCACAAAGGTCCTCTACTCTGTCGCCAAATGGTTGAGCCGCCACCGGATCAGTGTCTCTCGTGGACCACTTCCCATCAAAATTTAAGCGCCGCCGCGCAAGACAAACGACCTCGGCAATTGGCCGTCCAATCGGCTGCCGAAAGAAGCGTATCGCATCGCCGATGACGATCTGGCCGATCTCATTAAAGTCACAAACATTTTCAAGTAGTCTGCATGCGGAAACTGGCTCGCGTCCGAAAAGAATCCAATGGACGATGGCAAAATAATTTGCAGCCCTGCCCCATTGGAAATCAAACAGACTATCCAGCCAAGATGTGAACGCTCGGTTTTCCCGCCATCCTTCGCGCCAGTGCTGTCTTTTTGCCTGATAGTGCTCGGAGCGCTTTTGCTGTCCCTACTGTTCGCAGGCTCGGCTCGTGCCGCGGCTGACCGCATTGTTACCGCCCCGGACCGTGGCGTAGATCCGACGCAACTGAAGTTCGAGCGCTATCTTGCGCGAACGCAGCCGCTGTTGGAGCGCTATGGTTATGGCGTTGTCGCCGCGGCTGTATTGGCCGAGGGTCTGGGGATTCCCACACCCGGGCAAACCTTGTTGATGGCGGGCGCCCTCGATGCCGCTAAGGGACGGATAAATATTACATGGCTTCTGTTCCTCGTAGCGGCCTCGGCGACAATTGGGAATAGCATCGGCTATGCAATCGGTCGCTGGGGCGGTCGCGCTGTGCTCAACAAACTCAAGGTCAACACGACACGGCAGCAGCGCCTCGAGGATATTTTTAAACGGCGCGGTAGCGTACTCATCATCTTCGCGCGATTTCTCGACGGGTTGAGGCAGTTGAATGGAATCATCGCCGGAGTTATGCGCATGCCCTGGTGGACTTTCACTGTGTACAATGTCACAGGGGCGCTTCTTTGGACCTGCGCATGGGGTCTCGGAACTTACTATATGGGCAATGACATCCACGTCATTGCGGCTTTATTCCATCGCCACCGTTGGTTGCTCTACGTACTGAGCGCGACGGCCGTTTTAGCTTTGTTGGTGTTCTTACTGCGCTCCAGAGCGACGCACCAGGGATCAGCCCCTCATCTGTGAGCGGAAGGTTCAGGGCACCATGGTTTCGTTATAGCAAACGTCCACCTACGTGGTGTCCGCGCGAGTAAATCCAACCAAGCTCTCTCAATCCGAGACAGGAGCCTCGGGAATCCCCGTCGGTGGTCGTGCCGGAATCTAGTCATCTTACGAGATTTCGACACGACATCTTCGTCATCGATACCAAATCACAAACAACTTCGCCGGTTCTGAATTGAGAAGTCCTTTATATCCGTCGGTTATTGACACTCCCATCTCGCTGGCATGGTCCTTGCCCCTTTGAATCTCAAAGGGGAACGAGGTGAAAAGTATTCAGCTATTTTTGTCGGGCCTGTTTCTAGTCGGAATCCTCCTATGGGCTCGGGCAGCAGCGCAGAGTATTGCCTCGACGGTGATTTCTGGAAATGGCCGAATGATCCCGGTCTCTGGAAAGAGATGAACGCCTCTGACGAGTAGAAGCGAAGAGAACGAAAACATATTCAATTCGAAACTTTGACGTTGAAGCGAGGAGTCAGGTTATGGAGACAGGTATCAAGCTAAATGTAACCAAAACCATTCGGTCCCCAAAAACAGGTATGTTTCTGCCGAGAGAAGGCACTCTCGTTTCGGTGACCGAAAATCTTGGCCGCACTCTTTTGCTGGTTAAATTTGAAGACGGGCAACATGAGTACCTGTTTGACCACGAGGTCGAATTCAAGAGCGGCAATGTACCGCCACAGAATTACGGTACAGGTACCAACGCACATATTTGAAAAGTACATTTTGAAAACGTTGATACGTACGAATGATGAGCGTCGAAAAACGAAGTTGCTCGTGACTGGAGGATTGAGCGGTTGGTTCGCAGATCGGCGAAATGATCGACGATGCTTAGCGAGATAGGCGTGAGATCTACGGCGATGGATAAACCGCAGGTATCGGATGCATTCAGGTCGGTAGTGACGGAGTCAGTTATGGCACTCAGGAATAAGATCTATTTCATCATCTTGGGGATTGTCACCCAGTTATTGTTTTTTGGCGACGTTCGAGCTGGCGAGCTACAACCCAACGACAACGCCTCGGCATGGGAAAGCGTTGCGGTGCCGGCGCACGATAACATGACTCTCGTCTCCTCTCACCCCTGGGTTGTTGAAGGAGGAAAAGTTTGGGGCACGTTAGCGGCGTACGTTTATGACGATGTGACTACAAAAAGGGCCGCCGATTATTGGGAACTTTACGGTAGCACAGGTGATCTCGTAGCGATAAGTTGGTTTGATCGATTCGGCATCCAAAGGTTGGCTGTAGATCGGGGGCTAATAGACGAGAGCGACAAACTCGAAGGAACTTTCGTGGTCTTTTTAGACGGCGATTCGGTTTGATCCTAGTATCCATGTGCTCAACTGCCCCGGTCCGTCTTTTTGACCCATCCGATAAATCGTTTTTCCAGCCCGATAAGCGCAACGCTCACGAAAGCCAGTCGAGCATAGGTGCTTGTAAATTATCCAATGTTTGTGGCGCTGCGCGGAAGTCAATGCCCGTATTTCGGCAGCTGTCGAGAATGCGGCACCGACTTTGTCTCGCTTCATGATTGTGATCATGCAACTCCTTTGAATTTATTCTCAAAGGGGTTTTCCAAACATTTCATCGACTTTGGCATATCGATTGCCCATACACTCGTTACCAAGAAAATGGGAGATCTAATTCTAGAGTGAAGCTCGGCTCCTGCTCCCTTTGGCATCTCCCTGCAATGAACATCGTTAAAGTGACCATCATACTATGTGGATAGTCAGACTCGCACTTAATCGTCCGTATACTTTTGTCGTCCTGGCGCTGTTGATCCTGTTGGCGAGTCCTGTGGTAATCTCGCGCACGCCGACGGATATTTTTCCCAATATCAATATTCCCGTGGTCGCTGTCGCCTGGCAGTTCACGGGACTAAATCCGGAAGAGATGGAAGGCCGATTTACGACCGGCTTCGAGCGCATTCTCACCACGACCGTGGACAACATCGAGCACATCGAATCAACAACTATCAATGGTCAATCGATCATCAAGATCTATTTGCAGCCCAATGCGAGTCTCGATACCGCCAACGCCCAGATAACGGCCGTATCTCAGGTCGCTCTGCGCCAGTTGCCCGCCGGCGCACAGCCTCCGATTATCCTAAATTTCAGCGCTTCGACCGTGCCGATCATCCAGCTTGCGCTTTCCGGAGAGGGACTCTCCGAACAGCAGTTGAACGACCTTGGCTTGAATTTTTTGCGAACCCAACTCGTCACAGTACCCGGCGCGGCGATACCTTATCCCTACGGCGGTAAACAAACCCAAGTGATGATCGATCTCAATCCGGCGTTGCTCCAATCAAAAGGATTGTCCGCCGCCGATGTCGTTAGCGCGGTGAATTTACAAAATCTGGTCTTGCCCTCGGGCACCGCCAAGATCGGTGAATTCGAGTATGACGTCGATCTTAACGGCGCGCCGAGGACAGTGCAGGAACTGAACGACCTGCCCGTCAAAGTCGTCGGCAACTCCACGATCTACTTGCGCGATGTCGCCCATGTGCGCGAGGGGTTCGCGCCGCAGACCAACGTCGTCCGGCACGATGGCCTGCGCGGCGTGCTCGTGACCGTGCTCAAGGCGGGGAGCGCGTCGACACTTGACGTTGTCAACGGCATTCGCAAGATTCTTCCGCGCGTCACGGCCACACTGCCGCAGGCATTGAAAGTCCAGCCCCTGGCGGATCAATCGATCTTCGTGCGCTCCGCTGTGAGCGGCGTGATCCGTGAAGCAGTCATCGCTGCCTGTCTCACCGGTTTGATGATCCTGATTTTTCTGGGAAGCTGGCGCAGCACGCTGATCATTGCGATTTCCATTCCGCTGTCCATTCTGGTCTCAATCATCGTCCTGAGCTTTTTAGGGGAAACCATCAACATCATGACGCTCGGCGGGCTCGCGCTCGCGGTGGGCATGCTGGTGGATGACGCCACGGTCGAGATCGAGAACACCAACCGGAACCTGGATCAGGGTAAGGAAATTAAGCAGGCGATTCTGGACGGCGCGTCGCAAATCGCCGTTCCCGCTCTCGTGTCGACCTTGTGCATCTGCATCGTCTTTTTGCCGATGTTCTTTTTGAGCGGCGTCGCCCGTTACCTCTTCGTGCCTCTGGCCGAGGCGGTGGTCTTCGCCATGCTCGCGTCGTATTTCTTGTCCCGAACGCTGGTGCCTACGATGGCGCTGTATCTACTGAAACCGAAAGACCATCATGCTGCTGCTTCGCGCAATCCATTCGTCCGGTTTCAGGATTCGTTCGAGCGCAGGTTTGAGCGCCTTCGGCTCAGCTATCAACGCCTGCTCACGAGGCTGGTTCATCGACGGTTCATGTTTGTCCCGGTCTTTCTTCTGCTCTGTCTTTGCGCCTGGGCGCTCGTGCCTTGGCTGGGTGAAAACTTTTTCCCCGACACCGACAGCGGCCAGTTTACCCTCCATGTGCGTGCCAAGACCGGCACGCGCATTGAAGAAACCGCGCGGCTTGCCGATCTCGTCGAAAACTCGATCCGCCGTGTCATTCCGGCCCAGGAACTGGACAGCATTCTCGACAACATCGGACTGCCTTACAGCACCATTAATTACATGCACAGCACGTCCGGCCTCATTGGCGCGGCCGATGCGGACATCCTCGTCTCCCTCAAAGAGAATCATCGCCCTACGGCTGAATATGTCCGCGAGTTGCGTAAAAAGCTCGCCGGTGAATTCCCCGGCAACACATTTTATTTCTTGCCCGCGGATATCGTCACACAGATTCTGAACTTCGGCTTGCCGGCGCCCATCGATATTCAGATCGAGGGGGCGAACATTCAAGCCAACCGCGAGATCGCAAATAAGATACTGAACGAGATACGCCAGGTGTCCGGCATCGCCGACCCGCGCATCCAGCAAAACTTCGATTACCCGACGTTCCAAGTCGCGGTCGACCGCACGAAGGCAGCGGGCGGAGGATTTACACAGCGAGACGTCGCGACCAGTCTGTTAATATCGTTGAGCGGGAGCTTTCAGACGACGCCGACTTTTTTCCTGAATTGGCAAAACGGCGTCAACTACAACCTCGCAACCCAGACGCCACAGTACCGTATTCAATCGCTGCAGGACCTGCAGAACATGCCGATTACTTCGGCGACTATGAAGAGCCCGGAGATTCTGGCAGACGTCGCCTCGATCACGCGATCGAACGAGATGGCCGTGTTGAATCATTACAACATCCGTCGCGTCGTGGATGTTTACGCCTCCGTGCAGGACCGGGACCTCGGCGCCGTCGGCCGGGAAATCACGCGGATTGTCGATGCAAACCAAAAGCTATTGCCGCGCGGCAGCTTCATCACGGTTCGCGGACAGCTAGCCACGATGCGGACATCCTATATCGGCTTGTTGGCCGGTCTCGGCTTCGCCGTCGTGTTGGTTTATCTATTGATCGTCGTAAATTTCCAGTCCTGGCTGGATCCTTTCATTATCATCACGGCTTTGCCCGCCGCGTTGGCCGGCATCATCATCTTTCTGTTTCTCACCCACACCACGCTCAGTGTGCCGGCGTTGATGGGCTCGATCATGTGTATGGGTGTCGCCACCGCTAACAGCATTTTGATCGTATCGTTCGCCAAAGAGCGGCTGACCGAACATGGCAACGCCGTGGAGGCGGCCATTGAGGCCGGTTTTACGCGCTTTCGCCCCGTGCTTATGACGGCCTTCGCCATGATCATCGGCATGATTCCCATGGCGCTGGGATTCGGCGACGGTGGCGAACAGAACGCGCCACTCGGACGGGCCGTCATCGGTGGGCTGTTGTGCGCCACGGTCGCGACTCTCATTTTCGTTCCGGCGGTGTTTAGCATTTTCCACGGCAGGCGCGTCTCTCGACAGGCCGGCCATTAAACCCCTCTTCTTTTCTCCCCGAGACGAGGATTTCTCCCCTCGCCCGCCTCGGGAGAGGGTTAGGGTGAGGGCATGGAGTAGTAGATGACAACTAACGAGAAGAAAGAATCCGAAACGCAATTCGAAGATACGCGAAATGAAAACCACCGCGCGGGCATCGGGCTCGCCACCTATGTGATTCTAAGCGCCGTGGCGGTGATTTTTGTCATTGTTATTGCCGTTGGCTTCATCAGTCGCAAAAGGGCCGAGGCGGATCTGAAACAGGTGACAGCAACTTCGGCGATAGTCACCGTCAACGTGGTCTATCCAAAGATCGGCGCTCCCACTGATGAAATTATCCTGCCGGGAAATACCCAGGCTTTTACCGACGCGCCGATCTTTGCGCGGACGAACGGTTATGTCAAAAGCTGGCACATTGACATCGGGACCCGTGTGAAGAAAGGCCAGTTGCTGGCCGAGATCGAGACGCCAGAGGTAGACCAGCAGTTGCAACAAGCTCGGGCGGACCTTCAAACCGCGCAGGCCAACCTGCGCCAGGCTCAGATTACGGCGGATCGCTGGGAAGCCCTCTGGAAAACGGACTCCGTGTCAAAGCAGGAAACCGACGTGGCTGTAAGTGCCCTTCATGCGATGAAAGCTACAGTGGATTCGAACACCTCCAATGTCCGGCGCTTGGAGGAGCTCCAGGGGTTTCAGAAGATTTACGCTCCTTTCGACGGCGTGATCACGGCGCGCAACACGGATATCGGCGCGCTCATCAATTCAGGGGCTAGCACGCCGGGGCAGGAGCTATTCCACCTCGCGGCGATCAGCACCCTGCGCGTCTTTGTCGCCGTGCCTCAACTCTATTCGCAGGCAGTGCGACCAGGCGCAACCGCTTCCCTGACGCTCGACGAATTTCCCGGCAAAATTTTCAGCGGCACGATTGCGCGGAACTCTAACTCCATCGATCCGGCGTCACGAACTCTGCTCGTCGAGGTGGACGTGGATAACCGCAGTGGGAATCTGTTTCCGGGAGCCTACGTGCGCGTTCATCTCAAACTGCCGCAAACGGTCAGCTCAGTCACCGTGCCGGCTAATACGCTCCTGTTCCGCTCAGAGGGCTTGCGCGTGGGCGTCGTTCGAAACGGCCGCGCGGAACTGGTGCCGGCGACCATCGGCCGCGATTATGGCAGCAGTGTCGAGGTACTGTCCGGGCTCCTGCCTACGGATTCAGTCATCCTCAATCCAAGTGACTCTCTCATCAGCGGGACGACCGTTCGAGTGAATGCTCCGCCCGCTCAGGCCACGGCAAAATGAAGTTGTTTCGCCTCGGTCTTACCGCGGTTGTGGTGTTGCTGTGCGCAGGCTGCATGGTGGGACCTGATTATTTCAAGCCATCGGTGCCGATGACGCCGGCCTACAAGGAAGACCAGGGCTGGAAGCTCGCGCGACCGCTTGACGACATTCCCCGCGGCAAGTGGTGGGAGATCTTCGGCGATCCGCAGCTGAACACCCTGGAAGAGCAGGTGAGCGAGGCCAACCAGAACGTGAAGGTGGCCGAGGCGCGATTCCGCCAGGCGCGCGCGTTAATCGGTTTTGCCCGTGCGGGACTTTTCCCGACGGTTTCGGCCGGGCTTAGCGCGAGCTCCCTGCGCAATTCGACTAATAAGCAACCGCCGTCGAGCGGCGCGTCGACACGGGACTTTCTGTTGACCGGTGATGTTTCTTACGAATTGGACCTCTGGGGCCGCATCCGGCGCAGTGTCACCGCGGCGCGTGAAGAAGCTCAGGCGAGCGCCGCCGATTTGGAAACCGCCCGACTAAGCCTTCAGGCGGAGCTGGCCTTCGATTATTTCGAGCTGCGCAGCGCCGACGCCCAACAACGGCTCCTCAATGACACGGTAAAGGCCTTCGACGAAGCCTTGCAGCTCACGATCCGTCGATTCGAAGGCGGCGTTGCGCCGAAGTCGGATGTGGCCCAGGCGCAGACTCAACTGGAGACGACGCAAGTACAGGCGACCGATATCGCCGTGCAGCGGGCGCAGTTCGAACATGCGATCGCCATTCTGATTGGCAAACCGCCGGCGGACTTTAGTCTTCCACCAGCGCCGCTGGATCTCCAGCCACCGGGTATACCGGTGGGTCTCCCATCAGAGCTTTTGGAGCGACGGCCGGACATCGCGGCGGCGGAGCGTCGAGTTGCCGAGGCAAATGAACAGATTGGGATCGCCAAGGCGGCATACTTTCCAACGGTGACGCTCAACGCTTTGCTTGGGTTCGAAAGCAGCTCGATCAATAAGTGGATGGGTTGGCAAAGCTTTTTGTGGGCGGTCGGAAGCTCTTTAGCGCAAACGATTTTCGATGGCGGGCGACGCCGCGCCACCTCCGAGGCCGCACTCGCCAACTATGATGCCACCGTCGCGAGCTACCGCCAGGCCACACTGGACGCCTTCCAACAAGTCGAAGACAATCTCGCCGCATTGCGCATCCTCGAGCAGGAAGCAGAGCAGCAACACCGCGCGGTGGTGTCGGCGCGGGAATCGCTGCAGCTGTTTAGCAATCGTTACAAAGGCGGAGTCGACACCTACCTACAAGTTATCACGGCGCAGACCGTGACGCTGTCCAACGAACGCAACCAAGTCGATATCCAGCGCCGGCGCATGGGCGCCAGCGTGACGCTGGTGAAAGCGCTCGGCGGCGGATGGAACGTTACGGATCTGCCACAGCTCTAACCCGCCGCCGCACATGAGGTTGCGTAGTGTTGGAATCTAGACACCGCTCGAGCGACGCGCATCGCTCCGCGCGCGCCGTCAACATTCTCTGACGGACGGTGTCGAAGCCTCGACATTTATCGGGCGGCGCGTCGAACGTCCGATACTTTCTCCAGCGGTTGCGACTCTAGCAGTCTAAATTTTTCCTGTATTCTCACGATCTCGGTTCAAATCAACTTTGGCAGGTTTTTTGCCTATATTTTGAGAAAGGCGATGTGCACTTAGCTCACCATTCACCCCGTCAGTCATTTTCGGGAGTGGAGATCTCAGGCGATGAAACTATATATGAAGGAGATAACTATGAAGGTACATTTTCTGGCAGGGCTCTCGTTGAGTGTTTTGCTCGCCGCGTGCGCGGCCTTCCAGGGCGCAGGCGACATTGCCCAAGGAAGAGAAGCGATGTTTACGGGCAACTATAAAGCTGCCCTCGGCCATTTTCAGAGTGCCGAGCAAGTAGACCCCAACTACATATACAGCACGGAGCTGCAGGAGGGAGTCTCGAGCTATCTAGGCAGAGCTCAATACCTCACCGGCAACTACGCGCAAGCGCGTCAGACTTTGGAAAAAGCGCTTTCACAGAACCAGGACGACAACGTCGCGCGGCTCTACCTTGGGCTTGCGTGGGCTCGCCAAGGCGAGCGTCAGAAGGGTTTGCAAGATATCGACGCGGCGATGAAAGGAATCTATGACTTTGTCGATTACATAACCGACACCTTCAGGTTTTCCTATGGACGAGACTGGGATCCAGGACGAGACATACGTTCCGGCATTGAAAGAGATCGCGCCATGATCGCCAGCGGTAAGATCGACTGGCCAACACTCATTGCCGATGGAGAATCGATAGCGATGAACATCGAACAAGAGCCAGACATAGTTCGACGGGAAGAAGAACAAGGTCGAAGACACATATTCCGCCGGTAATCCAACAGTTCAAAAGGATGCGCGGAGGAAAGGTTCAGCGTCATTGCGGCGTTTTGCTGTATTTGACCGGCAGGCGCCTACAAGCAGACGGCGTCTCCATGTCGAAGTCAATGTCGACATTTAAGCTCCTGCCGAACAATCGTCACGGCAACGTTTTCACAATCAGCTCAAACACAACGGCTTAGGCCGCAACTACCCGGCTCACGACAGATTTGCTCACCGCAATACGTCGACGCGGTTTGGCACAGCCCTTGCCCTAGTAATCATCAGGAGAAGGGCCCCGGAGGTGAAAAAAATGAAAACCGCAAAGTTCTTTTTCGCAGTGCTGGTGCTTAGCGGTAACGTCGTCGCGACTTATACGCCGGCCAGCGCAAGAGAAATTCCTGGATTGATATCCGAAGACGGGGGTGTCCCCGAGAGCTATTGTTCCATGCGGATTAGGACATCGACCCCGGAGAGTTTTCTCGGCGACCAGCCGGTCCTTAAGCACCCGAATTCTGGCGAACTCATCGACTATTACGGCCCTTGCGGCGAGACTCCGGTTGGACAAGATCAGCCGGACACGCAGCAGCCGGACCAGTATGGCTGGGGAAAATAATTATACGCGATAGAGAATCTGCGGCGGCAGCGCAGGCGAGCGGCCGAGGTTACGCCGATGCTACGGAAGGAAGTTCATGAAAAAATTTTATTTGTTCGCACTCGTCATCCTATCGTTTCACGCTTTGCCGGTCGGAGATTTATCCGTCGCAGCTCAGCCCTTTGTGCAAGATCAGTTTCTCCAGCGACAGCAAATGAACGAGCTTCGTTCGCAACAACAGCTAAACCAGCTCCAGCGCGAGCAGGAGTTAAAACAGGCGCAGCAGCAGTTGGACCAAATGCGGGAGCACGGGCAAGCGAATCCCCGTCCGCGACCGGAGCAGCTCAATGATGTTCAGCGGCAATTAGATCAAATGCGCAACGATCAGCAACTGAATCGTTTGCGGGAGGATGAGCAGCTAAACCAGCTTCGGCAGCAACCTGAGCGCTTGCAGCAGAACCGGGTAGAGCAACTCCGGAACGATCAGGAGCTAAACCGGCAACAGCTGCAAGAGCAGTTCAATCAGACGCAGCAACGGCTGGACGAATTACACCGCTAGCAGCCGCAGGGGTATTCTTCAGTGTATCAGGTTGGCAGCTGTGCCGATCTCTGCGAGAAAGGCCTAAGTGCCGGCGGCAGGAAAAGATAGGTAGTAGGCTTCTTCCACTCCCCCTTGTCTCACTTCAGTGCATAATCTCTGCTCTGCGAACCCCAATTCCGAGTTCGATTCAAGACCAGCGTGTAGAGACTTGCGTGCTAGTGATCGAGGGTCTCAGCGGCGGCAGAAACATCATGAATCTGCCAAAGCTCTACTTAGGTCATCAAGCAACGGCATTCCATGCACTATACCAAGGTATAATAGATTCGATACCAACGACTCTGGTAGATTTTTCTGAAATCGCCCTGGACGGAAATAGTGAACAAACTAGGGTTCCCCACGTGCTGTCGGTGTTCGCTCAGTGCGTTTGAATAAGATGTTGTGAATTCGGACGTAATGTCATGTCGGAGTTTGGGACGTCAACACGGCGCATCACGTCGTTTGTTCTCAGGCACGGGCTAGCGGTCTTATCCGTGGCCGCGGCACTCGCTATCACGGAATTGCTTAGAACCTATTTTGAACCGACCCCCAATTCGTTGTTTTTTTGCGCAATTGTGGTCAGCAGTTGGTTCGGCGGACTCGGACCGGGATTGCTCTCGGGAATACTTTCTGTAGGGGTCATCGATTATTATTTTATTCCTCCGCGCTATATTTTGGCGGTAAACCCAGAGGACGTGCCGCGCCTGGCTGTTTTTCTGATCTCGGCGACTGCCATCAGTTGGTTGAGCGGCGGCCAGAAACGCGCGAAGGAATCGCTCCGCCAGGCACGTGACGAACTGGATACGAAAGTGCAAGAGCGCACTGCCGAGCTGCGGCGCGCCAATGAGGAGCTACAGGCCGAGATCGCCGAACGAAAAGAAGCCGAGGTCGCGCTCCGGTCAAGCGAAGCCCAGCTCACGCAGGCCCAGAGGAGTGCCCATCTCGGCAGTTACGAAATCGACGTGCTTGCGGGGACTAGCCGTTGGTCGGATGAAATATTTCAAATCTTAGGACTGAATCCGCAAAACGGCGCCTTGGCTCGCCAAGATTTTGTCGAGCGCATCGTTGCCGAAGATCGGCAATACGCGATGGAGCGTTACGATCAGCTCGTTCGCGAGGGTAAGCCTTACAATATCCAATATCGTATCATGCGGCCCGATGGTTCTATTCGCTTCGTGCAAAGCATGGGTGAACCAATTAGGAATCCGGACGGCGCCGTGGTCCGGTTTGCGGGCGCGCTGCTCGATATCACCGAGCGCAAACAGTCCGAAGACAACCTGGCCCGACTCAACCGAACGCTGCAGACTCTCTATAAGTGCAATGAGGCCCTGGTTCACGCCACCGACGAATACCAACTTTTGCAGACCGTCTGCCGCATTCTCGTTGAGGTCGGCAGAGTTCGGATGGCGTGGGTCGGTTACCGTGAGCTTGACGCGGCCAAAACGATTCGCCCGGTCGCGCAAGCAGGATACAACGATGGGTACGTAGAAAACGTCAAAGCCACTTGGGCGGACGCGGAAAGAGGTCAGGGCCCGACTGGTACCGCTATCCGAACCGGTAAGCCATCATGGACGAAGAGTATCCAGACCGACCCGAGTATCGCTCCATGGCGAGCGGAGGCGCTTAAGCGCGGCTACTGCTCGAACATCTCGCTCCCGTTGATGTCTGACGGCGAACCGTTTGGCGCTCTCACTCTTTACGCTGAAGAACCTGACGCTTTTAATGAACGCACGATCGAGCAGTTCACGGAGTTGGCGGATAATCTGGCGTATGGTGTGACCGCGCTGCGCACACGCGAGGAACGCAGCCGCGCGGAACGCGGTCTGCGCGAGGCGCAGGCAGAGCTGGCACACGTAACCCGGGTCATGACGATGGGAGAACTTACCGCGTCGATCGCTCATGAGATTAACCAGCCGCTTGCCGCCGTGGTTGCTAATGCCAACGCTTGTTTTCGCTGGCTCGCCAATCCAACACCGAATTTAGACGAGGCGCGGGATGCGATATCGCGAATTGTCAGAGACGGCAACCGGGCTAGCGATGTGATCGGACGGATTCGCGCACTGGTCAAGAAAGGCGACACTGAGAAGACGCTTCTGGACATTAACGAAGCCCTCCAAGAGGTTGTCAGTCTGACTCACAGCGAAATACAAAAATCCGGCGTGGTGCTGAAGATGCAACTGGCTGCCGGTCTCCCCCGCATATTGGGCGATCGGATCCAATTGCAACAAGTGATTCTTAATCTGGTGATGAATGGTATTGAAGCCATGAATGCTGTCACGGACCGACCGCGGGACTTGCTCATTCGTTCCTGTCAACATGAAACCGACCAGGTGCTCGTCGCTGTGCAAGACGTCGGTAACGGAGTAGACCAGGAGAATCTCAAAAAAATCTTCAATGCCTTCTACACGACCAAGCCACAGGGAATGGGGATGGGGCTGGCGATCAGCCGTTCGATTGTTGAGAATCACGGCGGGCGACTGTGGGCCGTACCGAATGATGGTCCCGGTATGACGTTTCAGTTTACCCTCTTGAAGTACGCCTAGACCTGCGCATAACCGGACTCAGCGCCGGCGCTGAATACCGAACGCATATGATCAAATTTTTCCGCTTCTCCCCTTCTAGGTTAGCGCTTGCTTACGTCGCCCTCAGCGTGCTCGTACTCGCCTTGTTTGCAATTCCGCTCTGGTATGGCTGGCGCGTGAACATCTCGACCTTCAGGGCATACGTTCAGGGAGAAGACCTGCAACGTTTGGTGGAGGTGTTCCACAGCGAAGGCGCGCAGGGACTTGCTACCGCAATGGAGTCACAGGCGAGAAGCTTGCCCGGTGACCAAATCATGGTCCTGGCAGACGCATCGAAACAGCGGCTCGCCGGCAATTTGCCAGCGTGGCCAGCCGAGGTCCCCGACGCACCTGGAACGTATGGACTGGTGATAGGCCTGGGTGGCGGATCGACGATGCGGGTGGTCGCTTCGCATGTGAGGTTGCCGGGCGGATACCATCTCTTGATGGGCCGCGAGAGCGTCCGCTTCGATTCGCTTGTCGAACGCTTTTGGTATGGGATTGCCGGCGCCACGGGCATCGTTCTGTTATTGGGTGCTGTCATCGCGTGGCTGATTCGTCGTGCGCTGCTTTCCGAGGTGCAAGAAATCAGCCACACTGCGTCCGCCATCGTCGAAGGCGATCTCTCACGCCGCATCGCAACGCACGGCAGGTCGGACGAGCTCGGCACTCTCGCGCGAACAGTCAACGGCATGCTGGAGCAGCTTGCCAGGCAAAACGTGCAATTGGAGAGAGAAATCGCCGTGCGCCGGCAAGCAGAGCAGGCGCTCCATCGCGCTCATGACGATCTGGAGGGGCTGGTCGCGGAACGAACCGTGCAATTGGCGCGGGCGAACGAGTCTCTGCGGCGGAGCGAGGCGTATTTAGCCGAGGCACAGAGATTAAGCCACACAGGCAGTTGGGCATTCAATATCGCCACCAGAGAGATCCTCCACTGGTCGCAGGAACACTTCCGCATATTCGGCTTCGATCCGGAACAGGGGATGCCCTCAGTCGAAACACTTCTACAGCGGATTCATCCCGACGATCGAGCGAAGGCCGCTCAAGTCCTCGAGCGAGCAGTCCGTGAGAGGACGGACTACGAACTGGATTCGCGAATCGTTCTTCCGAACGGCGCGATGAAATACATCCATGCAGAAGGCCATCCTGTTTTCAACTCGTCCGGCGATCTCGTTGAGTCCGTGGGTACCGTGATGGACGTGACCGAGCGCAAGCGGGCAGATGAGGAGCGCCAGTCCCATCTCCGGTTCCTGGAGAGCATGGATCAGGTTAACCGAGCCATCCAGGGGACGAACGACCTCGAACAGATGATGAGCGATGTGCTTGACGCAGTGCTTGCGATCTTAAATTGCGACCGTGCGTGGCTGGTTTATCCCTGTGATCCGGAAGCTGCATCGTGGAAAGTGCCGATGGAGCATGCTCGGCCCGAATTCCCCGGTGCCTTCGCCCTGGGACGTGATCTGCCCGTCGATCCAGAAATCACGAAAGTATTCCAAACCGTCAGGGCGTCCGGCGGTCCTGTGCGATTCGGTCCGGGCTCGGAACATCGGCTGCCGGCAGAGGCGGCGAAGCGTTTCAGCATCCAGTCTATGATTGGCATGGCGATTTATCCCAAAGGGGAT
>Ga0114129_10007183_pt1 | contig 15851 bp, 16 predicted proteins | sample RhiMetdeltSRZDD1_FD_80071 | JGI IMG/M metagenome (GOLD analysis project Ga0114129, IMG submission 80071) | Populus rhizosphere microbial communities from Tennessee, USA - Rhizosphere MetaG P. deltoides SRZDD1 (version 2) (version 2) | ecosystem: Host-associated > Plants > Roots > Rhizosphere >... | reverse complement strand
GGATCCTGCTGGGTGCAGGCGCGGTGCTCGCCGCGCCGCTGGGGTTCGTCGCCGTACGCCGCCGGCTGGTCGCCCGCCGGCTCGCCCTGCCCGCCGATGGCATCGATGAGCATGGATACGTACGGACCGGTGGGGTGGACCAGTGGGTGCAGATCCGTGGCGCCGACCGCGCCAACCCGGTCCTGCTGGTGCTGCACGGGCACGGCATCTCGATGGTGCCGCTCACGCCGTTGTACCGGTCGTGGGAGAAGCACTTCACCGTCGTCCAGTGGGACCGGCGCACGGTCGGCCGCACCCGGAGCGCCGGGGGTCGCGCGGGCCGGGCGGACTGGAGCTTCGAACAGTTCATCGCCGACGGGGTCGAGCTGGTCGAGCACCTGCGCCAGCGCCTCGGCCAGGACAAGGTGATCCTGGTGGCGCACTCCCAGGGCACCGTGATCGGTGTCGGCATGGTCCGGCGCCGGCCCGACCTCTTCCGCGCCTACGTGGGGCTAGGGCAGATGGTCGACATGCCCCGCAACGAGGACATGGCGTACGACGCGGTGATGCGTGACGCACGGGCGCGGGGCAAGACCAAGGTGGTCGACGGGCTGGTTGCCCTCGGCCGGCCACCGTACCCGGATCCGGGCGCCTGGATCCGCCGGCTGCGCCTCGCGATGGCCGTCGATGCCGAGGTGACCGCCTGGCGGAAACTCCTGGTCGCCCGGATGCTGTTCATGCCGGGCTACACCCCCCGCGACATCCTCCATACCTTCACCGACCTCATGCTGCTCCCGCAGCGCCTGTACGACGAGACGATGGCCGTCACGCCGGCCACGCTCGGCACCCGCTTCCAGGTACCGGTGCTGCTGTTGCACGGTGCCGCCGACTTCTACGCGATGCCCGAACTCGCCAGCGAGTACGTCGACATGATCGAGGCACCGGCCAAGGCGTACGTGGCCCTGGACGGGCTCGGACACATGGCGCCCTTCCTCGCGCCCGACCGGTTCGGGCAGGAACTGGTGTCCCGGCTCGCCGCGCTACCTACCCGGCGGTGACCTGCCCCGCAGGCTTGCCAGCCGGGTCCGGCGCCGCGCCAGACCCGGCTGGGCCGGCCTCACGGCCGAGGGATCGCGACCGCGTTGTACGTGGCGGTCTCCGGTGAGGGGACGCCGAACCGTGCGTTGGGCAGGTAGAGCCGGTTGCCGAACTCGGCAACGGTGGTCGGCACGTCGAACCGGGGGTCGGTCACGCGCTGCTGCACCGTCCCCGACGTGCCGCGGCGGTCGAGCTGGATCACCGCGACCGTGTTGAGCCGGTTCTGCACCACGTAGAGGGTCCGGCCGCTCAGCAGCAGGCCGTCACCGTTGACGACGGTCTCGCCGCCGAGGTCGATCTCCGTCGCCACGCCCGTCCCGGGGTCCACCCGGAAGAGCGTGCCGAAGTTGGACGCGACCACGATCAGCGCGCTGCCGTCGGGGGTACGGGCGATCCCGTTCGAGCTCGGCGCTACGCCGTCGGGGTTGGGCGCCCAGTCGCCGGAGAGCGGGATCCGTACCACGTCATCCTGTGTGGGCAGCTGACCGAAGCGACCCAGCGGCAGGTGGAACAGGACCGCCGACCGCGAGTCCGTGTAGTAGGCGCCGTCCGGAGTGAGGACGACGTCGTTGATGAACGTGTTGTTGGCGCCGGGGATCGGGGTGACGAACTGGTAGCTCGCCAGGATCTGTCCACTGTGGACATCGACCACCCGGGCACTGCCCGCGCCGCCGCCGGACACGAAGAGCCGACCACGGTCGTCGATCTTGAGGCCGACGGACGGGTTGCCCGGACCCGGCCCCTGGCTGATCACCGTGCCGTCCCCGGTCGCCAGGTTGACCCGGAAGATATCGCCGTCGGCACGGGACCCGAAGTACGCCAGCGGCAGCTTGCCGATCGCGATCCCCTCCGGCAGGAAGCCGGTGGGGAGGGCGAATTCGGTGGGGAACCAGTCACTGTCCGTGGTCCCACTCGTAGCCGCCGCGGCGGGTGAGACCAGCACCGCCATGGCGGTCAACCCGAGGATGGTGCCGGCGAGCGTACGGGTATGTCGTTGAATCATGCGCACTGCACTCCTTCCGTGACACCGTCGCTTTCCATAGACGATTCTCTTTGGTTGATCACGGAAGTGCGCGCCGAGCAGGGAACTCACAGCGAATCCATAGCTAGTCGTGGTGGCGCGCTGAACAGGTCTACGTCGCGCGCAGCGCAGAGTCGATGCGGTCGAGTTGATCCGCCCACGGCCGCGCCGGTACGACCGGCATCCCGAGCTCGCGGGCGCGGGCCGCCAGGCGTTCGCCCACCGCGACGCTGACCCGTGCCCGGTGCCGTTGCTCGTCGTCGTCCGGTTCCCGCGTTCGATAGTTGGCGACGAGCTGGTCCTCCTCGGACTCGATGACGACCACCGCGCGGACCGTCCCGGCGTGGGCGAGGGCGAGGTCGGCCAGCAGGTAGTCGCCTTCCATCACCGCCGGTGCACCGCATTCGACGTGGTCGGCGATGACCGCCGCAAACGCCGGCCGCAACGCATCGGCGACGTCGAGATGCAGACTCGCGATCTTCTCCGGCGGCCAGGATACGGCGTCCGGATGGGTGTCCCAGTAATGGAGCCGCGGCTGCTGCTCGGCGGTGGTCATGGCCTTGACCGCGGTCACGACGTCATCCGCCTCGGCCACCGGCACGCCGTACCGGGCGGCGAGCGCGAACGCCGCGCGGGACTTGCCCACACCGGAGGCCCCGCAAATCAGGGTCACGAGCCACGGCACGCCTCTGGACATGGGCAAAGTATGTCGCCCGTGCCACGTCGCGCCTACGACAACACCGTCGGCATCAGAATCGAGAACGTCTGCGTGTTGCCCGGGATCCGTACCGCCAGAGGGGTGATCGGTCCGTCGAGCTCGAGGACCAGCTGCCCGTGGCCGCTGGCGACGAGCGCCTCGAGGAAGAACTCGCGGTTCACGCCGATCCGGAGCTGGTCGCCGGCGTCCCGGGTGTCCGGCGCGCCGACCGTCAGCTCGCCGTCGGCATCGACGGTCAGAACGGCGACGTCGCACCTCACGCCGTCCTGCTCCCGTACGACGCTGCGGGTGGGACCCGCGGCCAAGGCTTCCCGCAGCGACGCGACATTCACCGTCACCTGCTGCCTGCTCCCCGTGCGCAGCAGCCGGCGGTAGTCGGGGAACTGGTTCTCCAGGGCCTGCCCGTGGGCCTGGCGCCCGTACGCCTCGACGCTGATCCCGGCGCCGTCGATGGCCAGCGTCGCCTCCCCATCGCCGTCCAGCAGGGCGCGTGCCCGGTCAAGCAGGTCGGCCGGGACGACGGCGGTGACGGGCGGCCCGGCGACGTACCCGACCCGGGCCTCGGCGACGGCGAGCCGGTAGCGGTCGGTGGCGATCAGGCGGAGGACGGCGTCCTCGACCTCGATCAGTACACCCCCGAGCATGGGCAGCTCGGGGTCGATGCTGACGGCGAACCGTACGCAGTCGACCGCGGCGGCGAGATCGGCGCCGACCAGGGTCACGCGGGTCGGATTACGGGCGAAGGTCATGGGGTTCTCCTCGTGGTCGAGCAGGGCGTGGACACGGGAGAGTTCACGGCGGGCATCGGCAAGACCGTCTTCGAGGCGGCGCAGGTGGATGTCCAGCAGCCGGCGTACGGCCGCCGCGTCGGACCGGTGTCGAAGCACCAGGGCGATCTCCGCCAGCGGCATGCCCACGCGGCGCAGCCCGGCCACGAGTTGGGCGGGCTGGACCTGTTCCGGCCCGTACCAGCGGTAGCCCGTCTCCGGATCCACGAATGCCGGTACGAGGATCCCCGCCCCGTCGTAGAACCGGAGGGCGCTCACGCTCAGACCGCTCGCGCGGGCCATCTGGCCGATGGTGCGCATCTCACTCTCCACGTCGACAACCCTGGGGGCTCGACCAGGTCAAGGGTCAACCCTTCGGCAGGACCTGCTGACTACTCGGTTCCGAACGGATTGTCGATGACGTAGCGCCAGAGTCCGTCGTCTCCGCGACGTGCGACGTCCGTTGCGACACCGTGGAGATCCACCACCTGCCCCCGCGCGGTTCCGCGCATGGACCAGTCGACGATCAGGAGCGCGATGTCGCCGGCCAGGTAGACGCGTCGCGTCCGGGCGTCGATGGGTACGCCATGCCCCAGCAGGTAGTTGTGCGCGCTGATCCGTTGGGCCGGGTCATTCATCGGATAACCAGGCCGGGGTACGAGCACCGCGCCGGGTTCGTAGTGGCGGTCCAGCAGCTCGCCCGATCCTCGGGCAAACGTTCGGCAGTAGGCCGGAACGTGGTCGGCGGCTTCGGTGGCGAGGCGTACGGGTGGATGTTCAGTCATGCCCTCCTAGTAAAACATCACCCGAGCCGTACTCCACCACCGGCCAGTTGGTCCTCCTTTGCCCGGTTACGACCAAGGTCGTTAGAACTACTAATACACCCTCGTAACCGGACTTATGAACGAGCGCGGTGCCACCCGATCCGCAAATGCGGAAAGCGTTTCCCGGCCCCGGTGGCGATCAGTTGCCCACCAATCCGGGCAAACGTCCGCGGCCCGGCGACGATGGGCGGCCGGCCGCGTTCCGCGTTGAGGACGCACGTCGCGGGCGTCATCATCGGCGGTGGGCGACGACCAGATCAGCGGGGGGTACGGTGCGCATCCATTTCACGCGGGCCGATCTGGCGCGCACCCATCTGGCCGACGGCCCGGATCCGATGTGGGAGTTGGTCACCAGCCTGCAGATACTGCAGAGCAGGTACGGGCAGGCGGTGTTCGGCCCGTGGCGGCGGCGGACGGCCGATCGGCTGCACCGGGCCGCGCTCGCCGGAGTCGTACGCGGTCAGCTGTTTCCCGTAGCGCCGCACGCCTCGTACTTTCCCGACCTGCTCACACCGCCCGAGGCGGCGCTCGGCGTGGACGAGGGCATCGAGGCGGTCGTCGCCACGCCGAGCCACCGGCTGCGGAAGGAAATCGGCCGGCTGCCGGGTTCGCCAGGTGCGGGATCGTGGCTCGTCGACCTCGCCTCCGCGACGGCCACCGCGATGGCGGCGCTCGGTCGGGCCCTGCGCGAGTACCACCGGCACGCGATCGCGCCGGAATGGGACGTCGCCCGGGTCAGCGTGGACCTGGACCTCGCCGGCCGCCGTCGAGCGGTCCGCGACGGCGGTGTCCCGGGCCTGCTCGAGAGCTTCCGGCCGATGATGCGGTGGCGGCACCCCGTACTCGAGTTGGCCGACCATCCCTCCGACCGCGACGTACACCTCGACGGGCGCGGGCTGCTGCTCGTACCGTCCTACTTCTGCTGGGTACACCCTTTGACGATCTTCGATCCGCATCTGCCGCAGGTCGTGGTCTACCCGGTGCACCACGACGCGGCTCCCGGCGGCGACCCCGGAAGCCAGGCGCTCGCCCGGCTTCTCGGCACCCGGCGGGCGGCGGTGCTGGCCGCCATCGAGGGCGGCAGTACCACGAGTGAACTCGCCAGGCGCCTGCGCATCTCGACGCCCACGACCAGCCACAACGTCGGTGTCCTGCGCGCAGCGGGACTGGTCACCAGCCGCCGCGCCGCGAACACGGTGCTCCACACGCTCAGCCCGCTCGGCGAGGCCCTCCTCCGCCGTCATCGGTGACGCGGCTCCCCGCCACCTCACATGAGGTCGGCCAGCGGTACGTCCGGATCGGCCAGCTTCGCGAGGTCCACGGCCCGGCCGGCGTACCCGGCGCGTACGAGGTCCTGCACGCCGTCCTGCACGTCCCAGATGTTCGCGCTCAGCCCGGCCAGTACGCGGTCCTCGTCGACCCAGAACGCGAGGAACTCGTACGTGGTCGGGTCGCCGCGGAACACGACGCGCTCGTACCCGCCCGGGGCCGCGTACCCGGAGTACTCCATCCCGAGGTCGTACTGGTCGGAGAAGAAGTACGGCAGCCGGTCGTAGACGACGCGTTCACCGAGCATCGCGTGCCCGGCCGCCGTACCCCCGTTCAGGGCGTTGGCCCAGTGCTCGACCCGCAGCGACTGGCCGAGCAGCGGGTGCCGCGCGTTGGCTACGTCGCCCGCCGCGAAGATGTGCGGGTCGGAGGTACGCAGCCCCGCGTCGACGGTGATGCCGTTGCCGGTCGCGAGGCCGGCGGCCACGGCGAGCTCGACGTTGGGCTGGATGCCGACGCCGACGACCACGACATCGGCGGGCAGCTCGGTGCCGTCCGCGAGGACGACGGCCTGCACCGCCGTACCGCCCCGCAGCTTCGCCACCGACGCTCCACAGTGGAACGTGACGCCGCGGTCCCGGTGCAGCTGGAGGAACACCCGCGCGAGCTCGTCGCCGAGCACCCGCTGCAGCGGCAGCGCCAGTGTCTCCACGACCGTGACGGCGGCACCGCGCGAGCGGGCCGCGGCGGCGACCTCCAGGCCGATCCAGCCGGCGCCGATGACGACCACGCGGGTGGCCGTGGTCAGCGCGGCGACGAGCCGGTCGGCATCCGGGAGCGTCCGCAGGTACAGGACGCCGTCCAGGTCGGCGCCCGGCACGTCGAGGCGGCGGGGCGAGGAGCCGGTCGCGAGCAGCAGCGCGTCGTACGCGATGGCCTGCCCGTCGGCGCCGGTGACCGTACGCGCCGCCCGGTCGATCGACGTGATCCGGCAGCCGGTCCGCAGGTCGACGTCGTTGTCGGCGTACCACTGTCCACTATGGACGAATGCGTCGTCGCGCGCCGCCGTGCCGAGGAGCTGGCCCTTGGACAGGGGCGGCCGTTCGTACGGGCGGTCCGGCTCGTCGCCGACGAGAACGACCCGGCCGTCGAACCCTTCGGCGCGCAGGGTCTCCGCGGCCTTGGCGCCGGCGAGCCCGCCGCCGACGATCACGTACTGCGCGGTCATCACGTACCTCCTCAGCGGGTGGGGGTGGCGCCGGTGAGCGAGAGGAACTCGGCGCGGGACCGCGGATCCTCGCGCAGCGTCCCGAGCAGCGCCGAAGTGAGCGTGCGCGTGCCGGGTGCCCGGACGCCGCGCAGCGTCATGCACATGTGCTCGGCGTCGACGACCACGCCGACGCCGCGGGGGCGCAGCTGCGTGCTGAGCCAGTTCGCGACCTGCGTGGTCAGCCGCTCCTGCACCTGCGGCCCGCGGGCGAACAGCTCGACCACGCGGGCGAGCTTCGACAGGCCGACGATCCGCTCGCCGGGCAGGTAGCCGACGTGGGCGACCCCGGTGAACGGCAGCAGGTGGTGCTCGCACACCGACGTGATCGGGATGTCCCGGACGAGCACGAGCTCGTCGTACCCCTCGTCGTTGGGGAACGTCGTCACCGCGAACTCGCGCGGGGTGAGCAGCTCGGCGTACGCCTGCGCCATCCGCCGCGGCGTCTCCCGCAGGCTCTCGCTGTCGAGACCCACGCCGAGGGCGCGCAGGAAGTCGGCGGCCGCCTGCTCCGCCGCGGCCAGATCCCGGACCGGTTCCATGGGTACGACGTGCATGGCTCCTCTTTTTCGTTAATAGACGTTGCCGATATTGCCGATCGTGCCCGACGGTACGCGAATTATCAACAGCCATCGTTGGTGATATTATCGGACGTGATGGCGGACACGGCTTGGCACGTGGTGGCCGCGCTCGTCGACCCAGGTCGTCGAGCGCTCTACGAGCACGTCCGCGCGCAGGACCACCCGGTGACCCGGGAGGAGGCCGCGGACGCGCTCGCGATGTCGCGGAACCTGACGGCGTTCCACCTGGACAAGCTCGTCGACGCGGGGCTGCTCGACGCCTGGTACGAGTCGCCCGCCGGGCAGCCACGGGGGCGCGGGCGCACCCCGAAGGTCTACGCGGCCAACGCGGCCGGCCTGACGCTGACGGTGCCCCCGCGCCGGTACGAGCTCGTCGGCCAGATCCTCGCCGACGCGGTGGCCGAGGCGCCGACCGACGCGCGGGCCGCGGCCGAGCGGCACGCGTTCCGGCACGGCCGGAAGCTCGGCCGGTCGTACGCGCTCCGGGCGGAGGGCGGCGCACCGGCCACCGCGTCGGCGGTGTACGCGGCCCTCGACGATCTCGGGTTCGGCCCGCGCGACGGCGCCGAGCTGGTACTGACCAACTGCCCGTTCCACGAGCTGGCGCAGCGGCAGACCGCGCTCGTCTGCGGGCTCAACCAGAAGTTCGTCGCGGGACTGCTCGACGGGCTCGGGGTCCACGACCTCGTGTCCCGGCTGCACCCCGAACCCGGCGTGTGCTGCGTACGGGTCGCCCCCCGGACCTGACCGCCGAGCCCCGACACCGATTCCGCCGAACCCCGGACTGTCGCGGGGACCGTGGGTAGCGTTGCCAACCGTCCAACCGGCCGCCGGGCGCGGTCGGGCCGCGAAGCAACCCAGAACACGGGGGACCAACGATGAACACGGGCCACGTCTCCACCAAGGACGGGGTGGACATCTTCTTCAAGGACTGGGGTACGGGGCAGCCCGTGGTGTTCAGCCACGGTTGGCCGCTCAACGCGGACGCATGGGACGACCAGCTCGTCTTCACGGCCTCGAACGGCTACCGCGCGATCGCCCACGACCGTCGAGGGCACGGACGGTCAAGCCAGTCCTGGGAGGGCAACGACCTCGACACGTACGCCGACGACCTCGGTGTGCTGATGGACACCCTCGACCTGACCGACGCCGTCCTCGTCGGCCACTCGACCGGTGGTGGCGAGGTGACGCGTTACCTCGGGCGGCACGGTACGCACCGGGTCGCGAAGGTCGTTCTCGTCGGCGCCATCCCGCCGCTCATGCTCAAGACGGACACCAATCCCGAGGGCACGCCCAAGGAGGCGTTCGACCAGATCCGGGCCGGGCTGAACGCGGACCGCTCGGAGTTCTACAAGCAGCTCAGCGCGCCCTTCTACGGCGCGAACCGGCCCGGGTCGAAGGTGTCGCAGGGATTGCGCGACCAGTTCTGGCTGGAGTCGATGCAGGTCGGGCTCAAGGGCGCGATCGACTGCGTGAAGGCCTTCTCCGAGACCGACCTGACGATGGACCTGCGGGCGATCGACGTACCCACCCTGATCATCCACGGGGACGACGACCAGATCGTGCCGATCGCGGCGTCCGCGCTGAAGTCGTCGAAGATCGTCGAAAACGCGCAGCTCAAGATCTATCCCGGCGCGCCGCACGGGCTCACCGCCACCATGAAGGACGCCTTCAACGCGGATCTGCTCGCGTTCCTGACGTCCTGAACCACGGGGGAGTCCGAAGTGGACACTCACCGTCCACTTCGGACTCCCTGGTACTTCGTTCAGGTGACGAGGCTGACGGTCACCTCGACCCGGACGTCGTCGCGCAGCGCCTCCCCGGCCGCTACCGGAGCGACGCGTACGGTCAGCACGACCGGTACGGTCCGGGCGAGCCGCAGCCCCTCGTCGCGCAACGGAAGCGGGAACACCCCGCCGCGGTCGGACGGGTACGGACTGACCCGGCCGACCTCGACCGGCGGGCCGGTCGCGCCGTCCGCGGCGAGATCCACCGAGAGAGCCAGGGCCTGCCCCTGCGGGTTGACGATCGTCGTCACCTCCAGGCGTACCCCCGTGGCCTGTGCTTGTGGATCGTGTCGCGACGCGGCCGCGGGATCGGCGGCGGTCAGGGTGGCGGTGGTCGGTGGGACGGACGAGGGGACCGACGACGGGCGGGGCGGCGGCCCCTCCGCCCCCGTGCAGGCCGCGGTGGCCGCGGTGACCCCGGCCAGCAGGAGGGCGGCCGCCCAGCGCACTACCGCTCGACCTTCGAACGGGTCAGGTGCAGCACCGCGTTGATGGTCAGGCTGTCCCGGCCGCGAGACCGGCCCGGCAGGGCCACCGGCGCGAACGTGGCGGTCAGGTCGTTCTGTCGCGCGCCGATCCGCCGCAGCGCCGCATTCAGCGGTACGCGGAACGGCGCCTGACCGTGGCCGTCGTGCTCGAAGAAGGCCACCGAGCCCGCGAACCCCTTGCTGGTCACCGGAGTCTGCGCGTCGGCGTCGGGCGTGTCGACGAAGACGACGAGGGCGACGTCGGACAGCACCTTGGCGTGCGCCACCGTGAAGACGAGGTACGGCTGGACGTCCGGCCCCAGTTGGGTGATCTGCTCGTCGAGGTCGGCGGTGCCGCGGAACTGGACCACCGTGCGGGCCGCCGTCGCGGTGACGACCTGGCCGCGGATCTGCTTGCGGGTCTCCAGGGTCGTACGCCCGCCGCGCTGGACGCGCCGCTGCTGCTCGGTCGTCGGCTGGTCGGTCGGCTGGGTCATGACGCCCCCTGCGTGTCGAACTGGTAGCTGAAGAACGGCATCAGGACGGTCGACACCACCTGGATGGTGACGGGGTTACCGAGGCCGTCGCAGAAGTCGGTGAACGCGGTGTTCCACCAGTCGCTCGAGTCGGTGTTCGGATTGTCGCGCACGATGTTCCACTGGACCCACAGCTCGTCGACCCGGTTGTGGTGCGTCCAGAAGATCGGATCGAGCGGGGACACGAACGAGGCCATCGTGCCACCGACGAAGCCGTGGACGTAGTTGTGCGGCGTCTGCTCCACCTGGCCGTAGCCCGGACCGAACTGCGCGGTGTCGTTGAGCGCCGTGGCCGGGCCGGCGAACAGCAGGAAGTTGGGCTCGTCGAGGATGCCGTCGATCGTGCCGGAGCCGACGAAGCTGGAGCTGGCGGTCGAGCTGGCGGTGGCGGTACGGGGTGTGTGGTAGAGCGGGGAACTGGTGTTCCAGAACACGGACGGCACCTGCGGATGGAGCGTCCAGTTCCAGTACGGCAGCGCGAACGTCGGGTCGCCCGACAGTTCCTGGCAGATCTTCTCGAAGTAGAACAGGTACGCGCGGTGCCACGGGAAGAAGAGCCAGCTGGCGTGCCGGCACTTCTGGTTGTGGATCTCCGCCTGGCGGGTCCAGTTGCGCAGGTCGCTCTGCGGGAGGGCCTTCATCGCGGTGATGGCCTTCTCGTAGCTGGCGATGTCCTTGGCCGCCGCGGCGGTGGTGATCTCGCGGCGCATCGGCCGGTTCTTGATCTTCTGCACCTGCTCCTCGGTGCACGCGGCGAGCAGCGCGCCGCCGGCGCCGGCCCCGCTGACGATCGCGGCCAGGCGGAGTAGCTGCCGGCGGGTCAGTCCGAAGTCTTCATGAGGATGTTGGAGGTCCACGGTGTCGCTCCTCTGGATCGACATCCCGTCCGGGGCCGGCCATCCGGCGGGGTGCGACTGTGGGCGACACGGTCCCCCGGTTCCCCCTCGCCGACAAGGGCCGCGTCCCTGATCGGACACGCCCGGTGCCCAGTCGGTTACCCAACAAATTGACCGTCCTCCATGGTCACTTATCGCAACCGAACCACAACCGAACGGCAACACATGGGTGGTGGGGTCGGTCCCGCGCGCACGCCATGACATCCCGGGAACCCCTCGTAGCACGTGGAGGATCGCATGATCACTCGCCTTTCCCGTCGGCTCGCGATCGTGGTGGCCCTGGCCACCGTGACCGGCGGACTGGTCGGCGCCGGCCCCACGGTCGCGGCCGTACCGGCGCCCGACGCGACCGTGGTACCTGGAACCATCCGGTACGCCGACTCCCCCAAGGCGATACCCGACAGCTACATCGTCGTCCTCAAGGACGGCACCGATCCCGCTGACACCGAACGGCTGGCCAACACGCTGAGCGCCAAGTACGGCGCCAGCCTGCGCTTCACGTACACCTCCGCCCTGCAGGGGTTCGCCGTCGGTACCACCGCGGACAAGGCCGCGCTGCTCGCCGGCGAGCCGGGCGTCGACTACGTACAGCAGGATCAGGAGTTCACGATCGACACGTTCGTCCAGCCGGCCCCGCCGTCGTGGGGGCTCGACCGTATCGACGAGCACTCGCTGCCGCTGGACGCGAAGTACCACTACCCGAGCACCGGCAGCTCCGTACGGGCGTTCATCATCGACACCGGCATCCTGTTGAACCACAACGAGATCAACGGCCGGGCGTTCTGCGGCTTCGACCCGTGGGGCATGGGCTGCGCCCCCTGCAACCAGTTCCACGGCACGCACGTCGCGGGCACCGTCGGCGGCACCACCGTCGGCGTGGCCAAGGGCGTCCAGATCGTCTCGGTACGGGTGTTCCAGTGCGCCCCGACGACCACCTCGGCGATCGTCATCGCCGGCGTGAACTACGTGTCGTTCGCGGCCTCGCTGACCCCCGGGATCCGTAGCGTCGCCAACATGAGCCTCGGCGGGCCGGTCGACGTCGCCATGGACACCGCGGTGACCAACTCGATCGTCGGGTCGAACGTGCACTACTCGATCGCGGCCGGCAACTCCGGCGCGAACGCGTGCAACACGTCGCCGGCCCGGGTGCCGCTCGCGACCACGGTCGCCGCGACCGACATCACCGACACCCGCCCCGCGTTCTCCAACTTCGGTCCGTGCGTCGACCTGTTCGCGCCTGGCGTGAACATCACGTCCGCCGTCCACACCGCGGTCAACGCCTACGGCGCGGCCAGCGGTACGTCGATGTCGGCTCCGCACGCGGCCGGTACCGCCGCCCTGTGGCGGCACAAGTTCCCGGCCGACACCTCGGTCCAGGTGGCCACGGCGCTACCCGCCAACGCCACCCCCGGCGTCGTCATCAACCCGGGTGTGGGCTCACCGAACCTGTTGCTGTTCAGCAACATGATCCCCGTGTAGCTCCACAGCGGGCACCGGCCTCCCAGCCACCGGGAGGCCGGTGTTCCGCGGGTACGGGCGTGGTGGCCTAGCGGTCGGCGACGGGGGACAGGACCGGCTTGAGGTCGACGATCGGCGTACCGTCCACGGCTTCCAGGCCGCTGACATGCAGGCGCAGCCCGTCGACCGTACGGATCGTCAGCCGGTGCAGGCCGATCGGGTTCGGCCGGTCGGAGGAGCGCGTCGCGAAGACACCCGTCTCGGGCCGGCTGGTGTCGCCGCGCGGGTGCACGACGAGTACGGCCCGGTCGGCACGGTCGAGCCAGGTCAGCAACAGCACGTCCATCCCCGGCCGCAGGTCGCGCAGGCCCGCGGCGACGGTCGGCTCGAACACCAGTACGGCGTCGGGTGCGCCCTCGTCGCCCTGCCGGGGCGCGTCGGACAGCTCGACGAGCGGGGACTCGACCCGGCCGATGGGCCAGATGGGGTACGTCACCGTACGAGCCTAAGTGTCGGACGTCATGAGTACGTTGGCCGCATGGAGATTGGCATCGGTCTTCCCAACACGCTCGCGATCGACGGCCCGCTGATGGTGGCCTGGGCCCGGCGCGCCGAGGAGCGCGGGTTCAGCAGCCTCGCGACGATCGACCGGATCGTCTACCCGTCGTTCGACTCGCTCACCGCGCTCGCGGTCGCCGCCGGCGCCACCGAGCGCATCGGCCTCTTCCCGAACATCCTGCTCACGCCGCTGTACCCACCGGTGTGGCTCGCGAAGGCGACGGCGAGCCTCGACGCGATGTCGGGTGGCCGGCTCACGCTCGGGCTCGGCGTGGGCGGCCGGGCCGACGACTTCGCCGCGATGGACCGGCCCTACCAGCGCCGGGGCAAGCTCATGGACGACACGCTCGACGTGCTGCACCGCTCGTGGGCGGGCGAACCGGTGACCGGTGACGACTTCCCGGTCGGCCCGCCCCCGGCTGCCGGCAACCGCGTCTCCGTGTTGATCGGCGGGTCGAGTGACGCCGCCGTCGAGCGGACGGTGCAGTATGGCGAGGGCTGGACCGTCGGCGGTGGCGGGCCGGAGATGGCCGCGCCGATGGTCGAGAAGGTCCGGCAGGCGTGGTCCGCCGCCGGCCGCGATGGGGAGCCACGCATCGCCGCCCTCGTGTACTTCGGGCTGGGCGACGAGTCCGCGTCCCGGGCGTCGCTCCGCGCGTACTACGGCTTCCTCGGCCAGTGGGTCGACATGATCGTCGAGGGCGCGATGCGTACCCCGGAAGCGGTCAAGGGGGTTGCCCGCGCCTTCGAGGACATCGGCGTGACCGAGTTGATCTTCAATCCCACGGTGGCGTCTTTGGACGAGATCGACCGTCTTGCCGACCTCGTACTGTGACCGCCTCGTTGCGTCAGGTGTAGTCCAGAAAATTCACAGCGGTTATTCACCTTTCGTTGGCGTGCAGCGCTGGACATTTGAGGGGTCAACCCCGCCAATGGAGTCCACAAGTGTCGGCGAGGTGACAGTTCCACCCGCACGCTGAACGGGGGACGCTGCCGTGGACGACGTTGTGGTACTCAGCGAGGCCGTGGCGGCCGCGTACGTGTCGGCCGCCGGGTTCCGGGTCGGGCCGGTGGGCCGCGTGGGTGTCGAGCTGGAGTACCTCGTGCGCGACCCCGCGTGTCCGCAGGCGCGGCCCAGCGTCGCACGGCTGCGGGCCGCCCTGACCGACCTCCCCGATCCGCTGCCGGGTGGCGGCAGCATCACCATCGAGCCGGGCGGCCAGCTCGAGCTCTCGTCCGCGGTCGGGGCGACGCTCGGCGCCTGCCTCGACGCCGCCGCGGGCGACCTGCTCACCATCCGCACCGCGCTGGCACGCGACGGCCTCGTGCTGGACGGAAGCGCGTTCGACCGGCACCGTCCGCCGGCCCTGGTCACCGACCATCCGCGGTACGTGGGGCTCGCCGCCTACTACGACCGTGAGCGCGGGCAGGGTCGGGCGATGATGTGCAACTCGGCATCCGTTCAGGTCTGCCTCGATGCCGGGGACGAATCGGACGGTTGGGGCGGTTACCGGCGGCGCTGGTGGCTCGCCGACGCGATCGGGCCGGTGATGCAGGCCGCGTTCGCCAACTCGCCCCAGCGGCGGCGCGGCGTGCACTGGGCGTCGTTCCGGCAGGCGCTGCGGTTCGGCACCGACGCGAGCCGCACGCGGGCGCTCCGCCGGGCCGACGACCCGCGTACGTCATGGGCGAGGTACGCGTTGAACGCGCGGGTGGCGCTCGTCGCGCAGCCCGATCCGCAACCCTGGCTCGCCCCGGCCGGGCTGACCATGCGGGCCTGGCTGCGCGGGCACGGGCCACGACCCGTCACCATCGACGACCTCGAGCGCCATCTCGGCACGCTGGTGCCGCCGGTACGCCCCCGGGGGTACCTCGAGTTCCGCATGATCGACCAGCAGCCGGGCGACGGGTGGGTGGTGCCGCTGGCCGTCGTCGGCGCGCTGCTCGACGACCCGGTGGCCGCCGAGGCGGCCGCGGCCGCCACCGAGCCGCTCCGCTCGCCGATCCGCCGCCATCGCGACTGGCTGCTGTCGGCGCGGGAGGGCCTGGGTAACCCCGAACTGCGTACGGCCGCCGTGGCCTGTTTCGAGGCCGCCGAAGGTGCGTTGGGCCGGCTCGGCGTACCGGGCGCGATCCGGCGGGCGGTGGCCCGGTTCGCCGACCGGTACGTGTCGCGCGGCCGTACACCCGGCGACGACCCGCAGGTCGCCCCGTCCGGCTTCGTCACGCCGGAAACGGCGACGTAGGCACTGCTCTCGGGCGGTTGATCGCCGTTCGCGGTGCGTTCGGGCAGTGCGACTGCGGGCCTGTACCGGGGACGGTGATCGTGTCCGTGCGCGGCGCCCGACCGCCGTCTGGCCCGCGCCCGCTTGATCGCTGTCCGCGGTGCGTTCGGGCAGTGCGACTGCGGGTCTGCACCGGAGACGGTGATCATGCCGGTGGGTGTCTACCGGGTGGGCGTTGCTTGCTCTGCTTACCGGCCTCGCCGGCGGGCGGGGGCCTGGCCGCGCCCGCCCCCGCCGCGCCCGGCCGTGCGGCCGGCCCGCCGCTGCCGGAGTGGTTGATCGCGGTTGCCGGTGCGTTCGCGCAGTTGGGCTGCGGGTCGGTACCGGGGATGGTGATCAT
>Ga0114129_10007182_pt1 | contig 15852 bp, 15 predicted proteins | sample RhiMetdeltSRZDD1_FD_80071 | JGI IMG/M metagenome (GOLD analysis project Ga0114129, IMG submission 80071) | Populus rhizosphere microbial communities from Tennessee, USA - Rhizosphere MetaG P. deltoides SRZDD1 (version 2) (version 2) | ecosystem: Host-associated > Plants > Roots > Rhizosphere >... | reverse complement strand
GTTCACGTAATCGTCCGCCTGGCGAACGATGAAGCCTCGCAGCCATTCCTTGAACCAGGTCGTCTGGGTCACGATGACCGCCACCGACGCGGTCCCGACCACGAGAGTGCAGATGAACGCGAAGACCTGGAGCGACCTGCGGGTTAGAGACATGGAAATGCTGAATAGTGAGTGTCGAATTTGGAATTCGTGGGGTTCATACGCTCATTCAGCATTCGCATTCACCGTTCAGAAGGCCTGCCCGATGCTGAAGTGGATCCGCCAATGACGCGCTTCGGGCTGCCCTTTGACCCGCAGGTTCGGAATCCGATTCAGTTGGTATCCGAAGTCCACGCGGGCGGGACCGAACGGGGTCAGGTACCGCAGTCCGGGACCGGCCGCAAATCGCAGGTTCCCGCCGCTGAACTTCAACGAGTCCGCCCAGACGTTGCCGTAGTCGAAGAACGCCACACCCCCGATTTTTCCCCGCAGCGGCATCCGGACTTCCGACGACCCCTCGAGCATCGTGAAGCCGCCGATCGGCAGGCCGAAGCCGCTCAAGGGGCTGACCTCGTACCGCCCCCACCCGCGGATGCTCGTGGCGCCGCCGAGAAAATAACGCTTGAAGAAGGGCACGCCCGACGAGGTGCCCAACGCGTCGATCGTGCCCAGGTGGATCCGGTTGGCGTACACGAACCGGCGCGCGACGGTCACGTAATGGCGCGCCTCCCCGCTCACTTCCCAGTAGTTGTAGGTGCCCCACAGCCACTTACCCGCCTCCTCGACATGCGCGCTCAGGACGTATCCGCGGTTGGCGTCGAGGAGGTTGTTCGTCGTGTTGTGATTGATGTCGAACGCGATCGCACCGGTCGTTCCGCGCGTCTTGCCGGTGCGCGGATCGAGACCCAGGGCAATGAGGTTGTTGCGGATGGTGAAGTCCTCGAGTCCGGCGTCGCTGATGCTGCTGCGCTGGAACTCGTTGATGAGCGACACAGCCCAGGAGTTCACCGAGTTCGCCTGATGGCGCAACGTGACGCGTCCGCCGAGCGAGTCCAGCGAGTAGACCGGCTCGACAGCCTGCCACGCGCGCCCCTCCACGTTCATCGAGAAGTGCGATGCGAAAAAGTAGGGCTCTGTGTAGTCGATGCGGACACCACGATCGAGCGACGACCATTTGCCCTCGAAACCTGCGTGGCGCGCGCCGCCGAAGAAGTTCAGGTGATCCCACCGGAGGGTCGCGCGCGCCTTCTCCTCCGATCCGTAGCCGAGGCCGGTCGTCAAACGGCGGTGCTTTCCCTCCGCCACCGTGACGCGCGTCGGGACTTCCGGAGCCTGGGTGGCCTTGTCCTCCTTCGACTCGACATTCGCGAACTCGAATAGCTCCAGGCGGTACAGCTTCCGCTGCGACTCGCGCATCTCGCGGCGTGTGAAGAGGTCCCCGGGCTTGTAGGTGAGCTGTCGCCGGATAACGTTGTCGCCAACGCTCTTTTCGCCCACGATTTCGACCGGACCGAAATGTGCCAGCGTGCCGGCCGTCGCCGAGAACGTGACCGCGATCTGATTCTGTCCGGCGCCCTGCTGCGCGATCGTCACCTCCGCGAACGGGTAGCCGTAATCGCGAAGTACGTTCAGCGCGCGCTCACGCGACGCGACCGCGAGCTGCCGATCGAGTGGCTTCTTCGGTTGGAGGGGCAGCGAATCACGCAGGTTGCGCAGTTCCTTGGGCGGCACTGCGTCGAAGCCGGTCAGCTCGATCCCGGCCACGAGCGTCGGCTGCCCTTCCGAGATGTTGACAATGACGTCGACCTGATCCTGCTTGTCATTCAGCTTGACGTCGAAGGAACTGACGCGCGCGTCTGGGAAGCCGCGATCGCGGTAGAACGCCTGGATCCGTTCGAGGTCGGCTTCGAACGCGCGGCGATCGAAATAGGTCTTCTGGCCCCACGGCAGCCGCGATCCCTTTTTCGTCTGCAGGGCGGCCGCAAGCGCCTTCGTGTCGACTTGCTTGACGCCCTGGAACTCGAGACTGTGAATCGTGACGTCGCCCTGCTCCCGGCATCCGACGGCCAGGAGGGCAACGAGGAGGAGAAAAAGGGAAAAGCTGGAGCGTGCTCCCGGCATGGTGACGTGGGCAGTAACACACGTCATGCCAAAAGCACGCTCGGGCTAGCGCTTATTCGCGTGTCGTAACCGCCGGACGTCCCGACGCGACCGCCAGCATGATCCCGAAGCCGACCGCGATGATCGCGCCGATGGTCAGCCAGATCCCGGGAATCTGCCGGAGGATTCCGGACTGCCACAGCGCCAGGACGGCGCCAAGCAGCAGGATGAAATAACCGACGAGGTACAGTTTCAGGAATCTCATGACTGTGACGTGAGCATGAAGGGTGCCGACCAGCTGGCAGCCGGCCGCCGGCAGTTCCCGGAAAGCACTCCCGCGCGCTGAGCGCTGCCCGCTCGCTGCCAGCTGCCCTGCTGCCTGCTGCCCGCCGTCTACTGAATCGTCATCGTCACGAACGAGGCCCGGCGATTCATCGCGCGTCCCTCGGGCGTGCTGTTGTCAGCCTTCGGTCTCTCCTCGCCGTAGCTCACGGTCCTCAGGCGCGCCGCCGCAATGCCGCGATTGAGGAGGTAGTCGCGCACCGCATTCGCGCGACGCTCACCGAGCGACAGGTTGTATTCGGCGGTGCCGACGCTGTCGGTGTGCCCTTCAATCGTCACGTTGAGACGCGGGTTCGCCTGCAGGCTCATCACCGCCGCATCCAGAATCCTGATCGCCTCGGGCTTCAGGCTCGACATGTCGAAGTCGAAGTACACGTCGTCGAACACCAGCGGCGCGCGCCGCATCACCGGGATCGTGGTCGAATTGGTCGCGGTGCCACCACGGCCGTCCGACGCGACCACGCTCAATGGGTAGTTGCCCTCCGCGTTCGGCGCCGTCCAGATCGTATTCATCCCGTTCTGCGAGCTGAACGATCCTGCCGGTGCGCTCCACGTATAGGTGATCGTGTCGCCATCCGGATCCGTTGCGGGAGCGCTCAGATTGGTCGGTTGCCCCGGCTCGAGGACTGGCGGGTTCGCCTGGATTGGGCCATTGAACACCGGCGGACGGTTTGGCGCCGGCGCCGGCGCAGGCGCTGCCGCGGCTGGAACCTCGCGGATCACCTCGCGGATCTCGGGCGCCGGTGGCGGCGGCGGCACGTACACCTTCACGCCAGGATGCCAGCCGACGCGAACGTCGAAACCCCACGGGTTGTTCGTCTGATCCCTGCCGTTGATCATGTGCGTGCCGGTGTTCTGGCTGAAGTTGACGCCCCCATGCACGAACGCACCGTTCCTCGCCTGAAACACGGCGCCGACCTTGATGTGCGCATCGTCGCGGATGCCACTCAAGAGCGGCGCGATGCTGCCATCATCGCCGCGGTACGGGGGTTGAAGGGTGACCGCGTTCTCGTCGAAGGACCATTCGCCGACATACTCGAGCAGTCCGCGGAAACGGGAGCGCGTGCCAAGGACGGCACCGACTCCCCAGGCCATGCCATCCGAGACGGAGAACGGCTCGGGATCCCCGCGGAGCACGCCGCCGATCATGCCGGTGAGCTCGACGCTGCGCTTCAGCTCGCGGCTCGCCACCAGGTCGATGTGACCGATCAGCTCATTTGTGCCGGACCAGTCCGCACCGCCGGGGAATTCGACCACTGGTCGAAGCGCCAGGCTCATCGCATCGCCACGCGACTGCGAGATGAGGGCGAACTTGGCGCCGACGGTCGGCGGGCCGCCGAGCGTTTTCGACCAACCGCGCCTCATGTACGGGTACTGTGAATCAACGCCACCAAACGCCGTGTCCGAGGGGATGAATACCGGGTTTCGCACTCCGCGACGCAGTCGAACGACTTTCCACGAGCCAAACAGTTCTACGTAGTCGTTGAGTCCAATTGCCGCAGTGAGTCCGATGTCGCTGACGTCGGTGAGACCTTGCCGCCGATCGAAGTTCGCACGGAACACGCTGACGGAGACCCGGTGCGACGGAAGCGTATCCGCCGTCGGAACGAACCACAGACCCGTATCGCCGAAGAAGGTCGGCAATGCGGGCCTGGTTTCCGTGCTTGGCTGGGTACTACTGGCGGGCTGATTGGTCGACGTCTGCGCCGCGGCGGGGGCAACTCCTGCCGCGGCGAGCAGCAGGCCGCAACACAAAATGCGCACGTGCACACCTCAAACCGGTCGAGTCGGGTCGAGTCGAGCCGCGTGCGACAGTCGTTAGTCCGCGCGGCGGAACTCTGCGCCGGAAGCAGGAGTCCCACCGATATTGTTATTCACATCTCCTGCCGTGGTCGGCATGAGACGTCCGCGCCCCCCGCGACTGATTTGTCCACCCTTGCGTCCCGCGTTACGGGCTTCGTCGGGTGTCCACTCGTGCGCGGTGCCCTTTTCGTGAGCGGCACGGCCGCCCTTACTAGCGATCTCGCGCTGCTTTTCAGGGGACATTGAAGCAAATCCGCGGCGTTCCTTGCGCACTCCGTCCACAGCATCCTCCTCGTTACATCAGCAACCAATGGGTCCGTCACCGGTTGCGAATCGCGTCCGCGATTCAGCGTTGGCAGCCGGGATTACAAGGCGGATGCCAGCCCGTCAGGAAAAATAAGTGCTTGAGCCCTTATCATTTACAGGAAGGGCTCGATCGAAGCATCCCGGAGCGCTGACGTGGATCCCGACAGTTGAGGTAGAAATGCGTGGGGATTCCATACGGACCACTGTCTCAAGTCCCGACTCCGGATGGGAGTTGGGCTTTGGGAGGTGGAGTTATACGATGGCTCGCATGGCTGATTGCGATCCCGCTCCCGAGAATCAACCCGTCGTGGGTAACAAGACGGGCCGTATGGTGATGTGTACGAAGTTTCAGAAAGAGTTACCTGGCCTCGACTCCCCTCCCTGGCCCGGCGAGCTGGGACAGCGGATTTACGAGAACGTCTCGGCACAGGCCTGGAAGCTGTGGGAGGAGCGGATGAAGATGATCCTCAACGAGTACCGATTGATGCCGTGGCAAAAGGAAGCGCAGGAACTGATCGGCAAGCACATGGAGGACTTCTTCTTCGGTGAAGGCGCAGCGTTGCCTCCCGGGTACGTGCCGCAGCAGACGAAGTAACCCTTCAGGCCCGGCCGGTTACCAGGATGTCTTTGTCGATCACGAACCGCAGCTGCGTGTAAGCGACGCGCAGCGCCCGTTCCACCTCGCGTGGGTCCGCGGCACGCGCGAAAATGAATCCCAGATAGCTCCTCCCTTCCGGCAGCGGGACGAGTCTTGCGTCCAGTTTGGCGGTGATGCGAACGTCTGTCACATGTGCGACGTGCCGCGCTGCATCCTCTCCGTCGACGCCCTTGTAGATCCCGCGATGCGGAATGGGAATCATCATCACGCCCGACGCCTCCGGTTCCCGCACATAGCGGGCGACGTCTTCGCCGATGGCGTGTCGGAGCAGCACCTCTTCGAGCGACGCGCGGGCCCCGCCCGCAGACACGAAACCGAGCGCGCGCGAGCAAAGGCCGCCGATCGGCCGCGCCGCGACTTCGAGCACGAAGACCCCGCGATCGTTGAGGCGGCATTCGGCGTGTACTGGTCCGTGGCGCAGGCCGAGCGCGGATGCCGCGGACGCCACTGCTGCGGCGATCTGGTGCTGGACATCCGCATGTTCGCGAGATGGCGTGACGTAAATCATCTCCTCGAAGAAGGGGCCGTCGAGCGGATCGGGCTTGTCGAAAATCGCGAACACGCGAAGCGTGCCCGCCGTCATCACGCCTTCAACCGCGAACTCGCGTCCCGGTATGAACGACTCGACAAGAAGGGTGTCGTGTGCGGCATCGCGCTCAACCCGCACGTCAGGCTGCGCCAGCAGGACGCGCAGCCGCTTGAAAGCTGAGACAAACTCGCCCGTCGTATTGACGCGGATCACGCCCCGGCTGCCCGACATCGCCAGCGGTTTGATGACAGCTGGATAGGCAACCGTGAACAACGGGTCCAGCGGATCGGCGTCGAGCGCCAGCGGGTGAAACCACGGCACCGTCAGATGCGCCGCCTTGAGCGCCAGGCGGCTCTCGAGCTTGTTTCGACTCGCGTTCGCCGCGGAAACCGGGTTGCCCGGAAGGTTGAACGCGTCGTTCAATCGCGCAGCGAGGGTGACCGGCCGATCGCCCACTGCAAGAATCCCGTCGGGAGGATTCGATCCGAACGTCTCCACGATCGCCCGGACGGATGCAGCCTCATCGTGGAAACGGATTGGAATCGCCTGGTCCCACCACGGGTCCTCGAGTTGATCGCAACGATCACTCGCGAACACGAGACGGATGCCCAGCGCCGCCGCCGCCTCGCCAAACGAGCGGATTTGATAACCAGTCGTCGTCGCGAGCAGCAGAACCCTTTTCAATCCCCTAACCCCTGACTCCTGACCCCTAACCCCTGACCCCTAACCCCTATTCAAACTAAGCGCATGTCCTCCAGCGACGGCTCGGCGCAGCAGTACCAGGCCTCAGTCATGTGGGGAACAGCTGGTTGTGGGGTCAGACTCGCGTGACGACTCGACTCACGTGCGCGCGGCGAGATGTGAATCGAGTCGTCACCCGAATCTGACGCCTTGGCGGCTTCCTCCCAGATCGCCGCGAACGTGCTGCCACGTGCCACGTTGGCGTCCGAGCCAACCAGCCGCATGATCGCCTCCTGGAGCGCATCGACACGCGGATCGCGATGGCGCCACGGCCACGTCAGCGAGCCCGGATCGAAGGTGCTCGTCACGGCACGGATGTCGGCCAGTTCGAGAAGCGGCGAGCCTGTCGTCACCAGCAGACGGATGGCGAGCTGAATCGGCGCGACGTGCTCTACCAGCTCGAGCTCCTCAATCGTCTGCAGCAGCTCGACGTATCCCTTCAACGTCGTCCACGGCGTGAAGGCGACGAACGTAGGCATCAGCATCACGCCGGCCGTACGGCACAACTGCACGGCGCGGACGAAATCGGCGCGCGTATGCCCCTTGGCGAGCTGCAGCAGCACGTAGTCGTCAATCGATTCGACGGCGCTCGTGATGAACAGGCACCCCGATTGCGCCAGCAACGGCAATATCTCTGTGTGCTTCAGGAGATGTTCGATCTTGATCGTGACGTCGTAGGTGATGGAGGGAAATTGTTCGCCGACACGCTCGACGATTCGTCGAGCGTGCGTGGGGCCATTGAGAAAATCCGGATCGCCGAAGGTGATGTGCTGTGCGCCCGCGGCGACCTGCGCGCGGATATCGTCAAGGACGACGTCAACCGGCACCGCGTAAAAGCGTCCCTGGTAGACCGGCACAATCGGACAGTGCCGGCAGAGGTGTTTGCACCCGCGCGTGGCGTCGGTGCTTCCCACCGTGCGCGTCGACCCATCGGGCATCTGCAACGCTGCGTAGCGCGAAAGAGGAGGCAGCCCTGTCCGATCCGGGGGCAGATTCGGGTGATGGGTCGACTCACGTACGCGACTTGGGATGTGAGTCGACCCATCACCCGAATCTGACCCCTTAGCAAGCTCCAGCAGCTCCTGCTCCGCTTCGGGCCCGAGCACATGGGTCACGCCTCGCCCTCGCAGCCACTCCGCGTTCAGCGGTGCATACAAACCGTAGGCGGCAATCCTCGCCGACGGATTGACGCGCTTGACGCGGTCGATCAGTGGCGCAGCCAGACGCGTCGCGGTGTGCATCGGCAGATAGAACGCCACAAGGTCTGCGCCTGCAATGCGATCGTCGCTGAGGGGCTCCCTCGACGTGTCAACGCACTCGGTTGCCACGCCGGCGCGGCGAAGCCACGCGGCAGGCGACGCCAGACCGAACGGCTGACGTCCGAGGTCGTACGTGGAAACCAGCAGCACGTGCATTGCTCCCCATTCTATAGACCAACGCCCACCAGGGTTTCAGCTATGCTCTGCTCATGGCGACGAGCGCTGCACGCCAAGCCGAGGTGCTGGCGGGAATAAGAGTCGACCGAGGTTTCTTTGGCCATCCGCGCGGCCTCTCGACACTGTTCTTCACCGAGATGTGGGAGCGCTTCAGCTATTACGGCATGCGCGCGCTCCTCATCCTCTTCATGACCGCGCCGCTCACCGCGGGCGGCCTCGGGTTCGGCACGGCGGAAGCCGGCGCCATTTACGGTCTGTACACGTCGATGGTGTACATGACGACGCTGCCAGGCGGATGGGTTGCGGATCGCCTGATTGGCGCCCAACGCGCAGTGCTGTACGGCGGCGTCCTCATCGCGGCGGGCCATTTCAGCATGGCGTTCCCGTCGCTGACGACCTTCTATCTCGGGTTGCTCCTCATCGTCATCGGCACCGGTCTGCTCAAAGGCAACGTCAGCGTGATCGTCGGCCGCCTGTATGCGCCGGAGGATGTGCGGCGGGATGCCGGCTTTTCAATCTTCTACATGGGGATCAACATTGGGGCGATGATCGCGCCGATCGTATGCGGATACCTCGGGCAGCGCGTGAACTGGCACGCAGGGTTTGCAGCCGCCGGGGTCGGTATGACCCTCGGTCTGATTCAGTACTCACTCGGCAGAAAGCACCTTGGCGAAGCCGGCCTTTATCCGGCCGAAGGCGCTTCCTCGGAAGAGTCCGCGCGCGCGAAGCGAAGCGCCGCTCTGTGGACGACGCTCGTACTTGGCGCGGTTGCTCTGTTCGGCGTCGGCGCATACACCGGCGCGATTCCGGTTACCCCAACGCAGGTTGCGGACGCGGCTGGCTACTTTCTGCTGGTGCTGGTCGTGGTCTTTTTCGGCTGGCTGTTTTTCTCCCACGGGTGGACGCGGGCAGAGCGCAAACGCCTGTACGTGATCGGCGTGCTGTTCCTCGCAGCATCCCTGTTCTGGGCCGAGTTCGAGCAAGCAGGCTCGACCCTGAATCTGTTTGCCGATCGCGACACCAACAACGTGCTTTTCGGATGGGAATTCCCGAGCAGCTGGTTCCAGTCGATGAACTCGGTGTTCATCATCACCTTCGCACCGGTATTTGCGTGGCTGTGGATACGTCTCGCGCGGCGGGGGAAGGAGCCGTCGAGCACGGCCAAGTTCGGAATGGGACTCCTCCTCGTGGGGGCGGGCTTCGCCGTGCTGGTGGCTGCCGCACTGATTGCGGAACAAGGCGTGAAGGTCAGCCCGATGTGGCTCACCCTGGTGTATCTGCTTCACACGTGGGGCGAGCTCTCATTGAGCCCGGTGGGATTGAGCGCGATGTCGAAGCTGGCGCCCGTCCGAATCGGTGGACTTGTGATGGGTGTTTGGTTCCTCGGGTCGGCGGTCGGCAATTACATCGGCGGGCGGCTCGCCGCCTTCTACGAAGCCATGCCTCTCCACGAGCTCTTCGGCATCGTCGCGGCGATCGGCGTCGCGATGGGCATCATCATGCTGCTGGTGTCGAAGCCCATTACCAGGCTCGAAGGCCGCACCTCGAACTAGGCTCGTATGGTTCTCGAAAAATACAAACAGAAACGCAACTTCAAGGAATCGCCTGAGCCCGAAGGCGATCCCAAGCTTGCCGCCGCGCGCGCGCGCAAAACGACGGGACAGAAAGAACGCTTCTTCTGCGTCCAGAAACATCTCGCCAGTCACCTGCACTATGACCTCCGGCTCGAGCACAACGGCGTGCTGCTCTCGTGGGCGGTGCCGAAAGGACCGTCGCTCGATCCTTCTACGAAGCGCCTGGCGATGGCGGTTGAAGATCACCCGATCGAGTACGGCACGTTCGAAGGCGTGATTCCTTCCGGCTACGGCGCCGGGATCGTGATGCTCTGGGACGTCGGCACCTGGGTCCCGGAAGTCGACGATGTCGACGCGGCGTTGAAGAAGGGCGATCTGAAGCTCACGCTGAAGGGATACAAGCTCAAGGGATCATGGGTGCTCGTGCGCACGAAGGGTAAATGGGCGGGCGGCGGCGACAGATCGTGGCTCCTCATCAAGCACCGCGACGAGTGGGCCGGCGACGTGGACATCACGGAGTTCGCCCCCCTTAGCGTCAACAGTGGAGGAGACTTCGCCGACATCCTTGCGCAGGACAACCCCGGCATCTGGATCTCGCATCGTCCCGCCCAGGGCGGTGAGGCTGGGGCTATGTTTAAGAAGATCGTCGAGCGTGCACTGGAAGTGCGGGGTTCAAAGGGTTCAGAACGTTCAAAGGGTTCAGAAGGTTCAAAGGGTTCAGAAGGTAAACGCTCAAAGGGTTCGGTGGGTGCGAAGGGTGCGAAGCGTGCCGGTGTTGTGAAGAGTGTGAAGACCGTGGCGAAGAAGAAGCACGTGAAGCGAACCGCGTGAACCTCCTGAACTGGACCTACTGAACCTACTGAACCTACTGAACCTTCTGAACCGCTTGAACCGTCTGAACTTGAGTCGCCTGCAACAGCCTTCCGCTCAAGACACTCCAAACCGCAAACGCCAGGCGGCGCCGATCGTGGCGCGCGATTTCCGTGCACCAGAAACGTCCCTCGACGACCGCGGTCTCTGAATCGAATTCGCCAAGCTCGAGCGGCTCCTTGTGTTCCGCGGCGTACCGCATCAACCCATCGAGCGATGGGCGGCCGGTATTCGCAATGACCACGTCCACGGGACGACCGATTGCCTCGGATACCCACCGCGCCGATTCCGCGGCGGTGAAACCCGCCATGCCATGACCCTCTGTGAGCAGGTTTGAGATGAGGACGATCGGTCCTCCCATGTCGTCGAGCGCGTCCTTCACGCCTCGGACGAGCAAAGGCGGAAGGATGCTGGTGAAGAAGCTTCCCGGGCCGATGATCACCGCGTCGAACTTGCGAATCGCTTCAGCGACCATCGGGTGGATCGCCACCTCCGGCTCGAGCCACAAACGCCGTACCTGGTTGCCGCGTGTCTGTCCGGCGTCGACTTCCACTTCCCCCCGCGTGATGGTCCCGTCGCCGTACTCGGCGCACACGGACGCCAGTTGTACGCTGACCGGCCACACTTTCCCTTTGCAGCCAAGCAGCCCGCGCAGGCCGTCTACGGCGGCGAGGAAGTCACCGCTGTACTGCTCCATCATCGACAGCAGGAGATTGCCGCCGGTGTGTCCGCCAAGCCGCGCGTGATGCTCCAGGGTCGGGAGCCGCGACAACAGGACGCGGCGAGCCTCGCCTTCGTTCCTCGCGAGCGCCAGCGCGCACTTCAAGACATCGCCGGGCGGCAGCACGCCAAGCTCGTCGCGCAGCTGACCCGAGCTTCCGCCGCTGTCGAACATCGTGACAACGGCGTTGAGATGGAGCCAGGGATTATTTTTGAGACCGCCGAGGAGGCTGGGAAGACCCGTGCCGCCGCCGAAACAGCCGATGTTCAGCTCGCGCAGCTGCATTCCGCCCATTCTAGTGCAACGTTGGATTTCCTCCGGCCTTCGTGCGTCGGTGGCCCGTAATGGGCGTCAGACACCGGAACGCTGAGATCCAACGCCCAACCTCCAACTCCCAACTCCCAGGGAGACGTTCCCCGAAGGGCGCCTTGGGAACTGGAAGTTGGGGATTGGAAGTTGGTGACCCTGGCCGCGATATGAATCAAGGAATTACAAGGAGGCCGCGGCGCGCGACGGTGCCGCCGTGTCCCACCCGAGGAACCGACACAGGCCGCGCCCCATTATCCAGCCCTTGTCATCCTCGGTCAGCCACGGCAGCTCCTCCGTGAAGAGCGTCACGGCCTCGCGCCACGGACACGGCAGTCGGGTCCAGTCGGTGCCCCAGAACATCCGCTCGGGACCGAACGAATCGTACACGCGACGGATGTGCGGGTGCAGATCGCGGAACGGGTACGGCAGCGTGGAGTGGCATGGCAGCGCTGAGGCCTTGACCGCCACATTCGGCAGCCGCGCGAGCCGGCAGACATCGGCGAGCTCGACGAATGCGAGGTTGCCGCGCGCGTGGACGCCGAGGGCGAGGTGATCGATCACGAGCCGGAGGCTCGGATGCCGTGCGGCGACCTCTTCGATTTTTCGCACCGACGCAGGCGCGTACACCATGATCGGCACGCCGGCGCGTTGCGCCGCCGGCCAGAGCCAGTCCGCGGTCCCGTCGAACAGCCACTTGCGGTGTTCTTCCAGATGAAACGTGAGGCGGATGCCGAGCATCCCCCTTTGACGCTTCCATCCCGCGACGAGCTCGCGGCTTTCGGGCTTCTGGATCGACAGGCGCCCCATCGCCGCAAATCGATCGGGGTGAAGCTGGGCCGCCTCGAGGACGAGATCGTTGTAGTCGCCTTCCCACGACGGCGGAATGAGCACGGCGCGATCGACGCCTGCCTCATCCATCGCCGCAAGGACCATCTCCTTGGTCACCGGGTAGGGCTTCTGCGGCTCCTGCCCGCGGCCCGGCGGCCATGGACGTCCGGGGCTGTCTGCGGCCCAGATGTGCACCTGCGCGTCAACGATGAGCATCATCTTCCTGGGGTTGTCCCTGACGGCGCCGAGCATAACATCACCTAGAATCGAAGCATGAGTGCTGCTTCATGGCGGCCCGCCGCGGATCGGCTCGTCGGGGGGTTGCGCAGTGTTTTTGGCGACCGCCTGCGATCGGTCGTGGCATACGGGTCCCATGTCGAAGAAAACGGCGACGGTACGCTCTCCTGCCTCGCGCTGGTGACGAGCCTGGCCGTCGGGGACCTCGAAGCCTGCGCCAGGATGTCGCACGGATGGCAGCGCGAGCGAATCGGGACGCCGCTGCTCCTGCCCGAAGACGAGTTCCGCCGGTCCCTGGACGCATTTCCGCTCGAGTACGGCGAAATCCAGCGCGCGCACGAGCTCCTCTTCGGCGCCAACCCGTTTGACGGCATCACGATTGACCACGCCGACCTGCGCCGCGCGTGCGAGACGCAGATCAAGAGTCATCTCGTCCACCTGCGCGAGGGGTTCATCGAGGCAGGCGGCACGCCACGTGCGGTGGCCGCGCTCGTCACCGCCTCGGCGCCGGCCTTCGGCTCGCTCCTCCGCAACATCGCGCGACTGAACGGATCCGAGACGCGCGACCGTGCAACCGCGACGCGAAGCGGCGCCGGCCTGGCGCAGCTTCCCGAATCGGTCGTCACCGACATCCTGTCGCTCGAGCGCTCATCGGGCATGACGACAACCGATGCGGCGCGGCTGTTTCCAGAATATCTAGCCGCCGTCGAACAGCTCGCACGGTTTGTCGATACGTGGCGCGCGTAACCACGGTCGCCACGATGGACACGAAGACGGTTTTAGCCACAAAGATCACAAAGGGGTTTTCTGTACTGAGTGTTCTTGGTGCGCTTTGTGGCCAATTCGTCTTTGTCGCCTTCGTGGCGGCGACAGCCGCAGCGCAGGAGTTGCCGCCCGAGCTGACGCAGCCGGTCAATGACTTCGCGCGCGTCATAGACGAGCCAAGCAAGAACGCAATGGAAGCGCTCATCCGGTCGCTACAACAGGCCAGCGGCGATGCCGTCGTGGTGGCGACCATCCCGACCTTCAAGCCCTACGCAGACATCCGCGAGTACGCGGTCAAGATGTTCGAGAACCGCGGACGCGGGATCGGGCAGCGAGGCAAGGACAATGGCGCGCTCGTGATTCTGGCCGTCAACGACCGGCAGGTGTGGATCGAAGTCGGCTACGACCTCGAGCAGTTCATTACCGACGGCTTTGCAGGTGAAGTCAGCCGGCAGTACATGGCGCCCGAATTCCGGCGCGGCGCGTACGGGCCGGGGGTGCTTGCAGGTCTCTCCCGGATCGTTGCCCGCATTGCGCAGGGCCGCAATGTCACGCTCCAGGGAGTCCGGCCCGAGCCGAGGGACAACGCTCCAGACATCGGCTCCGGTGGAAACCTCATCTGGGCGCTCTTCGTTATCTTCATCCTTCTCAACGTGATCGGCCGTACGCGACGGCGCCGCGGGTTCGGCCCCGGCTGGGGCGGAGGCGGGTGGAGCGGATGGAACAGCGGCGTCGGCCCATTCGGCGGTGGCGGCGGTGGCTTCGGCCGCGGGGGTGGCGGATTCGGCGGCGGCTTCGGAGGATTCGGTGGAGGCCGCAGCGGCGGCGGCGGCGGCGGAGCAGGCTGGTAAATTTCGATTGCAGAATGCAGAATGCTGACTAGAAAGCGGAAGCGATGATGACTCGACACATTCGATCGACGATGCTCGTGGTGCTGCTGCTCGCGGCAGTCAGCGTCTCCTCGGGCTGTTCATACAACACGTTCGTCAGCAAGGAAGAGGGCGTCAAGGCGCAGTGGGCGCAGGTCGAGAACCAGCTGCAGCGGCGTAACGACCTGATTCCCAACCTCGTGGAAACGACGAAGGGGATCGCGCAGCAGGAGAAGGACGTCTTTGGACAGATTGCGGAATCGCGCGCGAAGCTGGCGGGTGCGACGACTCCAGACCAGACGATCCAGGCGGCCAACGAGCAGAGCGCCGCTCTCGCACGGCTGCTTGTGATCGTCGAGAACTATCCCCAGCTGCGATCGAACGAGACCTTCAACCGCTTGATGGATGAGCTGTCCGGTACGGAAAACAGGATCGCGGTGGAACGCATGCGATACAACGAGCGCGTGCAGGACTACAACACCACGCGGCGCCAGTTTCCGTCGAACGTCACCGCAAGCATCTTCGGCTTCAAGGAGTATCCGCTCTTCAACGCTCCGCCGGCCGCCGAGCAGGTGCCCAAGGTCAATTTCGGACGCGGAACCATCTGATCATGGCGATGGTCGATGCGCTGCTTCCGGAATTCGATCGTGAGATGACGATCACGCGCAGGCTCCTCGAGCGCGTGCCCGAGGACAAGTTCGCGTGGAAGCCGCACATGAAGTCGATGTCGCTCGTCGAGCTCGCGACCCACGTGGCGACGCTGCCGGGCTGGGGTGCGGTGACGCTGAAGGAGTCTGAGATCGACTTCGCCGGGCAGAACCCCAACACGGCGGCCACGTCGCGCGCCGATCTGCTCGCGCGATTCGACAAGAACGTGTCCGAGACGCGCTCGGCCCTGACCAGCAAGAGCGACGCCGAGATGATGGCCCCCTGGTCGCTGAAGCAGAACGGCGAGAAGCTGTTCACGATGCCGAAGGCCACGGTCTGGCGCGGGTTCGTGCTGAATCATCTCGTCCATCATCGCGGTCAGCTGAGTGTGTATCTGCGGCTGAACGACGTGCCGGTCCCGGCGATGTACGGACCGAGCGCGGACGAAGCACCGAATTTTTGAAGATCGTCCCAGGCCTTCTCGCCGGCCTCGCCGGATTCATCCTGCTTGCCACGGCCAACGGGGCGGGATACCGCTACGGCGTTTCCGACCAGGCGGCCTACGTTCCGGCCGTCGTCCACGCAGAAAACCCCGCGACGTTTCCCCGCGACGCGATCGTCATCGACACGCAAGGACAGTTCTTTGTCCTCGATGAGCTGCTTGCCGCGATTGGGCGCGCCACCGGCGCCTCCACCGAGGCTCTGTTTCTCGGTGCGTACCTCGCATCGCTGGCCCTGATCTGGGCGGGTGTCGTGTCAATCGGCACGCGCCTCTACCCTTCACCGTGGATGACCGTCGCCCTCGCGGCTGTCATCACGCTGCGGCACAGCATCCCCCGCACGAGCGCCAACTCGCTCGAACCGTACTTTCATCCACGCCTCATGGCGTTCGGCATCGGGATGCTGGCGATAGGAGCACTGCTCCGCCGCCGTGATTGGCTCGCCGTCGCGCTCGTCGGTCTATGTGCGGTGTGCCACGTGACAACCGCGCTCTGGTTCGCGATCCTGATAGGCACGGCGCTCGCAATCCTGGATCGACGCTGGCGGCGCGCAGCGGTTACCGGCGCCGGCATCGCGGTCGTGGTCCTCGCATGGGCTATCCGTGCGGGGCCATTGCACGCGTCAACCCCGACGATG
>Ga0114129_10007181_pt1 | contig 15853 bp, 13 predicted proteins | sample RhiMetdeltSRZDD1_FD_80071 | JGI IMG/M metagenome (GOLD analysis project Ga0114129, IMG submission 80071) | Populus rhizosphere microbial communities from Tennessee, USA - Rhizosphere MetaG P. deltoides SRZDD1 (version 2) (version 2) | ecosystem: Host-associated > Plants > Roots > Rhizosphere >... | reverse complement strand
TGGCCGTGCGGCTCGGCATCCACACCGGATTGGTGGTCGTCGGCGAGATCGGTAGTGGCGGGCGGCAGGAGCAACTCGCCCTGGGGGAAACGCCGAACATTGCGGCACGACTCCAGGGCCTGGCGGCTCCGGACACGGTTGTGATCAGTGAGGCGACCGCCCACCTGATCCACGGCTATTTTGTGTATCAGTCGCTCGGGGCGCAGGCGCTGAAAGGCCTGCCCCGGCCGCTCCAGGTCTATCAGATCCTGTACGAGAGTGGGGCGCAGACCCGGCTCGACGTCGCCACGGCGAGGGGCTTGACCCCACTGGTAGGCCGGGACGAAGAAGTGGGACTCCTGCAGCGGCGCTGGGACCAGGCTACCACAGGGTTGGGACAGGTGGTGCTGCTCAGCGGCGAAGCCGGCATTGGTAAATCCCGCCTGGTGCAGGTTCTGAAAGAGCACATCACCGCCGAGCCACACACCCGCATTGAGTGGCGCGGGTCACCCTATCACCAGCAGAGTGCCCTCTACCCTGTCATCGACCATCTGCAGCGCCTGCTGCGGGGGCACCATGATGCATCGCCAGCCGAGCAACTGCGCACACTGGAAGCCGCACTGACCGCATTGGGCGTGGCGCTGTCCGAGGCCCTGCCGCTGCTGGCGGCGCTGCTATCTCTCCCTCTGCCGGCCTCCTATGCACCCCTCACCCTGACGTCGCAACGGCAGCGCCAGAAAACGCTAGAGGTCCTCCTGGCCTGGCTGTATGCAGAAGCGCAGCGGCAGCCGGTCCTGCTCATTGTGGAAGACCTGCACTGGCTCGATCCCTCCACCGTGGAGCTACTGGGCCTGCTCATTGAGCAGTGTGCCCAAAGGCGCCTCTGCCTCGTGCTGACGACGCGTCCCGAGTTTCACCCCCCGTGGGCGATGGTGGCCCACTTCACTGCCCTCACGTTGCGGCGGTTGGCCCAGGCCGAGGTCGGGCGCCTGGTGACGCATGTGGTGGGGGACAAAGCGTTACCCTCGGCCGTACTCCAGGAAGTAGTGCGCAAGACGGATGGTGTGCCTCTGTTTGTGGAAGAGCTGACCAAGACAGTGCTGGCGTCCGGGCTGCTGGAGGAGCAAGAGGACCGGTATGCACTGCATGGCCCGCTGCCACCCTTGGCGATTCCCGCCACCCTGTATGATGCCCTCCTGGCGCGGCTCGATCGCCTGGCGGCCGCGAAAGCCGTAGCGCAACTTGGGGCCACAATCGGGCGCACATTTGCTTATGAGGTAGTGCAGGCCGTCGCGCCTCTGGACACCGCGACCCTCCAGGGGGCGCTGGCGCAGCTCGTGGAAGCAGAAGTCGTGGTACAGCGAGGGCTCCCGCCCCAGGCGACCTACATGTTCAAGCACGCGCTGATTCAGGACGCGGCTTATCAGTCGCTGCTGCGGAGCACCCGGCAGCAGTATCATCAGCGGATTGCCCAGGTGTTAGCCGAGCGCTTCCCTGAGACAACAGAGGCACAGCCAGAGGTGTTAGCGCATCACTACACTGCTGCTGGCCTGCATGCCCAGGCCCTGCCCTATTGGCAGCGGGCCGGGCAACTGGCCATCGAGCGCTCGGCGCATCGGGAGGCCGTGGCATGTTTAGAGAGCGCGTTGGAAGCCATACCCCACCTGCCGCAAAGTCGCGCGACTCTAGAGCAGGCTATCGATCTCCGGCTTGCCTTACGCTCGGCGCTCGCCCCACTCGACGACTTTGGGCGTATCCTGGCGGCTTTGCACGAAGCCGACGTCCTCGCAGCAACCCTCGACGACCTTCCGAGGCTGGGACAGGTCTCTGTCGCTCTGTCACTCCAATTCTACCGTATGGGTGCACATGATCAGGCCATTGCCGCCGGTCAGCGTGCCCTGGCACTCACCACAGCCGGCGGAGATATCGGCCTACACGCGACAGCTAACCAATATCTCGGCTTCGCCTACTGGGCCCAGGGTGACTATCGTCGGGCGATTGACTGTCTCAGGCAGACTGTGGCGGCCCTCGATGGCGCAATGCACCGCGAGCGCTTCGGTCAGACGTTCCTTCCTGCCGTGCTCGCTCGTGCCCTGCTCGCTGCATGCCATGCCGAGCAGGGCACATTCCCCGAGGGCAATACCCTTGGTGAAGAAGGACTCCAGATTGCCGAGGCGGTTGGTCACTCCGCGAGCATGATGTGGGCGTATTATGGGATTGGCCTGCTCTCTCTTCGCCAAGGCGAGCTGCGCAGGGCTTGCTTCCTACTTGAACGGGCTCTGAGCATCTGTCAGGAAGGGGACCTCCCAATGTACTTCCCTTGGGTAGCTGCGGTCTTGGGTGCGGCGTATACCCTGCGCGAGCGCATCGTCGAAGCGGTGCCGCTGCTCACTCTAGCACTAGAACAGGCCACCACCATGGGAAGGGTAGGCTTTCAAGTACTCTGTAGCCTCTCCCTTGGGGAGGCACATCTGCTGGCCGGCCGCCTGGAGGAGGCGCACACCCTCGCCGCAGATGCATTGGCGCATGCCCGTGAGCACCAAGAACGCGGTAATCAGGCGTATGCCCTGCGCCTCCTCGGCGATATCGCAGCGCGCCGCGAACCTCCTGTTATCGCGCATGCCGAGGTCCACTATCAGCATGCCCTCACCCTGGCCGAGGCACTCAGCATGCGCCCGCTGCAGGCGCACTGTCACCGGAGCCTCGGCACGGTGTACCGCCAGACAGGCCGTGCTGCCCTGGCCTGCGCCGCGCTCTCCACTGCCATCGAGATGTATCGCGCCATGGACATGACCTTCTGGCTCCCCGCAGCGGAAGCGGCGCTGGCGGAAGTCGAGTGACAATGAGGGACATAGCCAGGGCACCGCATGGGATAGAATTCCAGCATGGCAGCATACCTGTTCGTAGTCCGAGAGCCCCGAGATCATGAAGTACGACTGACAGAAAACTGTTACCAGTTGCACATTTTCATAGAGCACCCCGAGCTTGTAGACGTCAACCACATAGCCGACACGATCACCTCACCTGACTTGATCACCCAGGATGCGGTTGATCCTCAACGCCTGGTGTATTACCGGACATATCAGGCACAACCGCAACGCTGGATGAAGGTCGTCGTGGAGCAAGAAGAGGTAGTTACGGCGTACAGGGTGAGGCGCCTGAAGCAGGGAGAGACGATACAATGGCAGCGATAACCATTCCTGATTCGGTCAAGCGATATTTTCCCCAGGCTATTGATCCGACCCATCTCTGGGTCAACTATAACCCGAAGGCAGATGCACTGACGGTGTACTTCACTGATCATCCCGTACCGAGTGTGTGGGAAGACATTGACAGGTGCGTGTATATCGGCTTTGCCTCCGATGACGAAAGGCGGGTGACGGGGGTTATGATCGAGCATTTTAGCCAGTGGCTTCTCGTAGAAGAACTGAAGGAAGGTACCTGACACCTTGCCATGGACATGACCTTCTGGCTCCCCGCCGTGGAAACCATGCTGGCGCAGGTGGCATAGCGCAGTTGTGACGCTTAGACAGGCGGTATACTCCACATGTCACGAGCAGAAACGTGCCGCGGTGCATGGGTATACCAGTGGACGGTATGGGTCTGACCACTGTTGGAGTTCGATTATGGATCTTGGTGAACTCAGAGAGCGCATCAGGCAAGGTGAAAATCTGCATACTGACCTGAAGGAACGGCTAGGGGTGCCCCGCGAACTGAGCAAAGACCTGGTGTGTTTTGCCAATACGGATGGAGGGCAACTGATCATCGGTGTACGGGATGATGGGGCGCTGGTTGGGGTAGATGATCCAGATAGGGTTAGCCGCATGGTGGACAACGTTGCCTTTAACAATTGCGAACCGCCTCTCACTGTGGTGCAAGAAGTCTTCGAGGACGCAGGGAAGAAGATTGTGGTGGTGAACATTCCCAAGGGGGCGCAGCGACCCTATTGCACCAACGCCGGGCTGTATTACGTCCGTACGTCTTCTGGATGTCGTCAGGCGTCACGCGAAGAGCTGCTCCGCATGTTCCAGGCGACAGAGAGCCTGTATTATGACGAAACCCCTTTGCCGCGTCTCAGCATCTCTGATCTGGATATGTACGCCATGGAGCGCTTTCTCGAAGAAACAGGGCAAGCGGATCTGGATGTGGACCGGGAGCGGCTCCTACGAAGCTGGCGGCTTATACTTGGAGAACACCCAACCTTCGCCGGCATTGTGCTGTTCGGTCGTAATCCCCAGCGGGAGCCCGCCCTTTGCGCAGATCAATGCGGCCCGTATCCCCGGCACTGACATTGCCAACGACCCTCTTGACCGCAAGGATCTGACCGGACAATTGCTCACGGTCATCGATGACGCCACACGCTTCTTACGCCTGCATCTCAAAATCCCACATACGATTAAGGGTTTTGAGCCCGAGGCACACCCCGAGTTGCCCGAGGCCGCCCTGCGCGAGGCGATCGTGAACGCTGTGGCACACCGCGATTACACCATCAAAGGTCCAATACGTCTGTTTATTTTTGACGACCGTATTGCCATACATACCCCTGGCCGTCCACCCAACACGGTAGACGCAGAGGCTATGCGTTTCGGTGTGCACGTGGTGCGGAATCCACACATTTATGCCCGCCTGTCAGATGCCGGGCTGGTGACCCGAGCCAGGAGCGGTATTCCCCGCATGATCAGGCTGGTACGGCAGGCTACTGGAAAAGATATTGACATCACGATTCGCAGCTTTGAAACGCTGCTCACGATTCCTCGCAAGGAGACAAGCTGACGAACAGGCGGTAGGCCATAGGCGTCCGATAGCGAGGGCACATCACCTCCAACATCGTCCCAACAATCTCGGCAATATCGTGGGGCCCCTTACCCTAGCCCTCTCCCTGCGGGAGAGGGAATGGAGGCTGGTGTATCTGCAGCACTTGCTCGAGCACCGCATAGGCCTCTGCCATGTGCCCGTTCACGAGGAGGGCGAGCGCTAACAGGCGTTGCCCATAGGGTGTGGTGTGTAATTGGCAGGCAGCGCGGGCGAGTGCCAGGGCTTCGGCGGTCCGGTCGCCGGCACAGAGCGCGGCGCGTGCCGCCTGACGCAATTCCCAGGCTCTGACAGCGACACGCATGAGCGCCGTGAGGTCAGTGCCACAACGTGGGCACGTGGCCACACCGCGCCACGCGGCCCGGCAGGTCGGACACGCCAGGGCCGCAGACGCAGGACGGAGCGCAGTAGAGGGCATACTAGAGGGCTGTTCGCTCATAGTGGCTTGCTCGTTAACCTTCTTCGACGTAGAACAGCAGATCAGCCAGTGTCGTCATGGCGGCATGCAACGACTGCCACTGAGCTGTCTTGAGGGCGTCTTCAATCTGTTCATGGAGGGCAATAGCCTCTTCGCGATCCTCAGGGGTCATCTTGTCGAGCAAGCGACGGCTGCGCTCCAACAGGGCGCGCGCTTCGGAGATCTGCACGCGACGGTCGCGCTCGGCCTCTGCGGTAGAGGCGTCAGGGGAGATGTCGCGCGCTTCGATATCGATCACTTCATCATCGTCGTCTTCGTCAAAATCCACCTCCTCGCCTTCGATCCCAAATAACTCCTGCATACGGCGTCGCGCCCGGGCCATCTCGCTCTCGGACATGGCAGTCGTAGCACCTTCAATGGTAATCTGCTTGGCCAGACCCGTGCGCTTCTCGGTCGCCGTGACGCGCAAAATGCCATCCAGATCCAGGTCCATACGGCAGAGGATTTCATTGCCGGCTGGCACGCGCGAAAAGCCTTCAGCGAGAAACCGACCGACTAGGAGATTGTTGAGTGCATTGGGATCATCGCCCTGGTAAATCGACACCTGCCACGCCTGTTGATCGTCCACCATAGTGAAGTAGGACTCCGTGCGACTCACGGGGAGCGGTGTGTTGCGGTGGATAATCGGGCGATAGCAGTGCTCTGAAGGCACGCCATGCAGCAGCCCGAAGTACGACGGACCGAAGGAGTACGGCGATACATCGACCAGCACCCGCTCGACCGCGTGGCCGGCCAGGCGCGCGGCCAGTACGCCAGCGCCAAACGCCACACACAGATCCGGATGCAATTCCTGCCGCGGGGTCAGGCCAGTCGTGTCTTGCAAGAGTGTGGTGATCAACGGGGTACGGGTGGCACCGCCCACGAGGAGGATCTCGTCGATCTGGTCTGGCCGTTTGCTAGCGTCGGAGAGGGCGCGATGCACGCTGTCGAGTGTCCCTTCCAGGAGCGGGCGGATGAGTTGTTCGTATTCGCTGCGGGCCACCTCCACGTCGAGATGCACCGGCACGCCGTTGCGCTCGGCCAGATGCTCCTCGCGCAGGCGGGCATAGGGCTCGAAGCTGAGCCGCTTTTTCGCTTCTTCGACAGCGTGTAACAGCCGACTCATGGCGCGGCGGTCAGCCCGTATGTCGACGCCTCTCGTGTCAACAAAGCGGTTATACACGAAGTCTAAGAGGAGCTGGTCAAAGTCATCACCACCCAGGCGATTGTTCCCATGGCTCGCCAAGACCTCGGTGATATCACTGTGCACTTGCACTAGTGACACATCGAACGTGCCCCCGCCCAGGTCATAGACCAGAATCGTCCTCTCCCCCTGGCGGTCAGCGCCATAGGCCAGGGCAGCGGCGGTGGGTTCGTTCAGGATACGCACCACATCGAGTCCGGCAATCTGGCCTGCGTCGCGCGTCGCCTGACGTTGCGCATCCGAGAAGTAGGCCGGCACGGTGATCACTGCCCTGGACACCGGCGCGCCCAGGGCTGCTTCCGCCCGGGCCTTGAGCGCCCGCAGAATCAGCGCCGAAATTTCTGGCGGGGTGTACATCTGCTCTCCCAGGGCGACGCGCTGCTCCGAACCCATCAAGCGCTTGATCGACCGCACCGTGCGTTCGGGGTAAAGCACGTACTGATTCCGCGCTGGCGTCCCCACCAGCAGACGTCCGTCCGGAGAGAGTCCCACAACGGACGGCATAATCTGCTCGCCATCACTGGCCAGGACTTGTACTTGACCATCTAGCAGGGCTGCGACCTCCGAGTTGGTCGTGCCCAGATCAATGCCTATGATGTTATCAGCCATTGGTGTTCTCCTGTGGCGTTGGTGTGTCTCTAACGTCCGCCACCACCCGCACCTCCGCAAAGCGCAGGACGCGACCATTGCTGATATAGCCTGGGCGGAAAACGTCTACGACGGTGCCGGGAGCGGCGGTCGTGGTGTGCACGACTTCCGCGGCCCGCATCAGGGTAGGATCAAACGGTTGCCCCAGGCACGGAATTTCGCGCACGTCGAGACGCCGTAACAGGTCATCAAGGCGCTCACGCGCCAGTAGATTCCCTTCGACTAGGGCAGTGAGCACCTCACGTTGGGCGAACCGTGCCCAGAACCCGTGCAACCCGGCAAGGCGACGTTGCGCTTCCTCCACCCCGCGGCTGAAACGATCCCGCACTTCCAACAATTCCGTGATGACCTCTAAGCGGGCTTCACGTCGCATGTCGCCGAGCTGGCGCGCCATGGTGTCGGCGCTGATTTGGTGCTCCGCCAGGCGGTCGAGCTTGGCGCTGAGTTCGGCGTGCAGCCGGTTGGTGGCCCGCCCCTGGAGCTGGGTCTCGCGCGTCAGCGCGGTGAGCTGGCCCAGCATAGTAAACAAGTCGGGGACAGGTGCAGTAGACTGCACGGCCTCTGGCGCCACTTCTGGCAGAGGCGGTTCAGCCTCCGCCAGCTCATCCAGCCAGACAGCGACGGCTTCCAGTACGTGCCGGCGGTGTTCCGGATCAAGCCCGCTCATCGTCGTGGCTCCCGTAACACATTGAGCCACGGGCCAGGGCCAACATAGCGACGCTCCTCAGGAAAGGCGTCAAGCAGCTCCTCGAGGTTGGCCAGGGGTGGCGGACCAAACAGCCGTAAAGCCAGGCGGCTTTCGGTATCGCGGAGCGCCTCATAAGCCTCCCGGATACGGCGAAAGCCTTCGGGATCACGGTCAGGCGGGGAGGTACGTAAGGCTTGCACGTAGGCCGCCCGCACTGCTTCGTCGTCGGCGGTTTCTTCTATGCCAAGGACAGCGAATGGATCCATACCACGGAGTGCTCCTGCAGCATTAGTCGTCAAACGGGAAGAACGAAAAGATATCCTCCAACAACCCGCGTGGCAACCGGCGTCGTGGTGGTTTGGACCGGCGCCGCTTGCGGGACGTTGGCGTGGCCGGGAACTGTGGAGTCGTGTGGTTTCGGCGTTCACGCTCGATAATCTGAGTAATCTCCTCCTGGGTCAGCGCCGTCTCGGTTGGAGGCGAGAGCACCCCTGTCAGTACCGCGTCAAACATGCCCCAATCTGGCAAGCTGTCGAGCGCTGTCGAGGCCTCCCGCACCGCTTCCATATCACGCGCACGGCCGGCCAGCTCACGCCCCACACGGAGACACGCGCGGGCACGTTCCTCGACCTCGAAAGCCCGACCGGCACACAGTGCCTGACCACGCGCCAGTAAAAACCGATAGGCCAGGGGATCGGACAACGCCAGACCGCGCCCAGCCGCGTGATACGTGAGGGCCGGGCGGCCCATCCACAAACCGCCAGCGCACAGCGCGTGGAGCTGTGCGGCTGAGGCGTTTGCAAGGGATTGCTCGGCGCGCTTCAGCACCGCCGCAGGTACCGTGAGCGGGCGGTCCAGCGCGCGGAAGAGATCACAGGCACGGGCAAGCCCGTCAATGACCTGACCTGGCGTAGAGGCTGCCGCTGGGAACGGGGGCAACTGTACTTTCAGCGACGCACCAAGCGCTTCCAGGATGAGCCCACGCAGGACTGGATTTGCCACGGTGGTGGTCAGGGTCTGTTCCAGTTGTGCTGCCGCGGCCGTGTCCCCACGCTGTTGGGCAGCAATCCAGCGCAGGGCCAGCAGATAGGCTGGATGATCGCCTTCACTGGCACGGGGTTCGTGCACCAGCCGTTCGAGGTCGTCAAGAGCAAGGGCTGACTTACCTTCTTTGATACGACGCTCAGCGCCAGCGAGGAGAAGGCGAAAGCGGCTCTGACGCACCTCGGGATGGACGCGGTCCAGCGCCTCAGCCTCGGCCAGGAACGCGAGCGCCTTGCGAATGGCCCCACGGCGTTCCGCTGCACGGATCAGGTAGAGCAATGGTTCGAGGTCCTGCGGATGTACACGTCGCCATGCCTCCGCCTCTGCTTCGGCACGTTTCGGATTACCCCACTGGTCGTAATGGGCCACCAGGGCGCGATAGACCTGCGGCACAGGGTCGGCCACGCGGGCGCGCTCTAACAACGCCACGCGATCAAAACAGGCTGGTAGCTGGCCAGTGCGCATGCGGCGTTGGAGTTGCTGTTCGGAGTCCACCTCGAGCGTATCCAGCACGGCTTCCGGGTCCGCAGGGAAGAGATTGGCCATGTGGAGCAACACGCGGGCGCGCTCCGGGCCAGTGGTGGACAGCAAACCAGTGGCGGTTGCGGTGGTCAGGTACCCATCCCACATGGCCAGGGCTGTGTCCCACTCGCCGCGTTCCAACGTCAGGGCAAGCAAGCGTAGCATATCGGGATCGTGCTTCCCGGATGGCAACAGGCGCAGCAGGCGATCTGGCGACAAACCTTGGCGATGCCAGTGATGCAACACAGAGACCAGAAACGTGCGCCGCAGGGCCGTGGGCGCAGTCCGAAATAAGGGGAGCAGGGCCTGCACAGCCGCCAGTGCCTTCCGTTCATCGTGTGCTGCCAGCGCCTGGGAGAGCTGACTGAGCTGGATGCGGGCAACGGTACGATGACCACTAGCGTGCTCGATCAGGGTGGTAACGGCGGGCGAGCGCTCTGCTGGCAGGCCGTCTTCTCCCACAAGCCGACGCAGCACAGGGACCAGACGAGCCGGGCCGGAGTCGGCAGGGATACCGGAGAGATTCGCCAGCACGGCAGCATCGTCGTGCCGATAGAACGCATCCAGCGCGCGCACCAAGAGTTTCCAGGGGGCGAGCAGCGAGTGCCGCGGAATATCGCTCAGGCTCGCGAGTGCACCCGCCGGCAATGGGCCAGTGGTCACTGCAGTCAAGGCGTCAGACACGGCCCGTGCCATGCGCTTCAGGGGATGATCGGCTGGCAACACAGGCGACTCGGCCAGCACTGCAGGCTCAGTCAACCCGCGGGCGAGGATGGCTTCCAGTTCGCGTTGGCGTGGTGTATCCGCGGTCACCAGTTCCGCGAGCAGCGCGTCAAAATTCCCGGCAGCCACTTCGCTCTGACGCATCAGCACAGTAACCTGGCTCTGATGGGCGGGAAAGCGCTCGCGCACCAGCGCACCGATCGCCTGGGCTTCGCGGTGCAAGCCACTTGCCTGGAGCGCCTCGATTCGGGCTGCGTAGGCTTTGACAGCTAAGGCTTCAGCTTCTGGACCTGGTGTGTGCTTGAGGTATTGCTTCGCCGCTTCCACCGCATCGCGGCTTTTGCCACTCGCGATCAAGGACTCGATGCGTATCCGCCATGCCTCAAGTCCAAGACCAGCTGGAGGCTGAGTGCGCTTGCCTGTGCCATGATGTTTCTTGTGTTTGCGCATGCCAGGTTTCCTTCTGCCCCCTATCTGACGCGCCTGCGTGGTTATGGGCAAGGATAGAAATTTCGTACGCTCTTTGCAACCATCAGGCTCACTGCCGCCCTGCGTGGATTAGGCAAGTGGCGGGACACTCGGTATGATCTCCAGCGTGAGCGCATAGTCCTGATATCCCATCGCCCGCCAGAACGCGACGCCACTGGTATTGTGCGCCAACACTGACACAGTGCGGCGTTTGGTACGGGGCCAGATGTCTGACAGCAAAGACTGCATGGCGCTGCGCCCAATGCCATGCCGGCGCCGAGTGCGGACCACGAAGAATTGCCGCAGATAAATTTCCTCAGGGTCTTCACGATAGAGCGCATACGCCACCGGCGTGTCTTCCTGGACAAAAATGACCGCACAATACTCTCCGGCACTCAGCCAACCGTACATGCGGTGCTCAAGCTGGTTGACGTCCATGGGGTTCCGGTGGCCTTCGTCACGGATGAGCTGATAGTTTAGCTCTGCCAGGAATCTGGCGTCGGCGACAGTCGCGAACCGATAGTGCATGGCCATACGCGCTTCTATGCTCGTCTACGGCACTACCACGGGCTTCACCTCACGGAACGCCCGCATCGCTTCCATGGCGTCATTGATCTGGTCGAGCCGGTAGCGATTGGAAAGCATATCCTCAAAGGTGAAGCGGTCATGGTTATGCTGGATGAATTGCAAGGCCTTGTAGTAGTGCTCGGTGTCACCCGACATGACGCCCAAGACCGTAAGTTGCTTCTCGACGATGTAGCGTGGCGCCAGACTCACCTCGTGTCCGCCTACCTGCCCGATGACCAGGTAACGGCCACCCCGGCGCACCATGGAGATGCCTTCGGAAAACGCGGTCGTGCCACCTGACACCTCGATCACGATGTCCGCGCCACGGCCATCAGTCCAGTCACGGATGAGCCGTGTGCGCGCCCGGGCATCAGGCACTGCCTCGATGTCGATCGTATGTGTGACACCCCATGTTTGCGCCACTTCCAGCCGGCGCGCTGGCGCGCCGAGCACAATGACCTGATGCGCCCCGGCGCGCAGGGCCATGGCTGCGGCGTACAGGCCGAGGGGACCAGCGCCTTGTACGACCACAGTCTCACGATCTTCCACACGCCCCAGGCGGTCGAAACCATGCACCACCGTGCGCAGGGCGCAGCTCGCAGCCGACGCCAGTTCACTGGGGACTGCGTCTGGGACCTTGATACGGCCAGAGGTCGGCAGCACGTAGCAATACTCAGCAAAGCCACCCAGTAAGTACGGTGGTTGCTCACAGTTGGTGAACATGTACATCCGTCGACGCGGGCAGAGGGTCGGTTGATGGGCCACTGTACACAGATAGCAACTGCCGCAGGAGGCATGTGTCCAAACAATGCGGTCACCCTCAGCCAGTGGGGCCCCAGCAGAGTCGTGCGTCACACCAGGACCCAGGCGCGCCACACGTCCCATCATCTCATGACCGAGGATGATGGGCAAGTGCAGACGGCCTCCAGCGCCCAACTCCCCCTGCCACAGGTGCACATCAGAGCCGCAAATGGACGCGGCTTCGATTTTGACCAGGATAGCGCCTGGTTCCAGGGTCTCCGGAATCGGTACCTCACGAATCTCCAAAGGCTTCTGGAATGCCACCACACAGGCGGCACGACTCGTTTTGGGTATGGTGCTCACGCGCCGTCCTCCTCTTTGCACCCTCTCCCTGCGACGGCGGCGGCAGAGGGCGCCCAGTTTAACGGGCCCCCGTTCCCCGCGACGGCGGCGGCGGAGGGGGCACAGTTTAACGGGCCCCCTTCCCTCCGGGAGAGTGCAGGTGTGAGGGGCCTTTCCCACAGTCTGGAACCCCTCACCCTGCCCCTCTCCCAGGGGGAGAGGGAACAAGAAATCGTCCGTGACAACACATTACGAACCGCCAAAGAGCACAAGGGTAGTCACCGCTGGCAGGAGCTGACGGCTCAGGGTGAGGGCACGCTCGGGAACTTGGCGGACAGGATAACGCCCGCCGGTATTTTGCACAAAAGCTAAAGCCTGCGGCAGCGTATCGATGTGTATGGGGATGACCAGGGCAGGCCGTAACTGCTCGATGACTGTAAGCACATCCTCAAAGCTCATGGTCCAAGAGCCATCGGCTGGTACCATAACCACATCGGGCCGGCCGAGACGCTGGAGCTGGTGGGGTGTCAGGGGATGTCGCAAGTTCCCCAGGTGCACGAGGCACAGTCCGCCCGTGCGGAAAACAAAGATGCTGTTCTGAATAGGACTCTGCTCTGGCTCCACACGGCTGGCATAGCTGGGGACATTAAATACGCCAACATCCCCAATCATCAGCGCCAATTTGTTCCAACCCTGCTCACGCGTGATGCCCCACAGCAGCCGCGGATTGCCGGGGAGCCCACGGACATCGCTATGCGTGATGTGGAGGTTACTGATCGTGCTAGCGTCCGGGGCTTCACGAAGAGGGTAGAAGGCGTGCGGGTCTGTCAGAATACGGGTCCCTGTCGGTGAGGTCAGCAGGAAGCTCGAATGGCCCAACCACTCCAGCCGCACTGTGCCGGAGGGCGCCTCCGGAGTGGTGTCCGCCAGACGATAGGCAATAGGCGTGACCTGGGGTTGGCTCCATTGCTGGACGAAGCTAGGGTCACAGGGGCCAAGGACCTCTTGGGCATTCCCTAGAGCCCCATACGTACCGCCCAACACACAGAGCAGCACCAGGCACACCAGGAGCGGGTGCTGCTTCTGGTGCGTCCATGCCACACGCCCGCGTCCTTGATCAGCCCGGGACAGGTCTGTAACAGCCGATGCCGTGCTCGCCATACTCACCTCTTGACTCGAGCATTGCCTTGGGCACAGAGTGCACTTTTCGCCCGGTCAGCTCTCTGCCAACTTTCATAGAGTTTCAGAGTAAGATAATATATCATGCAAGCAGGTCACAGCGCATGTCCAACTGATGAGGGGTAGTATGAGCAAACGTGCGGTGATCACGTTAGCAGTCATGATAGGCATGTGGCTCGGAGGCTGGGAGCGGCTGTACGCAGCCGCTGAGAGGCCCCTATCGAGTCAGGTGAGCGAACAGATGTGGGAGCGACTGCTCACAGTTGGCACACCACCCCTGCCCCGTGTGGCGGGAGACAGTCTGCGCTCTGGACATCTGTTGCTGCAGTTCTACGCACGCCGTCTCTACTGGCCGGCATGGAGTAATGACGCGGGTTTACTGCCACAGATTGATAGCCTCATGCAAGCCCTGTATGAAGCAGAGACTGACGGACTACAGCCACGCGATTACCATCTGACACGCCTCGAAAGCCTACGCACAGAACTCCAGCAGCAGAGCCAGGCTGCCTCCATGAACGCTGCGGCATTGGCCGATCTCGACCTGCTCCTGACTGACGCGTTGCTCACTTATGGGTCGCATCTCCTGTATGGCCGCTATGGCCGCGTGGTACCGCGCGTCTCAAACATGATGTTCGACACGAGCCAGGAGAAAATCGATGTGGTCGATGTGTTGCAGCAGGGTCTAGAGGCGAACCGTCTGGCTGAAGCGTTGCACAGCTTGCTGCCACACCATCCCGAGTACGCCAGGCTCCGGAAGGCCCTGGCGCGTTATCGTCAGACGCCTGGCGCTGAGACGCAGGTGCGGAAGATTGCCCTGAATATGGAGCGCTGGCGCTGGCTTCCCCAGGATCTCGGGCAACGCTATATCCTCGTTGATGTACCAGCCTATACCCTGGATATTGTGGAAGGGGACCAGTCCGTCATGAGCATGCGTGTAGTCGTTGGTAAGCCGTCATGGCCTACACCGGTGTTGAGTGCGACGATGAGCTATATCGTGCTCAACCCGGACTGGCGGGTCCCACCTAATATCGCGGCCCGAGAACTTGTGCCCATTTTACGCGCCAATCCTGGCTATCTGGCGCAGAACAATATGCGCCTGTCAAATGGCTCGCACGATGTGGATCCGCGCAGCGTCGATTGGAATCAGGTGAGTACCAAAAATTTCCCGTATCGCCTGCGGCAGGAACCCGGGCCGAAAAATCCACTCGGCACGATTAAATTCATGTTCCCCAACCGTTTTCAGGTGTATCTCCACGATACGCCCTCGCGCACCCTGTTTGCCAAGCCTGAACGGGCCTTCAGCCATGGCTGCATACGCGTGGAAAAACCGATGGACCTAGCTGAATACGCGTTGCGTGGGGTCTTGAGCCGGGAGCGTATTGCGGCAGGGCTGGCGCGACGCACGAGCCGCACGGTCTCTCTGGCTGAGCCTCTGCCCACCTATCTGGTGTACCGCACGGTGCTGGTCAAAGATGACGGTACCATTCAGTTTCGGCCAGATATTTACGGCTATGATGCCCTGCGTGAGGGGGGGGCATCGTAACAAATCTGCAAAAAACTCTTGACAACTGTGTCATTGGCTTTATCCTAAGCGCATGACGGGTGGTGCTCACGCTCTGCAGGGCTCAAGAGCACATCCGCCGCCTCAGTATGTCTCTATTGCCTTGGTGCCAGAGAGGGAAACCGATGACGCCTTCTGTACCGCCTCCACCGCCACCGGCCAACCATCGCATCAGCCGCCGCCGCTTTCTCCGTTTCGGAGCCCTGGCTGCCGCCGTCAGTTGCGTGCCGTGCCCAGCGCTGTCGCTGGAGCGCACCACGCAGAAATTTGAACGCTCCCTGGATGTTTACAACGTGAACACCGGGGAAAGCCTGAGCACAGTTTATTGGATCAAGGGGAAATATCTCCCCTTGTCATTGCGAGATATTAACTACGTCTTACGGGATCATCACTCCGATCAAGTAAAATCTATTGATCCGCAATTGCTCGACCTCTTGTACACCATCGATAAAATTGTGGGGTTGCGTGACTCGTTTCACGTGTTGTCGGCCTATCGCTCGCCGGCAACCAATGCCTGGCTGCGCATGTTCCACTCGGGAGTAGCGGAGCATAGCATGCACATCGAGGGGAAGGCTGTCGATGTGCGCTTTTCTGGGCAAGACCTCCAGATGGTGCGCCGCCTTGCCACAGATTTGCAGTGGGGTGGTGTTGGATATTATCCTGGGTCGAGTTTTGTGCATCTCGATACGGGACCTGTGCGTACCTGGTAAACTGTCACTGCTTGGCTACCGTCAGCGTGTCCCGCGTAGGTCCAGAGTCGTGCAGGGGTGGCGTGCCTGCTGACCACGTGCCGTAAGGGGAAGTTGATGCCCCTGCAGATGATTGGGGTGAGTCTGAGCGGGAGCTTCCCGCAGGGGGTGCCAGCCATCGCCGCGCTGATGGACAATGTCCGGCGCGTCGAGCGGCTGGGATTCGATG
>Ga0114129_10007180_pt1 | contig 15854 bp, 16 predicted proteins | sample RhiMetdeltSRZDD1_FD_80071 | JGI IMG/M metagenome (GOLD analysis project Ga0114129, IMG submission 80071) | Populus rhizosphere microbial communities from Tennessee, USA - Rhizosphere MetaG P. deltoides SRZDD1 (version 2) (version 2) | ecosystem: Host-associated > Plants > Roots > Rhizosphere >... | reverse complement strand
GTGCTCGCCACGATCCCGGCGCCCGGCGGCGGCGGTGACTCGGGGCTCACGTGGGCCGAAGGGACGCTCTGGGTGGGGCAGTATCGGGACCGGAAGATCCATCAAGTCGATCCCCAAACAGGGGCGATTCTTCGCACGATCGAGTCCAACCGCTTCGTCACCGGGGTCACCTGGGTCGACGGCGAGCTCTGGCACGGCACCTGGGAGGGTGACGAAAGCGAGGTGCGGCGAGTCGATCCTCGAACGGGAGAGGTCCTGGAGAGGCTCGAGATGCCGCCCGGAGTGGGCGTGTCGGGGCTCGAGTCCGATGGCGGCGATCAGTTCTTCTGCGGCGGAGGAGGGAGCGGGAAGGTGAGGGCCGTCCGCCGGCCCCGGCGACGCTCCGCGACGGGCAGCGGCTCCGGGATCCCCGTCGACTCCGCGAGCACGTAATCGAAGCGGCCCTCGTGGACGAGCGTCGATACCTCGTGGAAGGCTAGCAACATGCCGAAGCCGAGCACCGTCACCTTCCTTCTCGCGCCCACGCGCGATAGCGGCACGCTTCTGCGGCTGGAGCATACGGGACTGGAAGGTGACAGCCGTAAAGCCATGCTCCCCCTCTTCAGGCGGCTGGGAGCAGAAACTCACAGTGGACCTGGACCGCGCCACCGATCGGCTGGGCGCACAAGGAGTTCGACATGCCTAAAATCCGTGTCGACGGGAAAGTGCACAACCACAAGGTCGTGTCAGAGCCCCAGTGGCTCGCGGCCCGCACGGCACTCCTCGCAAAAGAGAAACAGTACACGCGCCTGGGCGATCATTTGAACGAGCAGCGGCGCCGTCTTCCCTGGGTGAAGGTGGAGAAAGCCTATGTCTTCGACGGGCCGAATGGAAAAGAGACGCTGTCCGCGCTCTTCGGGGAACGCAGCCAGCTGATCGTCTACCACTTCATGTTTCCCCCGGAGTGGAATGCCGGCTGCCCGCACTGCTCGTTCTGGGCCGACCATTACGACGGCGCGCAGGTTCACCTGAATCACCGTGACACGACCTTGGTGGCCATTTCCCGGGCCCCCTTCGCCAAGATCAAGAAGTTCCAGACGCGCATGGGCTGGAAGTTCAAGTGGCTCTCCTCGGGCGGGGGCGATTTCAACCACGACTTCTACGCTTCGTTTACGCGGGAAGAAAACCGGAAGGGGACGGCGTTCTTTAACTACGCGAAAACCAACGCTGGCTTTACGGACCGCGAAGGAGCGAGCGTGTTCTATAAGGACCGGCGCGGCGACATCTATCACACCTACTCCACCTACGCGCGGGGCATCGATATCCTGAACGGCACCTATCACTTTCTCGATCTGGTTCCCAAAGGGCGCGACGAGGGCAACCGGGGACAATACTGGGTGCGTTACCACGATAAGTACAAATAGGCGGGACAGGGAGTCAGCGATCCGCTCCTGAGCGGAGTGGTGTGCCATCCGAAGCGGGCGTTAACCCTTGAAGCCACCACCGTTCTGACGCGGGTTTCCGGGTTTCCGCGTCATCGACGGGTAGCACGCCCGGCCTTGTTGCCACGGCTTGTTGCCATTCCGGCGGAGGCCTGTCTACTCGGAGGGCCCCCTCGAGATCGGCGACCAGGATGACCCTTGAGCGGCGCACCGCCGGATATGATCAGTCCGAGCCAGCGCGCAGACGACCAGAGGCGAAGGCGTCGTCAAGGTCGATCCGGCTCACGCCGCTCGCCTGGGTAGGCGTGCTTGTAGCCTGTCCGGGCCCGCTGCGTGTCCGGTGCTATCGGGCTTCGTATGCATCGAGTTGGCGGGACGGAGGCGTACCAGAGGCAACAGATGTGCGGTCACCTTACAGCGGTGCGACTAGAGAATGCCTGATCATAGCTACCTCGGTAACCTGATCTGGCAGATCGCCGACCTGTTGCGCGGTCCCTACCGACCGCCGCAATGCGAGCGCGTCATGCTGCCTATGACCGTTCTGCGCCGCTTCGGTTGCGTACTCGGGCGGCCACCAAGACGAAGGTTGTCGCCGAGTACGAACGCTCCAAGAGCAGGTTCAAGGGGGGGGGCCCTAGCTCAAGGGCGATCCAGACAAGATCGCCCAGCACCTAGTCAACTACATCAAGGGTTTCTCACTAGCCTTGCTCCGAACGCACGGTGTTGCGGGGCATCCCCGCCCCGGGGCCCTTTCCTGCGATTCCGACCCCAGCTATGCTGCGGTATCACACACGCACCGCTAGCCCCGGCCTCTGTGGGCATGTTCTCACCAGAGGCAAATAAGGAGCAGCCATGACCAAGCTTCGCGTTCGGTGCTACATCCCGGGTCTTGTTCTGCTGGTAGGCATCGGGGGTGTCTTGGTGTTCACGTCAAGCGGGCGCGCCCAAGGACCCGCCCTGCCGCCGGAGCTGGAGAAGGTCCGCACGGCATTGGAGAAGTACCACGATCCCTACGTGGCCGTCCGCGACGGCTACTTCTCCACGGTTGGCTGCGTTCACTATCCCCAGCCGGGCGGTGCCGGACGGGTCGCGTACCCCGCCGGGGGAATGGGCATCCACTTTCTGAACCCCCAGCTCATCGGGCCGGTGCCAGACCCGCTGCGGCCGCCGATCCTCATCTATGAGCCGGACGGTGACAAGCTGCGGCTCGTCGCGGCCGAATGGTTCATCCCGCTGGCGACCGGCATCAAGGAACGGCCCAGCGTGTTCGGTCGGGCTTTCGATGGGCCGATGGAGGGACATGAGCCGCTCTTGCCGAAGGTGTTGCATCACTACGATTTGCACGTCTGGCTCTGGAAGGAGAACCCGGCCGGCCTGTTTAGTCCCACCAATCCCGGGGTGACGTGCACGGGCTACGGGTATTCCCTGGCGGAGGACGCGCCTCACGTCGTTCCCCATTCGCACCAGTGAGCCTGTCCTCAAGTACTTCAGCATTGATTCGCCGATCCGTGCCGTCTGCATCTCAGGCTCGAGGTCTACCGACTACAGGGCGAACCAACTGCCTCCGACACTGCAAGCCTTCGATCAGGCCCGGCCGGAAGCGGATTCCGATCGATCGAGGCCTGGGATCCGGAACTCCTGCGGGCGATCTACGGGTACTGGGCAGAGCTCTACTACGGCGGTGGAGACCTCGCCGCGGCGACCGGCAGGCTTGAGCAGCTCCTGACTCAGTACCCGCAGGACAGCCCGTATCACCATCGCATCCTGAACTGGCTCGCCCGCTGTCACGCCGTGAAGCCACTTTAGCCCGACGCCCGGCCAGAACACCGTGATCATCAACGCCTTAGCCGCGACCGTGCCGAGCGCCGGCGCGGCTAGCATATGGGAGCTAGTGCCACTGGGGAGTTTTTACTTATTGACAGCGGACGCAGTGCGGCGTAGTGCTCTCCATACTTATGCGACTGCGCGACCTGATTTGTGAAGGTCGACCGGCGTTCCCCCCGACCTGGCAGGACCCGCACACCGGGTCTGAGCCGCTCCGCCAGGATCCACTCGGCGGCGTCCTCGTCGAGGTCGAGTGGGGGAGGCACAATCTCTCCCTGGAGCTCACGAACTACTGGCGGGGCCGACGACTCAGCGGGCGTCTCCTCACCGATGACGCCACGATCCTGCCGCGGGTCCACGCGCTGCTGAGTGCAAGCATTCCGCGGCACCTCGACGAGCTCATCGACATGGAGCTCCCCCCGCCGGCGCCGCGGAGTACCGCTTTGAGCGCCCAGGCTCCCGTCGATTCTCCGACCGAGACCGCCCGCGATGGTCCGGGTCCGGCGCATCAGAACACGGCGCCCGCTCTCCATCCGGATGTGGCTCTCCTCGTGGCTACCTTGGTCCGCAAGGGACTCCTGGCCCCGGACGACATCGATGCCACCCGCCGGAAGATGGCGGAGGCGCTCGCGTCCCGCTCGCCGTCCGCCCCTCTGGTGGTGGTCTCGTCCTCGCAGCCCTCTGAACGCTGAACGAGTCTCTCGGTTCCGCGATGTCCCGCATGACACCGCGGAACCACCCCTGCGCCTCGGGCCGCGACCCCATCGAGCCGAGCGTCAAGGTCGGGCGGTGGGTCGACAATTCGGGAACGAAGGCGTGTCCGCTATCGCGACCTGGGTCGCCTTCGGAGCGGGGCCGCGAACGTTCTCGCCGACGGTGCCGTTCATCGGACGGGGCCGGCCCGGGAGGGGTTGGGACGGGTCGTGTTCGGTGTTGGCTCGGGTACCTGTTCAATCACCTTGATGGCCGTCGTCAGCGCCCGCCCGCTCCGCGGGCTCCAAGGCAGCCCATGAGGAGCCTGCGATGGTTCGTCGGCGCGCTCGGGCTCGGCACCGCGGTGCTGGCCTCTGCCCAGGCGCCGCGCCCTGTCGACACCTCGGGCTGGAAGACGTTGCGGGACGATACGATGGGATTCGAGGTCAAGTATCCTGCGACGTGGCGCGTGGGTCGAAGCACGGGCACGCTGGAGAGCCTGGTGCTGGGTATGCCGGCGCAGGCCGGCACGGAGCGCGTATCCATGCAGTTGGTCGTTCAGCGGGGCATCAATCCACGCGGTCTGCCCATTGAGCAATGGTATGCGGACCAGCTGACCCGCCTGAACGTGACGACGCCGCCTCCGGCGACGCGCACCGTGATCGGCGGACGTCCCACGATCCGGCGTGAGATGACCGGCACACTCAGCCGGCACTTCGACTTCTACACGGCGGTCAAGGCATCGGACATCTTCCAGGTCTCGATCCTTCAGCCGACGGCCCAGGTGCAGCTCGATCCCACGCACGAAGCCGTCCTGTCCACGATCACCTTCCTCCCGTGAGGGTTCTCCTGCTTGTCGGGAGACTCTTCCTTGCCTCAGGGCCCGGAGACGAACGATGGTGGCGCCCGTTCCGCACGCGTAGCACGGTGGCTAGTGCTTGATCGGCCGGGCATACGCTATTCTGGGGCGCCGACGCTTTTACCGTGTCGCCGGTTCCTCGAAGGGGCTACCGTGCTCTCGATGGCGCTGGACGACGAACGGTGCTGCTTCTGCCGACGTGCCGTGCTGGTCCAGGAGTGGACTGCCCGGCCGGGCTGGCTGGAGGTCGAGTGCCCCGTCTGCGGACTCTATCGGGTGGAGCGGCAGTTTTGGGTCACCGCTCACTTCAAGAAGGCGAGGCAGCCGGTTCTCTATCGACGCCTGGCCTGGTGGCTCGCGGAGTCCCGGGCCCGCGCCGAGCCGCCGGAGATCCCGTTCGAAGGCTGGGAGAGAGTCGCGGGATCGCCTGACGGCGCCTGAGCCGTTCCGCCCCTCTGACAGGGGTTCGCCCCAGGGTCAGCCGCGCGTGATTCGGGCGCCGAGCTCCCGCAGGCGCTCGTCGATCCGCTCGTAGCCGCGGTCGATCTGGCGCGCGTTGCGGATGTAGGAGGTCCCGCGCGCGCACAGGGCGGCGCCCAGGAGTGCCATGCCCGCCCGGATGTCGGGCGACACCAGCGTCGCCCCGTGGAGCCGGCTTGGCCCCGCCACCACCGCCCGGTGCGGGTCGCACAGCACGACCCGCGCTCCCATGTCGATCAGCCGGTCCACAAAGAACAGGCGGCTCTCGAAGAGCTTCTCGTGGATGAGGACGGTGCCCGCGCACTGCGTGGCGAGGACGAGCGCGGTGGGCGTCAGGTCGGCAGGGAAGCCGGGCCAGGGGGCGTCGTCGACGGTGGGGACGGCGCCTCCGAGGTCGTCGGACACCGCCAGCCGCTGGCCGCCCGGCACCACGAGCATGGTGCCCTCGATCTGCGTCTCCAGGCCGAGTCGTGCGAAGACGAGGCGGATCATGCGCAGGTCTGCGGGCACCACGTCGAGGACGCGCAGCTCGCCGCCGGTCATGGCGGCCAGCGCGACGAACGAGCCGATCTCGATGTGGTCGGGCCCGATCCGGTGGGTGGCGGGCTCGAGCGCGTCCACACCCTCGATCTCGAGGGCGTTCGTCCCGATGCCCTGAATCTTCGCGCCCATCGCGGTCAGGGCGTGGCAGAGCCCCTGGACGTGGGGCTCGCAGGCTGCGTTGAGCAGCCGCGTCCTCCCGCGGGCGAGCACGGCGGCCATCACCGCGTTCTCGGTGGCGGTTACGCTTGCCTCGTCGAGGAAGACCTCGGTGCCTTTGAACCGCCCGGGCAGCGTCAGCCGATAGACATCGTCGCGAAGCTCGATCTCGGCACCGAGCTGGCGGAGGGCGAGCACGTGGGTGTCGACACGCCGCCGGCCGATCTGGTCGCCGCCGGGGCGGGGGAGCACCGCTGCGCCCTGGCGCACCAGGAGAGGCGCCGCGAGCAGAAAGGAACCGCGGATGCGCGACGCGAGGGCGGGGTCCGGCGTGACGCTCGCGAGCCCGGAGGCGTCGATGCGCACTGTCCGCTCACCGACCCGAGCGATGTCTGCCCCGAGACCACGCACGGTCTCCAGCAGGGTCTCGACGTCGCCGATCCGTGGGAGGTTCTCGAGGACGATCGGTCCCGACACGAGCAGCGACGCCGCGATCGCGGGGAGGGCCTCGTTCTTGTTGCCGGCCGGCCGGAGAGCGCCCTGGATGGGACGCCCGCCTTCGACGGTGAACTGATCGCCGGGCAGCGGCTCGACGAATAGTGCCATGAACCCTATGCTACCCGGAGAACGGGCTGGAGGACGTTAACACCCGCGCTGCCCACCTGGAGGATGCGACCATGAGAGCGATGGCGGTTCGCATCGAGACGTTGGGCTCCGCCACGGTGGACACACGGCCCGCCTCCGTCTGTGAAGGCATCGCTCCGTGAGCGAGCTCGGCGCGGGCGGGGAACCGCGATATGAGGATTCACCGGGGCGTCGTCGGGAGGAGGAGCGGATCGCCAGGATGCTGACGCTCATCGAGGAGGGGCTCCAACCGCTCGGGCGACGGCCGCCCCTCAGAGATTCTCCGTAACCAAGATGCCCGTTGTCGATGCCCGTCGTGACGGCCGTCGCACCGGCGGAATCCGGCCTCGATGCGCCCTCGTCGCGCACGGGGGCGCTTTGGCTTCTGCTATCCTCGACGCATCATGACGGCTCCGACGCCGATCACCGGGCCCTGCGCCTGGCGTGGCGACGAGATGGCGGGCTCGACGCGCTGGGTCCGCACGCTCGACGCGGCCGCCGTCGCCGAGATCGACGCAGCCCTCGCGGCGGCGCGGTCCGTGGGGGCGCGGTGGCACGAGACCACGCGGGAGCATTTCCCCCTCCCCGGCCTCGCCACCATGCTCGCCGAGGTGGCTCGCGAGCTGGAGGACGGCTGCGGTCTGGTGACCCTGCGCGGTCTGCCGGTCGAACGCTACGCGGCCGACGAGCTCCGCCAGATCTGGTTCGGGCTCGGGAGCCACCTCGGCCGGCCCGTCTTCCAGAATCGGCGTGGAGAGCTGATGCGCGAGATTCGGGACGAAGGCCGTGCCGTCGGCGAGCGCTACGGCCAGATTCCGGCGACGAGCGGCGGCCCGGGCGTGGTGCTCTCCTCCTACGCGCGCACGCTCTCCAACGGCCCGCTGCGGTTCCACACGGACCGCTGTGACGTGGTCGGCCTCCTCTGCGCGCGCCAGGCGCGGGCCGGGGGGATCAGCAAGCTGGCGAGCTCCGTCGCCGTGCACAACGAGATGATCCGGCGCCGGCCGGACCTCGCCGCCCTCCTTTACGAAGACGTCCATCGCAGCCGCTTCGGCGAGGAGGCGGACCGCCACGACGTCGTGTACGCCCTGCCCGTCTTCGGCGTGCGCGACGGCAAGTTCACCAGCCACTACTCGCTGACCTTCATCGAGGTCGCCCAGGTGGTGCCGGGGGTGCCGCCCCTGACCGCCGCGCAGCGGGAGGCGATCGAGCTCCTGATGACGCTGGCCGACGAGCTGTCCTTCGCGATGCGCTTCGAGCCCGGCGACATGCAGCTCGTCAACAACCACGTCATCTACCATGCGCGGACCGCGTTCGAGGACGACGCCGACAGCGGTCGGGTGCGCCTCCTCTACCGGCTGTGGCTCTCGATGCCGAACAGCCGGGCGCTCCCGCCGGGCTACGAGGTCCTGTGGGGCTCGACCGAGCCGGGCGCGCTCCGGGGCGGGATCGGGCAGGTCGGGCCGTCTGAGGCAAGCGCTCCCTCCGGGACTGCCGAGTGAATTCATGTCTCGAGGGCCGTGTAGCGTCGGCCAGCCTCAACCCGTGGATCTTCGAGTAGGCGGTCGCCGCCTCGGCGGTCTCCTCGGCGCCCCGCCGTAAAGCGCCGGGCGACGGTGTCGTGCGCGCTGGGCGGTTGCCCAGTTGGCCAACGTACACCTCCAGAACGCGCTACCGAAGCAGCAGCAGACCCTGCGGATGATGTCGAACGTGAGCAAGATGCTCCATGACACCGCCATGGCGGTCATTCGCAAGATCGGGGGCTCGGGCCGCCGAGCCCGGCCCCGCCCAAGGACGTGACTCCGACGTCAAGAGATCGCCGCTCTGCCGCGGGCGCGCCGCGGGAGGGGGCCACCCGGGTGTCACACACAGACCGTCTGGCGGACCTCGCCCTGTGCTGAGCATCAGGGGGCGGGAAGGTTCGGGCCGCTACGCGCGCCCCGCTCGTCCGCCCCGCCCCGGAGAGGATGGTTCTGGGGCTCGGGAGCACCAGCCCCAGGGGACGCGCAACTCGCCGAGGCAGACCGCTGAATCCCTCGCCGGCAGGCTTGACATCCCAAACGCAAGAGCTCAGGCGTTCTCCGGGGTGAGGGGAGGGCCAAAATGGCGCCCGGCAGGTCCCGCACGATCGCGGGCGCCGGCGCGCTCCCGGGATCGGGGCCGTCACGCCCCGCCGGTTCCGCGCCGATGGCCAGGCCGCGCGGGCACGATCGACCCGCGTGCGGCCGACTGGGAGAAGATTCAACGATCCGGGGGTGGGCAATGACGATTCGCTTGGACCACACGATCGTGCCAGCCAAGGACAAGATCGCCTCGGCCGAGTTCTTCGCCGAGATCTTCGGGTTGACGGTCCAGCCGGGTGACGGTCACTTCGCGCAGGTGCGCGTCAACGACAGCTTGACCTTTGACTTCGCCGACGAGCCGGAGCCATGGGGTGGACCGGGCTTCGATCCCCGGACAGGCCGAAGCCATCACTACGCCTTCCACGTCAGCGAGGCGGAGTTCGACGCGATCCTCAGGCGGGTGGAGGCCAAGGGGATCCTCTACGGGAGCGAGCCCGACAGTCACACCAACGGCCGGATCAACACCCGCCGGGGCGGGCGCGGGTTCTACTTCGAGGACCCTTACGGCCACCTGCTGGAAGTCATGACGGTGCCCGAGACGGGGAGCTAGCCGGGCAACCGAAGCCGGCCCGCCACCCTGCCCCACCAGACCCAACCGAGGCTGCCGGCCGGCCGACGAGCTTCGACGACGGCGGCGGCGACCACGTCGACGTCGCGCGTCGCGGGACGGTGACTACTCGGCACGTTCCAGAGTGTCGGGCGCTGACCGGGGCGGGGCGGCCTCGCCTCCGGCTGCGGCCGGGCGAAAGCTCTCGACCAGGCCCCGGCGCCGCGTCCGCAACGGCGCGGACCAGCGTTTCAGGCGCGCGCCGAGGAGCCGCTGATCGAGACCCGCGATGCTCCGTCGTGCGCTCCACAGAAAGTGGTGGGCCGGGCTCCGGTCGAGTGAATCGTGGAACTGCCGGAGTCGCCACCAGCGCTCGCGAACCACGACATGGAAGGCAGCCCCCGAATTGCACGCTGCTTCCGTTCGGCGAGCGGAGGAAGTGGAGGAGCTCGGCGCCGGGGAGGACGACGGCGAGACGTCGCCGATCGGCCTGCGCCCGTAGCTCGCAGCAAGTAGCGCGCGACCTGCCGGAGGTGGTAGTCCCGCGCCGCCCGGAGCCCCTCCGCGTCGTCCGGGTTCGCGTAGTAGCCTCCCAGCGAGAACTGGAAGAGCCAGACGTCGATGCGGGGGAACAGGCCGCCACATCCGGGCTGCCACGGCGCTGGGCCAGCCACTCGCCCGGCGAGTACGGAGGAACTCGGGCGATTCCGTGGGGACAGCGAAAAACCGCTCCTCGACCGGATCGACCACCACGTCGACGCGGGGCCAGTGGCGCGAGAGATGTCGCTGCCCGCCGGCGGTGGCGCGCCGTCCGAGTCGGCGGCAATCCCAGCAGCAGGTTGCGCCTTCGAAGGCGCCTTTGCTCGCCCGCGATCCGCGGCGCTACACTATCGACGCGTGGGTGGAATCACGACGCCTTCACAGGCCCGGACGGTGCAGAACAGCCCTAGGTGAGCGGGTCGTTCGCTCGGACCCGGAATCGACCCACCCGGAGGTCCTGATCATGCCGAGGACGATCCAGCAGAGCGTGACGCTGCCGGCGCCGGCGGGCGATCTGTACCGCACATATCTCGATCCGAAGCGCCATGCGGCGATCACCGGCAGCCCGGTGAAGATCGGCGCGCGGCCCGGCTCCCCTTTCAGGGCCTTCAATGGTGCTCTCTCGGGGAAGATGCTTTTCACGCGACCCGGGCAGATGATCGTCCAGACCTGGCGCTCGACCGGCTTTGGTCGAAAGGATCTCGATTCGATTCTCGTGCTGACGTTCTGGCCCCGTGGGCAGTCTGGCCGCGTCCAGCTCGTCCACGTCAACGTGGCCGACCGGGACGCTCGCGGGGTGACCGAGGGATGGAAGAAGTACTACTGGAGGCCCTGGCGGGCGTACCTGACGCGGCGGCGCCGGAGGAAGTGATTCGAGCGGCCCCCCGCGCCACCGACTGCCGGCATCGCTCGACGCATCGCCTCGGCGTGCTCGGGGCGCTTCGGGGCCCGACACCTCCCTCACGACCCTCGAGGATGGTCTGGGCCGTGTGACTCGGTTGGGGGGACGCGCAAGGCGCGAAAGGGAAGGCTCGATGGACGTCTTCGAGACGATCCGGACGATGCTGGCGGTCCGGCGCTACCAGGACAAGCCCATACCGGAGGCGACGCTTCGGCGGGTCGTCGAGGCAGGGCGCTTGACCGGAAGCGCCAAGAACCAGCAGCCGTGGCACTTCATCGTGGTGCAGGATCGCAAGATCCTACAGCGACTCGGCGCGCTCGCGCGAACCGGTGCCCACGTCGCGCAGGCTGCCGCGGCGGTTGTGGTCGTGGTCGACAAGACCCCGTTCGCCGTCTCGGATGCGAGTCGGGCGATCCAGTCCATGCTGCTCGCCGCGTGGGCAGATGGGGTGGGCTCGAACTGGGTTGGCTTCGGAGGGCTTGAGGACGTCAAGGTGCTCCTCCACGTCCCGGCCCAGCTAGATGTGCTGGCGATCCTGCCGCTCGGCTACCCAGGCGGAGTCGTAGGACGAGGCAAGAAGCATCGCAAGCCACTCGCGACGGTCGTCCATCGGGAGCGATACGGCCAGCCCTTCGCGTAGCGGTGGGGTCAGGCGGGAGTGGGAAGCGCCGGCAACGACCCCGAGCCCGGGTGGCCGCGGAGCGGCCTCGAGGCGCGCCGTCTAGAAGCGCCCGGAGGCGGGAGCGGCGGCGCGGGGCGGCAGGTTCGTGAAGATCATGGTGCCGTCTTCCGTGACCGTCCGGTAGACGCGCTGGGGTGCCGTGACCAGGGCGACGGCCTTGGGCGTCAAGGACCCGCCCCCGTTGTACAGCGTACGCACGCGCCGGACGTACTCACGCGTCTCGGTGAACGGCGGGACGCCCCCGTAGCTCCGCACGGCGGCCTCCCCGGCGTTGTACGCTGCCAGGGCCAGGGTGACGTCGCCCCCGAAGCGCTGGAGCAAGTCCCGCATGTGTCGGACCCCGCCGTCGACATTCTGCTGCGGATCGAAGGAGTCCCGGACCCCGAGCTCGACGGCGCGCTCCGGCATGAGCTGCATCAACCCACGCGCGCCCTTGGGCGAGACGGCCGTTGGGTTACCGGCCGACTCCGTCTGCACGATCGCCTCGATGAGTCGCGTGTCGACGCCGTAGCGCTCGGCGGCCGCGCGGATCAAGTGGGCGAAGGCGCGGAGTCCGCGGGAGACGCCCCCACCCCCCTCGGCGAGCGGCTTGCCGACGGCCGGCTCCGGGTCCTTCCGGACGAAGCTGTAGCGCGGGTCCCCGGGCAGGTTGGTGTAGTGAACGACCCCTTGCTCGTCCTCGAACTGGTACGTCGAGCCAGCCCCGGCGGGAATGGCCGTGACGATCAACGACAGGAGACTGACGGGGAAAAGCACCAGGCGCGCCATTGTCGACCGACAGGCGGCCAGTCTACGAAGCCCCCGCCGGCCTGTCAATGCGGCGGCTATCTGCTTGTCAGGATATGCTTTTCCCGACCAGCTCGAGCTCCAGCTCCCCGTCCAGGGGGTTCCAGGGCGACGCATCGGGGAGAGCTATGTGCAAGACCTCCGCCACGTTCCTGACCAGGTGGACCTCCAGCTGCGCCCGCACCTCGGCCGGGACGTCCTCCAGGAGCTGGCGCTCGTTCTGCCGGGGAAGGATCACCGTCGTGAGCCCAGTCCGGTGGGCGGCCAAGACCTTCTCCTTGATGCCGCCGACCGGCAAGATCCGGCCCGAGAGCGTGATTTCCCCGGTCATCGCGAGCCCCGAGCGGATCGCCTGGCCTCGGAGGAGGGAGACCAGGGCGGTGGCCATCGTCACACCGGCCGATGGGCCATCCTTCGGAATGGCGCCGGCGGGAACGTGGAGATGGAGATCCGCGCGCATCCAGAAGTCCGGGGCGATGCCGAGCTCCGCCGCGTGGGCGCGCACCCAGGAAACGGCGGCCTGGGCGGACTCCTTCATCACATCGCCGAGCTGACCCGTCAGCGTAAGTGACTTGCCCCCGGGCATGCGCGAGGCCTCCACGAAGAGGACGTCCCCGCCGGTTGGGGTCCACGCGAGCCCCACGGCCACGCCGGGGGTGCGGGTCCGCTCGGCGATCTCTTCCTCCAGAAGGAAGCGGGGCGTCCCGAGCAGCGCCGTCACCCGGGCCGGATCGACGCTGACCGGCGCGAGGTCTCCCTCGGCCCGCCGCCGGGCGACCTTCCGGCAGAGCGCCGCGATCTCCCGCTCGAGGCTCCGCACGCCTGCCTCGCGCGTGTAGCTCCGGACAAGCAGCCGGAGCGCCGGCTCCGTGAACGTGATGTCCTGGTCGAGCCCGAGGCCATGCTCGGTGGCCTGCTTCGGGCAGAGGTGGCGCCGGGCAATCTCGACCTTCTCGTCCTCGGTGTACCCCGGCAGCTCGATGATCTCCATCCGGTCGCGGAGCGGCGCCGGGACCGGGTCGAGGAGGTTCGCGGTCGTGATGAACAGGACCCGCGAGAGATCGAAGGGTACGTCCAGGTAGTGGTCCCGGAACGTCGAGTTCTGCTCCGGGTCGAGCACCTCGAGGAGCGCCGACGCCGGATCCCCCCGGAAGTCGTAGCCGAGCTTGTCCACTTCGTCCAGCATGAACACGGGGTTCTTCACCTCGCACCGCCGGAGGCCCTGGACGATCTGCCCCGGCAGGGCGCCGATGTACGTCCGCCGGTGGCCCCGGATCTCGGCCTCGTCCCGCATCCCGCCGAGGGCGATCCGGTGGAACTTGCGCCCGAGCGCGCGCGCGATCGACCGGCCGAGCGACGTCTTGCCAACACCGGGAGGGCCCACGAAGCAGAGGATCGGCGCTTTGCCCTCGGGCCGGATCTTCCGGACCGCGAGGTGCTCCAGGAGACGCTCCTTGATCTTGCCGAGTCCCCAGTGGTCCTCGTCGAGCACTGCGCGGGCCCGGACCAGGTCGATGTCGTCGCGCGTCTCCTTGCGCCACGGGAGGGCGGTGAGCCACTCCAGATACGTCCGGGCGACCGAGTACTCGGCGGCCGCCGGCGGCATCTTCGTGAGCCGGTCCAGCTCACGCATTGCCTCGCGGTGCGCCTCCTCGGACATCCCGACCGACTCGATCTTCTCGCGAAGCTCTGTCAGCTCCTGGCTGCGCTCGTCACCCTCGCCGAGCTCCTTCTGGATCGCCTTGAGCTGCTCCCGCAGGTAGTACTCCCGCTGGGTCTTGGTCATCTCGCTCTGGATCTGCGAGTGGATCTTCGATCCGAGCTCGAGGACCTCGACTTCCTTCGTGAGGGACTCCACCAGCGCCTTCAGCCGCGCCTTGACGTCGGGTGTCTCGAGGAGCGTCTGCCGCTCGACCGTGGTCAGAGGGGGCAGGGTGGCGGCGATCAGGTCGATCATCCGGCCCGTGTCACCGGCCCCGGAGACGAGTGGAAGCAGGTCATCGGACAGCGCCGGGGACAGCTCGACGATGCGCTCGAAGAGCGTGTGGGCCTGGCGTCCGAGTGCCTGGGCCTCCACGTCGTCGGCCGCCGGCGTGATGTCCGGCGCGCGCTCGATGCGCGCCCGGAGGTGCGGCGTGGTCTGCGTGAACTCCAGCACCCGGAACCGCTCGATCCCCTGGACGACCAGACGGATCGTGCCGTCGGACTGCTTGAGCATCCGGTGGATCATCGCCACCGTGCCCGTCCGATGGAGGTCCTGAGGGGCGGGCGCTTCCTGCGCCGCGTCACGCTGGGTCAGGACGCCGATCAGGCGGCTGCCCAGGACGGCCTCGTCGACGGCGCGGACGGACGATGGTCGCGCGACCGCCAGAGGGGTGACCGCCTGTGGGAAGAGAACGGTCTCCCGGAGCGGCAGGATGGCCAGCTCGTCCGGCTTGCTGGCGTCAGAGTGTGCCTGGTTCGCCGGGCCCGGAGGCGCCGGGCTCGTTTCGATGCGGATGTCCATCTCGCTCATGGGGTCTCTTCGGGGAGGCCCCGACTGCGGGTCCCCCCCGCCTCCGCGCGCGACTGGTCGCGCTCCCATATCTCCTGGCACCGCGTGCAGCGGACCGCGAAGGGATGCGCGCGAAGCCGGGCGGGCGCGATCTCCTCCTCACAGGCCTCGCAGCGACCGTAGCTCCCCTCCTCCATCTTCTTGAGGGCCAGATCCACCTGCGCGAGCATCCCGGCCCGGCGGTCGGCCACCGCGAAGCCCATCTCATCGTCCGGCGACAGCGCGGGGCGGTCGCCAAACGGCATGCCCTCGATCTTTTCGCGTCGCGCCGTCGCCTCGATGCGGCCCTCGCGCTCCTCTCTGAGCTTGGCCACGAGATCGGCGCGCTTCTGGAGGAGCAGCGCCTTCAGCTCCGCCTGGGCATTGGCGGGTCGCTTACTCGATCGTGAACGTGCCATTCTCACTCCCGTCTAGCAGACATCGAGTTTGCGAAGTTGCCGGTCCGCGACCCGGACCAAGCCGCCGCGCGGCGCGGGCGCTCCGTCGGGGACGGGGCTACCGGGCTCGCGGGCCGCGTGGGCGGCCACCGCCTCCAGTTCCTCCTGCATCGCCTGCATCTGACGTCGCATCTTTAAGATGATCTCGATCCCCGCCAGATTCACGCCGAGCTCCCGCCCGAGCCTCAGGATCAACCGGATCTCCTCCACGTCCTCCGCGGAGTAGAGACGCGTCCGCCCCGTCGTCCGGCTGGGCCGGATGAGCCCCTTCTTCTCGTAGAGCCGGAGCGTCTGGGGGTGCAGCGCCAGCATCTCGGCGACCACGCTGATGCGGTACAGCGGACGCCCTCGGTCGCTCACCGCCCGCCCTCTGCCCGCGCGTTCCATCGGTCCGGGGCCGGCCAGAGCTCCGCTCTCGGGTTCTCCGGGAGGAGCCGCCTCAGGGCCTGCAGCACCTCCTCCAGCGCGGGATCGGGGTTCCGCGGGATCACGACCCGTGTCTGGACGAGGAGATCGCCGCGTCCCTCACGGTCCAGCCGGGGGCAGCCCTTCCCACGAACCCGCAGCGTCTGGCCCGCCTGCGTCCCGGCGGGGATCGTGACCACCACCGGCCCGTTGGGTGTGGGGATCTGGATGCGCGCCCCGAGGGCCGCCTCAGGCACCGTGAGGGGCACCTCGCAGTGC
>Ga0114129_10007179_pt1 | contig 15856 bp, 15 predicted proteins | sample RhiMetdeltSRZDD1_FD_80071 | JGI IMG/M metagenome (GOLD analysis project Ga0114129, IMG submission 80071) | Populus rhizosphere microbial communities from Tennessee, USA - Rhizosphere MetaG P. deltoides SRZDD1 (version 2) (version 2) | ecosystem: Host-associated > Plants > Roots > Rhizosphere >... | reverse complement strand
GCGCGCCCTTGCGTGATCGGCAAGAGGCGGCGCAGCTCGTCGGCGACGGCGTCCGCGAACCGATCGTCCTGCGGATCGGGCATCGCCCGGGGCAGGTAGATGGCGGTGTTCGTCTCGTAGTCGAACGGCGAGGCGAGGACGGCCTCGTCGAGCGGGAAGAGCGCCCCCCGCGCGTCCTTGAGGCCGACGCGACGGGCGAAGTAGTCGAGCGATCCGCCGACCGCCAGCGTCGCCGAGGTGAACACCACCGGGCCGACCCGATCGTACACGTGGTCCTGGAAGAGGCTCGCCACGTCGATCGGCGAGGCATGCAAGAAGAGATGCCCGGTCCGCTGCTCGGCCCACTGCACCAGCGGGTCGGGTGCGCGCGGCTCGTCGTACTCGACGTCGCCGCGGCCGCTGACCGCCTTCGAGGACGCGAAGAGCAGCAGGTCGGCCGAGAGCGAAAGACAGCGCCGCTCGAGTAGCTGGACCTCGTCGCTCCCGCCGCCCGACAGTGCTGCGGAAAGGCCTCGCACCAGCTCCGTCAACGCCTCGCGCTCGCGATCCGCGGGGCCGAGCGATCCCGCGGGCAGCGACCATCGATCTGCCTCGCGCGAGAATCTTCCTGGCGCAGGGCGGCACCGCGCCGCCGCCTCGAAGAACGAGTGGCCTTCCCGAAGCAGCCTCCCCGCCAGATCGCGGGCGTGCTGCGGCACCGCCGGAACGCGCAGTACGTCGCGCGCCAGCTCGGCGACGCGGAAGCTGGAGAGCTGCGTACCGAAGTTCTCGGTGGCGACCTCCGGAGCGGCGTGCGCCTCGTCGAAGATCACCGCGTCGTAGCGGGGGAGGACCGCGGCGCCGGCATCACCCTTGCTCGAGCTGCGCAGCGCGAGGTCGGCGAAGAAGAGGTGGTGGTTGACGATGACCACGTCCGCCTCGGCCGCCTTGCGGCGCATGGCGAAGACGAAGCATCGGTCGTAGTGCGGGCATTTCTGGCCGGTGCAGGTGTCGGCGGTGGAGCTGACCTCGCGCCAGGTGGCGAAGCTCTCCGGCAGGCCGGACAGCTCGGCGCGGTCGCCGGTCTGCGTCTCCTGCGCCCAAGAATGGAGCTGCCCATAGAGGGCGGCTTCCTCGCGCGCGACGAAGGTCGGCTGCCGGTCGAAGTGCTCCTTGCGCAGGAGGCAGAGGTAGTTCTGGCGGCCTTTGAGAAACGCGAATCGCGCGTCGACGCCCAGGCGCTGCACGAGCGGCACGTCCTTCTCGGCGAGCTGCTCCTGGAGCGTCTTGGTCGCGGTGGAGACGACGACCTTGAGACCGCTGCGGGCGGCGGGCAACAGGTACGCGAGCGTCTTGCCCGTCCCCGTGCCTGCCTCGACGACGAGCGCGCGGCCGTTCGAGAGCGCGTGCTCGACCTGCTCCGCCATCGCGACTTGCGACGGGCGCGGCTCGAACGCCGGCAGGGCGCGCTGGAGCTCGCCCTGGAGCAGCTCGCGGAGCGTCGGCACGCGAAAGTTCTACCCCGCGATGGGCGAAAGAGGCACGGGCGCGAACGACAGGACGAAGATGGCGAGGCTCAGGAAAAGCACCCCGCGGCGGCCTGTGGACAGGCGCGGCTCGGACTCGGCGACCGGCGGGTGGTAGTTCAGGAACAAGCCCGTGATGAGGCCCCAGACGGCCCAGCCGACGAAGGGCGTGAACACGCCGAGCGCGAGGAGGAACGCGGAGAACGGCGCCGCCAGCGCGCGGTGCAGGCGCGGAGACGCGGCGTACAGGCAATGCCCGCCGTCGAGCTGGCCGAGCGGAAGCAGGTTGAGCGCGGTGAGCAACAGGCCGAACCAGCCGGCGACGGCCACCGGGTGCAGCGCGAGCGCGTGGCCGGCAGGGACGTGCACGATGACCTTCTCGATCAGCGCCATGCCCAGCGGCTGGCCGAGCTCGAAGCCGTCGCGCAAGTGAAGGAAGTGCCCCTCGCGCAGCCGGGCGAGCAGCGAGTCCCAGAGGGTCCAGTGCCGGAACGGACCTTCCTGCGGGACGATGGTGGAGAGCCGCAGCCCGATGAGCAGCACGGGGATGGTGACGACGAAGCCTGCGATCGGTCCGGCGGCGCCGATGTCGACGAGCGCACGACGCGTGCGCGGCGCGCTGCGGAGCCGGATTACCGCGCCGAGCGTTCCGATGAGCGAGAGGACGGGAGCGGGGATGAAGAACGGCCAGGTCGCGTCGACGCCATGGCGGCGCGCGAGCACGAAGTGGCCCATCTCGTGCGCCAGCAGGATGGCGAGCAGCGCGGCGGAGAATGCCAGCCCGTGCCGGACGGCCTCCGCCTGGGTGGGCGGCGGCAGCTGCGTGTCCGTCCACAGCGTTCCCGTGACGAACGCGGAGGCCGCGGTCAGGACGAACAGCAGCAGGTTGAGCAGCGGTGGGCGGAGGCTGCCGAGCGTTCCCGGCAGGGGCCGCGGCAGATCGATCGGAGCTTCACTCACCCAAGGCTCCGGTCAGGCGTTCCCATGCGTCCTGAAGGTAACCGAAGACGCCGCCCCGGCCCAGCAGTCTTCGCGCGATTGCCGCATGCCGGCGCGCCTCCGCGCGCCTACCCAGGCGGCGCAGCGCCCGGGTGAGGTTCTGGTGGAGGTGCGCGCCTCCCTCACCCGAGCGCAGGGCGCGCCCCCAGGTCTCGACCGCTTCCTCGAGGCGGCCCGTTTCGGCGAGCGCGACTCCGAGACCGGTCAAAGCGTCCCCGTCCTCGGGCTTTTCGGCCAGCGCCTTCTCGAACCAGGGGATCGCTTCGTCGTACCGCTCGAGGCGCACCAGCGCCGTGCCGAGCCTCTCGAACGCGGGCCACCAGTCCGTGCGGATGCGCAGCGCCTTGTGGAGTCGTTCCACGGCCGCACAGGCATTCCCTTCCGCGAGGTCCATCTCGGCGAGGGCGGCATGCGCCTTGACCGCCGTCGGGTCGAGCTGAAGCAGCTTCTCGCACCCGGCGCGGGCAGCCGTCGGGGGACCGGCGCCGCCGAGCGCGAAATCCAGCGCGAGCGAGAGCAGCCGGTCCTGCGCGTCGGCGAAGCCGGGATCGCGCTGCGCGGCTTCGAGGTACGGGTCGAAGCTCTTGGCAGGATCGACCACCCGAACGCCGACTTCGTGCGCGGCCGACAGGTCCCGGCCGCGCAGGTAGGCGACGTATGCCTCCACGTCCTGCGTCGGCCATTGCGCCGCGGGCAGCTCCATCCCCAGGGCCTGGGCGACGGAGAGCGCCGCTTCCTCGAGGGCGGCGAACAGCTCCGATCGCGGGCGCAGCACCACGTGATCGAGCGCCGTGCGCCGCGACTTCTGGTCGACGAGGATCAGGCGCAGCCGGACGCGGTCGGTCAGCTCCGCAGCGCCGTGCAGCAGGTACTCGGTGCCTTCGGGAAGGCCCACCGCGCAGGCTTCCTCCAGCGTCCAGGGGTGGCTCGCGACGACCCACCCGTGATCGCGAGAACGGCCCTCGAGACCGTCCGCCGTGAGCGTCGCAGCGGTGGCGCTCACGTCGGTCGAGGCCGACAGCCGTTCGGCGAGGGTACGGGCGAGCGAGCGGGCGTACACGCCCTGCGCCGCGTCGCGCATCTGGCCGCCGCCGTCCATCGGAACGGTGAACGGGAACACCATGACTTGCTTCGCGGCCATCGCCCCGGAAGTCTACTTCCTGCGCCGCGGGGGTGCTTCTACCGGAGCTCAGCGCGACCCGGTTCGCGTGTCCGGGACGGGAGGAACGGGCGGCGGGCCTTCGGGGTCGAACTCCTGGATGGTGCCGCGATTGATCCAGAGCCAGAAGAGCGGTTTCTGCGCCTCGCGGTCGCGGCCGAAGGTGGTGTCGCCGGTGGCGCCTTCGAACGGGCGGCCGATGCCGGCGAGCGCGTTGCGCATGTCGTCGCGCGACTGGGGCCGCCGCTCCTCGACCACCTTCTTGAGGATCGCGGCGCCGTCGTACGCGTGCGCCTCGAGGAACCCGGGCGCGCGGTGGTACGCCGCGTCGTAGTCCTCGACGAACTTGCGCGTCGCGCGCCGCTGGCTCTGCGCGAAGAAGCTGTCGGCGAAGATCGAGCACTGCACGTACTTGGCCGCGCCGATGCGCTCGTCGACGAGGTCCTGGTTGTTCCACAGATTCGTCCCGAGGAGCTGGACGGTGCGCAGGTTCTCGCTGCGCGTCGTCTTGCGCACGACCTCCAGCTCGCGCTGGTCGCAGCCGGAGGTGATGACGTCTTCGGCGGCGATGGCGGGCGCGATCAGCCGGACGGTGCGCGCGCTGTCGGGGACGAAGAGCGCGTCGAAGTCGACCACCGGCGCGCTCTGGTTGCGCAGGGCCTGGAGCGCCCTGCGCTGCTGGTACGGGTTCTTGATCTGCTGCTTGATCTTCTCCGCCTCGTCGCTGAATTCCTTGCGCGCATCGAGGTCCTCGGGCGTGCGCCCGACGAGCCGCTGCACGAACGGCTTGAAGGTCGTGGTGCGCTGCGGATAGTGCTCATACGCGGTGACCGTTCCGCCGGCGGTGTCGAGGGCGTCCCAGAAGAAGCGGGTCACCTCGTCGCCGTAGCTCGAGTCGGGCTGCAGGATGCCGAAGCTGCGCGCGCCGAGCTTCTTCTGCGCGTACTGCGCGATGGCCCGCGCCTGCGCGCTGTTCGTCGGCATGTCGCGGAAGACGTACTCGCCGATCTGGGTGAGGCCTTCGGCGCGGGAGAGCGAGAGGATGGGGACGCCGAGCTGCTGCGCGCGCACGGCGGCTGCCTGCCCTTCGGCCAGCGCGATCGGCCCGAGGATGGCAATCGCGCCCTCGCGGACGAGGTCCTCGACGGCCTGGGCGGCCGCGTCCGGCTCGCCCTTCGAGTCCTTGATCGACACCTGGACCCCGCCGCGGTTCTGCAGGTCGACCGCGAGGGCGATCGCGTTCAGCATCAAGTCCGAGAGGGTCTTGTACTCGCCGGTGAGCGGCAGAACGATGCCGATGAGATTCGCCTTCACGTTGCCCGCCCAGGAGATCGACAGCTGGATCGCCTGCGCACCCTGCGCGACCGGGCCGGTGTTCACCTCGGAGAGGATCTGCCGGGCCAGCTCGTCGGCGTGCGCCCGGTCCCCGGCGTGCAGCTGGAGCCGTGCAAGGCGCAGCGCAGCCGGAGGCCAGGCCGCACTGCGGCGGTCGAGGTCCGCCACGATCTGCGCGACGGTCGTGCCGGGCGCCGCTTGCAGCGCCTTCTCGTAGTCGGAGAGGCGCGCGGCGCGCTCCTCCGCGGTCTGCGCGGCTTCCAGAGCGCGCGCCGCGAAACGCGCCGCCTCGCCCGGCTCTCCGGTCTTGGCGTAGGCCTCGGCGATGGTGCGGGCCGCCTGCTGCTTCTCGGCGTCCGACATCTGCGAGACGGCCGTTTTCATCGCCTCGGCCGCTTCCTGCGGGTTTCCCAGCTTCGTCTGCACGGAGGACAACTCGAGGGCAGCCTCTTTCTTGAACCCCGTGTTGGGGTGCTTCTCGAGCAGCTCGGTCAGCTTCGCCTGCGCCTCCCGCAGCTTTCCCGTGCGCGCGAGCGTCTGCCCCTCGAGGAAGCGCGCCTCGTCCGCGGCGCCGCTCTGGCCGAAGCGGTCGATCACGTCGCGGAACGACTTCAGCGCCTCGTCGGTACGGCCGGCGGCGAGCGCGCGCTTGCCGCGTCCGAGCACGTCGTTCGCGGCGTCCTCGTAGTTCACCTCGCGCCCGTTGACGATCACGGTGCGCGCCGGGCCGCCGCAGGCCGCGACGAGCGCGGCGAGAAGGAGGATGCGCTTCATTGCATCACCTGGACGTGGGCGTCCTTCGGAGGATCGAATCGGAACGTCGACTCGGGCAGGCGCTGGTTCAGCTTCGTGTCCTTGAAGACGAGCTGGTTCACGTCGCCCTGCGCATTGGTGAGCACGCTCGCGAGCACCTGTCCAGACTTGTCGACCACGAAGACGAGCTTCTGCACGTCGGCGCTGGGCTTGCGCGGCACCAGCTCGATCGCGTCTCCCGCCGGCAGCGCTTCGGGCCTGGGGATCGAATGGACCGTGAAGCGGTCGAGCAGCTTGCCCTTGCCGAAGAGGAACGCGAATTCGGGAGGCACTTGATCAGGACCGAATCCGCGTTTCACCTGCGCCTCCTTGTCCTCGGGGTTCCAGTTCCAGAAGTCCTTGCCGTCGATGATCAGGAGCCGGCCGTCGTCGTACTGCCAGCGGAGCAGCACGGGCTTCTTGAGGAACACCTTGCCGGTCGCATTCTTCACGTTGCCGAAGGTGGGATACGTCGAGGTCTGCGCGAAGCTGGCGCTGAAGTCCTGGATCCGGTCGTAGTGGCGCTGCACGCGCTGCGCGATGGCGGTGGCGACGTCGGTCTTCGGATGCGCCGCGGCGGCGACGAGCAGGGCGGCGATGGCGAGCGGCATGCGGGCACCTCTTTACCGCGTTCGACGGCGGAGCGCCCGTCGGTGTTCACCGTTTCACGCGCCTCGACAGCCGGGCGGCGAGGCGAAGGAATTGCGATCGCAGCGCGCGGCGCTCCGCCACGGGCAGATCGCCTGGCGATCGCAGGAACGCACGGCGCGCCGCGCAGATCTGCGACAGCGCGATGCCCGCCGCGACGGACACGTTGAAGCTCTGCGTGAAGCCCGCCATCGGGATGCGGAACGTGCCAGCGCAGGCGGCGATCGTCTTCGCCGATGGGCCCTCGTGCTCGTTGCCGAAGAGGAGCGCAACCGGCCGGTCGCCCGCGATCCCGGTGTAGGGCCGCGCCTGCGGGTCGAGATGTCCCGCGAGCACGGTAAAGCCGTCGTTCGCGAGAGAGCGGGCCGCGTCGGCGCCGTCTTCGTGCATCTCCACGTCGAGCCACTTGTGCGCGTCCTGCGTCACGCGCCGGTGCGCCCTCTCGTCCGCCGCGGCGTGCGAGACGACGTGCACGCGCAGCAGCCCCAGCCCCTCGGCGGTCCGTAGCACCGCGGCGACGTTGTGCGCGTCGAGCAGCCGATCGAGGATCACGGTGACGCTGCCCAGCCGCGCCGAGACCACGGCCTCGATGCGCGCTACGCGTTCCTCCGTCAGCAGCGACTCCCAGAAGGCGTCGTCGCCTTCCGGTTCCGGACCGTCGGGATCGCCGTCGCCGCGCAGCACGTCCTCGGTGAGGCCGGCCGGCCCGACCAGCTCGGCGGGGTCGAGATGCGGCTTGCCGATCCAGGCGCGCACCGGGCGGCGGGGGCTCACTTGCGCCTCGCGCGGGCGCTGCGGTCCGGCGCCCCTTCTGCTGCGGCCTCGTGCGGATGCAGGTCGCGCTCGAGCGGTTGCGGCACGCCGGCGGCATCCAGTGCGTTCACCATCGCGTCCAGGATCCCGTCGAGTCCTTCCCCGGTGGCGCCCGAGATGAGGTGGACGCGGATCTTGCGTCGCTTCAGCTGCTTCGCGAACGCCTCCGCGCGCTCGCGTGCCTCCGGCAAGTCGATCTTGTTCGCCGCCACCACTTGCGTCTTGCGGCGCAACGCCTGGTCGAACAGCTCCAGCTCACGGTTGATCGCGTCGAAGTCCGCGAGCGGATCGCGCTCCGGTGCCGCCGCGTCCACGAGGTGCACGATCACCCGGCAACGCTGCATGTGTTTCAAGAAACGGTGGCCGAGGCCGGCGCCCTCGTGCGCACCTTCGATGAGCCCGGGAAGGTCGCTGAGGACGAAGCTGCGCCCGCCCTTGTACTGGACCACGCCGAGGTGCGGCTGCAGCGTGGTGAACGGGTAGTCGGCGATCTTCGGCCGCGCCCGAGAGAGGCGGGAGACCAGCGTCGACTTGCCCGCGTTGGGGAAGCCGACCAGGCCGACGTCGGCGAGCAGGCGCAGCTCCAGCTTGACGCGTTTCTCCTCGCCTTCCGTTCCGGGCTGCGCGAAGCGCGGCGCCTGCAGGGTCGAGGTGGCGAAGTTCATGTTGCCGAGCCCGCCGCGGCCGCCCTTGGCGAGCACCCATCGCTGGTGGTTGTCGCGCAGGTCCGCGAGGACCTCGTCCGTTTCACCGTCCTTGACGATGGTTCCCGGCGGCACCTTGAGGAGCAGCTCGGGCGCTGCGTGGCCGTTCTGGTCGCGCCCTCGCCCGGGCTCGCCGTTGCGCGCCCGGTATTCGCGCTTGAAGCGGAAGTCGAGCAGCGTGGTGAGGCGCTCGTCCGTCTCGAGGACGATGTCGCCGCCATTCCCGCCGTCGCCGCCGGAAGGCCCTCCGCGCGGCGCGTACTTCTCGCGCCGGAACGCGACTGCGCCCGGGCCGCCGTCGCCGGCTTTGACGTGGATCTCGGCTTCGTCGATGAACTGCATGGTGACTTCGGGCCGCCGGCCTGAAGTCGGCGACTACGCTTCCGCGCGCGGCTTTCCGGGGACGACGTGGACGTAGGTCCGGTCGTCTGCCTTCTTCTGGTACTTCACTTCGCCTTCCACCACCGCGTAGATGGTGAAGTCGCGCCCCATGCCGACGCCGCGGCCGGGGTGCACGCGGGTGCCCACCTGCCGGACGAGGATGTTGCCCGGCACGACGCGCTCTCCGCCGAACACCTTGATCCCGCGCCGCTGACCCGGCGAATCGCGGCCGTTCCTGGAAGAGCCCTGCCCCTTCTTGTGTGCCATGTCTTCTGCGTCCTCGTCTCAGCCGGAGATGCCCGTGATCTTCAGCTCGGTGTATGGCTGCCGGTGGCCGCGGATGCGGTCCCAGCCTTCTTCCTGCGTGCGGAAGTGCCACAGCTTGCGGTGCTTGCCGTGCGAAACCACCTCGGCCTCGACCCGTGCACCGCCCAGCGTGGGCGCTCCGACCTCGATCCCTTCGCCCTCGCCGACCGCCAGCACCTCGAGCGCCACCTTCGCGCCGACCGGCTGCTCCAGCTTCTCCACCTTGAGCAGGTCGCCTTCCTTGACGCGATACTGCTTTCCGCCCGTGCGGACCACTGCGTACATCGAACGGCTCCTTGGCTTTTCCGGCTCGTCGAGCAAGCCGGGCTGGCAGGGCAATCCCGCCGCCTGGCGCGGAAAAGGACGCGGGATCTAGCCCGCGTTGCCGCGGTCTGTCAAGGAGAGGCCCGCGAGCGATTCCTCGTAGGGCGGGCGGGCGACGCCTCGCTCGGTGACGATGGCGGAGACCAGGGCAGCGGGCGTGACGTCGAACGCCGGATTGAAGACCCGGACGCCCTCCGCCGCGACGCGTGCTCCGGCAATGTGGGTGACTTCGTCGGGTCCGCGTTCCTCGATGGGAATCTCGCGGCCCGTCGCGGCGCGCAGGTCGACCGTGCTCAGGGGCGCAGCGACGAAGAACGGCACTCCGGCGGCCTTCGCGGCGAGGGCGAGCGGATAGGTGCCGACCTTGTTCGCGGTGTCGCCGTTGCGTGCGATCCGATCCGCTCCCACCACGACGCACCCGACCTTTCCCGAGCCGAGCAGCGAGGCAGCGGCGACGTCGGGCAGCAGGGTGACGGGAATGCCGTCCTGGAGCAGCTCCCACGCCGTGAGTCGCGCCCCTTGCAGCCACGGACGCGTCTCGTCAGCGTAGACCGCGCAGGTCTTTCCCGATTCGAGCGCAGCGCGGACCACGCCGAGCGCCGTTCCGTACCCGGAGGTGGCGAGGCCGCCCGCGTTGCAGTGCGTGAGGATCCCGCGTCCGTCGGGCACCAGCTGCGCGCCGTTCCTGCCGATGGCGCGGCACGCGGCGAGGTCCTCCGCCAGCACGCGATGCGCCTCCTCGAGCAGGGCGTCCGCCACCGCGCCGTGCGATGCGCCCCGCGCGAGCAACTCGTTGCGCTTGCGGGAGAGCCGCTCCAGCGCCCAGCGCAGGTTCACCGCCGTAGGCCGTGCCGCCCGAAGTCCTTCCGAAGCCGCGGCGAAGGCGCCATCGGGGTCGTCCGCTCGCGCCGACTCGCGCGCCGCCAGCGCGGTACCGTAAGCCGCGGCGCACCCGATCGCCGGGGCGCCGCGTACGACCATCTCGCGGATCGCGCGAGCCGCCTCCGCCGCCGTCTGGACGCGCACCTCCTCCACCCTGCCCGGCAGCTTGCGCTGATCGAGCAGCCACAGCGCCCCGTCGCGCCACTCCAGCGTCTTGAACCCCATGCGTCCTTCTAGATCATAGGCGCAACTCGAGATACAGCGCGCCGGCGATGGGATTTTCGCGGTACGGCGCGATCTCGCGGAAGCCGAGCCGCCGGTACATCGCGACGGCCGCGCCCATCATGGACGGGATCGTATCGAGGCGCACGCTGCGGTACCCGATCGCCCGCGCCTCGGCGAGCGCCGCATCGGTGAGCGCGCGCCCCAGACCGCGGCCGCGGAAATCGGGCCGCACGTAGAGGCGCTTCATCTCGGCCGTGGAGCCGCCCCACTCGTGGAGTCCGACGCAACCCGCTGACCGGCCGTCCTCGATCGCCAGGAGCAACCGGCCGCGCGGAGGACCGTACATCCCAGGCAGCGCGCGCAGCTCCTCGTCGAATCCCTGGAAGCAGAGCGAGAATCCCAGCGAGCGGGCGTACTCGAGGAAGAGCGCGCGGACGTCGTCGAGCCGTTCACCGGGCGCCGTCACCTGCGCGATCACTTCATGCGCTCCATGTGCCCGGGGCGCGGCCTGCGTCGGCGGGACGTGCGCAGTGCGAGGCCGCCGATGAACGTCGCGATGAGCGCCGGGCCGCCGAGCGACGCGAGCACCACCAGCACTTCGTGCCCGGCGGACTTGACCAGGTCGGGCCTGCGCACGCCCGCGGCGGGGATCACCGGGCTGTCCGTCCGCGAGGCGATCTGCAGCAGCGCGACGGCGAGGAAGACCCAGATGAGCAGCAGCACGCCGACGAGTACCGGCGCGACGCGGCGCCGCGCGCGCTCGGGCGAGAACACGACCGCGGCGTCCAGCGCGAGAGAGATGACGATGCAGACCGAGAAGAGCGCGGTCACCGGAACGAACGCATCTCACAATGTCCGCGCCGTGAAAAGCGCGGCCTCACGTCGGTTCGAGGCGCTTCTTGAACAGCGCGTTGAGCACGCCGGGATTGCCTTTTCCCTTCAGGTCTTTCATCGCCTGGCCGACGAAGAAGCCGAGAAGGTTCTTCTTTCCCGCCTTGTAGCGCTCCACTTCGGCCGGGCTCCGGGCGATCACCGCGTCGACGATCGCCTCCAGCGCGGACTCGTCCGACACCTGCGCGAGGCCCTTCTCCTCGACGATGCGCGCGGGCGGCTTGCCGGTGCGCAGCAACTCGCCGAGCACTTCCTTCGCAGCGGTCGACGACAGCGTACCCGCGTCCTGGAGCCGGAAGACCTCCGCGATCTGCGCGGGCTGGAACTTCGGCGCGCCCAGGTCCAGCGCGCCTTCGTTCAAGAGCCGCGCGACCTCGCCCGTGACGACGTTGGCGGCCCGCCGCGCCGAGTCGTTGCCGGCGGCCATCGCGATGCGGGCGTACAGGTCGACGAGCTTCGGGTCGCCGGTGATCGTCCGCGCGTCGGCAGCGGGCACGCCCGCCGCGAGCAGCTCGGCCAGCTGCTCGTGGGGTAGCTTCGGCACGGGCACTTTCGCGACCCATTCGCGCGAGACGGCCAGGGGAGGCAGATCGGGCTCGGGGAAGTAGCGATAGTCGTTGGCCTCCTCCTTGGTGCGCATCGGCCGCGTCTCGCCCTTCTCGTTGTCGAAGAGGCGGGTCTCCTGCACCACCTTCTCGCCGCGCTCGAGCGCCGCCACCTGCCGCTCGATCTCGTGATCGATCGCCAGCCGCACGAACCGGAACGAGTTGATGTTCTTCAGCTCGACGCGCGTGCCGAGCTTCGCCGTCCCCTTGCGCCGGACGCTCACGTTCGCGTCGCAGCGGAACGAGCCCTCCTCCAGGTTGCCGTCGTTGATGCCGAGGTAGATGAGGGCGAGGCGGAGCGCCTTGAGGTACTCGCTCGCCTCCTCCGCGCTGCGCAACGCCGGCTCGCCGACGATCTCGATCAGCGGCACGCCGCTGCGGTTCAGGTCGACCTGCGACCCGCTCGGTCCGTGCACGTTCTTGCCGGCGTCTTCCTCGAGGTGGATCCGGGTCAACGGGACCTTGCGCACGTTCCCGTCAGGCTGCGGCACCGGCACCGCGCCGCCTTTGCAGATGGGCAGCTCGTACTGGGAGATCTGATAGCCCTTGGGCAGATCCGGGTAGAAGTAGTTCTTCCGCGCCCAGATGCTGCGCTCCGCGATCTGGCAGCCGAACGCCTTGCCGGCCTTCACCGCCATCTCGACCGCGCCCCGGTTCAGCGCGGGAAGCGCGCCGGGCAGCCCGAGGCAAACCGGGCACACCTGCGTGTTCGGCGGCGCGCCGAAGGCGGTGGAGCACGAGCAGAAGATCTTGCTCTTGGTGAGCAGCTGGGCATGGACCTCGAGGCCGATCACCGGCTCCCAGTCGGAGACGCTCACGACGTCACCAGCGGCGGAAGGCGGTGTGGGAGCGCGAGGGCGCGCTCGGCGGCGCGCGCGAGGCGCAGGAGGTTTGCTTCCTCGAAGGGCCGTCCGATGAGCTGGAAGCCGATGGGCAGGCCCGACGAGGTGAATCCGCTGGGGATCGAGATCCCCGGCAGGCCCGCCAGGTTCGCGGGGACCGTGTAGATGTCGTTCAGGTACATCGCGAGCGGATCGTCGACCTTCTCGCCCAGACGGAACGCAGGCCAGGGGCTCGTCGGCGAGGCCACGGCGTCCACGCCCGCCGAGAACGCCTGGTCGAAGTCGCGCCGGATCAGCGCGCGGATCTTCTGCGCGCGCAGGTAGTACGCGTCGTAATAGCCGGCCGAAAGCGCGTACGTTCCGAGCAGGATGCGCCGCTTCACCTCGGCACCGAACCCCGCGGCGCGCGTCTTCTCGTACAGGTCGAGCAGCGAGCGGGCTTCGGGCGCCCGGTACCCGTACCGCACGCCGTCGTACCGGGCGAGGTTCGAGGACGCCTCGGCGGTTGCGACGAGATAGTACGCGGCGATCGCGTGCGGCGAGTTCGGCAGCGAGATCGGCTTCACCGCGCAGCCCTCCCGTTCCAGGGCGGAGATCGCCGACCGCACGGATTTTTCGACTGCAGGATCGAGCCCGTCGCCGAAGTATTCCGCGGGGACGCCGAGGGTCAGGCCGCGGACGGGCATCTCCAACGCGGCCGCATAGTCCGGCACCGGCCGCAGGCTGGAGGTCTGGTCGTTCGGATCATGGCCGGCGATGGCGCGCAGGAGAAGCGCCGCGCCGCGGACGTCTTGCGCGACAGGCCCCACCTGGTCGAGCGACGATGCGAACGCGACGATGCCGTAGCGCGACACGCGTCCGTAGGTGGGCTTCAGTCCCACGACGCCGGTGAGCGCGGCCGGCTGGCGGATCGATCCACCCGTGTCGGTGCCGAGCGTTCCGGGCACCAGCCGAGCCGCGACCGCGGCCGCCGATCCTCCCGACGATCCGCCGGGCGTCCGCTCGAGGTCCCACGGGTTGCGAGTCGGGCCGTAGGCGCTGTTCTCCGTCGACGAGCCCATCGCGAACTCGTCCATGTTCAGCTTGCCGACCAGCACCGCGCCCGCTTCGCGCAGCTTGCGCACGACGGTCGCGTCGTAAGGCGGCGCGTATCCCTGGAGGATGCGCGAGCCGGCGGTGGTCTCGACGCCCTCCTGGCAGAAGAGGTCCTTGAGCCCGATCGGCACGCCGTCGATGGGCGAGAGCGGCGCCTTCCGGGCGCGGCGCTCGTCGGCAGCCTTCGCCGACGATCGCGCTTCCGCATCGGTCAGCCGCAGGAAGGCGTGCAACCTGCCGTCCAGCCGCGCGGTGCGAGCCAGGCATTCTTCCAGGACCGCGCTGGGCCGCGCCTCGCCGCGCTCCAACGCGCGCGCCAGCTCTCCCAGCGGCAACAGCGAGGCGTTCACTCGATGATCCTCGGGACCAGGAACGCGCTGCCGTCGTGCTGCGGCGACTGGGCGAGCACGGCGTCGCGGGGGAGGCTCGGCCGTACCTCGTCCGCGCGCATCGCCGCCTCGGCCGCGCTCGCATCGCCCGCAAACGAGAGCGGCTCGACGCCCGACACGTCGACCGCCTCCAGCCTCTCGATGTAGTCGAGCACGTGGCCGAGCTGCTCGGCGGTGCGCTTCTCCTCTTCCTCGGTCAGCGCGAGACGCGCGAGGCGCGCGACGTGGCGCACCGTCTGCCTGTCGATCGCCATCGGCCAATCCTAAGGTTTGTAGGGCGCGGAGCGGAACCAATTCAGCACCGCGTCCACCACCGTCCGCAGCCCGTGCGGCTCGGCGCCCCGGTGCAGCTTCTCCCACGAGCTGCGCGGCAGGAAGGCGCCGCCGCAGTTCGGGCAATGGAAGATCGCCACCTCGGCCACCTTCTCGGGCAAGAGCAAAAAGCCGCACTCCGAGCAATGCCCGTGGTGCAGGCGGCGCAGCTCCTCCTTCTCGTGCTCCTTCAGCCGCCGCATCTCCTGCAGGTGGAGCTTCCGGATGCGCTCGGCGTCCTCGCGTACGAAGTACTCGTCCTCTAGCGTCGACGGCTTGCTGATCGTCATTCCTTCTTGCCCTCTGGCGCCGCGGCGGCGGCGGGCGTCAAAAGCTCCATCGCCGTCCGGGCGCGCTCGTGCTGCGGCGAGAGCTCCAGCGTGGCGAGCAGCTCCTTGCGGGCTTCCGCGTCCTGGTGCGCGGCGAGATACGCCTGTGCGATGCGGAAGCGCACGCGCGCGTTTCGCGGCGACGCGGCGAGCGCAGCTTTCAGCTTCTCGACCGCGCGGGCGGTCGCATCGTCTTGCGCCGCGAGCTCGGCGCCCTGGACGAACGCGATGCGCGCCTCGTCGGCCTTGAGCAGCCCGGCGCGCTTGAGCTCCCGGTTCAGGTTCACGCGCGAGTGCGCCGCCCGGTAATAGTCCGCGAGCGCGAGCGCCACGTCAGGCGACTTCGGGTCCATCTTGTTGCCTGCCGCCGCGGATTCGAACGCGGTCTTCAGGCGCGCCTTGGCTGCGTCCTGCAGCGCGATCGCCTTCGCCTCCGCCTCGGCCTTCTTCTTGTCGTCGCCCGCCGCGAGCGCGCGGTTCGCCTTCTCGCCCCAGTACCAGGCCTGGTCCTCGAGCGCGTCCGCCCAGGCGATCTCGATCTCGGCGAGCTCGGCGTATGCCTGCGGGAACCGCGCGTTGGGCGCCCCTTGGATCGCGGCGTTCACCAGCGCCTCGGCTTCGGCGAGCGAAGCGAGCGTGTCCTTCTCCGCGGCCGCGCGTGCGTCGCCCAGTGCCTCGAGCGCGGCCGGCGGCGGCGAGCGGTGGCCGAGCTTCTTGACCGCGAAAACGACGCCGGCGAGGACGAGCACGAGCGCCAGCGCCGCGGCGACTCCGATCACCAGCGCGCGCGGCGGACCGCGTCCCGGAGCCGGCTCGGCGGCGAGGTCGCCGTCGGCGAGCAGCTCCTCGGCGGCGTCCGGCGATGACGGCTCGGAGGCAGCGGCCGCTTCTACGGGCTCGACCGCCTCGCCTTCGGCCGCGTCCGATTGTGCAGCTGCGGCCGAAGCGGTTGCGCCGTCGTCGGCTGGGACGGCGGCCTCGCTCGCAGCGAGCTGCTCCGAGGGCGCGGCCGGCGAGGTCGGCACCCGCGGCTGCGGAGCGGGCGTCGTCACCGCGGCAGGCGCCTGACCGAAGAGGAGCGTCGATCGGGCGGCAGCATCGTCCTTTACGGGAGCGGGCGGCTGCGCCAGCGAGGGCGATGCGCCGAAGACGAGCGTCCCCCCCGAGGCGTCGGTCGGTTTCGACAGCGGCTGCACGGTTCCCGCGCTGCTTCGGGCAGGCGGCTGCGCCTTGAGCGCGGCGCCGGCGTTGAACATCATCGTGCGCCCCGCGGCCTCGTCGGGCATCGGCGCCACGACTGCCGCAGCCGCGGAGGTGGCG
>Ga0114129_10007178_pt1 | contig 15857 bp, 18 predicted proteins | sample RhiMetdeltSRZDD1_FD_80071 | JGI IMG/M metagenome (GOLD analysis project Ga0114129, IMG submission 80071) | Populus rhizosphere microbial communities from Tennessee, USA - Rhizosphere MetaG P. deltoides SRZDD1 (version 2) (version 2) | ecosystem: Host-associated > Plants > Roots > Rhizosphere >... | reverse complement strand
GGCTCCCGGCGGGATCCCGAGGTGATCGAGGCGTGCAATGCGGCGGGCGTTGCGATGGTGTTCACCGGCCGCCGCCACTTCCGCCACTAGAGCACCCTCAAGGGACGAAGAGCCCCTGGCGCAGGAAGACGGTGTTGTCGTTCGTGTTGACGTTCCCGTCTGCACCGCCATCGAGCACCTCGACCTGACCGAACTCGATGACGGCACGCTGCCCGGGGTTTCCGCAGGTCGGCGGGCAGACCGGTGCGGGGCCGCCCGTGCAGACGCCGCCGGTCGCGGTGGAGCTCGTGTTGCTGCAGAACATCGTGACCGGGAACGGGATGTCGATCACCGTCGCGGCATCATTCAGGTTCGAGCCGTTGTAGTGGTCGCTGATCCGGATGGTCGCGTTCATCTGCAGCTGGCCCGAGTAGTCGGGGCCGTCGGCGCCATTCGGCGTGTTGCAGACGCTCGAAGCAGTGGCAGGCAGGCAACGCACGTCGGTGACGCTCGGCGTAATGAGCACCTCACCCGTCGATACCTTGACCTGGAACAAGATCGACCCCACGAGGCTCGCCGCAGCGCCGTTCGCGTCGGGCGTGCCGACGGTCAGGTAATTGGACGCCTGCACCGGCGGGCCGCACGACGGAAAGGCAAGCGGGCTGCCGTGTGTCGCGTTGGGTGTGGTGCAGGCTTTGAACGCCGGCACCAGCGAGACGCGAACGGGCGTGGCGCCTCGAGGGTGCACATGCGATGCGAAGGCGACCTGCACCAGGACCGCGAAGGCCGCAAAGCCGACAGCCAGAGCCAGCGGCAAGGCCGTCTTCGTCTTGATGCGCATCTCCCCCTCCTTGCTTCGGAGCATCCTTGATCGTACTACCGGTGGGCCGCACTACCATCAGCCTGCGCCCGTAGCTCAGGGGTCAGAGCTCCGGACTTTTAATCCGGGAGTCGTCGGTTCGAATCCGACCGGGCGCATGGGGTAGGCGGTCGGCCCTGGCGGGGTCAGGGTTACTGGGCCGGCTCTACCGCCGCGCGATCATCGGTCTGGCTCTGGGTCGGGTCGGGGACCTCGTCGTCGGCCAACATCGCCAGAACGATGTGCCGTCTGGAGACGGCTAGGAACTTCCGATGTACGGGTGGCTGTCCGTTGTCGGAGAGCGGCTCGATCACTGCGTCGGTAACGGGCAGGAAGTCGCGGTCGGAGGTGTTGAGAAAGTCCGTTACCCGCCTGCGATAGCCGTCGAGCGGCAGCCGCAGAGACCCGACGATCCGGTGGCGGTCCGTCTCGATCACGACGTGCTCGATGTAATGCTCCATTGCTCTCCACATATCGGCGGGCCACCCGTGCAGTTGAGTCTCGCCGGCTCGACAAGGCCGATTATCGGAGCCACGCACTCGTCGGCGCCGGCTCTGGCAGAATCGACCCTCATGGCGGACGACTTCCGGATCGTGGTGGAGTTCGAGCACGACGAGCACGGCCTGCACTTCGGCCGCCGGCTCGGCGAGCGGCAGTTCGAGCACGATGTCCGGAATGAGGTCGGCGAGGGCGTGCTCGTGACGCGTGACGGCCCGCACGTCTTCCTCTACACCTCGACGCAGAAACAGGCCGAGGGCGTGGAGAAGATCGTGCGGCACGTGCTGGGCGAGGATGCGGTAAGCGCCGACATTTCGCCGATCATGCGGTGGCACCCTGTCGAGGAGCGCTGGGAGGATGCATCCAAGCCCCTCCCGCATACGGGGGAAGAGCAGCAGGCCGAGCACGAACGGTGGGAGCAGGAGCAGACAGAGGAGGCCGAAGAGCTGGGCTACGCGGAGTGGGAGGTGCGAGTGGACCTCCCCTCTCACCGCGACGCGGTCGCATTCGCCGAGCGGATCGAAGCCGAGGGCATCACGCCGATCGTCAGGCGCTGGAAGTACGTCCTGATCGGAACCGCGAACGACGACGATGCCGAGGCGCTGGCCGAACGGCTGCGGACGGAGGTACCGCCGGGAGCGAAGGTGACGGCGGAGCCCAGCGCGACCATCGAGTGGGAGGTCGCGAGCAGCAGTCCGTTCTCGCTCTTCGGCGGCTTCGGCCCCCGGCCGGGGCCGTGAGCGCGGCCGTCAGCGCGGCCGTCAGCGTTTACTGAGCGGCCGCCGTGCCGCATGTCCACGTCCACCGGCCGCACGAGCTCGACGAGTCCGAGAACGAGTCCGGCGCCCCGCCCTCACGCCGTGAGCGGGTCCTCGAGCTCACGGCGGTGCTGCTGCTGTCGATCACGACGGTCGCGACCGCATGGAGCGGCTATCAGGCGGCACGCTGGTCCGGCGACCAATCTCAAAACTACGCGAAGGCCTCGGCCAACCGCGCGAAGGCGCAACAGGCGGCCACCGCCGCCGGTCAGCTTCGGATCGATGATCTCCTCCTCTTCAACAACTGGCTGAACGCCGACGACTCCGGCAACAAAAAGCTTGCGGACACCTATCGGCGGCGTTTCCGGCCGGAGTTCGTTCCGGCCTTCCGCGCCTGGCTGGCGCAGAATCCGTTCACTAACCGGCGCGCAATCCCCGGACCCCAGTACATGCCGCAATACCACCTCGCGGCAGGATCGCTCGCGAAGTCGTACGACGCGAAGGCAGACGACTTTTTCAAGGAGGGCACCGACGCGAAGAGCAACGACGACAAGTACATCCTGTCGACGGTCTTCTTCGCCGCGGTCCTGTTCTTCGCCGGTATCTCGCTGCGGCTCGACTGGCGACCGCTGCGAATGTTCGTACTCGGGGCGGCGACGGTCATGCTCGTCAGCGCGGCGGTCTTCGTGCTGAGCCTGCCGGTCGCGTGACGCTCGTCAGTATCTCTGCCGAAACGGCCGCCTACTCGTCCCTCGGCACGATCATGTCCAGCTGGACCTCCGCTCCCGAGCGGTCGTCGGCGAACACGATGTACGCGAGCGGCGGCCCGCCGAACCACGACGCGTTCTCGCCTTCGCCGACGTAGATCGCGGGTCGCTGGGCGCCATCGCCGGTGATCACCCAGATCTTCTGACCCTCGTGAAACCCCTCGGCCGCCTCCATAGGGTGAGTCTAGTGCGGTGGTGCGGGCGCCACCGCGGGGATGCCTGTCAGCGCCCTTGTGCAAGCGCCGAGTCGGCGCGATCGTGCGACACCGATGCCGAAAGACCGCGAGCCGACGCACGAGTTCAGCGCGTTCCCGCTGGTGGCGATCGTGTCCGCCATCGGGTGCGCCATCTTCGCGGGAATCTGGCTGGGCTTCTGGGCTGCTGTGATCGTGACCGCGGGCTTTGCGCTGGGCGCGATCGGCGGCCTGATCTGGTGGGCGACGCGCCGCGGCCGGCTCGGCGAGGCTCCCCAGGTGACTCCAATTGCGGACGGGCGTTACCGCATCCTCGTGGTGGCCGACGAGCGGTGCGCCGCTCCGAGCATCGCGGAAGAGCTGCGCTCCCACGCGGGCGACCGTCCTCTGGCCGTGTTCGTGATGGCTCCGGCCCTCGAGTCACGGGTGGGCCGGCTCACAGGGGATCAGCATGGCTACGACGACGCGAGCCGCCGCCTGAGCGACATCGTCGAAGGTCTCCAACAGGCGAATGTGGACGTCCGGGGCGAGGTGGGCGCGAACGATCCGCTGCAGGCGGCGGATGACGGCCTGAGGCAGTTCGCCGCCGACGAGATCGTGTTCGTCACCCGGCCGGAGGGCGAGGCGAACTGGCTCGAGGCCGGGGTCGTGGCCGAAGCCGAGTCTCGCTATTTCCAACCCGTGAAGCACATCCAGGTCGAGTGAAACGTACTGACTACGACGTTCCCGCGACACATCCGGGCACCCTTTCGTGATCCAGTTCGGCGCTCAGTATCCGACGCCTGTCTTTGCGCGCTTGCGCTCGGACTCGTGCAGCCCGCCCTTCTGCGCGAGCGTTGAGCAGGCCTCGGCGATGTCGTCGGCCAGCGTGCGCGCCAACGCGTGACTGAGCGTCTGCTTCACGAGCGCGCGCATGATCTTCACGTGCTCGGCGTTTGGAGGCAGCGTGTACGCCGGCACCATCCACCCGCGTTCCGCGGCGAGCTGGACGGCGAGGTCGAACTCGTCGTAGTCGTGATCCCCGGCGAGCTTGAAGGCGACGAGCGGCAGGCGCTCCTGATCGGCTCCGATCAGCTCGAATTCGCCACATCCGAGGACTCCCTCGGCGAGGAAGGCCGCGTTCTGCTGCATCGTCTCCATGATGTAGCGGTAGCCCTCATGTCCGAACCGCACGAAGTTGTAGTACTGCGCGAGCACCATCGCGGATCCGGTCGAGAAGTTGAGCGTGAAGGTGGCATCCGTCTTGCCGAGATAGTTCTCGAGGAACACGAGCTCTTCCGGGAGATCACTCGCCTCGCGGAACACGAGCCAGCCGATGCCCGGGTAGACCAGGCCGAACTTGTGCCCCGAGACGTTGATGGAGCGGACCTGCTCGAGGCGGAAGTCCCATTCGCTGTCCGGATAGAGAAACGGCCACACGAACCCTCCGCTCGCCGCGTCTACGTGAAGGGGGACGTCGAGGCCCTTGTCCTTCTTCAAGTCCACCAGGAACCGGTTGATCCCGCCAATGTCGTCCGCGTGCCCGGTGAACGTCGTGCCGAGGACGGCCGCGACGCCGATCGTGTTCTCGTCGACGTGCGGCTCGACGTCCTCCGCGTCGAACGTGTACTTGTCCTCCCGGAACGGAATGATCCGCGGCTCGACGTCGAAGTAGCGGCAGAACTTCTCCCAGACCACGTGCACGTCGGCGCCGAACACGAGATTCGGCCGGTCCACCGATTTGCCGGCGGCTTCCCGCCGCTTTCGCCACTGCCACTTCAGCGCCAGCGCACCGAGCATGATCGCCTCGGAGGAGCCCTGCGTGCGCGCGCCGGTGGTCTCGCCGGGCGCGTGGAAGAGGTGGGCCAGCATTCTGATGCAGCGCTGCTCGATCTCGGCCGTGCGCGGGTACTCGGCGTGGTCGATGAAGTTCCGGTGCAGGCTCTCGGCGATCACCCGCTGCGCCTGGGGCTCCATCCACGTCGTGACGAACGTGGCAAGGTTGCGCATCGGGTCGCCGTCGAGCACGAGCTCCTCGCCGATCAACCGCATCGCGTCGTCGGCGGGCATGCCCGATTCGGGGATGTGGCGGTCCGGCACGTCCTGGAGCAGGAACCTGTTGCCGAAGCGGCCCTCGAGGTGCTCGAGCCGGCCATCCCGGCGTGACTTGCTCGCCATGGACTGACGATCCCGCCTGGGGACTGCCGGGACAAGGGCGTGGGCCTGCGAATGCGTGCGGGTGGCAGACCCCCGCCTGCAGAGAGGCGGGCATCACTGTGGCCGATACGACCGGGGCCGCCCCGACACTACGACTCGATGCGAGCCGTGGCAGTCATGGTCGCGCTGGCGGCGTTCGCGGTCGGCTTCGTGGCCGGTAGTCACGGCGGCCCTGCGGGAGCAGCCGCTTGCCGCAGCCACGCCGGGCTGCCCGACCGGCACTGCACTCCAGGAGCACTGGACCCGCGTGTGACGCAGCGCGACATCGACCGCACCGTCTGCCACCCCGGCTATTCGGGCACGGTCCGCCCGCCCACCAGCTACACGAACCGGTTGAAGGTAGAGGGAATCAGGGAGTACGGGTTCAGCGACCGGCGGCTCTCCGACTACGAGGAGGACCACCTGGTCGCGATCTCGCTGGGCGGCTCTCCTACCTCGCCCGCGAACCTGTGGCCCGAGCCGCGTTCCGGGAGGTGGAACTCCTCTGTGAAGGACAAACTCGAGTTCTACCTCTACCGGCGCGTGTGTGCCGGCACCTACCAGCTCGCGCGGGCCCGCCGTGACCTCTCGCACGACTGGGTGGCCGCGTACAGGCGGCTCCACCCCTGATCCAGCCTCACCCATTACCGCCGGCGGCCGTTTCTGGCCGTTTGTTCAGTTTCGGGTCCGAGCTGCCGATATTCCCCGCACAGAGCCGGATTTCGGCTTCGAACTGCGCCGATCGTGACCTCAGCCCCCACGAAATACCGCAGCGAGAGCGGTTTCTCGCTGATCGAGTTGCTCGTCGTGATCCTGATCATCGGGATCCTCGCGGCAATCGCGATTCCATCGTTCCTGAACGAGCGGGGGAAGGGCGACGACGCCGAGGCCAAGTCTGTTGTGGTCTCCGCCGCCCGGGCACTGGAGGTCTGCGCGACCGAGCAGAACGCGTCCTATGCGAGCTGCTCGACGGCGACGCTCCAGGACATCGAGAACACCTTGCGGGATGCAGGCGCCCGTTTGTCGATCACCACCGGCGCGAACGACTACAGCGTCGTGGTGACCTCAAAGCGGGACTCGAACGCTGTGACGTTCACCCTCTCGCGCTCCTCGAACGGGACGACCAGCCGCAAATGTGACACGGGCAGTGCGGACCGAGGCGGTTGCTCGGCCCAGTCGAATGGCTCTTGGTGAAGGCCGGATCTTCCGGGCACGGCGGCGCGAGCTGTCGGCGATCGTGGTCGTGCGTCCGGACTGCGAGCTGTACCACGACGGCCGCACCTATGGCGAGGGTGAGCTCCTCAGGCTGAGCCTCGAGGAAGCCAGGCAGCTGGAGGAGCAGGGCGTCGTGCTGCGCCCGGGCTAAGGTCGGGCGCTGCGCGATACTTGGCCCATGGGGCCGTATCTCTCGATCGTCGCTATCTACCGCGACGAGGCCGTCTATCTACGTGAGTGGATCGAGTTCCACCGCATCGTGGGCGTCGATCGGTTCTTCCTCTATGACAACTTCAGCGTCGACGATCATCGCGAGGTGCTCGCGCCGTACATCGAGGAAGGAGTCGTCGTGCTGCACGACTGGCCCGTGTTCCCGGGCCAGATCCCGGCATGCGACGACGCGCTCCGGCGTCATGGCGACGAATCGCGCTGGATGGCTTTTATCGACTTGGACGAGTTCCTGTTCTCGCCCACGCTTCGCCCGCTGCCAGAAGTCCTCCGCGACTACGAGGAACATCCAGGTGTATTGGCGAACTGGATGGTGTTCGGCAGCGCGGGGCACCGCACGCAACCGGACGGGCTCGTGATCGAGAACTACGTCTGGCGGATGAAGACGCCGGACGGGCCCCAGCAGTCCAAGAGCATCATCGACCCGGCGCGAGCCAACCACTGTGGCGGCGCGCACTTCTTCTTCTACAAAGAGGGAACCGCGGTCGACGAGCGCCACCGGCCCGTCCCCTACGGCCGCACGCCGGAACCTGCGTCGGACGTGCTCCGGGTGAACCACTACTACACGAAGTCGATCGAAGAGGGAAAGAAGAAGTTGCTGCGGCGGGCGGCCACGACCGGGGACCAGCGAAACGCCGCGTACAACCGCCTGGAAGTCGTCGACCAGGACATGAACGACGTTCTCGACGAGACGATCACCGCATACCTTCCCGAGCTGCGCAGCCGGCTCGGGATGGCCGTCGAAGGCTCAGCCTGAGTCGGAGAAGTTGCCCGACCCGCCACCCGGGACGCCGTTCGACTTAGGCTTGGGCGCGGGCTTGTGCACCACGGGAGCGGGCTTGGGCGCCGGAGCGGGCGTGTACGTGGGCTTCGGGATCGGGCGGGGCGAGGGCGGTTGGACCGCGACCACCCTGGGCGCGCGCGCACGAGGCGCAGGCGCGGGGGTGAGCGCCCGGCGAGATACGTGCGCGGGCCGGCGGTGGTGGCGGTGCCGTTGCTTCCGCGCCACATACGCGCGGCCGGCATGGGCCCCGGCCGCGGGCCGGGTCTTGGCGGCCGGCTTGTAGGCCGTCACGGGCCGCGCCGAGGAGATCGCCGGGACCGTGGGCTTGGTCTTTAGCTCGGCCGAGGCTCCGCCGTCGCCGGCGGCGGCATTGAGCAGTGTCACGATGCCCAGGCCCGCGACCGCGGCGACCATGACGGTGACCGCATATTCACGAATGCTGTACTGCCTGAGGAGGATCAGGAGGGGCATTCGACGGGCTTGCTGGGCGCGCTCGGCATCAGGCATTTGTCGACACGGGCGGGCGGCTTGCGCTTCTGGAACTTGAACCGAACGAACTTGCCGATCACGCCTGGCTTGGTCACGAAGATCGTGACGACCACGCCGTTTTTCAGAACGCGCTTCTCGAGCTGCCGGATCCGTAGCGCCTTGGACGCGTGGACCTTGCCGTTAACGATGGTGGGCGCGCCTGCGGAACGCGCGCTCAACCGGAAGGGGCAACTGCGGCCGCGGCACATCACGACCACGCGCGCGCCGGAGGGCGCCACGATCGAGAACAGACGCAGCCGCGTGCCGTTGTTGCCGATGCGGCCCGCGAGCCGTACCACCGGGAACGGGCTGAGCAGCTTCAGGCTGCCGCTCGGCGCCGCCGGCGTAAGCGCCGGGATCGCGGGGGCATGGACGACGATGGTCTTGACCGAGAAATCGGCCACGTCCTCGCTGTCGAGCACCTCCAGGCCGACCGTGTAGGTGCCCGGCGCGGGGAAGACTGTCTGGGTGCTGGAGCCCTGAGCGTCACCCGGCCCGCCGTAGACGCCGTCGCCGTTGAGGTCCCAGAGCCAGCTGTCGAGCGCCGTGTCGGGGTCGGTGGCCGTCGAGATGAGCGTCGCCGGGCTACCCGCAATGACCGGGTCGGGCAGGACGACGAAGTCCGAGTGCGGCGGCCGGTTCCCGACCGCGACCGTGTCCTGGGCGATCGTGGTGCTCCCATCCTGATCCTCGATCCGGAATTTGACCGTGTAGGCGCCCGGCTTCTTGAAGCTCTTGCTGACGACCGTTTGGCCGCTGGCGTCGTTGAACTGGTCGTCACCGTCAAGCGCCCACACAATCGACTTGATCCGGTTCTCCGGATCGCTCGCCGTCGCGGTGAACGTGATCGCCTGGCCGGTCTGGGGGTTCTTCGGGTCGTGGTCGACGGTTGCGGTGGGCGGGCGGTTCGGGATCGTGACCGTGCCCGTGGCGACATCCGTGGCGCCATTCGAATCCGTAACGCGCAGGCTGAACGGGTACGAGCCGGGGACGGTGAACTGCTTCTGGACGGTGTCGCCCGAAGTCTCGTACGTGCCGTCGTTATTGAGGTCCCACTCCGTCTTCGCGATCGTGCCGTCGGGGTCCGTGGACGTCGAAGTGAACGTCACGGGACCGTCGGTCGTGGGCGCGTCGGGAGTGGTTGTGAATGACGCTTTGGGAGGCCGGTCGATGGCGGTCACGGTCTTCGTGGCCACGTCGGTCGCCCCGTTCGAGTCGGTTACCTGGAGCCGAACGGTGTGCGGTCCTGGCGTCGCGAAGCTCGTCTGGATCGTGCTGGTGTTGCCATCGTTGAACTGACCGTCGTTGTCGAGGTCCCAGGCAACGCTCGCGATCGTGCCGTCGGGGTCCGTGGAAGTGGACGTAAGCGTGACGGGGTCGAGCGTGTTCGGGCTCGTGGGCGACACGACGAAGGCGGCTGTGGGTGGCCGGTTCGCGACGTCGACCGTGTGCTCGACCACGTCGGTGGCGCCGTTGTCGTCCGTTACCTGGAGCCGGACCGTGTGCGGTCCGGGAGTCGCAAACGTGGTCTTGGGGTTGGCCAGCGTGCTGTCGTCGAAGTTGCCGTCCCCGTTCAGGTCCCACGCGTATGAGGCGATCGAGCCGTCAGGGTCGGTCGAGCTCGAAGTGAAGGTGACCTGGTCGCCCGTCCTCGGGGCCGTCGGGCTGAAGCTGAACGCCGCGGTCGGGGCGCGGTTGGCGACCGTGACCGTGCCCGTCGCGATGTCGCTGCCGCCGCTGTCGTCCGTCACACGCTGGCGGACCGTGTACGTGCCGGCTTTCGCGAAGCTGCGGTGTGCGGTTGCGCCGGTGGCCTCGAAGCTCCCGTTGTTGTCGAGGTCCCACGCCACGTTCGCGATCGTGCCGTCGGAGTCGCTTGCGGTCGAGGTGAAGGTAACGTCGTCGCCCGTCTGGGGCGAGTCCGGCGACGAGGTGAATCCAGCCGTCGGCGGGCGGTTCGAGACATCGATCGCCAGTGAGGCGACATCGGTCGCACCGCTGTCGTCGGTCACCCGCAGCTTGACCGTGTGGCTGCCGGGGGTCGCGAAGCTGGTCTGGACGGTGCCCGTAGCCCCGTCGTTGAAGATGCCGTCGTTATTGAGGTCCCAGGCGACGCTCGCAATCGACCCGTCCGGGTCCGTGGAGGTCGATGTGAGGGTGATCGTCTCACCGGTCTTCGGGCTCGGCGGCGAGTAGTCGAAGGCGGCGGTCGGGGCGCGGTTCGCGACGGAGATCGTGACCTGCGCGGTGTCGGTGGCCCCGTTCGAGTCGGTCACCTGGAGGCTGACCGTGTGGTTGCCGGGCGTGGCGAAGCTCGTGTGCACCTGCGACGTGTTGGCGTCGCTGAAGTTGCCGTCGTTGTTGAGGTCCCATGCGTACGAGGCGATCGTGCCGTCGGGGTCGCTCGACGTGGAGGTGAGGGTGATGTCCTGCCCCGTGTCCGGCGAGGACGGCGACACGCTGAACGAGGCGGAAGGGGGACGGTTGCCGACGTCGACCGTGCGCGAGGTCACGTCCGTCGCGCCGTTGTCGTCGGTCACCTGGAGGCTGACCGTGTGCGGTCCAGGCGTCGCGAATCTGGTCTTGGCTGTGGCCTTGTTGCCGTCGTCGAAGTTGCCGTCGTTGTTCAGGTCCCACGCGTACGAGGCGATCGATCCGTCGGGGTCGGTGGAGCTGGACGTGAACGTCACTTGATCGCCGGTGCTCGGCGTGGAGGGTGCGAAGTCGAACGAGGCGGTCGGCTTGCGATTGCCGACGTTGATCACCTGCGTGGCGACGTCGGTGGCTCCGTTCGCATCGGTCACCTGAAGGCGAACCGCGTGGTTGCCCGGGCTCGAGAAGGTGACCTTCGCCTGCGAGGTGGTTGCGTCGCCGAAGGTGTTGTCGCCGTCGAGGTCCCAGCTGTACGAGGAGATCGGACCCTCGGCGTCGGTCGAGGTCGAGTTGAGCGTGATCTCGTCGCCGGTCGAGGGGCTCGAGGGCGAGTAGTCGAAGGATGCGACCGGAGGCTGGTTGCCGACGTCGACCGTCTTGGAGGTGGTCGACTGGCCGCCGTTGTTGTCGGTGACCTGGAGGTTGATCGTGTAGCTTCCGGCAAACGGGAACGACGTCTGTACCTGACAATCCGAGCCGTCGTTGTAGATCCCGTCGTTGTTGAGGTCCCAGGCGCACGAGGCGATCGAGCCGTCGGAGTCGGTGGAGGTCGACGTGAACGTGACGGCCTGCAGTGTCGACGGCGAGCTGGGCGAGATCGAGAAGTCCGCCGACGGCAACTGGTTCTGGACGGTCACGTCCTGGGTGGTGGTGTCCATGGCGCCGTTCGAGTCGGTCACTTGCAGGCCGACCGTGTAGGTGCCCGGCGCCGAGAAGGAGTGCTGCACCTCCGTGCCGCTTGCGTCGCCGAAGACGCCGTCGTTGTTGAAGTCCCACTGCTCGCTCGTGATCGGAAAGCCGAGCACACCGGGGCTCGACGTCGAGGTGAACGTCACGGTGTCGTTGCTGAACGGCGAGCTTGGCGAGACGGTGAACGACGCCGAGGGCTTCGTCGGATCGAGCGGATCGGCCGCCGCCAGATGAACGGCGCCGCCGCAGAGCACCGCCGCGAGCATCAGTGTGACGCCGCCGCGAAGGGTCATCAGGATGCGCGCCATGCGCGCCAACGGGGAAGGAATATTGCGAAACACAGACTGACCGCCTCCGTGAGTCTCCCTGAGGCTTCAGTGCCTTGGGGGCAACCTCGGCAGTGCGTCAAGCATAGACGGGTGTTCGATGCCCCGCCACACTTTTAGAGACGCCCGCGGCCCCCGAAAATGGCGCCCGCGCGACCGGAGAATCGAGCTCGTCAGGCCTCTAGGCCGAGCGATTCGAGCGCGTCCGCACGCTGGATGTAGAGCCGGAAGCGGGCGATCCGTCCGTCTCTCAGGGTGAAGACGTCGGCCATGTCGACCTCGATCTCGAACTGGCTGTTCTTGCCGCGTGCGCGCAGCTGGGTGAGGGCTGCCACCTGCTCACCCGACTGCAAGAACTCTTGCGGGCGCGCGTGATAGTCGCTCCACGAGTCGAGCCAACCGCGCAGGTACTGCGCGATGCGCTCCTGGCCGCGCGGAGTGAGAGCCGCGACCATCTCGACGACATCGGGGTCCTGGTACAGCTCGACGTCATCCGTGCAGAGCTCCAGCACAGAGTCGAGATCGCCCTGGTTGAACGACTCGTAGAACCGGTGCAGAAGGTCGCTCGCGCTGCGTGACGCGCGGTGGGATGAATCCCGCTTGCTCATGTTCACGTAGCTTATGGCCCCTCTGGCAGACATCGAACCACCAAAGAGAGCTTGAGAACGGCTCCATGAGCGCCAGTTTCGGCCTTGCCTGGCGCGGGCGGCGCCGCTCGCTGTCCCGCGTGTTTCTGCTGTTTGCGGTGACCGCCGGGGGCTACTGGCCGATCTGGCTCGCGCAGGTGGTTCCAGCCTCGGCCGATACGCGGCGTGCGACGCGAGGGCGCCTCGCGATCGTGGCGGCCGCGCTGATCCCGGGCGTGAACGTGCTGCTCGAGGTGCTGCTGGCACTGTTCCTGCCGCGAGCCGTCCGCCGCCTGGCCGAGTCCCGGCCCGGGCAAGTGGCGACCGACACGGAGTCTCAGACGTTCCTGTTGCTGGCCGCTCCGTTCGCCGCGATCGCGCTGACGCTGGCGCTCGGTCTGCCGGCCTGGCTGGTCGGCTACATCGCGTGGCCGCTCGAGCTGCCTGCCGCGCTCGTGGTCCAGCGCACGCTCAACCGGCTGGAGCCACGTGCCGAGGCGCCCCTGAGGGGGACGGATGGCGAGGTCGCCGTGTCCGCCGCGATCGCGGCGGCGATCGTCGTGAGCGGCGTGCTCGCGATCGTGCTCGGCGGCTCAGACCACAAGCGGCACGCGACCGCGTCAGGGCCGCCGGCCGAGACGGTGTCCGACGTCGTGGGCACGCCGGGCGGCATCTGGATAACGCGCATCCTGGACAACGCCGTCGAGCAGATCGACGCGGCCACGCTCCGGCCCACCGGCAAGCGCGTGAGGGTCGGCCGCTCGCCCTATGACATCGCGTATGGCTACGGCGACCTGTGGGTGGCCGACTATCGCAACGACTCGGTGAGCCGGGTAGATCCCCGCACCTCGCCCCCGCAAAGCCGTCTGATCAGGACCGGGCGCGGCCCCTTCGGGGTCGCGGTCGGCTACGGCGGGGTCTGGGTCACGAACGAGGTCGATCGGAACGTGGTCGAGGTCGATCCCAGGAAGAACCAGGTGCGCAAGATCATCACGGTAGGGCCCGGGCCCCGCGGCGTGGACGTCGGGCTCGGATCGGTCTGGGTGGCCGGTGCCGGGTCGAGCAGCGTGATCCGGGTTGACCCCAGATCCGGAGCCACGAAGCGCATTCCCGTGCCCGACATCTGCCAGGACGTTGCCGTGGGCGCGGGCAGCGTGTGGGCGGCGATCCCCCGCGCGAACGCGGTGGTGCGGATCGATCCGAACCGGGGCCGGCGAACCGGCGGCCTGATCGGCGTCGGCCTCGGCCCGGCGAGCATCGACTACGGCGCAGGAAAGGTGTGGGTCGCGAACGGGGGCGACGGCACCGTCACTCGCATCGACGCGCACACCGGCAAGGTGATCGGCAAGCCGATCGAGATCGGGAAGCAGCTCGTCGACCTCTCGGTGAGGGGCCGGAACGTATTCGTGCTGCGCTCGGACGGCATCGTCCGCCGGCTGCCCGCGCGCTAGTCGAGCCGTCAGCGCATCGCGACGATCCCGGCGAAGATCACCTCGTCCAGCTCCTCCGCCTGCTCTTCGGGCTCGGGCGCAGAAGGCTCTTCCTCTTCACCGGCCTCCGCGGACGCCCAGTACGCGACCGTGGGATAGATCGAGCCTAGCTCGGCGAGCACGTGCTCGGTGTCCGGCAGCGATTGCTGCGTGGCGGGCGCGGTGACGGCGGTTCCGTACGACGATTGCATATGAGGTCCTTTCCTCGGGGGGGCCGCCGGACCGCGCGGCCTTTCATGGCATGCAACGAGAAAGGTCACCGACTCCGGGCATTCTCAAAATCGTGCATGTGTCCAGTCACGAGTCGAGCCACAAGAACAACCAATTGGCGGAGGCTCGTTTACTCTTGGCCGACAACGACCAGAGGAGGACAGGCTGAGTACGCGGATCACAGCGCTAGTGGCGGTTGCATTGCTCGGGCTGTCTCTCACGGCAGTCGCCGGCTGCGGGGGTGGCAGCAGCAACAACTCGAGCAGCACGGCAACGACCAGCACCACGAGCACAACCCCGGCGACCACGACGCCCGCGGCGAAAGGCGCCGCCAGCACGATCACGGTCGACGCGGATCCCAGCGGCCAGCTCAAGTTCACGAAGAGCACGCTGAGGGCGAAGACCGGTCAGGTCACGATCAAGATGGACAACCCGTCTCCGGTGCAGCACTCGATCGGAGTCAAAGGGAGCGGCGTCCAGCAGACCGGCAGCACGGTCGGCAAGGGCGGCGTCTCGACCGTGACCGCCAACCTCAAGCCCGGCAAGTACGAGTTCTACTGCCCCGTTGACGGGCACGAGCAGGCCGGCATGAAGGGGACGCTCTTCGTCAAGTGAGCGAGGCGTCGTGCGCTACGCGAAAGGCGAGGTGACCGCGCGGCACTAGCTTCCGCGCGGTCCCTCGCGTCAGATTCAGGCGCTCTAATAGCGGTCGCGCTCGACGACGCGCTCGCGCGCGACGGGATCCGCAACGACGGCACGGTCCGTAACGACGCCGTTTCGGCGGCGGTCGGCCCAAACCGTCATCCAGAAGATCGACAGCAGCAGGCCAACGATGCCGACCACCATCAGGATCAATCCGACCGTGTCGAGGTTGACGCCCGAGACGTCTGCCGTGACGGCGTACTTGAGGATCGCCCCGACAGCGATCAGGAAAATTGACGTTCCGATTCCCACGTGTGATGCCTCCTTTGGGGCCCCGCATCCGTTCCGGGGGCCGGAAGCCCTTGTACCCGCGGGGCTCCCCACGCTCACCTAAAATCCGTGTAACGCCGCCATCGTCTAACGGCTAGGACGCAGCCCTTTCAAGGCTGAAATCGGAGTTCGATTCTCCGTGGCGGCATTCGCCGCTGGTGTTTTTTGGCGCTCCTACGGCGCGTACTGCGCCGTCCACCGCGTGATCTGCGGAGTGGTGCTACCGGTCTTCGCAGTTCCGATCGAGATCAGGTCGCCTGCGCCGAAGGCGACGCTGTGCGTGGTGTCGGAGCAGGTCGATTGTGCGCTCGTCATGGTGCACGTGACCGCGGTGTCGACGCCGTTCTTTCGCACCGTGTAGACGATCTGGGTTCCGCCGACGTTTCCATTCGCTCTAACGAAGAAGCTCTTGACGGTCCCGGCGGCCGGCACGTTCTGCTGAAGGTTGGCCTCGGTCGTGCTCTGGTCGGCCGTGTACACGCCCATGAACGCGTTATTGCCGAGCGTGGCCGTGCCGGTGCTTCCTCCGATCAGTGCAGGGCCGCCGCTTGCGCCCGTCGCGCCGGTTGCGCCCGTCGCACCGTTCGTGCCGTTCGAGCCGTTCTGACCCGTTGCACCAGTCGCACCGGTGGGACCGGCCGGGCCGGTCGGGCCGGTGGCGCCGTTCGTGCCGTTGCTGCCGTTGCTGCCGTTGCCGCCAGTCGTCCCCTGGGCACCGGTCGCACCGGTTGCTCCCTGGGCACCGGTCGGTCCGGTGGGGCCCTGCGGGCCGGCTGGACCGGTCGCGCCCGTGGCGCCCTGAGCGCCGGTCGCGCCGGTCGGTCCCTGCGGGCCCTGGGGGCCGGTCGGGCCCTGCGGGCCGGCGGGGCCGGTCGCGCCAATCTCTCCCTGGGCGCCGGTGGCGCC
>Ga0114129_10007177_pt1 | contig 15859 bp, 14 predicted proteins | sample RhiMetdeltSRZDD1_FD_80071 | JGI IMG/M metagenome (GOLD analysis project Ga0114129, IMG submission 80071) | Populus rhizosphere microbial communities from Tennessee, USA - Rhizosphere MetaG P. deltoides SRZDD1 (version 2) (version 2) | ecosystem: Host-associated > Plants > Roots > Rhizosphere >... | reverse complement strand
GGCGGCCGTCGTGCTGCTGACCGCCGCCGGCCTCATGTTTCGAAGCGTGGTCGCGCTCGCGGGCCTCGACCTCGGCTTCGACGCCCGACACCTTCTCGCCGTATCGATGTCTCCGCCGTCGTCGACGACGACCGATGACGAGATGCGCGCGCTGACGTATCGCGCGCTCGGTGAGCTCGCAGAGATCCCCGGCGTGTCGGCGGTCGGCGGCGGCTCGAGCCGCCCGCTGCTCGGCCCTGTCGGCAGCGACTCGCCAGTCCGGCTCGAGGGCCAGGCACTGCAGGCTGCCGCGCGCAATCCGTTCGTCAACATCGAAACGACGACGCCGGAGTACTTTTCTACTCTGCGCACGCGACTGGTTCAGGGACGGTTCTTCAGCGATAGCGATCGCGCGACGACCGAAGCGGTGGTGGTGGTGAGCGAGGGCTTCGCAGCGTGGGCGTGGCCCGGCATCCCGGCTGTCGGCAAGCGACTGCAGGTCACCGCGCTCAATGTCGCCCGTCCGCCAGGGCCCGTGTGGTGGACCGTGGTCGGCGTCGTCGCCGACACCCGCAACCGGGAGATCACCGCCGCGTCGCTCGACCTCTACGTGCCGTTCGCGCAATCACCCGATCGGATCGGAACGCTGGTCGTCCGCACGGCTGCCCAGTCAGACGCCGTCGCGCCGATCATTCGACAGCGGCTCAGGGCGCTGAACGGCAACGGCGTCGTGTCGATCGAGGCGATGGACGATGTCGTCTCAGAGCACGAAGCGCCCTGGCGTGCGAATCTCGCGCTGTTCGGGGCGTTCGCACTCCTGACGGTTTTCATCGCCGTGACCGGCCTCTACGCGATGGTGGCGCACACGATCGCCGAGCAGTCGCGCGAGATCGGCGTGCGCCTCGTGCTCGGCGCGACGCCAGGCGGCGTCGCCGCGAGCGTGATCGTCGGAGCGTGTCCAGTGGTCGTGTCGGGAGGATTGATTGGAGTCGCAGGTGCAGCCGTCACGAGCCGGTTGATGCGCTCGTTGCTCTTCGGCGTCGAACCGCAGGATCCGACGGCACTGCTGGTCTGCCCGCTGTTGCTCGCGGCGACTGCGATCGCGGCGTGCGTGCTACCCGCCGTCCATGCCGCCCGCACCGATCCGGCGGTGTGCCTCCGCACAGAGTAGTGTCCGGCGTTGGCCGGTCACCACGTAGCGCGAGGCTTCAGGCTCGCGATCGCGGCCCCTAGAAGGGCCGCGCTACTTTCGCTCGTACTTCCAGTTCCGCGACTTGCCTTCTGCAATCCATTCGACCGCCTGCGCCAGCCGTCTTGCGCGCGTCTCGTCGCTCTTCGCGTCGGTCATCCACTCGATGTATTCCCGCTTGTGACTCGGCGAGAACGAGCCGAACGCCGCCACGGCCTTCTTGTTCTTCTTCAACGCGGCCGCGAGATCGGCCGGCACACGGATCGGTTTCGGCGCGGCCTTCGGCTTTCTGGCGACTTTGACGCCCTCCTCGTTCAGCCTCGCCGCCTTCCTGACGTAGGCCGAGAGCGTCCGGGCAGGTGGCAGATCGGAGATCTTCGTGAGGCGCCCGAACTGTTCCATCGGGTTCGCACTCTTGGTGCTGTCGCCGAACACGAGCGAGTTCTTCCAGAAGCCGAACACGGCGTGCTGCTTGAACGCCGCCATGCCGCAGAGGATCCCCTTGTAGATGAAGGCCGGATTGCTCCACTTCATCGCCTCTTCGACATCGGGGCACGCGCCGTGCACCGTGTCGCGGATGTGGGCGAGAATCGGCTTGGCAAAGTCGCATGACTTGGCAATGTAGGCGTCGACGCGAGGATCTCGCTTTCCCATGGACGGGGATTCTAACAACTAAGATAACGGCGTGATCATCACGGCGGAAGCCATCGCCGCGAGCGCGGTGGTGCTGCTGGCGTCGGCGACTCTCTGGGCGTATCTGGCCGACTGGATCGGTCTGGCGATCGCTCCGTCCCCAATCCTCGTCATGTCGCTTGCGGCAGCGGCGGCCACACTCGGCGGACTGTGGCGGCGCTCGACGCGAGACCACGCCAGCCTGGCGGCATTCGTCATCATCGTCGCCGCGATCCTGGCGTGGCTGCTGTGGCTCGCCGGGCCCGACTCGCTGCCGCCGGGGACCGGTCCGGATCTCACTCATCACCTCCTGCTCATCGGCTACATCGATCAGCATTGGAGCCTGCCGCACGACCCGCAGCTCGGCGCCTATCTGGGGGAGATGCTGGACTACACACCAGGCGCCCATCTGCTGGCTGCCCTGGCTGGCGCGTGGACGAGAACCGACGGGCTTCACGCGGTGTATCCGCTCGTGGCGCTCACCGTCGCCCTCAAGAGCGGGATTGTCTTTCTCATCACGCGTCGGCTCGTCGGCGGCGATGCCTCGCGGGTTCCGTTCGCCGTCGCGTCCACGCTGTTGCTCCTGCTGCCGCGCGCGTACTTCATCGGTTCGTTCACGCAGCACTCGTTCCTGGCGCAGGTCGTGGCGGAGACCTTCGCCGTCGCGCTCTGGTGGGCGCTGATCGTCTGGGACAGTCGCCCGGCGGTCATGCCGATCGTCTTTTTCGCGATCGTCGGCGCCGCCACGTTTCTGACGTGGCCGGTCTGGATCGGGCCGCCGCTCGTCGTGTTAGCCATGTGCGTCGCGTCTCGCCGCGACGTGGGCGCGGTCGACCGCGCGAAGCAGTTCACGCTGGCGGTCGGGTCGATCGGCGCCGTGGCGGCGGCGTTCACCGCCTCTCGGGGTCGCTCCGCGGGCATCGTCGCCGTTGCGGGATACGTGCTGCGGCCGGCGCCTGCGGTCTTCGGCTGGGCGTTTCTGCTCGTGTGTGGCGCCGGCGTCTGCGTAGGCCTCTTCGGGCGGCGGACACGAACCATTCCACTGTTTCTCGGCGCGATCATTCTCCAGGCGGGCGCCTTGTTCGTGCTGGCGCAGGCGCGTGGCGCTGCGACGCCATATCTGGCGTTGAAAATGGTCTATCTGGCCATCTACCCGCTGGCGGTCGCCGGAGCAGTAGGCGTCGCTGCTGTCTGGCAGCTGGTGTTTCGCAGGGCTAAAGCCCTGCGCCACCTGGGGCAGGGAGGGACAACTGTGGCGCGGGGCTCGACAAGTGTGGCGCAGGGCTCGACAAGTGTGCTGCAGGGCTCGACAAGTGTGGCGCAGGGCTCGACAAGTGTGGCGCAGGGCTCGACAAGTGTGGCGCAGGGCTCGACAGGTGTGGCGCAGGGCTCGACAAGTGTGGCGCAGGGCTTTAGCCCTGCGTTCCAGGCTGCTCTGGCCTGGACGCTGGTCGGACTGTTTGGAATCGCCACCGCCCGCGGCGTGGCGGCGGTACCGAGGCCGACGCCCACCCTTTCGGAGCGGCTGCTTCAGGCCGGCCGATGGGCGCGCGCGCATGTGAATCCCGGCTGCGTGGATTACCTCGTGGCCGACAGTTACTCCGCGTACTGGCTGCACCTGGCGGTGCTCGGGAATGCGCGCAGCACGTCCCGGTCGATCGAGAACGACACCTACGAACCGCGATCGGCGCTCGTCCGCTGGATCGAGCCGGGCGGTCTTCCCTACGCGATTGCAGAGGATTTTTCGGAGCTACCGAAGGATATTCGCGAAAGCGTCGATGTCGTGGCGCGGTTTGGCCCCGCCGCCGTCGTCAAACGGCACGGACCGTCGTCGTGCGCGCCTTGAGGCCCGCTCGGGACGACGACCACTACTGGCGGTCGAACACGATCAGGATGTCCACGTCACCTTGGGGCGACGAGATGTGCACGGCGCTGATGAGGTGACCATCCCCCGACAGCGTCATCCTGTCCGTGAACTTGAGGCTCACGGCGTCGACCGTCGACGTGAGGATGAGCGCGTCGCCTTCCCAGACGGCCGTCCCTTTGACCACGGCGCCACCCGACTCGAACGACATCTCAGCGCCATCGGTCGTGTACTTGCGTGTAGTCGTTTGATCGCCGAGGCCGCCCTCCTGCTGTTCGACGATGACCAGCGACGGTTCTGCGTGGGTGATCTTGCGCACGACGCTCGACGGACCGGGCAGCGCCCCGAAGTTGCTCTGCGACACGTTCATCTTCCAATCGCCAGAGAAATTCGGCTTCTCGGCCGCAGCCGCCGTGCCCATGAGGACGGTGCAAGCAAAGAGCGCGGTAGCAATCCCCTTCATTGTTGTGTCAGACGCCCGGCTCGTCGGAAAGGTTCCCACCGGCACCTCACAATGGCAAGCGAGTGATGCTGCCGCTCAACGTCTCGGCGTCGATCGACACGTAGATGGTCTGCCCGGCCACTGACATCGAGAAGGTCATCCGTCGCGCGAGCCTCGCGGCCAGATCGCGGACGAGTCCCCGATCGACGGCGTACAGCTCGACGAACTCGGCGCGGTGGATCTTCTCACCGGCAAGACTGCGCAGCAGTTGCTGCGGATCTTTGTGGGTGTACACCGCAACGCGCGCCGCCGCCTTGGAAGCCTTGTGCAGGCGCGCGGCATCAGGGGCGCCCACTTCGATCCACGCCGTGATCGCGCCGGTCAGATCGCGAATCGTGATCGCCGGTTCGTCCGGGTCGGAGATCCCGCGAGAGAACGCGATGCCTTCTCCGTACTCGAGCGCGTACGCCAGCACACGCGTGACGAAGTACTCTTCGGACTCCGACGGGTGGCGTGCGGCGCGCAGCTCCAGCGACTCGTAGACCTCGCGATCGGCGTCGGCGAGCTCGATCTCGACGTTGTAGATCGTGGCGGACAGAGCCACTACAGCGGGCGTGACGCAGTCATTCACGCGTGACGATGACAGCCGTGCCGTAGCACAGCACTTCGGTGACGCCCTGCATGACCTCGGTCGCGTCGTAGCGCAGCCCAACCACGCCGTTGGCGCCGAGCGCCTGCGCGTGCTGCAGCACCAGCTCGAACGCGTCCGCCCGCGTCTTCTCGCAGAGCTCGGTGAGTAAGGTGATGTTGCCGCCGACCAGCGTCTGCAGAGAGGCGCCGATGGTTCCCAGGACCGACCGCGAGCGCACCGTGACACCGCGCACGACGCCGAGCGTCTTCGTCGTCCGATACCCGTCCAGCGAAAAAGCCGTGGTTGTCATCGCGTGGTCGATCGGCTGCGCCATCGTGATCTCCTCGACACAGCTTATCAGCGATTCAATCGATGGTGTGGCGTGCGACCGCCGGTCGGACATGGCATCATGGCAGGACACTTCGATTGCCGACCATGAGTGAGCGGGTCGTCGCAACGGCGGAAGCCTCGCGAAGCACAGGAGCTGTCGCGGCCGGCCCTGCAGCTCGCCCGGCCGTTGCGCGGCTGATTGCCGGGTACGGTGCAATCGCGTGCGCTCTCCCGTACCTCGCGTTGAAGGTTGTGTGGCTGTCGGGGGGCACGCTTGGCATCGCCGACCTGACGATGATGCACGACACGAGCATGGTTGCCCTCAACGCCGTCACGGCAGGAATGGACGTGGTGGCCATCGTCATCGCCGTCGCATTTACCCATCGGTGGGGACTTCGCGTGCCGGCCTGGGTGGTGCTCCCACCGATGTGGGTGGCGACCGGGCTGCTGAGCAAATTCGCGTTGGAGGTGCCAGTCACGGTGATCACCGAGGCGCTGACATCGGCCGCACGGCCCCGAGTGGCTGGTGGACCGGTGCAGTTCTGGGTGTACGCCGTCGTCTACACCGAATTCGTCGGTCTCGGCATCGGGCTGATGGTTGCGTTTGTGCTCTACGCACGCATCAGATGGGCGTTCGTGTTTGGATCCACAACACGCGCAGCCTCTCCGAGCGCCACTTTGGATGTCCAGGTTTCGCTCGCCAACGCGGCGGCCCTGATGGCGACGGCCGTAGGAGGATTGTACGTGGCGTGGGCGTTCGGCTCCACTGTGGGGCTTCCCGACATCGCCGCGCGTCGGACCCTGTCGTCACATCTGATCAACGGAATCGATGGCGCAGTGATCATCGGCGCCGGCGTCGGCGTTCTGGTGCTGGTGCATCAATGGGGGCGCCAGGTGCCTCTCTGGCTGCCGGTGACGCTGACCTGGGTGGGCGCTGGATTTCTCTTCAGCTGGGGCTTGTGGCACATGATTAACGTCCTGCCGAACACAGCGCTCGTGCGCGGCCGCGCTCAGGATATGGCGTTCGTCAATCTTCTCGGACTGGTCCAGCTCCTCGCCGGCCTCGTGATCGGTTTGGTGATGCTCTTCCTGCTCGCAGAGAAGCAGAACGAGGGACGTGAACGAACGACACGGCCAGCTATGGCTTCGAGCACGTGAAGTTCGAGGCGTCGTTGGTATCGCCGGAACCTTTGTAGACGGCGACCGACGGATACGGACACAGCGGACGCGTCCGATCGGCGACGCCATTGGTCACGTGCGACGCCACGATCTGGATCGGAGTCTTCTTCTGTTCGACCCATTGTTCGAGCACGGTGACGCTGTCGAAGGTGCTCGTGCCGTCGCCGCCGGCGCAGTGCGCCATGCCCGGCACCATGAACAGCCGGATCGAGTCGGCGGTTTTCTCCGCGCCGCCCTGCGCCTTCACGACGCTCTGGTAGTAGTTGATGCTGTTTCGCGGCGCGATGAGCTGATCGACCCAGCCGTGATACATCAGGAGTCGCCCGCCGCGCCCGAAGAAGGCGCTCAGATTCGGATCGGTCGCGTTCATGACGCCATCGTCGAGCCGATCGGCGAGCGCGACGTCCTTGTCGAAGTCGAATGTCTTGAAATCCCAGTCGGGATTCTTGAACACGATGAATCGGTAGTGATCGGTCGAGATGCTGAATGGAGCCGGGCCGCCTGCCAGCGGGGCCCAGCCCAGTTCACTGCCAGGCTCCATTCCCGGAAAAATCTCTGCGCCCGTTCTTGGATTCTTCGCAGGGGCGTATATCCGCCGCGCGGCCTCGACCTGCGGCGGCGTCAGGCAGGCCGGCGCATCGCTAGTCGAGCACTCAATGGTCTTTGGATCGAAATGACACCGACCCGGATCGTCGAGCACGCCGTCCTTGACGCCGTCGAGCGTGTCGCAGGCGTCCAGCACGGCCTTGTGGATGGCCGGGTACTTCTCGCGCGGGATGAAGCTCGCGGGATCCTTCAGCGTCGCGTGCGCGACCCACAGGCTGTGCGTGGCCAGATGCGTCATGAAGTTCGCCGGCGCTCCGGCGATGATGCCGTCGTAGTCGGCCGGATACTTCTGCGCTTCTTTCAGACCTTGCCTGCCGCCGGTCGAGCAGCCGTTCCAGTACGACCGCTGCGGTTGGTTGCCATAGTGCTTCTCGACAATCGCCTTGGCTTGTACCGTCATCTCGTGGACGGCGCGATAGGCGAAATCGACGAGCTTCTCGGGATGGTTGAACGCGAAGCTGCCGTCACCGCCGTTGCCCGCGTGGCCGGTATCGGTGGACGCGGTCGCGTAGCCGCGGCGCAACGCGCCGGCCATCGCGCCGTACGAAATCGCGCCTGCCCATCCGCCATTGCCGACGGCTTCGAACTTTCCGTTCCAGCCCGACAACGGCAGCCAGACTTCGACCTTGATGTCGGAGTCGCTCGAAGGCTGGAGCGTGGCGGCGACGCGGCAGAACGCCGGCAGGTTGCGAAATGCCTGTAAGGCGGCGGGCGGCGCGTTCGCCCCGGCGAGTGCCGGCGGCGTGAACGCGCCCGCGTCGACGACGCGCGCAAGCGTGAACGTCGTATGGGGCAGCGCCATCGACCCGAGGCTGTCGCACGAAGCGGCCGCATCGAGCGGGCGACTGCCGATCGCCGCTCCCAGAAGCACCGCACACACTCCGCCAGCAAGGATCTTCATCGCATCACCACCAGACTTCAGACTTCAGACTTGAGAGTGACCGCGATCTCCCGCACCTGCTCCGTGTGCCGTCCTTCGTGCGCGCCCATCCAGACACCCCATTGATAGAGATTCAAAGAGCCCAGGCGCGGATGGACGTACGCGACGTCAGCAAGCGCGAGCCCGTCGGCAGAAAGGAACACGTCGAGGAACGATCGCCGCGTCTCCTCGAGGCGCGACCACGCGCTCCGCCAGTCGAGGCCCTGGGGTCGAACCACCTCGGGCGCCTCACGCTTGCTGGTTCGATCGAGCACGCCGGCCTGGTCGAACGTTCCCACGATCCCGCTCGTCTCGCGCTCCTCGGCCAGACCCTCGGCCCGTGCCTCGGCAAGCCGATTGGCGAGGGTCGTGGTGAACCGTCCCTCGACGAGCGCGAGGTGCTCGAGCACGTCGGCGACCGACCAGCGACCGGGCTCTGGTGGCTGGCTCCGAAGGGCCTCGGGGACGAGGTCCACGGCTTCGCGCAGGGCGCTGCGGCGGACGCTGAGATACGCGAACAATTCTTGGAGCCGCGGGTGCCTTGGTTCCGGGTCCGGCTGAAGCCGGACACTGCTTGTCGTCATGGCCAGCTCTCGTATGGTCGGCGATTTTTATTTGGAGCGAGCGAGATCGTAGACAACTTCCCACGTGTACCGAACGAAGCGGTGCAGCTCGCTTTCGAGCAGCCGCTCCTGGTCGCTGTGCGCGCCGAATCCCTTCGGTGGATCCTCGAAATCGGTGGCCGGACCGATGCCGAAGCACTGCACACCCTTCACGCGCAGCTGCGCCATGTCGGTCGCCCCCGTGCTCATCGTCGGCAGCGTTTGTACGTTGTATACCTTCGTGCCTGCGGCCTCCAGCGCCTTGTAGGCTTCGGAGTCGAGCCGCGCGTCGGGCCCGGGCTGCCGTTCGTTCTGCCCGGTAAAGCGCACATCGACGGCCGGGTCGTTGATCACTTGCTTCACCTGCGCGAGGAACGCAGCCGGGTTCTCATCGGGCAGCGCCCGGACGTCCAGCGTCGCCTTGGCCTCCGACGGAATGACGTTCGATCGGTACCCGCCCTGGAAGATGTTCGGAGACACCGACGTCCGAAGCATCGAGGAATGGCGCGGTTCGTTCTCGAACAGCCAGTCGTCCGCCGCCTTCCGCGTCTTCGGATCGGTCGACAGCACGTCGCGGTAGTACTTCGCCACCTCCGGCGTCGAAATCGCCGCCAGTTTTCGGAAGTAGGTGCCGGTCGTCTCGTTGAATCGGATGTCCGGGCGCCAGTCGCCGATCTTCGCCACGGCGCCGGCGAGATGGACGATCGCATTCGACTTGAGCGGCACCGACCCGTGCCCTGAAATGCCGTGCGCGACCAGTTCGATGCCGCGCGGAATCTTCTCGAGCGTCTGGACGGTCGCGAACTTCACCTGTCCGCCGATCCGCGTCACGCCGCCGCCCTCGGCCAGGCAGTACTCGGCTTCGATCGCGGGAAAGTGCTCCCTCACGAGGTACCCGATACCGATGCCCGAGCTGCCTTCTTCTCCCGACTCCGACACAAAAATGACGTCGCGATCGAGCGGCACGTTCAGCCGCTTCAGCAGCAGCATCGTCATGAGCGACGCCGTCAGGTTGTCCTTGTCGTCGACCGTGCCGCGGCCATACACGTAGCCGCCCTCGCGCGTCGCGCTGAACGCAGGGTGTTTCCACTTCGCTTCGTCGATCGTGACGACGTCGCTGTGGCCCATGACGAGCAGCGGCCGCTTCCTGCCGTTGCCTTTCAGCCGCGCGATCAGATTGGGGCGATTCATGTCGGAGCCGACGATCTGCGACGGAATGCCTTCCTTCTCGAGCACCTGCTTCAGGTACTCGTCGACGATGTGCTCGTTGCCTGGCGGATTTCGCGTGTCGAGACGCAGCACCGCCTGGTAGTGGCGCATCGTCTCGTCCTCGAGCGCCTTCCAGTCGGGCTGCTTCTGGCCCTGCGCGAGAAGCGTCGCCGAGGCGATCGCGATCACGACCGTGGTCTGCCTGGCAGCCTTCATCGGGCCTCCTTGTGACGGGGGAATGATAGTCCGATGACAGCCCTATGAAACAACTGTGACGTTTCGCGTGCGCTTTATCTGCGGGTGTCACGAGCGATCGCGCCCTTACATGTCGCTGAGACGGCGTCGCGTGCTCGAACGAGGACACGATGCCCTCATTCGACAACAGCGCGTCGGCTGCACGCGTGGGTGTCCGAGACGCAGATCCCGCCTGCGCGCGCAGCGCTTCGGCGGGGCAAGCGAGTGGCATCGTGGTTGCCGCGGCAGACCGCATCACATCGCGGCCACGACGTCACCAATCGTCACGGCCGCAGGAGGAGAAACGATGCGAGTTTTATTCGTCGCGGCCGCTCTCTCGTTGTTGTCTGCCGCACCGTCTCTGGCGCAGACCGAGCGGGGGTACCTCACTGGCGTCGGTGGCTTCGCCGCGAGCACCGATGCGACGTCGGGCAACGTGGTGTTCGACGCGGGCGTGCGAATCGCCCCGCACCTGCTGGTCTTCGGCAACCTCGGCCAGTTCCACAACCTGCAGCCGTCTGACGTCGAGCCGGCCGTGGACAGCACAATCGCCACGCTCACCGCGACACAAGGACTCAACGTGATCGGGACCGCCCGGGTGCCCGCCTGGTACTCGGTCGGCGGAGTGCGCTACGAGGTGTCGACGCACGCCCGCGTGTCGCCGTACGTGTCGGCCGGATTGGGATTCGCGCGACTGACGCCCACCGCGCAGTTCACGTACTCGAGCGGCGTCCTCCCGGACGGCACGACACCAGTCGTCGGAACGGACGTCACCAGCCAGCTCGTCACCGCGGGATACTTCACGACTCCGCCGTCGACCAATGCGTTCATGTACACGCTCGGCACGGGGGTGGAGATCCCGCTGGCGCAACACTGGGCCGTCGACGTCGGCTACCGGTTTTCGCGCGTGGCCGCCGACACACCGCTGAACACGCAGGGGGCAACATTCGGGTTTGGTTATCGCTTCTGAAGGCCACCTCCGTCCCTCACGACGCGCTGCAATCAGGGACGGAGGTGGAGATCGCTGGCTCGCGACCTCCGTCCCTCGCGGCACGACAATTGCGCCGAGGACGGAGGTCGATCGTGGGAGGCAGGTTATGTGCCGTTCGATCTGGTTCTGGCTGGCGCTGATCATCGCGGTGCTGGTCGGCGCCGTTGCCTGGGCATCCCGCACGACGACCGACGTCCAGGTGTCGACCTCACCGGTCACCGACGGCCGAATCACCCGCCGCATTCTGGCGACCGGCACGGTGCAGCCCGTGACGACCGTGGAGGTCGGCGCCCAGGTGTCGGGCATCATCTCGTCGCTGGGAGCTGACTTCAACTCGGCGGTGCGCGCGGGCCAGATCGTGGCGACGCTCGACGCCTCGTCGTACAACGCACAGCTGCGGGAGGCGGTGGCCGGGCGCACCGAAGCCGAAGCGGCGCTGAAGCGCGCCGACGCCGACGTCGCGGGATTCAAAACGGCCGTGGAAGACGCGCAGATGAAGCTGGGCCGGGCGGAGGCCCTGTGGGAGACGCAGCTCATCCCGCAGGCCGATCTGGACGCCGCACGCATCGCCCTGGACGAGGCGAAGGCCGGCCTGGCAGCCGGACAGGCCGGTGTCGTTCAGGCCATGGCGGCTGTAGACCAGGCGAAAGCTTCCGTCGATCAGGCGTCGGTCAACGCCTCTCACACGATCATCCGATCACCGGTGGACGGGATCGTGATCGAACGAGCGGTCGACGTGGGCCAGACGCTCGCCGCCACCGTGCAGTCGCCGATCCTGTTCCGGATCGCCGCGGACCTCGAGCGGCTGCAGGTCCAGGTGGACGTCGACGAATCGGATGTCGGGGGGCTCATGCCAGGCGAGCCCGTCACCTTCGAGGTCGACGCCTATCCACGCGAGACGTTTCACGGCACGATCGCCCAGGTGCGGGTCCAGCCGGTTGCGCAGCAGACGGCCATTGCAACCGCCGTTGGCGACGGAACGGCATCGGCGCCAACCAGCACCGTCGCGACGGTGGTGAGCTACACCACGATCGTGGACGTCGAGAACATCGGCCAGCGGCTACGACCCGGGATGACGGCCGGCGTGGCCATCCCGGGCGCCCGACGCGAACACGCGGTCAGAATCCCGAACAGCGCGCTGGCCTTTCGTCCGCCGCCGGACGTGCTGGCCGCCATTGGAGAGGTTGAACCGGTGATGGCCTCGTCTCGCGAAGGCGTGAGCGACGGCACCGTCTGCACCGTGTGGGAGTACGACGGCAGGCAATTCACGCCGATTACAGTCCGCGCCGGAGTCGCCGACGAAGGATGGACCGAGCTCGTGAGCGGCTCCATCCGTCCCGGCGACGAGCTGGTGACGGGCGCCGTGCTGCAGCACCGGCATCGGCGCTAGTTGACGCTAGCCACGAAAACACGAAAACACGAAAAAGATCAACATGGTTTCGTGATTTCGTGCCTTCGTGGCGATTACCGAGTTCAGGATGAGCGTCTCATCGGTCGAGCGGACGAGCGTTTGTTTCCGTCATCGGCCACATGATCGCGAGGCCGATCGCGCCGTACAGCATGATGTAGAACGCCGGCGCGAGCGGATGGCCGAGCGTCTGGATCAACCACGTTGACACGAGCGGCGCCGTCCCGCCAGCGAGGGCCAGCGTGATGCTGTACGCGAAGCTCATCGACGTGACTCGCGTTCGCAGCGGGAAGATCTCGACGACCATCGCACCCTGGAGGCCGAGCGCCATACCAATCGGCACAGCCAGCAGAATTTGACCCATCGTGAACTCCTGTGGCGTACCGAACAGCATCATCCGGAGCGCCATGTAGATCAAGCCTGTCATGACGATGGTCAGCGCGATCATCAGCCGCCGCCGGCCGAACCGATCCGACAGCCAGCCGCCGAACGGTTTCGAGACGAGCACCACGACAAGGCTGAGGGTGTTGGCCAGCAGGAACGCCTCGCCTCCCTCACCGGTGAGGCTCTTCCGTCGCTCGACTGCATACGTGAACGTCAGGTAGTACGCCGCGTTGGTCATCGCGACGATGCCGAACGTGCGAGCGATCGGCAGCCAGTCGGCGACGAGCGACGGGATGAGCGGGGCGCGCACCGAGGCGGCCTTCAGCCCTTCTTCGGTTTCGTGAATCCCGCGGCGCAGGAACCATCCGGCGATGCAGAACACCACGCTGCCAACGAACGGAATCCGCCAGCCCCACGACGCCACCTGCTCGGTGGTCAGCAGCACGTTGACGAGCCATGCCGACGCGGACCCAAGAATGAAGCCGATGGTCGTGCCGGCCGCCGTGGAGCTGCTGACGAGGCCCCGCATCATCGGCGTCGCCAGCTCGGTCGTATAGACCATCGAGCCGGTGAACTCGCCTCCGAGCGAGAAGCCCTGAATCAGGCGCATCACGACCAGCAGCAGCGGCGCGGCCACGCCGATCTGGTTGTATGTCGGAAGGAGGCCGAGGAGGAGCGTCGCGCCACCCATCAGCGCAATCGACACCGTCAGCAGGGCGCGCCGGCCGAGGCGGTCGCCGATCAGCCCGAGCGCCACGCTTCCGACCGGGCGCGCGGCGAATCCGAGCGCGAACACTGCAAAGGCGAGCAGTTGCTGGGCGGTCGCGCTCGACTGTGGAAAAAACTGCTTGCCGATGTCGCTCGCGAAATAGCCGTAGACCGCGAAGTCGAACCACTCGAGAACGTTCCCAATCAGGCCGGCCATCGCCGTGCGCAACGCCGACTGACGCGGAGGGACGGACGTCGTCACAGAGACAGATGTCGGGGGAGGCAAAACTACTTCGCCCGTGCGAGTTCCAGCACGACCTCGTAGTTGTAGCGGACGAAGCGGTGGAGCTCGCTCTCGAGCAGGCGCTCCTGGTCGCTGTGCATGCCGTAGCCCTTCGGCCCGTCTTCCATGTCGATGGCCGCCCCGATGCCGAAGCACCGTACGCCTTTCGCGCGGAGCTGCGCCATGTCGGTCGCCCCCGTGCTCATCGTCGGCAGCGTGATCGTGTTGTAGATGCGTTTGGCCGCGGCTTCCAGGACTTTGTACGGCTCCGAGTCGAGACGCACGTCCACGGCCGACGCCGGCCTGGTGTTCTGGGCGGCGAAGTGGACATCGATGGCGGGATCGTCCACGATTCTCTTGACCTGCTCCAGGAACGCGGCCGGATCCTCATCCGGAAGCGCGCGAACATCGAGGGTCGCCTTCGCTTCGGACGGGATCACGTTCGAGCGGTAGCCGCCCTGAATGATGTTGGGCGAGACCGACGTGCGCAGCATCGACGAGTGCAGCGGTTCGTTCTCGAACAGCCACTGGTCGGCCGCCGCTCGAACCTTCGGATCCGTCGACAGGACGTCGCGATAGTACTTCGCGGTCTCGGGCGGAGAGATGGAGGCGAGACCCCGGAAGTAGGTGCCGGTCGTTTCGTTGAAGCGGATCTCCGGCCTCCACTGGCCGACCTTGCCGACCGCGGTCGCCAGATGCACGATCGCGTTCGACTTCAGCGGAATCGATCCGTGGCCCGAGATGCCTTTTGCTACGAGCTCGATGCCGCGCGGGATTTTCTCGAGCGTCTCGACGGTGGTGTACTTCGCCACACCGCCAACCCGGATGGCGCCGCCGCCTTCGGCGAGGCAGTACTCCGCCTCGATTTCCGGGAAGTGCTCCTTGACCATGTACTGAATGCCGAAGTTCGAGTTGCCCTCCTCGCCGGCCTCGGCAAGAAAGATGACGTCGCGATCGAGCGGCACGTTCATCCGCTTCAACAGCAGCATCGTCATCAACCCCGCGGTGAGGTTGTCTTTGTCGTCCACGGTCCCGCGGGCGTACACCCAGCCGCCGTCGCGCGTCGCGCTGAAGGGCGGGAACTTCCATTTCGATTCGTCCACGGTGACGACGTCGGTGTGGCCCATGATGAGCAGCGGCCGCTTCCTGCCGTTGCCTTTGAGGCGGGCGACGACGTTCGAGCGGTTCGGGTCGAGCGCGAAGATCTGGGCCGGAATCCCTTCCTTGTCGAACACCTGCTTGAGGTACTCGGCCGCCACGTGTTCGTTGCCGGGCGGATTGCGGGTATCGATCCGCAGCACCGCCTGAAACTGGCGGATCGTCTCCTCCTCGATCGCCTTCCAGTCCGGCTCCTTCGGCGCCTGCGCCGAGAGCGCCGCGCCTGCGACGACGGCGATGACGAGCGCTCTTCTCATCCTGCCCATCCTGCCCATCCTGTCTACTGCCTCCCCTGGTACTCCGCGTCTGTCACATCCTCGAACCACTTGGAGCCGCCGCCAAAGCCCACGTTGAGCTGCACGAGCGTCTGCCCGGGTGCTGCGCCGTGCCAGTGCACCACGTTTGCCGCCGCGTAGTCGCTTTCGCCGACGCCGTAATCCTTGAATGGCTCTCCGCGCTTCTGGGCGCGCATGCGACCTTCCTCGACCAGCAACAGCTGGCCCTTATCGTGGCTGTGCCACGCCGTCCGCGCGCCCGGCTCGAACCGGCGGCGCGCGATCGAAAGATCCTTGCTCTCCATCGCTTCGGTCTTGCCTGTGAAGCGTGGCGTGTTACCGGTCGGCGACTGCTGTGCCTCGCCAACCCAGCGTGTGCACACGACCAGCAGCAGCGCGAGCGAACACAACAACGCAACGCGGTTCATGCCGTCACCCCCATTCATTTCATCGGCGAATAGTCTGTGGGGTCAGCGTACACCGATTCGATCTTGATGCGGCCGATCCCCGATTCCGCGGCGACCTTCTGCCATTCGGGATCCGCACCGAATTCGGCCCAGTTCTTCTTCGCCTGGTCGCGGTTCGCGTGCGAAATGATGTAGATCAACGTGCTGTCCTTGAGCGGCGCGTCCTGCGGCGCAAGGTAAATCACGTTCTCCATGCCGTGCTTCTTGAAAATACGCAACGTGTGATCGCGGAAGCGCTTGTGCAGGTCCTGCAGCTTGCCTTCAGCCGGGGTATAGGTGCGCAACTCGTATACGCGCTGACTCTGCGCGCGCGCGACGCTCCACGACTG
>Ga0114129_10007176_pt1 | contig 15863 bp, 18 predicted proteins | sample RhiMetdeltSRZDD1_FD_80071 | JGI IMG/M metagenome (GOLD analysis project Ga0114129, IMG submission 80071) | Populus rhizosphere microbial communities from Tennessee, USA - Rhizosphere MetaG P. deltoides SRZDD1 (version 2) (version 2) | ecosystem: Host-associated > Plants > Roots > Rhizosphere >... | reverse complement strand
CTTCAATCACCTCGCGCGGCAACCCGGGAGCGAGCCCGGTCCAACCGTCAGGCAGGAGATCGACGAACAGCCGGTCGCCGGCGGCCATCGAGTTCATCGTCACTTTGCGCGTGAGCGCGATGCGCACGCCCTTGCCGTCCGGATCGCGGCGCGCCACGCTCACATAGCCGGGAAGGCTGCTGCTGAGCCGGTCGACGGCGACGTCCACCGGCCGCTGGAAGGTGACGGTGAGGACGTTATTGGCGAGCCGCACCTGCGACTCGACTTCCTCGGAGAGATGAAAGACCAGCCGGGCGAAGCCGTTCTCGATGACCGCGTTGATCTCGCCCTTGACCGCCTGCGCGGCAGCCGGGCGCGGGCCGGCGAGCGTGCCGGCAAACAGGACGAGCGCCGCCGGCAGGAGAAAACGAACCGCGGCGTGCCATCCAGGACGCCGCGCGGCCCTCAACTCGTTACACACGCGAACTTCTTTCACGTCGTGACCATTCGGCCGTACGCCGTTAATACGCCGACGCACAGGCCGGTCGCCCGACACTAGGCCGGCGCGTTTAACGCAGCCTTAACCGTGGCCGGGACGTTTGAATCAGTTGGAGGTTGGCCGCCCTTCGATCTTGGGAAGCTCGGGCGGCTGGCCTTTGTCCTTGCGGGCGGCAAGCTCCACAGTCAGCCGCTCGGCCGCTTCCGGCACCATCAGGGCAAGGATGTCGGACATGCGTCGCGGATTGATCTGGGTCGCGACCTCCACCAGGATTCTCAAATCGAGGCGGTCGAAGATCTTGGCCGCGTCCTTCGCCTTCATGTTCTCGTACATCGTGACGACGTTCTTGAACCGGGTGACCTCCTCCTCGTCCTTCAGCTGCAAGACACTATTGATGCGCGCTTCGAGGTCCTTGAGCTCGGCGAGGCGGCCCTCGATCCGTTTCTCGGCGGCCTTGATCAGGCTTTCGCGCATGTCGAGTTCGCGCGCGCGGGCTTCGAGTTCGGCGCGACGTTCCTGCAGCCGTTCGAGAATTGCGCGCTCCGCAGCCGAGGGCGGCCGCTCGAGCGGCAGCGGCGTCCAGCCGGCGTTGGCCGCGGGCGGATCGGACGGCTTCGCCCCGCTGCGGTCGGCTTTGGGCGGGCCGTTGTCAGGCTGCGGCGGATTGTTCTCGCCGACCGCACCGGTGACGTCGGGATAGTTGAACATCTGCTGTGCCCAGGATCGCAGCCGCGATGGCTGCGCCGGCCGTTCGGGCGCCGGCGCATCGGCGCGCCTGGGCGCGGCGATTGTCGCGGTGACGTCGGCATCATCGGCATCGCGGGCGGCGAAGCCGCCGAGGGTGTAACCGCCGCCGAAGGCCAGTCCCAGAATCTTGAGCGTGAGCAGGCAGATCGTCGCGAACAGGACGATCGGGAGAACCCGGAAATCACGCAGGAGCCTGATCATGCCGCCAGTGCGCTGACGCGTTCGCGCAGCCGATCCGCGAATGACCGTGCCGCCGCGGCCAGCACTTTCGGATCGTTGGCCGGACTCGCCGGCGCGCTTTCGAGCACCGGCCGCGCCGCGACCGCGACCCGAGTCAGTCGATTGATGATGATCTCGCCGGCCTTCACGTGTCGGCCGAGCTCGGCGCCGAAGCGCTCGGCCACCCGCAGCCGCTCGCCGAGGGTGGCTTCGCATTCAAGGGCTGTGGCCTTGAACCCCGCCACCGCCCGCTCGGCCATTTCCGTAGCGGTGATCAACTCGGCGATCGTGACCTTGAGCGAGTGCTCGTCCGCCTTCAGGCTCTTGAGACGGTTGTTGAGCAGCACGCAGTATCCGATCGTGAGCAGCAGCAGCAACGCCACGAGGCTCTCGATCATGAGTCCGAATCCGTAGCTCACGTGGCCTCCATCGGTTTGGTCAAGCCGTCCGCTCCTTCGAACATGGCGAACGTCGTTCTGGGTTTGCGCAAGGGCTTGGCAACACGCACCGCAACGCGATCGCCGACGCGGCCCATGCGGCCTTCCGTCAGGGTCACGTCGCCGCAGCGCACCGTGACCAGCGCATCCGATTTGATCTCGAGCATCAGCGTTTCGCCGACGTCGAGGGTCATGAGCTGCTTGAGCGGAAGCTTGGCCTCATAGAGCACGGCATCGACCGCGATCTCGGCCTGTCCGATCTCGGTTGCAAGATGTCCTTCCCAGATCGGATCGCGGCCGAATTTCTCGCCCATGAACATCTGCAGGAGAACGTCGCGGATGGGCTCGATGGTGGCGTAGGGCAGCAGCAGCTCCACATTGCCGCCGCGGTCTTCCATGTCGATCCGCAACCGCACCAGGATCGCGGCGTTGGCCGGCCGCGAGATCGCGGCAAAGCGCGGATTGGTCTCCAGCCGGTCGATGTTGAACTTCACCGGCGACAGCGGCTTGAACGCAAGCTCCGCGTCGGCGAGCACGACCTCGATCATGCGCTTGACCAGATTGGTCTCGATCGTGGTGTAAGGACGGCCCTCGATGCGCACCGCGTTGCTGCCACGGCGGCCGCCGAGCAACACGTCGATGATCGAGTAGATCAGACTCGAATTGACGGTGATCAGGCCGAAGTTGTCCCACTCCTCGGCACGGAACACGGCCAGGATGGCGGGCAGCGGAATCGAATTGAGATAATCGCCAAACCTCACCGACGTGATCCGGTCGAGCGACACCTCGACGTTATCGGAGGTGAAGTTGCGCAGCGAGGTCGTCATCAACCGCACCAGGCGGTCGAAGACGATCTCCAGCATCGGCAGGCGCTCGTAAGAGACCATCGCCGAATCGATGATCGCCCGGATGCCGGAATTGTCGTTGAGCGAGACGTCGGCGAGGCTGAAGCCGAGAAGGCTGTCGATCTCTTCCTGGTTGAGGATGCGCTCGGCGCCGCCTTTGGCGCCCTGCGTGAAGCTGCTGCCGTCATCGACCATCGCCGCCCATTGCGAGGCGGCTGCTTCCGAGCCTTCCGGGGCGCCCTCGGCATTCTCCGCGCCCGACGGCGGGCCGGCGGCGTCAGCCTCGAGCGCAAGCCCCCATTCGGCGGCAAGCGCGTCCTGGTCGACCTGGTCCTTGTGCAGGGTCACTGGACGACGATCTCTTTGAACAGCACCGCGTTGATGCGGCCGGGTGCGATCGCCGCGTTCACCCTTCGCGTCAGCTCTTCCTTGAGCCGATAGAGTCCGGCGGAGCCGTCGAGATCGGTTGGGCGCAGTTCACGCAGATAGGTCTGGAACGCGTCCATGACGCGCGGCATGACGGTCTGGACCTGCGGGGTGAGCGTTGCATCCGGCAGTTCGAGGACGATCTTGACCTTGAGATACTGGGCGCGGTCGCCGCTGGTGGTGGCGAGATTGACCAGCACCTCCGGCACGTCGATGAACACCGCGGGCTTGACCGCGACCGCGACCGTCTTTGGCTCTTTCGATCCGGCAAACATGAAATAGGCGGCGGTGCCACCGCCGCCGAGCACGACGAGCGCGGCCGCACCGGCAATGATCATCAGCTTCAGTGAAAATTTTCGCTTCGGCTTGGATTCGCCTTCGGCGCCCTCTTCCAGGTCGGCGTCTGCCGCTTCCGCTTCGACCTGCTTCGCTTTCGGTGCCATGACGTCCTCGTCCGCGGCGCGCATAAGCCGGCGGGCGCCAACACGGCCGGCGCCGCGAGCGCACTTGCGCTGTTGCCGATAACGTTAGGTTTGGAATGGTTAATGGATCATTTCGAATGCGCGGCGAGGCGGAAAGTTTTGCCGGGTGGATGGTTTCAGCAGAATGAATTTGCCCGGTTGCCGATTGGCCGAGATCACACTAAGGCATTGTTTTTAAAGACATTTCAACGTTGGCACGGCGACTGCAAGATGCCCTGCGGGCCGCGGCTTGGGAGAGCAGCGGTTAACACGGGGGACGGCGCTGCCCGGGAGTGCGGCGCCATCGTCCGAGGGGAGCAGGGCCAATGGAAAACGCCGTCCTGGTCGGCCTGTCGCGACAGATCGCGCTCCATCGCGAGCTCGAGGTCGTCGCCAATAACATCGCCAACCTGAACACGACCGGATTCAAGTCCGACGGCTCGGTGTTCGAGGAGTTCCTGATGCCCGCGGCGCGCGCCAGCGGCTTTCAGGGGCCTGACCGGCGCCTGAGCTACGTGCAGGACCGGGCGACCTGGCACAATTTGAATCCGGGTACGATCCAGCAGACTGGCAATCCGCTCGACGTCGCCATCGACGGCGACGCATTCCTTGTGGTGCAGACCGCGCGCGGCGAGCGCTACACCCGCAACGGCTCGCTGCAGATCAACGCGCAAGGCGAGCTCGTGACGACCGCCGGCGACCGGGTGCTGGGCGACAACGGCCCGATCCAGTTCCAGGCCACCGACCACAGCATCTCGATCAACGCGGACGGCACCATCACCGTGCGCGAAGGGGCCAACACCACCTCCGATTCCGCCCGCGGCAAGCTGCGTCTTGTCCGCTTCGAACGCGTGCAGCAGCTGCAGAAGGACGGATCCAGCATGTTCGCCGCGCCCAACGGCGTTGCGCCGCTGGCCGCAGCTGCGAACGTGCGGGTGTTGCAAGGCTCGATCGAGCAATCGAACGTGCGCGGCGTGGTCGAGATGGCGCGCATGATCGAAGTCACGCGCACCTACACCCAGATCGCGAGCCTGCTCCAGCAGGCGAACGATCAGCGCCGCAGCGCGATCGAGAAGCTGGCCGAAGTTCCGGCCTGATCAGGAGATACTTTGATGCGTGCGCTCCACACCGCAGCGACCGGAATGATGGCCCAGGAACTCAGCGTCCAGGTCATCTCCAACAACATCGCGAACATGCGCACGACCGGCTACAAGCGCCAGCGTGCCGAATTCCAGGACCTGCTCTACGAGCATGTCAGCCGCATCGGCACCCAGACCTCGACGCAGGGCAACATCCTGCCGGTGGGCATCGATCTCGGCGGCGGCGTGAGAACGGTCGGCACGCCGCGGATCATGACGCAAGGGACGCTGTTGCCAACCGGCAACGAGTTCGACGTTGCGATCCGCGGCGACGGCCTGTTCAAGATTCTGCTGCCGGACGGCACCTTCGCCTATACCCGCGACGGCTCCTTCCAGATGGATGCGCAAGGCCGCATCGTCACGCCGAAGGGCAATGTGGTGCAACCCGGCATCACCATCCCGCCGAATTCCACCTCGATCACCATCAATGCCCAAGGTCAGGTGTCGGCGCAGGTCGCCGGGCAGACCACGCCACAGGTGCTCGGCCAGCTCACGCTCACGCGCTTCGTCAACAAGGCCGGCCTGCAGCCGATCGGCGACAATCTGTTCGTGGAGACCCCGGCCTCCGGCCCGCCGCAGGACGGCACGCCCAACACCGACGGGTACGGCGACCTGCAGCAAGGCAATCTCGAACAAGCCAATGTCGAAGCGGTGACCGAGATCTCCGACCTCATCGCCGCGCAGCGCGCCTACGAGATGAACGCCAAGGTCATCACTGCCTCCGACCAGATGCTGTCGGCCACGGCCCAGATGATGCGATGAGGAGAAGCCTGATGAACGCGATCACCATCTTCATCGCCGCTCCGATTGCGTTGCTCACGTTCGTGATGCCGGCAGCCGCACAACAGGCCGATACGCTGGACGCCCGGTTCTCCGGCAGTTTCGCCGTCGCCGCGGCGCCGCCTGCGCCCGCGGCCGAGCAAAAGCTGGCCGGCCCCGCCCTCAAGGCGCAGGCGACGGTCACGGGCGACCTCGTCCGCATCGGCGACCTCATCGACAATGCCGGTGCAGCCGCCGATGTCCCGATTTTCCGCGCGCCCAACCTCGGTTACACCGGCAACGTACCGGCAAGCCGCGTGGTCGACGCCGTACGCCCGCATCACATTATTGGTCTCGACACCCGCGGCATCGCCGAGGTCGTGGTCACCCGCGCCAGCCAGACCGTGACGTCAAAGGATATCGAGGCCCGCATCGTCCGCGCCCTTGCCGGCCAATATGGCCTCGCAGATGCAGGCAGCCTCGGCGTGATCTTCGACAACGACATGCGGACGCTCCACGTCGAACCGGGCGCGAGTGCCGACCTCCGCATCGCGCGGCTCACATTCGAACCACGCACCGGCCGGTTCGACGTGTGGTTCGATCTCGCAGGCACTACGGCGACGCGCCGCGGCCCCATGCGCTTCACCGGATCGATCGCCGAGACGGTTGAGGCTGCGATGCTGACGCGCCAGATCGCCCAGGGCGAGGTGCTCAAGGCATCCGACATGACCATCACGCGCCGGCCGAAGGCGGAGCTCACCGCCGGCGGCGTCATCAGCGCCGAGCAGGCGATCGGACTCGCGTCGCGGCGGATGCTGCGGGCCGGGCAGGTGATCCGTCAGGCCGACCTGATCAAGCCCGAGCTGGTGCAGCGCAATGAAACGGTGATGCTCACCTACGAGGTGCCCGGCATCCGGTTGACGCTGCGCGGCAAGGCGCTCGAGTCCGGTGCCCACGGCGACGTCATCAGCGTGCTCAACGTTCAATCGAACAAGACGATACAAGCCACCGTCACCGGGCCGGGGCGCGTGAGCGCCATCGCGGCAACGTCGCGCGTGGCGGTCAATGCCTCGAACCGTCCAATTCCCTCCAGCAGCGCGCGCTAAAAGCGCGAAGTGAGCGTCCATGTCGATCATCGTCGGACAAGTTCCACGTGCTATCGCGTTCGGCTGCATCGCGGCCCTCGCCGGCGGCTGCTCCTCGCTCGAACGGCTGAAGTTTGTCGGTGAACCGCCGCCGCTGGCGGCGATCGACAATCCGACCACACAGGCGGGCTATAGGCCGGTGCAGATGCCGATGCCGGCGCCGCAGCCCGCCGTCTACAATCCGAATTCACTGTGGCGCAACGGCTCGCGCGCCTTCTTCAAGGATCAGCGCGCGCATCAGGTCGGCGACATCCTCACGGTGATCGTCAAGATCACCGACAAGGCCAACATCGAGAACGAGACGTCGCGCAGCCGTACCAACAAAGAGGATTCGGGCGTCACCGATTTCATCGGCAGCAAGACTATCAAAAATCCGGCGACGTCGGTCCTGCCCGGCCGCATCCTCACGGCTGACTCCACCGCCTTGAGCGAAGGCAAGGGCTCAGTCGATCGCAAGGAGGAATTGCTGACCAACGTCGCCGCCGTGGTGACCCAGGTGCTGCCCAACGGCAACCTGGTGGTCGAAGGCCGGCAGGAGGTGCGCGTCAATTTCGAGATCCGCGAGCTGATCGTCGCCGGCATCGTGCGGCCGGAGGACATCCAGAGCGACAACACCATCGATTCCACCAAGATCGCGGAGGCGCGTATCGCCTATGGCGGGCGCGGCCAGATTACCGACGTGCAACAGCCACGCTACGGGCAACAGGTGCTCGACGTGCTGCTGCCGTTCTAGTCACGAATCCGCGTTGAGTCAGTGGTCAGTAGTCGGGTGGTGGGTGGTCAGTAGTCAGTGATCAGTCATCAGTGATCGGTGATCAGCATGAGGGGTCGTGGCGTCTGGTCACTGATCACTGACTTCTGTCCCCTGGGCTCCCACGCCGCTCGCTTCGCGCGGGCGAGCGGCGACACAACGCGGCCTCCGGCAGCTCCCCGCCGGAGGCCGCGCCTGTGTTCGATCCGCTTTGAAAAGCGTTCCGGCAGATCTAAGCCGTCGCGATCGATGCGCTCGCGCTGCCGGCCTTTGACGCTTGAGCGGCGCGCCTCGGCGCCTCAGTCGTCGCGATAGATGCGCTCGCGCCGCTCGTGGCGCTCCTGCGCCTCGACCGACAGGGTCGCGATCGGACGCGCCTCGAGCCGCTTGATCGAGATCGGCTCGCCGGTCTCCTCGCAGTAGCCGTAGGTGCCGTCGTCGATCCGCTGCAGCGCGGCGTCGATCTTGGCGATCAGCTTGCGCTGGCGGTCGCGCGCCCGCAGCTCGATCGCCCGGTCGGTCTCCGAGGAGGCCCGGTCGGCCAGATCGGGATGATTCTCGTTCTCCGCCTGGAGGTGGGCCAACGTGTCCTTGGCCTCCTTGAGAATTTCCTCTTTCCAGTCGAGCAGCTTCTTGCGGAAGTATTCCCGCTGGCGCTCGTTCATGAACGGCTCTTTATCGGAGGGACGGTAAGCACCGTTCTTTTGCGACGGCGCTATCGCCCCATTCTTTGGCGACGTCGTTGTCGCCGCATTCTTTTTGAAGAAGCGCATTGTTTCCCCATGCCTGACGCGAGCCTCCCTGCTCGCGCGGCGCGCTTATATAGGGACGGCTGGTAACGGGCAATAACGGAATGTGATCCCCAGACGCCGGGCATCGCCCCTCCGGGCGTGTTCCAATGCCATAGGGCACGGGCGCTTTGACCTGCCTGCGGAGTTCCCGGCCTACCGGACTGCCATTTTGGCGATTTCGACCTCGACCCGAAGCTCGATTTCACCGAGCACGGTGTCCAAGCTGGCATCGCCGGACCCGCCCTTGAGAAAGGCCGCGGCGGACTGAAGCTTGGTCAGCGTGGCCTGGGTAAGCGTGCCGCCAAGAAGCCCGATCTTGAGTTCGTCCAGCGCGTCGAGCGCAACCCGGCCGCGCTTGACCGCGCCGCGGCGCCGCTCGGTCGGGTCTTCGACCCCTTGCAGGGCGATCAGCGCATCGATACCGCCGACCGTCCGGAGGGCAGTCGCTCCCCCGGTCGCGCGGGACGCTTCCTCCTCGGTCACGGTGAAAGTGCCGGCGGCGGCGCGCCGGGTGACCGGCGCCGCCGCCACGGCCGCGGTTCCATTCGGTCCATAAATCCGCATGTCGTGGCCTCTCCGAGGCGCCCCAGCGGCCTCGCTTCTCCCGATCGAACCTCGGCGTTTATGGTTAACCAGCGGTAAATGGCCCGGCAAAATATGCCTGGCCCGGCAAGAGCGGGCCGCCGCGGCCAGCGGCCAAATTCGTCGCCCCGCCGAAATCGCTAGAGAATTCAGAATCTTGCCGGCGCGACCGGGCTGGCACGCGATTCGCAAGGCGAAGCGCGGTCCGGCCTCTTGGGGAGCAAGAGATGACGAGGACGCTTTCGACCGCTTTCGCGGCGGCCATGGTGCTGATTGGCGCCCTGGCGCCCGCCGGTGCCACGTCGCGCATCAAGGACCTCGCCAATATCGAGGGCGTGCGCCAGAACCAACTCATCGGCTATGGGCTGGTCGTCGGCCTCAACGGCACCGGCGACACACTGAACAACATCCCGTTCACCAAGCAATCGCTGCAAGCGATGCTGGAACGGCTCGGCGTCAACATCCGCGGCGCCCAGATCCGAACCGGCAACGTGGCTGCGGTCATGGTGACCGCGAACCTGCCGGCGTTCGGGACCCAGGGCACCAGGATCGACGTCACCGTCTCCGCGCTTGGCGATTCCAAGAGCCTGCAGGGCGGTACCCTCCTGGTCACGCCGCTCCTTGGCGCCGACGGCAACGTCTATGCGGTGGCGCAGGGCTCGCTCGCGATCGGCGGCTTCCAGGCCGAAGGCGACGCAGCCAAGATCGTGCGCGGCGTCCCGACCGTCGGCCGGATCGCCAACGGCGCCATTATCGAGCGCGAGATCGATTTCGCACTCAATCGCCTGATGCAGCTGCGCCTCGCGCTGCGCAACGCCGACTTCACCACCGCCAAGCGCATCGCGGCGGCAGTCAACGACTTCATAGGCTCGCCTACGGCCGAGCCGCTTGATCCCTCCACCGTCCAGATCACCATCCCGGCGAAGTTCCACGGCAACGTGGTGGCGCTGCTCACCGAGATCGAGCAGCTGCAGGTCGAGCCCGACCTCGCCGCCAAGGTCGTGATCGATGAGCGTTCCGGAATCATCGTGATGGGGCGCGACGTGCGTGTCTCCACGGTTGCGGTCGCGCAAGGCAACCTCACCGTCACCATCTCGGAAACACCTCAGGTCAGCCAGCCGCAGCCGTTCTCGCGCGGCCAGACCGTGGTCGTTCCGCGCACGCGCGTCGGCGTCACCGAGGAAGGCAAAAAGCTCGCCGTCGTCAAGGAAGGCGTCTCGCTCCAGCAGCTCGTCGATGGGCTCAATGCGCTCGGCATCGGCCCGCGCGATCTCATCGCCATCCTGCAGGCGATCAAGGCCGCCGGCGCGATCCAGGCCGACATCGAGGTGATGTGATGGCTGCGATCCCCGCACTCGCCTCGCAGACCGGACCCGCCGCACTCGGCGCTCTCGCCTCGGCGAAACCTGTGGACATCAAGGCCAAGGCGCGCGCGAGCGCGACCGACTTCGAGACCGTGTTTCTCAACACCATGTTCAACCAGATGTTCACCGGGATCGACGGCGATGGACCATTCGGCGGCGGCGGCGGCGCCGGCGTGTGGCGCTCGTTCCTGAGCGAGGAATACGCCAAGTCGTTCGCCAAGGCCGGCGGCATCGGAATCGCCGACCATGTCTACAAGGCTCTGCTCGCCCAGCAGGAGGCGCGCGGACAGTAACCCGCACGGAGGATCTCGTGAGCGCCGGATCGCATTCTCCTCAACCGATGATCTCGCCCGCGCCGGTGAAGAGCGCCGCCGAAGCCGGCGAGCTCGCGCGCCATTTCGCCGAAGTGATGGATGCGCTGATCGGCGTGGTCCAGCAGGAGACCGACTTGGTCCGGGCCGGCCGGTTGGGCGCGGCGGCGAAGCTCGAGCAGCCGAAGGCCGACCTCACCCGTCTCTATATTCTTGATGCGCTGCGGCTGCGCCGGAGCCGCGAGGCGCTGTCACACCTGGTGCCGGCCAGGATCGAGGAGCTGCAGCAGCGCCATGAGCAGTTCCGCGCCCTGCTGCAGATCAACCTGACCGTGCTCGCCACCGCACATGCGGTCTCGGAAGGGATCGTTCGCGGCGTGTCCGGGGTGATGGCGCGCAAGGCGGCAACGCCGGGCTATGGAGCGTCGGGCCAGACCGTTGCTCCATCCCGCAGCAGTACGTCCGCACCACTGGCGGTCAGCCGCACGCTTTGACCGCCGGCCGCATCACCGGCCGCCTGTCCCGCAATTCTTAACGAAGCGCTGACCAATCGGCCCTTTGCGGCCGGCGCAACGCATTTCCGGTCCCCCACTCCCAGCGCCGTCTGCGCGGCAAGCCATCTACTCTCCTGAATCTCCTGGTTGTGGGGTGGGCGGGTGGGACACCCCCCACCCCCTGCCTCTGGCGGTATCCCGATACTCAAGCGAAGTCACGACCCCGTTCTAGGGTAAACAGCAAGTTATCATTCATGGTTAATCAATGGTGAAAGGTATTGATCCACTTGTAGTAAGTCCATCTTAAGCTGCTACACCTGTTAACCACGTTTTTTCACTCTACATTACAGTCGCTATGCCATTGGTACGCCCGATCCACCGTGATCGACTTGAAAATCGCCTTTAAGGCGCTCCGACCAGAAAGGTTCGAACCATGGCTAACGATATCACCCTGTCGGCAGCAATCCGGCAGAACCTGTTGTCCCTGCAAAACACGTCGGCTCTGTCCGCCCGGACCCAGACCCGTCTGGCGACTGGCAAGAAGGTCAACTCGGCCCTCGACAGCCCGATCAACTTCTTCACCGCAGCTTCGCTCACGGCCCGCGCCGGCGACCTCAGCAACCTGCTGGACTCGGTCTCCAACGCGGTCCAGACCCTGCAGGCCGCCGACAACGGCATCACCTCGCTGACCAAGCTCGTGCAGAGCGCACAGGCGATCGCGCAGCAGGCCCAGCAGAGCGCGGCTTCCACCGCCGTCTACACCGGCACGGTGTCGGGCTTGACGGCCTCGTCGTCGTTCGCGGTTGCCAACGCCAACACGATCTTGATCAACGACGGCACCAACACCACGACGATCACCTCGACCGGCACGTTGACGGTTCAGCAGATCATCACCGCCGTGAACGGCGGCGCGGCAGGGGTAAGGGCTGAGCTTTCCGGCGACGGCAAGCTCCTGCTCGAAGCCACCGGCGCCACCGCGATCACCATCGGCGGCACGGCGAGCGCTCCGGAAAAGGCGCAGTTCGGCCTCGTGGACGGCACCACTGCCGCGGGCACCCTGAACACCACCCGCAGCTCGCTTGCGACGCAGTACGACGGCCTGCGCACCCAGATCAGCCAGCTTGCGGCCGACTCCGGGTTCAACGGCATCAACCTGCTCACCGGCGACAGCCTCAAGGTGATCTTCAACGAAAAGGGCACCTCTTCGCTGTCGATCTCCGGCGTGACCTTCACGGCCGCAGGCCTTGGCGTTACCGCGTCGACGAACACGTTCCAGACCGGCTTCGACGTCAACACCGCGTTGTCGAACCTGTCTACCGCGCTCACGACGCTGCGCGCGCAGGCCGCCGCGTTCGGTTCGAGCTTGTCGATCGTGCAGACCCGGCAGGAGTTCACCAAGTCGACCATCAACACGCTGCAGACCGGCGCCGACAACCTGACGCTGGCCGATACCAACGAGGAAGGCGCCAACCTGCTCGCTCTGCAGACGCGCCAGCAACTGTCGACCACCGCGCTGTCGCTCGCAGCGCAGGCCCAGAACAGCGTGCTGCGGCTGTTCGGCTGATATCGCTACCCAATCGGAACTGGACGGCGGGGCCTTGCGCCCCGCCGTTTATTTTTTGGAAACCATTGGATTCGCCGCCTTAACCATGCATTAGCGTTAATAGACCATAGTCACCCCCGACGCTCCGGAATCGAGCGGCACGTCCAACGTCTATTTGGGGTGAGATTATGAGTAACGACATCGTCCTTTCGGCGGGGATCCGCTCGAACCTCCTGGCCCTGCAGAACACGGCCACACTGCAGTCCCGGACCCAGCAGCGCCTGGCGACCGGCAAGAAGGTCAATTCGGCACTCGACAATCCGATCAACTTCTTCACCGCGGCGTCCCTCAATGACCGCGCCGGCGACCTCGGCAATCTGCTCGACTCGGTGTCCAACGCCGTGCAGACCCTGCAGGCCGCCGACAACGGCATCACCTCGCTGACCAAGCTGGTGCAGAGCGCCCAGGCCATCGTCCAGCAGGCGCAGCAAAGCGCGGCGACGACCGCCAAATACGCCGGCACCGTTAGCGGCCTGACCGCCACGTCATCGTTCGCGGTCGCCAACGCCAATACCATCACCGTCAACGACGGCACCAACACGACAACCATCACCTCGACCGGCACGCTGACGGTCCAGCAGATCATCAATGCGGTCAATACCGGCCTCGCGACCAACGTGAAGGCCGAGCTTTCCGGCGACGGCAGGCTGCTGCTCGAAGCCGTGGGCGCCAACACCATCACGATCGGCGGCACCGCGACGGCCCCCGAAAAGGCGCAGTTCGGCCTCGTGGACGGCACCACCGCCGCCGGCACGCTGAACACCACGCGCAGCTCGCTCGCGACCCAGTTCGACTCGCTCCGTACGCAGATCGACCAGCTCGCGGCCGACTCGGGCTACAACGGCATCAACCTGCTCAACGGCGACAGCCTGAAGGTGCTGTTCAACGAGAAGGGCACTTCCTCGCTGCTGATCACCGGCGTCACCTACACGGCGACCGGTCTCGGCGTCGCGGCCTCGACGACCACGTTCCAGACCGACAAGTCGATCAACGACTCCCTGGCCAACCTTGCAGCGGCGCTCTCGACCTTGCGCGTGCAGGCGTCAGCGTTCGGCGGCAGCCTGTCGATCGTGCAGACCCGGCAGGAATTCACCAAGGCGACGATCAACACCTTGCGGACCGGCGCCGACAACCTGACGCTCGCCGATACCAACGAGGAAGGCGCCAACATGCTGGCACTGCAGACCCGCCAGCAGCTGTCGACGACGGCGCTGTCGCTCGCCTCGCAGGCCCAGAACAGCGTGCTGCGGCTGTTCGGCTGATGACAACATTCCGGAAACGGATGGATAGGGCGGGGCCGGTGCCCCGCCTTTTCCATTCTTCACGGCTTGTTAAGCGCCGGGCGAAACCATCGCCTGAGAACCCTCGCAGGAGGTCGTCATGGCCCTGAAAATCGAGCTGAAGCCCGGTGAGCGGATCATTCTGGGCGAATGCGTCGTGACAAATGCCGATCAGCGCACGCGCTTCGTGGTCGAAGGCGCCGCCCCGATCCTGCGCGAGAAGGATATCATGACGTCCGACCGCGCCGACACTCCGGCAAAACGGATCTATCTCGCGGTGCAGCTGATGTACACGTCGCGGGACCCGCAGGCCCACCATGACGTCTATTTCGCGCTCGTGCGCGATATCGTGGGTGCGGCGCCCAGCACGTGGGGCTACATCGAAAACATCAATAATCATATCTTAACGGGCGAGATGTATAAGGCCCTGAAGGACGCGAGAAAATTGATCGCGTATGAGCAGGAACTGATCAACCATGCGAACCGCGGCCCAGGCCTACGGAACAGTAGCCAACAAGATCGCAAATCAGCGTGAGCTGGAGGCCGATCTGCTCTTGAAGGCAGCCGCACGCCTGCAGGCCGTGCGCGACGCCTGGGACGACAAGAGGAGCGACCTCAACGACGCGCTCCTTTACAACCGCAAGCTCTGGACGATCTTCGTCGCATCGGTGACGGAGGAAGGCAATCCGCTCTCCGCCGAGATCCGCCAGAACATCGCCAATCTCGGCATCTTCGTGTTCAATCACACGCTCTCGGTGACCGCCGATCCGCAGGCCGAGCGGCTGGGCTCGCTCATCAACATCAATCGGCAGATTGCAGCCGGCCTGCTCGGCAGGTGACGGCGATCAGCGCTCGGTAATCGGAATCGATTACTGATCGGCCGCTGATATCAGACCTTCTTGTCGACGAGGTTCGTGGTCAGCGGAAGGTTGGCGAAAAGCGCCTCTCTCTTCGCGTTGATCCGTTTGAGCGCAGCCCTGGCGGCAAGATTGGAAAGCCCGACGCTATAATTCGTTTGTGCGGTTGCGAAGATGTTCGCCGCATCGTCGGTGATCAATTGATCATTGAAGAACTGCTGGCTGCTGTGCCAGTTCTGCAACTGCTTCCAGGCCGGGATGCTCGGGATCGACATCGACATGAAGGTTAGTCCGCCTGCTTTAAGGCCGGGTTACCGGGGTCCGGGGCCGATAATCAGCAATTACTGCCACTGATGCCGCTCCGTCAGATGTAATTGACCAGGCTCGTCCTGTAGAGGAGCGACGTCGCCTGCATCGAGGCCTGCAGCCGGGTCTGCAGCGCCAGGATCTGGGCCGCGACCTGCTCGGTCGGAATGCCTTCGATCTGCTGCAGCATGTCGGCCAGCGTGTTCTTGGTCTGCTTGTGGCGGTCGCCGGCGGATGCCAGCGTGGTCTGCGCGCCCGCCAGCTCGGCCTCGATATCCTCGACCTTCTGGGTGCCGGGCGGGATGTCGAGCGCTGTCGCGACCCGCTGGCCGAGCGCGACACTGCGCGCCGTCGCGTTGGGATCGGTGGGCGAATAGGTCACCGCGGCGAGCGCTGCCACGTTCTGCAACACCCAGCGGATGCCCTGCTCGTTGGCGCGCACGCCGTATGACACGGTGATCGACGGGTCGACCTGAGCGGTCGCAGTCCCGCGCGCGGGATCGGGGCCGTCTTCGCCAGTGTACCAGAACACGGTATCGGCCGGGGTGCCAGCGACGAGGCTGGTTGCTGTGTCGAACGGCGGGCCGTTGACGCGCAGCGGCGGAGTCGTCGAATTCGTGTTGAAAAAATTGTCCGACGCCGCCATCGCCGAGGCCGCGGCGAGCGAGGTGCTCGCAAGCTTGCTCACCGCCGCGGTCAACGCCGTCAGCAGATTGCCGGCGGTCGCGGTGGCGTTGGGGCCGATCGCGAATTGATTGATTCCGGGAGGCACCGTGGTGGTGGCGGTCAGCGTGATGTTCTCGCTCGAGCCGTCGGGCAGCGTGAAGCGGAACTGGATGTTCTCGCCGTTGTTCGGATTGCTGGCGAG
>Ga0114129_10007173_pt1 | contig 15864 bp, 16 predicted proteins | sample RhiMetdeltSRZDD1_FD_80071 | JGI IMG/M metagenome (GOLD analysis project Ga0114129, IMG submission 80071) | Populus rhizosphere microbial communities from Tennessee, USA - Rhizosphere MetaG P. deltoides SRZDD1 (version 2) (version 2) | ecosystem: Host-associated > Plants > Roots > Rhizosphere >... | reverse complement strand
GAGCGACCGCCAGTGGGAGCGGTAGAACGTCCGGACCGCTCGGTCGACTCGCTGCACCCCATCGGCGTGCCCGGCACCCATCCACGCCAGGAGGCGGGCGGCCCGGCCGACCCCGCCCGCCACCTGCGCGACGATGAAGCCGCTCACCCCGATCACCTCGACGAGGAGCAGGTAGCACATGGGGACGAGGAGGGTCCCGCCGACGACGCCCGTCGCCCACACCACCAGGATGCCGGTGACGAGGAGCAGAGCCTGCCCCACCACCTCCGCGGTCTTGGCGAGAATCAGCGACGGGACGCTCGCCTCGTAGGGCACATCGCGTCGCAGCAGCCATGCCTTGATCGTCTCGCCGCCAACCCCACCCACGGCGGTGACCACATTGACCGCCTGGCCCGCGCACCGCGCCGCCAGGAGCCTCGAGAACGGCGGACGGTCAGCCACAAGCGTGCTTCGCCATCCGAGGGTGTCCAGGACCACGCTGACGCCGTGGACGAGGCAGATCAGGGCGAACTGCCACCACGCAATCCGGGTCAGGGCGGAGGTGATGGATTCCAGACCGACATGGCGAATCAGGAGAATCAGCGCCAGAGCGCCGCCGGTGAGGAGGACGATCCGAAGAATCCGCATTCCAAGCCAGAGAGCAAGAAGCATGCCCTGCTGGTCTGCGCGTCCTTGCGCCGGGCAGTGGGCTCTCTATCATACCGTCCGCGTCCTGATGTCGATCTCGGAGATGAGCGTCCGGTGGACAGGGCATCGCTCGGCAATCTCGACGAGACGGGCTCGTTGCTCACTGGTCAGATCTCCGGTGAACTCGAGATCCCGTTCGATCCGGTCGATTCGTCCTTCCTTGGTCTCGCAGTCCGCGCAGTCGGCGGCGTGGATGCTCGAGTGGCGAAGACGAACCGTGACCTCCTGGAGCGGCCAGCTCTTGCGTCGCGCGTACAGCGCGATCGTCATCGACGTTCAGCAGCCGAGGGCCGCCAGCAGCAAATCGTAGGGCGTCGGGCCGGTGTCCGTTCCTCCGACCGCCGTCGGTTCGTCGGCCACCAGCCGGTGCGGGCCCACGCGGACCTCCTGCGCGAGCCCCGTGTCGGAACCGCGGACGACCACCTCGCGCACATCGGATGACGAAGCAGTTTCATTCATGCTCAGATGCCCTCCTCCCTGTGCCCGTCCCCTTACACTCGACATGCCAACTCGATGCGACTCGATGCAGTGGGGCCCCGTGGAAAAGGAGCGTGAGTGCGGAGGACGCACCCCACTAGGGGAGGGATGTCTTCCCCAGCCGCCGATCGTCGCATCGTAACCCTCGCTTCGGTCCGCCCCCGCGCTGGCACTGCCGTTGCTCTGTCTGGAGAGGGCGCATCACGAGAGACGCGGCGGACGGCCCCCTGCTCAGCGGAGCGGCGGTCGCCCCGCCCCACAGCACCGAAGGAGGACATCATGAAGCGCGTCAGCCCTTCCCCGTTGTTCAAGCGGATCCTGGCCGCGGTGGACGGGAGCGCCCATGGGCTCCGAGCGGCGCGCATGGCGGGCCGCCTCGCCCGCGCACTCGATGCCCGCCTCACGCTGCTCACGGTCTACGACGGGCCGTCAGGAACCCTCGGGGACCCGCGGTACTCGAGGACCCTGGAGCGAGCGCTCGATGGCGCCCGGCGTGTCGTCGAGCGCGCTCGGCGCGCGGTGCTGGAGGCCGGCGGCCCTGAACCCGACACCGACTGGCTCGACGGCGTCCCCGGGAAACGCATCATCACGGCCGCCCGCGACGGCGGCTACGACCTGATCGTCGTGGGGACCCGCGGGCGAGGGCGGATGCGCGCCGCCCTCCTGGGATCGGTCTCGAACACGGTCGCCGCGCAGGCCCGAGGACCGGTTCTCGTGGTCGGCGACGAGCGCTGATCCACGTGCGCCCTGCGCCCGGGCGTTTGCCGAACATCCCGACCGCTACGCCTGCAGTGACACGCGGGCCTCGCGCCATTGCTGTCCCTGCCCTGAGGCGCGCTCTCCCGCACGGAGACTCCTCACCCCACCTGGCTGCGTCCTTGACTCGGCCCTGGGTGCCAACTGCCTGAGCACACGGTCGTCTCCACCGGGCGCGCCGGGAAGCACGCCTGCTCGCGTGAGCCATCATGCGGGGACCGGATCCGGGGAGGCTGGTCGAGCTGACGTCGTCGTCGTGGGGGCTCGGGGCATTGGAGGGGTGGAGCGGTTGCTCCTCGGGAGCGTCGCCAAGGTTGCCTCGCGAGGGCGCTGGTCTCCGTTCTGGTCGTGAAGTAGATCTCAATCACGCAGGGCCCGCCGAACAGTCGCCACGAGGTCCGCGTTCGCGAACGGCTTCGCGAGACGGGTCGTGGCCCGCTGCCCGTCCGGTGCTCCACGGGCGGGGGGCCAGGCGGTAATGAGGACAACCGGGATCGGCGGCACTCGCTCGCGGGCATGGCAGGCGATCGCCAGGCCGTCGATCCCGGGCATGTGGAGATCGGTGACGACGAGGTCCAGCGGCTCGGTGTCCATCATCGCGATCGCCTCGGATCCGGCCGAGGCGGTCAAGCAAGCGTAGCCGTGCCGCGTCAGGATCTGCGCGCACGTCGCCACCATGTCGGGGTCATCATCGACGACGAGGATTCTTGCGGCCATGGCTCCGGATGTCTCCCTCCGCCCAAGCGGGATGCACCCTGCGTGCCACGAGCGGAATCGGGGCGGTCACGACAGGCGGGTCGAATTCATGCGCCGAGCGCACGCGAGCAGTACCTCGGGTGGCGCGTGTGAACAGGGCCCTCGGCCCCGACAGCTCCGCTCACCGATCCGGCTTCTCGACTGGCAGGGTAATGATGAACGTCGTCCCGCGGCCGGCTGCCGACTCCACGTCCACCCGACCCCCATGCTCGCGGACGATGTTGTAGCTGAGCGGCAGTCCCAGCCCGGTGCCCGCAGTCTTGGTCGTATAGAAGGGCTCGGAGATCCTCGGGAGGACATCCGCCGGGATCCCGGGTCCGGTGTCGGCCACGACCAGGCGGACACCTTCCTCCTGACCGGTGACCGGCGACGTCTCGATCCGGACAGTGCCGCCATCCGGCATGGCGTCCCGCGCGTTCACGAGGAGGTTCATCAGGACCTGCTGCAGCGTATGCGGTTCGCCTCGGATCTTCGGCAGGTTCGGGTCGAGTGCGGTGACGATCTGGATCCGGTCCTTGCTCATCTGCCTGCCGACAAGCATCAGGCTCTCCTCGACCACCGTGTTCAGGTCCACGGGCCGCCGCTCCATCGGCGACTGCCGGGCTGCGGACAGGAGAGTCCGCGTGATGCGCCCCACTCGCTCGACGTTCCGGTGGAGCATCTGGAGATCCTCTCGCAGCTCGGGAGAGAGGTTTCGACGGCCCTCCAGCATCAGCTCGAGGCGGGAGGACAGGATCCCGATGGGGTTGTTGATCTCGTGCGCGATTCCGGCCGACAGGGTCCCGAGCGCCGCCAGCGTCTCCGCCCGGCGCGCCGCGCGCTCGAGCGTCACCCGCTCGGTGACATCGCGCGCGATCATCGAGGCGCCGACAACCCGGCCGCCAGCATCCCTGATGGGGGAGATCGTGAGCGACATCTGGATTCGCTGGCCGTCTTTCCTCACCCGGACGGTCTCGTAATGCTCGATGTGCTCCTCTCGTCGGATCGCCTCGAGAATGCTGTCCAGCTCGTCGGGGAGCTCGGGAGGGATCAGGAGCGCGATCGACCGTCCGACGACCTCCGCGGCGGAGTAGCCGTAGATGCGCTCCGCCCCGACGTTCCAGGTGAGAATGACCCCGTCCAGCGCCTCGCTGATGATGGCGTCCTGCGAGGACTCCACGATGCTCGCCAACCGAACGACGGCCTCTTCGCCGCGAGTCCGGGCGCCGATGTCCGTGACGACGCTCATGACTCGCTCCGTCCGACCGATCCTCACTGCGCTCTGGCTGAGCTCGACCGGGAACTGGGTTCCATCCTTGCGGCGACCCACACGCCGGACACGCGCATCGCCTGGGTCGGCGGGCCGGTCGACCCCGGCGCCAGGCGCACCGTCGGCAGGGAGCACGAGCTCGATGGATTCGCCCACCAGCTCATCCCGCCGGTAGCCGAACAGAGCCTCGGCGTGCCCGTTCACCTGCTCGATGCGGCCGTCCCGCCCCGAGACCACGATCCCCTCGACGGCGATCTCGAAGAGCTTCTCCATCGTCTCCGCGGTCTCCGCCACCGCCACCGCGTAGCGGCGGAGGAGCACGTATAGCAGACCCGCGGTGGCCGCGACGAGGAGCCAGCCTTGGAGGATTGCGAGATACCCCCGGATCGGGCTGTCTCCGGCCACCGCGCCAAGCAGGCCTTCTGAGAGGACGATCCAGAGGCCTCCCGCCACGACGTAGGCGGCAGCGATGGCGCGCGGCATTCGAGTGCGCTGGCGTGCCAAGGAGAGCATCACGCGCTTGCGCATCTCAGTCGGGCCGGGCCCCTGACGGTGAGGCGTGCGCGGGCCCACGGGCGCCCTCGGTGGCGCGCGGCGAGCCGGGGGTCGAGGTGGATGTCAGGAACGCACGGGCCCCGCTGGCGGAAGACAGGCGGCACTCGCCGGCGTGACAGAAACGGTGGTCTGAGTCGGCGTCGGTGGACGAACAGGCCGCCGGCAACCGGGCGGGTTGGACCAAACTCGCCTTACCTCGCGTTACGATGTCGAGGGTGATCGATAGCATCCGAGGGTTCCCGGGCCGCACGACGACCGAAAGTCCCGGTGTCGGGGTGGACTCCCCCTGTCCACGATTCTCCTGGCGCAACCGCCAGTCAATCCACCAGCGAGCCACAAGTCAGGTTGGCGATGGCGCCGGTCATCGCGCTGGCCCGATCCGAGGCCACGAAAGCCGCGTAGTCCGCGACCTCCGCAAGCGTCGGAAAACGCTTCGGCAACGTGCCGGTGCGCGCACGCTCCGCGAGCATGGCCTCGACCGCGGTGCCCGCCCGCTCGGCGAAAGCCGTTGAATACCCCACGGGCGTGCGACGTGACGACCGCTTCGGGAATCGCATCCGGCCGCAGGCAAATGACGCGGATGCCATCGGGGCCAAGCTCACCCGCCAGGATGCGCGATAAGGCCTCGATGGCCGCGCATGTCACACCGTAGCCCAGAAACCGGACTCCCGACATGCGCGATCCCGGTGTCGACAGCGTCAGGATCACGCCGGAGCCCTGCTTCACCATGTGGTGCGACATGCCCCTCGAAGCGGCGGATGACGGCGTCGCAGGCGGCTTGATAGTTCCGCACGACGGCTCGCCATTCTTCGGGATCCAGCCGCTCCGACCGCACATTCGAGCCAACCATGTCACAGAACCTCCGAGACCGGGCATCGGGGACGACACGCTGCTCCGCCGTGGCGAACCGCTTCCCTGATGGCGTCGCGAGCGGTCTCGCCAACGCAGGGGCACCTCGGCCGGCACGCGGCTCAGAGCGAGGGCACGCCGCAGCGTCACATCACGTCGTGTCCGGGGCGATTCTGCGCCGTCGTCAGCGCGAACGCAACATCCGGGCGGCACCGGGAAGTGAGTGACGAGGGAATCCGATCTGATTGAGAGTACGGGCGAGATACGGCCTACTCGGCAGGGGCGCGGCCACGCTTACACAGAGGCCAGGAAGGATCGCGGGAACGCCACGCCGCTCCGGGTCATCCTTGGCCAGCCCGGTGAGCGCGTGATCGCCCTCGATCCCGTGATCGTAGAGGGCGGGGCGAAGGGCCGTCCGATCTGGCGGCCTGTCTGGCTTCACCCCTTCACGGTCGACGATGCCCACGGAGAGACCTGGGCCGGTACACCGGCGAGTCGATGCCGTGAGCCATCAGGCTATCACGGGAGCGGCCTGACGAGAGGGCGCGCGCGTGTCTCCCTCATGAGCCGGTCCACGATGGTGCGTCACCATGGCGGCTGTACAGGTGGCTGTTCCGCATCACCACCCGTAGCAGCGCGTCGTCTTCCATCACTGGAGTCGAGGCGAGGAATCCCCGCCACAGTACTGGCGATCTATGCGCCGGACCGCGACAGCTTGATACGGACTGAGACGGATGAGACGGCGCCCGAACAGATTGAAAATCTGGGGTCCTGGGCCAGGCTAGTGACCGAGCCTCACACGGCGGCTCCCCGCGGCGCTCGGCCTGGTCGCCGAGCCGCCGCCGGGGCGGCCCGCCCCGTGGCCTGACCCCGCGCGCGATCCCCGCCGACGGGCGCTGGAGAGGCGCCAGGCAACGTCTCAGGTCACGATCGTCTCACGCGCGTAGCGCACGCGCCTCGGAAGCGACGTGCGACCAGCCCGATCATCGGGTCTGCCCGGACCGCCTTGACCGCGAGCTCACACCGACTCAGGATGGCTTGCACGCCGCCGCTTGTGAGGCCGCCGCTCGCCGGCGTCTCGCGGGGCGGGACCGGGGTCGGCTCGAACAAGTCCGTCGCCCGGTATGGCCCCTTCGCTGTGAACACCGGCGAGGAGATGACCGTGGACAGCTATCGGGACGACCGGCTCACCGTCCGCTGATCACGATGGTCGAATTCCTCTTCCGTCATGGCGAGCTCGTTCTGTTCGTCTACGTCCTGGCCGACCAGCTCGGCGTGCCGATCCCGGCTGCCCCCGTGCTCCTCACGGCCGGTGGACTGGCCGCCGCCGGGAAGCTCAATCTCCCGCTCGCCCTCGGCCTCGCGATCGTGGGCTCGCTGTTGGCCGATCTCGCCTGGTTCATGGCGGGCCGGCTTCGGGGCCATCGGGTGCTCGGCCTGCTCTGCCGGGTCAGCCTCGAGCCCGACTCGTGCGTCAGGCGCACCGAGATGATATTCCTCCGCTACGGGCTGCGCTCGCTCCTGGTGTCCAAGTTCATCCCGGGGTTCAGCACGATCGCACCACCGCTGGCCGGCATCGTCGGCGTCGGAATCGCGCGCTTTGCGCTGTACAGCGCGGGCGGGGCGTTCCTGTGGGCCGGACTCTGGATGGGGATCGGCCATGCGGTCGGTGACGCCCTCGGGCGCGTGTCGGCCCACATCAACCACTTCGGGGCGCTCGTGGGCACGACGATCGGTCTCACCGTCGTCGCCTACGTCGCGTTCAAGTGGCTCCAGCGCCGGCGCTTCCTCTATCAGCTCCGGGTGAGCCGCATCGAGCCGGCAGAGCTGAAGCGGAAGCTCGATGCCGGCGAGAACGTGCTCGTCGTCGACGTGCGAACCTCTCTCGACATCCAGCGGGCGCCGTACATGATCCCGGGCGCGGTGTGGCTCACCCCCGAGGAACTCGAGCGCCGCCCGCCCAAGATCGCGCGAACGGGCGAAATCGTCGTCTACTGCTCCTGACCCAACGAGGCCTCCAGCGCCCGGGTGGCGCTTCAGCTGAAGAAGCAGGGCATCTTGCGCATTCGCCCCCTCGCCGGGGGAATCGACGGCTGGCACCATCTCCAGTTCCCCGTCGACCCCGTGCCGCTGGCCGTCGCACCGGCCCCCGCCGTCTGACCGGGCGCGACAAGGCCGCGCCGCGCCGGCGGCGCCGCTCGGAACCGAACGAAGAGGACCGTCTTGCTCCCACCGAATGGCAACACTCCGTGGCAACAAGCACCTGGGCGAGATGGGTCGATGCTGCGGAAGCCCGCGTCAGAGCGTGGTGGCTCCATCAACGGGCTTCGAACCCGCGCGGTGGCCTTGAGAGGGCCGCGCGCCGCCTGACGGGGACTCGCTGAGCTGTAGGCCGCGTAAACCAACCCTTGACACGGGACCCAATTGATGTATACACATCAGTACGTGATGGCGATCGCACGGCCCGAGCGAGTCTCCACGCTGTCCGCCCGCGTCGCGGCCGAGTGCGCGGGGGGCGGGCTTCGCCGCGCCTCGCGGGCGATCTCGCGCTACTTCGAGGCCGCCTTCGCGTCGCTCGAGCTGACCGCCACGCAGTTCTCCATCCTCGTCGCGGTCAACCTCGGGGGCCCGGTCCCGCTGAGTCGGCTCGCCGAGCGGCTGGTTCTGGACCGGACTTCACTCTACCGCGCCGTCAAGCCGCTCATCCGGCGCCGGTGCCTTCGGATCCTGCCGGGGCGGACCGGGCGTGAGCGGACTGCCACTCTCACCGAGGCGGGGCGCCGGCTCCTGGCTGACGCGCTCCCGATCTGGGAACAGGTTCAGGACCGGTTCGTCGGCGCGCTCGGCCCGCAGGCCTGGTCGGCGCTCGCCACCGGACTCGAGCAGGTCGTGCCCACCCTTCAGGCGCTCGAGTCCGGCACGCCCTCGGCGCGGCCCACTCCCCTGCGCCACCCGGCCGGACACCGGTAACGCGAGCCCATGAATCCCGACGAGTCCGGGGTGCCTCTCCTATGATGCATATGCATCTTCATCGCACGACCGAGGCCGGGAATCTCCGTCCAGCTGATTCTCGCGACACGAAGGAGACATCGATGCAACACCTCACTGGCCGACGCGATCTCCTAAGGCTCGGAGCTGTCACCACGATCAGCGGCGTCCTGTCCCCGCTCGGTCGAACGCCCGCCGCGCAGACCCCCGAGAGGACGGGCCGGGCCCCCGGCACCGCCGGGCTCAGCGTCAACCGCACGCTCGAGGCCTTGAAGGAGGCGGGACGGTGGCCCAGCCCGGCGCTCCCGTTGATCCTCACCCTCACCGGCCAGTACTTGGCCGCCGGGCGCGACGAGGAAGCCTTCGGCTACTTCCGCGAGCGGGCGGCGGCAGCGCCGGACCAGCCGATCCTCACAGCCCTGGAAGGGATGTTCCAGCTCCGGATGGCCGGTCACGTCTTCCTCCTCCGCCGCGTCGCCTGGGTCAAGGACGGGATCGCCAAGCTCGACCGCGCGGCCGAGAGCGGCCATCCGGTGACCCGGTACCTGCGGGCCGTGACCCTCGCCGAGCTTCCCGCGCGATTCGGCCGGGCCGAGGCGGCGGTGGCGGAGCTCGAGTGGGTGCTCCGGCAGCAGGACACGCTGCCCCCGGGCCTTCGACGCGGCGTCTATCGGGGTCTCGCCCGCGCGCTCACGACCCTCGAGCGCACGGACGAGGCCCAGGCGGCCCTGGCGCGGTCTGGGTATCCGTCCCTCGACCCCGCGCTTCCGCAGTTCACGGCGGACTTCTCCGTGACGGCGCGGGATGGCTTTCGCTTCCGCCCGCCACGGCTGATCGAAATGACGCCCCGGGTCCACGTCGCGCAAGGCTACGACTTCGCCGACCTCGCCTTCGTGCTGACCGATGGCGGCATTGTGGCCGTCGACGCCGGCACGACCGAGACCACGGCCCGCGCCGCGCTCGACGCCGTCCGTCGCCGCTCGTCACAACCGATCACCCACGTGCTCCTCACGCATGCCCACTGGGATCACATCGGCGGGCTGGCCGCCCTGCGCGGCCCCGCCACCCGGGTGATCGCCCAGGCGCGGTTCGCCGAGGAGCTGCGGCTCGTGAACGAGACGGGCGTGCCGTTCCGCTACTTCTTCGGAGGCGAGGGCCGCCGCCGGTACGACGTCCATCCCGATCAGCTGGTCGACGCGCGCGAGAGCCTGACGGTCGGCGGCACGGAGTTCGTGCTCTATCCGGTCCACGGCGGCGAGACCACCGACGCGCTCCTGATCCACCTTCCCGCGTCGGGCGTGCTGTTCGTCGGGGATGCATTCATGCCGTACCTCGGCGCGCCATTCCTCCCGGAAGGCTCGGCCGAAGGTCTCTTCGAGACCATCGCTCTGATCCGGTCCCTCAACCCGCGGACGCTCATCCACGGGCATCCGCCCCTGACCGAGCTCTTTACCGCGGAGGCCCTGCCGAGCTTCGAGGCCGCGCTGCGCGAGGTGCACGAGCGCACCCTGGAGGGCATCGGGGCCGGCCGGACGCTCGCCGAGATGCTCGAGGACAACTGGCTCCCGGGGTCGCTCCGCGCCCACCCGAATGCCGTGCTGCCCTTCCTGGTGATCCGCGACAACTTCGTTCAGCGCGTCGTCCATCAGCGGACCGGCTACTGGAAGGCGGACGGCGAGGGGATCGAGGTCGTGCCGTCACGGGAGTGGGCCGGCGTGCTGAACCTCCTGGCCGGCGGCCAGGAAGGGGCGTTCGTCCGGAGCGCCCGCATCCTGCTGGAGCACGGCGACGAGATCCTGGCGTTGAAGCTGGTGGACCTCGGCCTTCTCAGCCATCCGGCGAGCCGGGCCTTGCCCGAGCTCCGTCGCCACGCCCTCGACCGACTCCGCACGCGGTATCAGGGCCTGAACCCCTTCAAGTTCATCGTCTATTCGGAATGGGCCGGGGTCGATCTGCCGCGGGTGGCGTAGGAAGGAGCGTTGAGTCCGTGACGGCGGGCCAGCAGCTTACGGGACGATGCTCCCAGCTCGCGGCGGCCTGTCGATCCGGGGCCGGCGCGTTCGACTATCCGGTGAGAGGGAGACGGCGCACAGCGGTGGGGCGGCCTCGGACCGACCGTCGACTCCCAGGAGACGAGCCATGGCGAAGCTGCGATTCAAGATCTCCATGTCACTCGACGGCTATGTAGCCGGCCCCAGCCAGAGCGTGGAGCACCCCTCGGCATCGGCGGCCAGCGCCTTCACGAATGGGCCTTCCAGCTCGCCGTCTTTCGTGCGCTCCTCGGCCTGGAAGGCGGGGAGGTCAATGCCAGCACCCCGATCGTCGAGGAGTCGCTGGCGAACATCGGGGCCACGGTGATGGGACGCAACATGTTCGGCGGTCATCCTGGCCCGTGGGAGGCCCGGACGCCGTGGAACGGCTGGTGGGGACAGAACCCGCCGTTCCATCACCCGGTGTTCGTGCTGACGCACCACGCACGCGCCCCCCTCGAGCTCGAAGGCGGCACGACCTTCACCTTCGTCACGGGCGGCATCGAGGCGGCCCTGGATCTCGCGAGGCGCGCCGCCGGCCGCCGAGACGTGTCCTTGGCGGGCGGCGCCAAGGCCGCTCAGCAGTACCTTACGGCCGGCCTCGTGGACGAGATGGAAATCAATCTCGTGCCGACGCTCCTCGGCAGCGGCGAGCGGCTGTTCGACGGCGTCGGCGATGCCCTGCACGGGCTCACGCTCGTACGAACCGTCGCGACGCCTCGGGTCACGCACTTCAAGTTCGCGAGACGCTGATGCCACCGGGCCTCGTCGAGCTTTGATCACGGTGGGCCACCTAGAGGAGAACCCTATGCAGAGGATCGTGCCGTGCCTGTGGTTCAACGACAACGCCGAGGAGGCCGTGAAGTTCTACACATCGATCTTCAAGAAGTCGAAGATCACGAAGACCGCCCGCTACGGCGAGGCGGGAGCGCGGGCCTCCGGACGGCCCAAGGGCTCGGTCATGACGATCGGCTTCGTGCTCGAGGGCCAGGAGTTCCTCGCCCTCAACGGCGGTCCGGTCTTCACGTTCTCACCCGCCATCTCCCTCATCGTGAATTGCACGACCCAGCGTGAGCTCGATCGCCTCTGGACGCGGCTCTCCGCCGATCGACGCGCGGAGCAGTGCGGCTGGCTCAAGGACCGCTTCGGCGTGTCCTGGCAGATCGTCCCCGCGATCCTGGGCGACCTCGTGCAGGGCAAGGACGCCGACCGGTCGGAGCGCGTCATGGCCGCCCTCATGGGGATGAAGAAGCTCGACATCGCGGCGCTGAAGCGAGCGGCGAGAGCGTGAATAATAGAAGGAAGACACACCTCACGGAGGCGACGACATGAAAGGCAACCCGACTCCCAAGACCCCCGGCAAGACCCAGGCCACCGAGGTCGCCTCGGCGACGGGGACCGTGCGCCTGCACCGCGTCCTCAAGGCGCCGCCCGAGCGAGTCTACAAGGCCTTCCTCGACCCCGACGCGATGGCGAAGTGGCTGCCGCCACACGGCTTCACGGGCAAGGTGCACACGATGGACGCGACCGTGGGCGGCGGGTACAAGATGAGCTTTACGAACTTCGGCACGGGCCAGACGCACAGCTTTGGCGGCACCTACCTCGAACTCACGCCCCATCAGCGCATTCGCTACACGGACCAGTTCGACGACTCCAACCTGCCTGGCACGATGCACGTCACCATCGAGCTCAAGAAGGTCATGACGGGGACAGAAGTCCGCATCGTGCAGGAGGGCCTGCCTCCGCAGATTCCCGTCGAGTTCGCGTACCTGGGCTGGCAGGAGTCACTGACGCTTCTCGCCCACCTGGTGGAGCCGAACATCCCCGAGGCGCCGTAAGTCCAGGTCCGTCTATCCCGAGGGCCCAGTTCTGGTTGGGGCGGACAACACGCGCCACCGGCCGCCCGCCGCCACCCACCAAGGAGACATCATGGACGAGGACCTCGAACCGATGACGCACGAGCAGCTCATTGCCGAGGCGAGGCGGTTGCGTGCTGGGATCCGAGCGCACCGAGACAGTACGGGACACGCGCTCTGCTGGCATCACCCGGCACTCTGGGGCCTCCTACCCGAGAAGACCGACCCGCAACCGACGGTCCCTACGTGGCCGGAGTTTCTCCGGGGCTGTCTACGGTATCGTCAGTCTCTGGACGAGCAATTGCCTGATGCGCCCCGCTCCGACGCGCCGTATCGGCCGTGACCGCGAGGCGAGCCGTGGATGCTGACCGCCGCCGAACATCAGGTTGGAGCGGCCCGCCGGCTCACGTACGGGCGCGAGATGGCGGGCGTGGGCGGCTAATGTAGAATAGGGCTATGGCGGTCGTCAGCGATCCCACCTCCACATCGGCCGATTCCCAGGCGGCGCCATCGGCCGCGCTCCGGGAGTTTCCCTTCCGGTGCGAGCTGAGTCTGGCCCCGCTGATCACGTTCTGGACGCAGACCTCCGCCTACTCCGAGTTCGGCCGCGGGCCGCTCCCCGGCATCGTCCGGGAGAAGGTCAAGCACGCGCCCGAGCTCACGCGCGTGATCGAGGATCTGTCGGTCATCGCACAGCACAAGGCGCTCGTCGATCTCATGATGACGGCGATGTTCCCGCCGGCGTTCTGGGAGCAGGAGTACGGAGCGGCGCTGTTCCCGTTCCAGCTGCGCGCCTTCTACGCCACGTCGGCCTTCCGCCGCACCCTCATGAACGACGACGGCACGCTCCAGGGCCGGCTGAACCTCGACGCCCAGCGACTGGGAAACGTCAAGACCCTGCTCGCCTACGAGCTGATCCTCCAGAGAACGTACGGGATCAGCCTCGGCATCGAGGCACCCGTCATCTTCACGACGTCGGACCTCGACACGAAGCTGGACCGGCACTTCCAGATGCAGTTCGACTGGCGCTTCGTCGAGATTGAGCGCAGCGGTCCGGTGCCCCCGCTGGCCGAGGCCGTCCGGCGCCAGCTCCAGGCCGGGCGCATCGACTTCGATCTCCTCCGCGATCTCCTGCCGCCGGAGGCGTTCGTCCTGCGCGGTTTCGTGATCATGAAGGCCGTCGACGTCACCGACCAGGAGGTCCTCTCCTCCCTCAAGCGAGACCTCATCGACAAGGAATCCATCGTGTCGAGCACCCGTTTCCAGAGCCTGCAGGCGAAGCTGCGGACCCTGTTCCGGCGGCCGGCGCTGAGCCTGGGCCTGGCCGCGGTGGAGGGCGACCGGGTGCTCGTCCTCAACGACGCCTCGAGCCACGAGCACGCGTGCATCTTCGCGGATTCCGCGCACCACAAGACGTCGGAGTTCGCGGGCTCGCTCTACGAGCGGGCGGTCCGCGAGGGGCGGCCCGTCATCATCGACGATCTCGGGGCCTGGCCCGACCGGACACGCATCGAGGACGACCTGATCCGCAACGGCGTGCGGAACATGGTCGCCGCGCCGCTCCACTACCAGGACAAGGTCATCGGCACCCTGGAGCTGGCCTCGCCCAACCCCGGCGACCTGAACGCGACGCATCTGCTCAAGCTCGAGGAGGTGCTGCCGCTGTTCTCCGTGGCTGTGCATCGCAGCGTGGAAGAGCTGAACTCGCGCATCCAGACCCTCATCAAGGAGAAATGCACGGCGATCCACCCCACGGTCGAGTGGCGCTTCCGCAAGGCCGTGCTCAACGGCCTCGACCGGGACGGCGGCGGCACGCTCAGCATGGGCACCGAGATGGAGGCGATCGTCTTCGAGGGCGTGCATCCGCTCTACGGGCTCGCCGACATCCGCGGGTCGTCGGTGCAGCGGGGCCTGGCCATCCAGGCCGACATGCTGACCCAGCTCGGTCTCGCCGCCGCCGCGGTCCACGCCGCCGGTCAGGCGCGGCCGCTCCCCGCGCTCCACGAGCTCGGCTACCGCATCGACAAGCACATCGGCCAGATCGAGCGGAGCCTCAACTCGGGCGACGAGGTGCGGATCATCGCGTTCCTGCGCGCTCACGTGGAGAGCCTGTTCAACTACCTCGGCGAGTTTGGCCGCGAGGTGCGCGCTCGCATCGACGCGTACCGGAGCGCACTCGACGCGCGGCTGGGCACCGTCTACCGCCAGCGCCGGCTGTTCGAGGACAGCGTCACCCGCATCGCGGAGACCATCTCGTCCCAGCTCGACCGCGAGGAGCAGGCCGCCCAGGACATGTTCCCGCACTACTTCGAGAAGCAGAAGACGGACGGCGTCGACTACCAGATCTACGTGGGCGCCAGCCTGCTCGAGGACGGCCGATTCGACCCGATCTGCCTGAAGAACCTGCGCCTGTGGCAGCTCATGCTGACGTGCGGAATCGCGCTCCGCGCCCATCGGCTCCGTGACCAGCTGCCGGTCCCGCTCGAGACGACCCACCTGATCCTCGTCCAGCACGCGCCGCTCTCGATCCGGTTCCGCTTCGACGAGAAGCGGTTCGACGTCGACGGCGCCTACGACATCCGCTACGAGATCGTGAAAAAGCGGATCGACAAGGCCCTCGTCGCGGGAACGGACGAGCGCGTGACCCAGCCCGGGAAGATCGCCATCGTCTACAGCCAGCCCGCCGAGGCGCAGGAGTACCGGAGCTACATCGAGTATCTGCAGAATCTCGGCTATCTCACCGGCGACGTCGAGGACTGCGCGCTCGGGGAGCTGCAAGGCGTCCAGGGCCTTCAGGCGCTCCGCGTCACCGTCGATCTTGACAGCCCGAAGCTGCTGGAGCGAATCGGGGAATAGCGGAGGGACGCGCCATGGCGAGCGCAACGGTCACCGAGCTCAAGAAGAAGTCGGAGGCGGCCGCGGCCAACCTCCACCGCCAGCTCGAGGGCATGGAGCCGTACCTGGAGCGATCGGACGCGCCCGGCGAGTGGACGACGCGCGAGGTGCTGTGCCATTTGCTCTTCGAGCCGGGCTGGCACGCCGGGGCCCTGCTCAAGACGTTCGCGGGGCGGGATCTGCCCGTGATCGAGATCTCCCCAGGGGACACCAACGTCACGCCCGAGCGTCAGAAGATGACGCTCGCGGAGCTGGCGGATGCCCTCGAGAGTCAGCGCCGGGAGCTGTTCGGCTACCTCGATGGGCTGAGCGAGGCCGACCTCCAGCGCAAGGCCCGCATTCCTTTCTTCAAGCAGTTCATGGGGACGGACGAGATCCCGATCCCGATGTTCGTCGGCGCGATGTTCGACTTCCACTGGAACGACCATGCCGGCCAGCTCGGCAAGATCCGCCAGGCCGTCGGCCTTCCCGAGGCCCGGTAGCCACGACCCGGAAGGACGAGGCGGTGCGCGTACAGAAGGTTCTGGCCGGGCTCTATCCGCATCGCGCATCGCCCAGGTCGCCTCATACCTCGAATCGACGCATCCTCACGGGACGGAATCCTTGGTCCAGGTTCGCATGCCGCACGGGTCTCGCAGGAAGGCATCGTAATCGGCTAGGCGTGCGGGGGTCGACCTCTCCAGGCCTCTCGAAGGTACCCCGCATCCCGTGCTCGCTCATGATCAATCAACTCCCGGGCGCATCCGGCCCTTCGTTCCAAGACCGT
>Ga0114129_10007172_pt1 | contig 15865 bp, 15 predicted proteins | sample RhiMetdeltSRZDD1_FD_80071 | JGI IMG/M metagenome (GOLD analysis project Ga0114129, IMG submission 80071) | Populus rhizosphere microbial communities from Tennessee, USA - Rhizosphere MetaG P. deltoides SRZDD1 (version 2) (version 2) | ecosystem: Host-associated > Plants > Roots > Rhizosphere >... | reverse complement strand
TCGTCGCCGTCGGCCGGCTGGGCGCGGCGGCGTTCGGTGCCCGCATCGGTACTGCGGCGGCCGCCATGACCGCGCTGTACCCCGACCTCGTCTGGCTGGCCGCCCACTTCTGGTCGGAGACGCTCTTCCTTGCGCTGCTCTGGTGGGCGATGGAGCGCGTGCTCGCGTCGGACCGCGAGGAGAGTCTCGGGCGCGCGGCTCTGGCCGGTCTGCTCTGGGGCGTCGCGGTCCTGACACGCGAAACGGCCCTCTACTTCCTGGTCGTGGCCGCGGTGTGGATGGCTTGGGGGCGCGGCGCCGGCGGCCGGCGTCGTGCCGCCGCGTTCGTCATGGTGACGCTGCTCATCGTGGCACCGTGGACGTATCGCAACTGGGCCGTATTCGGCGCATTCATCCCCGTCTCGATACAGGGAGGCCAGAACCTCTTCCAGGGCAACACGCCGATCGAGCGCGACAAGACGTACGAGATCGTGCGGGAGGCCAAGGACCAGGTGCAGGGATATCGGGACGCCCTGCGCCTGGGGACGGAGGCGATCCTGCAGCGGCAGCCGTGGTGGATCTTCGAGAAGCTGCACGACGAGATGCCGAACTTCTGGGAGGCGGACAACCTCGCCCTGATCCACATCAAGCGCGGGCGCGACGATCCACCGGGCGGCTACGGCCCGCACCTGGGCGTGGCGCCGGCGTGGATCGCGGCCGCCGTCACCCTCCTGCCTTATCTGCTGGTCCTCGGCGCCTTCGTGATCGGCGTGCGCGATTTGCCGATCACGCGCCCGATCGCCCTCCTGGTGCTGTTCCTCCTGTACACGAACGCGATCCACATCGTGACCCACGGCTTTGCGCGATATCGCTTGCCGGCGATGCCTGTCGTCTTTCTCGTCGCGGCGTGGGGGCTCCTGGCGCGGCCGGAGGATCGGCCGAGGGCGCGCGCGCGAACCGTCCTCGCCGCCGTCCTGGCCGTCCTCTTCGCCATCTGCGTGATCCCGAGCCTGCGGAAGACGGCGTCCCATCCCGCGTTCGGTGGCAGCGCGGAGGTCGAGAAGCCGCCGGCGGCAGAAGACGGTGCGCCGGCGCCGTGAGTCGCTACACGCTGCCGGGGATCGTGCTGCTCGGACTGGTGGTGCGCCTGCCGTTCTGGGCGGAGGCGCTGCGCACGCCCGTCGACGGGGATACCGCGATCATCGGCCTCATGGCGCGCCATCCGCTGGCGAGCACGACGATGTGGGGACAGCCGTACGGCTCGCCGGTGGAAGCATGGCTGGCCGCCCCCGTGCTCGCCGCGGCGGGAGGGACGACGGCGGCGCTGCGCCTCGTCTACTTCCTGCTGGGCCTGGCCCTCATCCCCGCCGCCGCCTGGCTGGCCGCCGGCCTCGATCGCCGTGCGGCTGTGCCCGCCGCGCTGCTCATGGCCTGTCCGACGCCGTACTTCCTGCTGCTGGCGGCGCTGCCCGCACCGCTGTACCCGACGGCGCTGCTCCTCTCGGCCCTGTTGCTCGGGGCGACGCTGCGCGCGGCGTCGGCGTTCGGCGAAGGGCGCGCGGTGTCGGCGTGGGCGCTCGCCGGCGTCGGTGTCCTGGGGGGGCTCGCCGTCTGGACGCACCTGATGACGGCGAGCGTGGTCGCGGCGTGCGCGGTGTACCTGTGGCGGCGCGCGGCCCCGGTTCGCCGCCGATGCCTTCCCGCCGCGCTCGCATTCCTCGCCGCGAGCGCCCCCCTCTGGCTGCGCGCATTCCTGGAGGGCGGCGCCCTGCGCGTCCTCAGCGTCTCCGCCCGGAACGAAGCGATGCTCGAGCACCTGCGCGCCGTCGTCGTCGAGATGTACCGTCCGGTCTTCGGCCTGCTGGGCGGGCACGTTCCCTGGATTCCCGACGACCCCCAGTTCGTGGTGGCGGCGCCGACGGGCGCCGCCTTCGCCCTCGTCGCGCTGCACGGCTCGATGCTGCTGATGGCGCTGCGCAACGGCGGCACGCGGGGCGGGCCCGGCCTTCTCTTCGCGGTGGCGGCGCTGTCGCTCCTCGCGTTTCCGTTTCCCGTTCGCGCCAGCAGTGCCTCGATCCGTTTCCTGACCGTGGCCTACCTGCCGATCGTCGCCCTGCTGTCCTGGGTGGCGGCGACGAAGGGCAACACGCGTCGCGCCGTGATCGTCGTGCTCACGCTGGCCAGCCTCAACATGGTGGTGGCGGCACGCCTGCTGCACGCATGGCGCACGGCGGACCGCGCGGCCGCGCCCTTCCATTTGCCGGACCTGGGTCCGTTGCGCGCCGACCTCGACGCGCGCGGTATCCGCCGCGCGTATGCGCCCTACGTCACCGCCTATCGCCTCACCTTCGAGAGCGGGGAGCGCGTGATCGCGTCGCAGCCCTGGAACGAGCGGTTCCTCCACTACCCGTTGCCGTACCTCGACGAGGTGCGGTTCGCGCGTCACGTGGCGTGGATCCTTCAGCCCGACGCGCCCACGGATCTGCCGCAACCGGCGGCGTTCCTGGAGCAGCTCCGTGCCGCGGGCGGGAGCTGGGAGCGGAAGGACGCCGCGGGCTTCGTCGTCTTCCGCGATTTCGCCCCGCCGTTCGGGCCGGCGGTCACGCCGCTCGGATCGGCAGGCGCCGCCGGGGACGGACGGCTCGAGACCGGCGTGCCCCTCGCGAATGCCGTGACCTGGACGCTGACGCCGCCGCGCGTGCTCGAGGCCTTCACGCTCGCCGCCGGTGTCACCGGCCCGCCGCTCCCACGAGGCATGGACGTCGAGATCAGCGTGGACGGCACCACCTTCGAGCGCGTCGTGCGGCGTCGGAGGCGAGAGGAACGGCGGGACCTTCGTTGGGTCAACGGGCACCCACAGTACGTCGTCGACGACGATTTCGTGACGGCGCCGCTCGGCGGGCGCACGGTGGCGGCAGTCCGCATCACCCCCGTCGGCCCCGACGCGGGAGCGGTGGCGGAGGCCCTCGCCCACGAGAAAAACCCGGAGGAATCCCGTGTTTTGTGGGACGAATGGCTCGACCCCTACCTCGACTGGCCCGCGCGCCGGCGTGCCTTGCGCCAGACGCCGCGGCCCGATCGGGCCGACTGGTACTACCGGCGGCTCCTGGCCGAGCGGCACCGCTGACGCTGGCGTGCCGTTTGCACTGTCAGCGCCGGAGAGATGCGAGATGCGGAGAGACTGATGACCGAATTTCCGGTGCCGCTCGCCCGCCTGTCGTCCCTGTCCTTCCGCTGCTGCCGGTGCTCCAACCGCACCGGGCTGCTGGAGGCGTATGTCCTCGAAGACGGCGACTTGTGCTGCACGCGCTGTCTCGAGTCCGAGCTCCTCGAGAACCTCGAGGTCTCAGTGATGGCCGAGTCTTGATCCCTTCACCTGCCGCCCCACCGCGTCGTAGGCGGCCTTCACCTTCTCGGCGTAGCGGGCGTCGCTGTAGTCGCGCTCGATGAGCCGCCGCCCCGCCTCCGCGCGCCGCGCGGCCTCGGCGGGATCGGCGAGGGCGGCCCTTATGCCGGTACCGAGACCCTCGGGGGTGGCGTCCACGAGGAAGGCCGTGCCGTCGTCGATGAGCTGCGTGTGGGTGGCGATGCGCGTGGCCACCAGCGGCTTGCCGGAAGCCAGGTAGGTGTAGAGCTTGAACGGCGTGTTGACCCCCTGCCGCCGCGGTGAGACGAGGACGTCACACATCGCGAGAAACCGGGGCAGGTCTTCGGGGGGCCGCTTGCCGGTGAAGACCGCTCGCTCCCCGGTGTGCTCGCGGAGCGCCGCGATCTCCGCCGGCTCACCGCCCATGAGCACGACCTGCGTCTCCGGTACGAGGGCCGCGGCGGCCAGCAGCATCTCCACGCCCTGATACGGCTCGAAGTTCCCCGAGTACAGGACGACCGGCCGCGCGTCGAGCCCGAGCTCCTGCCGCAGCGCGGCGACTGCGTCCGCTCCCGCGGTCTGGCCCGCGCCGAGCGGCGGGTCTTCGATCTGGAAAACCGCGGCCTGCGGCGCACGCGTCTTCACGCGCTCGGTGAGGCTCGTGCACACGGTGACGACAGCGGCCGCGCGCCGGAGGGCGTAGCGTTCGAGACACTCCGCCGTCCAGACGAGGGGGTTCTTCGGCGACAGCCCGCGCTCCTGGAGCTGGTCGGGGATCGAGGAGTCGACGTCTACGATCAGAGGTAGACGCAGCAGCCGCGCCATCGGCGCGCAGGCGTGGGCCGCCTCCTCGACGGCGTGTACGACGTCGTAGCCGCCGAGAGCCATCCGCGCGAACGCCTCCAGCAGGAACGGTCCGTCGAGGACGAGCTTGGCCGCCGAGAATCCCGGGCGCACGTGACCCACGGGAAGGCTCAGCGAGCGGCGATGGCGCACGCCGGGGATCGAGACCTCCTGGCCCTGCGGGTAGGTGAGCAGGTCGACGGCGTGGCCCATCTTCCCCAGCGCGCCGACCAGGGCGCGCACCGCCAGGGGCGTGCCCCGCACCTCGAAGAACGGCTGCGGGGCGAGGAAGAGGATTTTCAATGCGAGAGGAAACGCTCGGCGTCGATGGCGGCCATGCAGCCGCTGCCGGCGGCGGTGACGGCCTGGCGGTAGCGCGTGTCCTGCACGTCGCCCGCGGCGAAGACGCCGGCCACGCTGGTGGCGGTCGTGCCGGCACGGGTGATGAGATACCCGTTGGCATCCATGTCGAGCTTGCCCTCAAAGACCTGCGTGTTCGGCACGTGGCCGATGGCCATGAACACGCCCTGGGCCGGCACCTGCCGGGTCTCGCCCGTCTTGAGATTCCGCACGACCACGCCGGTGAGCTTCGTGTCGGCGTTGCCGACGTACTGCTCGACGGCGGAGTCCATCAGCCAGTCGATCTTCTCGTTCTTGCGGGCCCGCTCCTGCATGATCTTGGACGCCCGCAGCTCGTCGCGGCGGTGGGTGACAGTAACCTTGTTCGCGAACTTGGTGAGGAACGTCGCTTCCTCCATGGCGGTGTCGCCGCCCCCCACCACCACCACGTCCTTGCCTTTGTAGAAGAAGCCGTCGCAAGTCGCGCAGGCGGAGACGCCGCCGATCTTCGTACGGAAATCCAGCTCGCGGGGCAGGTTCAGCCAGCGCGCGGACGCGCCGGTGGCCACGATGAGGGCCTCCGCCATGATCTTGATGCCGCCGGCGAGGGTCAGGCGGAACGGGCGCGCCGACAGCTCGACGGCTTCGCAGGCACCGGTGGCGAACTCGGTGCCGAACCGCTCCGCCTGCTTGCGCATGCGCTCCATGAGCTCGGGCCCCATCACGCCCTCGGGGAAGCCGGGATAGTTGTCGACGTCCGTCGTGAGCATGAGCTGTCCGCCCGGGACGTCGGTGGGATCGTTGCCGCCGCCGCCTTCGAGGACGAGCGGCTCGAGGTTCGCGCGGGAGGCATACACGGCGGCGGTGAGCCCGGCCGGGCCCGATCCCAGGATGACGACGCGATACAGCTCTTTGGCAGGCATCGATGGTTCCTTCTACCCGATGAGGTCGTCGAGCTTCTCGACGGGACGCGCCAGGACGGCCTTTTTGCCCTGGACGACGATTGGACGCTGGATGAGGCCCGGATGTTTCACCATGAGGGCGAGGATCTGCGCGTCGCTGTGCCGGCCGGAGCCGAGGTCGTTCTCCTCGTAGGCCGGGTCCTTGCTGCGAAGGATGTCGCGCGGGCCCACGCCGAGCTTGCGGCAGAGGTCACGCAGCAGGTTGGGGCTGAGCTCGGTCTCGAAGAGGTCCACCGTCTCGTATTCGATCTCGCATTCGTCCAGCTTCGACAGGGCCTTGCGGCACGTCGTGCAGGTCGGCTTGATGTAGAGCGTCAGCTTGGCCATGGGAACGAGAGAGTATAGCGCCTTGACACTGGCGACGCGGAGACGCTAGCTTTGCCCGATGGTTCTGCAAGTCGACATCGACGTCCTCCTCTCGACGCTCAACGCCGCCGACGTCGGTAGTCTCGACAGCATCGCCGCCAAGCTCCGCGAGGTGAAGGACCACCTGGAAAAGATGGAACAGCGCGAGCTCGCCGACCGCGCGGACGAGGTGATCGTGGCCTTGGGCCGCGGTGACCTCGCGGAGTTCAAGCGGGGCAAGGCCTTCCTGCAGTCGAAGATCGGGCACCTGCGCTAGCGGCGTAATCGAAGCCGGCACAAGGCATCAGCGCCGGTCGTGCCGATGCACGCGGCCGTCCTTCATCACGAAGTCGACGGCGGTCAGGGTGCGCGGATCCTCCAGCGGGTTCCCGCGCATGGCGATCAGGTCTGCGGCCATGCCCTCCGCCAGGAAGCCGCGCTCTTTCTCGATACCCAGCAGCCGGGCGCCGTTGAGGGTGAAGATCCGGAGGATTTCCGCCGCCGGGATGCCGGCTTCCACGAATCCGACGACGTAGCCGACCGCGGCCGTGCCGCGGGTGTGGCCTGCCACCTTCACCATGACGTCGGAGCCGAAAGCGATGGTGATCCCCGCGGCATGCGCTCTCTGGAGCCGCGCCACACGGGCGGCGTGTTTCTCGCGGGCGCGCGCTTCGTCCCAGCCGAACGCGCGGAGGACGGCCTCGGTCGCGTCGGTGGTGACGAGAACGACGCCGTTTTTTCGGATCAGCTCGCGCGTCTCCTCGTCTTCGAGCGACCACGCGTGTTCGATCGATGCGGGTCCCGCTTCGGCGGCGCGGCGCTCGCACGTCGCTGTCTGGCAATGGATGGCTGTACGCAGACCCGCGGCGCGCGCCTCCTCCACGATGTACTGCAGCTCTTCCGTCGAGTACGCGTACCGATTCGAGTCGGCCACCACCTTGATGACGTTGGCGCCATAGAAGACGTTTTCTCGGATCGCCTTGCGCAGCTCGTCGTGGGTATCGGCGAACATGTATTCCGGGTTCTCGAGCACGGCCCGGTCGACGCGCGCCCGGAACTGGCCGCCGAACGTGGAAATGATCCGGCCGGCGACGAGCATGGTCGGGCCGGGCACCAGGCGCTCTCGAATGCCACGCTGCAGATCCACGTCGACGTACTGGCCGGCGTTGCCCATGTCGCGCACGGCGGTGAAACCGGCATCCAGCATCTCCCGGGCGTACGCCACGCCTTGAATCCCGCGATAGCCGGGCGGGTCGAGCAGGACGGCGTCAAGGAAATCGAGCCCCAGCCGATCGGCCTCGAGACGGGTGCGGATACAGAGGTGCGTGTGGGCATCGATCAACCCGGGCATGACGTACGAATCCGAGAGATCGATGACGGTGGCGCCAGCGGGGACGCGAGGGTCGGACCCGATCGCCGTCACTTTGCCCGCTTCGATGAGGATGGTCTGGTTGCGCAGGGCGGTGCCGTTTTGGACGTCGACGAGAGTGCCCGCTCGAACCGCCTGGACGTCACTCGCCGGTATCGGCGTCGCTATAGCTACGAACATCAAGACCACGGAAAGCTTGGGTCTTTGCATTGAGGCAGTATAACTAAAGTCTTAGTTTTGGTGCGGAGCCAGCCCCCTTCCGACCTACAGGACAAACCTGTCCCCGCCGCGCGAGAACACACTCGTTCCCCACGAGCGCCGCTACGGCAGTTGAATCCTCGCCACGCCGGCGGCAATCGCCACGCCGCCCTCTTGCGGCATCGCACGGGCGAAGCGCAGGCACAACTCGTTCTCTCCAGGGACCAGGCGCGCTGCCGGAATCTGGAAACGCGGCTCGCTCCACTCCGGCGTGAGCTCCGCCGCGCCCACCTCGACGCCGTTCACCGCGACCGACATCGTCTGCGGGGAGGCGCCGCCGGGCGCAAAGGCGGTGACGCCGATCTCCATCGCGAACGGCTCGGCGAGGGGCACGCGGACGCATGCGGCCGGCGCCATCGCCCAGCGGAACGCCGGGCCTTCCGGCCGCCGGCCCGGTTTCGCCCAGCCCCCCAGAAGATAGCGCTCGGCGTGGTCACCGGCGGGGGCGATGGTGCCTCCGGGGTTGTAGCCGGTGTAGAAGTATTCGGCGCGGAAGATTTCGTACGCGAACGCCCGCCCCCGTGGACCGAACACGGCGCCCAGCGCCCGCTCGGAGAGGCGCCGCAGCAGCCGCGCCTGATCGCTGGCGAGCCGTTCGAGGGGCGCCGCCCCGGGATAGGCACCGGAACGAAAAACCGCGATGAAGCCGAGGTTCCACATCAGCAGGAGCGTCATGGCGGCGGCCGGGGCCAACAGCGGCCGGCGCGCGACGATCGCCACCGATCGAGCGATGAACGCGGCCAGACCGAGAGCGAGCAGCGGGAGGACGATGTCGTAGCGCCGCCCGCCGAAGGCATCGGAGGCGGCCCAGTCGTCCACGCCGCCGTTGACCCAGGCGGTGGCGGCGAACGCCAGGAGCGCGCCCGCCGCGAGCCGTCGATCGGCAGCGTCCCGCAGCAGGAGGACGAGACCGACGGCGCCCAACGCGGCCACGGGCGTCCACGAGAACAAGCCGTGGTCTGCGGACACCAGGGTGTCGAGCAGGTGCGGGGACGACCAGTCCATGAAGCGGCCGCCCTGCGGCTGCGTCCACCAACTCCCGAAGAGGTGTTTCCACACCGCCATTTGCGGGAAGAAGGCGGCAATGCCGGCCCCGGCCGCGGCGGCGACGGCGGCGGGGGACAACCGGCGCGTCCACAGCAGCGCGAGCGCCGTGGGCGCCGACAACAGGGCCAGTACCAGCGCCTGCGGCCGGAAGAGCATGGCCGCGCCCAGGGACGCGCCGAGCCAGGCCCAGTCGCGGACGCGGAGGGTCTCTCGCGCGCGCTCCAATAGATAAAGATGCAGGACGACGGCGGCAAAGGCCGCCCCGTGCGCCATCGTCGGCACCACCAGCGTGTAGTAGGCCAGGCTCGTCCCGCCGAAGATCGCGGCGGCGGTCAGGGTCGCGATGGCCGGGCCGTGCCGCAGGGCCAGGCGGCGGGTCAGCAGGAGCATGGCGAGGGTCACCGCCGTCACCGTGCCCAGCGCCGCCGCCCGGCGATAGGGCGCGCTGTAGCCGTCCGCGGCGTGGCCGGCGCCAAGGCCGGAGACGACGTAGAGATGAGCCACACCGTAGAACGGCGACCACAGCAGGGCGGGGCCGATCGACTGCGAGTTCTGGGCGCGTCCGGTCACCGTGCGCGGCAGCGGGTCGTATCCCCAGTGGGCGAACTCGTTGTCCATGTCGAGATCACCGTCGAAGGCGGCCGAGCGCAGGTAGACGAAGTACGTCGTGGAGTCGGCGCGGAACTCCGGCGCGCAGGCGGCGGCCAGGGCGTAGGCGGCGGCGAGAGCGGCGGTCGTCCGGATCCACGGACGCGTCGGCGCGAGCCAGAACGCGGCCGCCACCGCGATGAGTCCCGGCCACACGAGGACGACGCGCTGTGGATCGAGCAGCCCGACTCCGCAGAGCAGCAGGCCGGCGGACGCGAGCAGAAGAGGCGCCATGGGCGCGGCAGCGTACCCCGAGATCGCCACTGCCGTCGAGATCGGATACTGTTGGGACGATGCTGGAAGTGCGCCGCGCGTTCCCGGTGCTGGGCCTGCTGTGGGCGGTCGGTTGTGGCGGCACGGACGGACCTACCGACCCGACGGCCGGCGGGCCCACGTCTTCCGAAGTGGCGTGCCGGCGGTCGGTACCGGTGGCGGCCATCGACGCGGTCCTGGCGGCTTCGGTGGCGGCGGCCGCGCCCGGCGACTGTCTCGTGCTCGCCGACGGGAACTACGCGGGTCTGACGCTGCGCACGCAGGGCACCGCCGACCGTCCGATCGTGCTGCGCGCCGCCAACCGCGGCCGGGCCGTCTTCGCCTCCGGCGTGTTGCGCCTCGATCGCGCCCACTACACCGTCCTCGAGGGCTTCACCATCACCACCAGCGGCGGCCGCGTCACCGTCGACGCCCGCTCGCGCCTGGTCGGCGTCCTCCTCACGGACTCCAACAACTGCCGCGTCACCCGCTGCACCTTCCGGCTGGCCGGCCACGCGGTGAACACGCAGTGGCTGATGATCGGCGGGAACAGCAACGACAATCGCGTGGATCATTCCGAGTTCGGCCCCAACACCGTCGACGGCGTGCATTTCCTCTGGCCGGCGGGGGCGCCCGACATCGCCGGGGTCACGCCTCCCGCCGACCGCAGCGCGTGGGCGGACTACCGGTCGCCTCGCAACCCGAACATGGCCCGCAACACGCGCATCGACCACAACCACTTCCACGACCACGCGCTGGGCACCGCCGAGTGCATCGTGCTCGGCGGGCTGGGCGTGACCGGCGACTATCAGGAGACGCACACGACAGTCGAGCAGAACCTCTTCACGAACTGCGACGGCGATCCCGAGATCGTGTCGATCAAGGCCTCGAACAACGTGATCCGCTACAACACGCTCCGGACGTCGGCGGGCGGTTTCGTCTCCCGCGCCGGGAACCGCAACGAGATCTACGGCAACTTCATCCTGCAGGGCGGGAAGGCGGCCTCGGCGGGCTTCCGCCTGCACGAGAAGGACCACGTCGCCTACAACAACTACATCGAGAACACCGCCGACTATCCGATCAACCTCGGCTCGGGCGACCGTTACGACGCCGCCGGATTCACCCACGCCCAGGTCTTCCGCGCGCGGGTGGTGCACAACAGCGTCGTCACCAACAACGGCCGCGCGGTGATCATCGGCTGGGGCAGCAACGAGCTGCCGCCGGTGGACTGCGTGTTCGCGAACAACATCGTGAGCGGCGGCCTCACGCAGCTCACCCTGGCCCTGCCCGGCAACACGTTCTTCACGCGCAACCTGGTGAACCCGACGATGGGGGCGGAGGGCGGCTTGCTGCGTCTCACCGCGAGCAGCCCCGCCGTGGACGTGGCCGATCCCGCCTACTTCCCGTTCGTCACCGACGACATCGACGGCCAGCCGCGGTCGACGGCGGATATCGGTGCCGACGAGCTTTCGGCGGCGCCCATCCTGCGGCGCCCGCTCACCGCGGCCGACGTGGGGCCGGAGGCGCCGTAGCCGGGGTGCCGGCAGTCGTGAGTTATGAGTTATGAGTCGTGAGTGAGGTCGACGGCTGGCCGTTGCTCAAAACTCATGACTGCCGTCCCTGCCGCCGCCCAGCGTGGAGATGCGGGCGGCGAGGTCCGCCCGCATCTCTTCCGTCAGCTTCCCGCCGTCACGCGTCAGCCAGAACTGGTCGCGCACGCGATCGTCGGGGGTCTCGACGAACGCGATCTCGATGTTGTAGCCGCCCTCCGAGAAGCAGCGCGAGAGCAGGTAGAGCAGGCCGAAGTGGTTCGCGCCGGAGACGGTGACGGCGGTCGCGTCGGGGTGGGCGTCGTCGTCGAAGGTGGCGGCGAGGGGCGCCGCCGCCAGCGCGCGGCGCACGGCGGCCAGGCGCTCCGCCAGCGACGGGGCCACGTCTTCCTTGCCCTCGACCACCTGCTCGAGGAAGACCTGGAACTGCCGCCGCTGGCTGTCGTCGGCGAATCGGTTCTCCGGATCGACGAAGGCGAAGGTGTCGAGCACGAAGGCGCTCGCGTTGGCGAAGGCCTCCGCCCCGACGATGTCCATGCCGAAGCTGGAGAGGGTGCCCGCCAGGCGCGAGAACAGTGCGCGGCGATCGCGGGCGACCAGGCAGAGCTTCGAGAGCGAGGACTCGCGCGACAACGACGAGATCACCGGCTTGTCCCGCAGCGCCTCCATCAGCATGTAATGCTTGAGCACCTCGCCCGCCGGCGTCGTGGCCAGGTACTTGTGCGGGAAGCCGAGGACGAAGTCGGCGAAGTGCCCCCGGTCGACGGCGAGAGGCACGCGCTGCAGGAAGGCGTTCACCTCCTTGGCATCCAGGATCGGCAGCAGGGCCGGGTTCTTCTTCGTCACTGAACAGTGCCGCTGAAGGGCTGGGTCACGTTGACGGGCGCCGGCGACGCATGGTGATGGATCATGCGCCATCCCTCCGCCGTCTTGCGATAGATGTTGGTGGCCACCGCCAGGGAGACCCGCACGTCGGCTTCGACCTTGCGCGTGATGTTCTCGTAGCAGACCACCACGCCGAGGTCGCCGTCCAGGCGGATGTCCGCCCGCGTCGGCGTCACGCGCATCCAACCGCCGCCCGCGAAGATCCGCTCCCAGGACGTCCGTATCGTCGGCCATCCCTGGAGCAGGTCGCCGCCCGGATGGATGCATTGCACCCCGTCGTCGTGCTGCCACACGCGGGTCATGCCCTCGAGGTCGAGCCCCTCGAGGGCGGCGTAGAACGACTCGTTGAGGGCCCGCACCGCCTCGAGGTCGGTCACGCGGCTATTCTCGCACTTGATGCCAGAATGAGGAGTCATGCCCGAGGCGACCTCGCAGCTCTCGTCCCCCCGGCGCCCGAAGTGGTTCCATCTCACGACGGGAGTGACGCTGATCGTGGTGGCGGTCGTGCTCACCGTCGCCTGGCAGATCGTCGGGGCGCCGGCATCGGCGGGCCGCCTGCTCTATTTCCTCGGGACCATCCTGTTCCTCCTGCTCATCGGCGGCCTCAGCCTCATGGTCGTCCTGCTCCTGCGCGAGGTGCGCCTGAACGAGCGGCAGTCGAACTTCATCAGCGCCGTCACCCACGAGCTCAAGACGCCGGTGGCCTCGCTCAAGCTCTATCTCGACACCCTGCAGCTCCGCGACGTGCCGGAGAGCCGGCGCGAGGAGTTCTACAAGACGATGCGCCACGACCTCGACCGGCTGCACGCCACCATCAACAGCGTGCTGAACGCGGCGATGTACAGCGATCGGCCGGTGATCGATCCCCAGCCCGTCGACTTGGCGCGGCTGGCCGAGCGCTCGATCGAGCTCACGCGCACCCGCAACCAGCTCGCCCCGGAGGCGATCCGTTACGCGGGACCGGAGAGCCTGTTCGTGATGGGGGACGCCGGCGCCCTGGAGACGGCGCTGCTCAACCTGCTCGACAACGCCGTCAAGTATTCGAAGGACAAGGTCGACGTCGAGGTGCTGCTTTCGCGCAACGACAGCGGGCGGGCGGCCCTCAAGGTGCGCGACCACGGCATCGGCATCAGCCGCGCTCAGCTGGCCTTCATCTTCAAGCGTTTCTACCGCATCGGCTCCGAGGTGCGCCGCAGTCGGCCGGGCACGGGCCTCGGGCTCTTCATCGTGCGCTCGGTGGTGAAGGGGCATCACGGATCCATCGTGGCGGACAGCGGCGGCCTCGACCGCGGCGCCACTTTCACCATCACCTTGCCCATTTCCGAGGGCGTGCGTGGCTAGGATCCTCATCGTCGAGGACGAGGAGAGCCTGGCCACCGGCATCAAGTTCAACCTCGAGCTGGACGGCCACGACGTGGACGTGGTCGACGACGGCCGCGCGGCCCTGGACCGGCTCGCGCCGCCCACCGGTGCCCCGGATCAGGACCTCGTCATCCTCGACGTGATGCTGCCCGGCCTCGACGGCTTCGAGGTGGCGCGCCGCGCGCGCGAGTCGGGGAACTACGCCCCCATCCTCATGCTCACCGCCAAGGGCATGCCCGAGGACGTCGTGCGCGGGCTCGAGGCCGGCGCCGACGACTATCTGCCCAAGCCGTTCGAGCTGCCCGTGCTGCTCGCGCGCGTCAAGGGCCTGCTGCGCCGCCGCGACTGGGCGCGCGGCCCCGGCAACGGGCCGGAGATCGTGCGCATCGGCGAGACCGAGGTGGACTTCCGGAGCTTCGAGCTGCAGGCGCCGCAGGTCCACGTGCGCCTGACGCTGCTGGAGGCGATGCTGCTCAAGCACCTGGTGCAGAACGCGGGCCGCATCGTGTCGAAGGCGGAGCTGCTCGAGAAGGTCTGGAACGTGAGCCCCGACTCGGAGACGCGCTCCGTCGACAACTTCGTGGCCCGCTTGCGCCGCTACCTCGAGCCCAATCCGCGCTTCCCCCGGTTCCTGCACACCGTGCGCGGCGCCGGCTACAAGCTCACCCCGGAGCCCTGAGGCCGATGCGGGTGGCCGTACGCTTCTTCGCGTCGTTGCGCGAGCTCGTCGGCACCGAGCGCGTCGAGCTCGACCTCGCCGGTGCTCCGACTCCGGAAGACGCGTGGCGCGCCCTCGCCTTGCGTTATCCCGCCCTGGCCGCCCGCCGCCCCAGCCTCACCGCCGCCGTGAACCGCCGCTACGCCCGTTTCGACGAGCCGCTCGCGGAGGGGGACGAGCTGGCGTTCATCCCGCCCGTCAGCGGCGGCTGACGGTGCGGATCGTGTAGACTGGTCGTTCAGGCGAGGCCCCGCGTTGCCCACAGACGGTTTCGGACGCCAGATCGACTACCTCCGGATCTCCCTCACGGACCACTGCAACCTGCGCTGTGTGTACTGCATGCCGATGCACGGTCTGCAGTTCGCGCCCGCCGAGCACCTGCTCACGGCGGAGGAGATCGAGACGGTGGGACGGGCCGCCCTCCAGGTCGGCTTCCGGCGCTTCCGCTTGACCGGCGGCGAGCCTACGCTGCGCGCCGACCTCGTCGAGATCGTGGAGCGTCTCATGGCCCTGGGTCCCGACGAGGTGGCCATGACCACGAACGGGATCCGCCTGCCGCGCCTCGCGCCCGCGCTCAAGAAGGCCGGCCTGCGCCGCGTGAACATCCACGTCGACACCCTGAGCCCCGAGCGCCTGCCGCTGATCATGCGCCTGGGATCACTGGCCGACATCGAGGCCGGCATCGACGCCGCCGAGAGCGCGGGTCTCACCCCGATCAAGATCAACTGCGTGGTCACCCGCGGCTTCAACGACGGTGACGACGTGGTGGAGCTCGCGCGGCGCGCGCGGGAGCGCGGCTGGCACGTGCGCTTCATCGAGACGATGCCGCTCGGTGTGGGAGAGACGGCGCAGATCGCGCGCACTCACTTCGTGCCGTCGCGGGCCACTCGCATCCGCATCGAGGCGGCCCTCGGGCCGCTCCTGGCGGTGCCGGCGGCGCACGCCGCCGACGAGGCGCAGAACTTCCGTTTCGCGGACGGGGCGCCCGGCGTGGTCGGCTTCATCAGCCCGGTGAGCGAGCCGTACTGCGGCACCTGCAACCGCATGCGCCTCACCGCCGACGGCAAGCTCCACCTGTGCCTGCTCAACGAAGACGAGCGCGACCTGCGCGGCCTGCTGCGCGCCGGCGGCGGTGAAGCCGCGGTGGCACGTGTGCTGCTGCGGGCCGTGGCGGCGAAGCCGATGGGCCACCAGCTCCCCGCCGGCGTCACCACCGAGACGCGCGAGATGTTCCAGATCGGCGGCTAGACGCCTATTGACCGGCGGCGGCCATCCTCTCGGGGCCCGCCGTCCGAGCCGGGGCGAGCTCCGAACGGAATCGGCGGAAGCCCTGCGACCAGTCGTCGAAGATGCTGTACATGACGGGCGTGCCGATCAGCGTCAGCAGGAGCGAGAGCGTCTGCCCGCCCATGATGACGGAGCCGATCGCGCGGTTGGTTCCCGAGCCGGTGCCGCTCGACACGATGAGCGGCACCATGCCGGCGACGAAGGCGAGTGTCGTCATCAGGATCGGCCGCAGCCGGTCGCGGTTGGCCAGCCGGATCGCCTCTGCGCGGGGCATTCCCTTCTCCCGCAGGCCGTTGGTGTGATCGACCTGGAGGATGCTGTTCTTCTTCACGATGCCGAACAGCACGAGGATGCCCAGCATCGAGAAGATGTTGAGCGACTGGTTGAAGACCACGATCGTCAGGAGCGCGAACGGCACCGTCAGCGGCAGCGCCAGCAGGATCGTGATCGGGTGCAGCCAGCTCTCGAACTGCGCGGCCAGGATCAGGTACATGAAGATGATGGAGAGCAGGAACGTCATCAGGAAGGCGCCGAAGGCCCGGCCCTGCTCGCGTGACCGCCCGAGGAACGCGTACGTGTAGTCGGGGGGCATCTGCAGCCCGTCCACGGCGGCACGGATGGTGTCGATGGCGATCTGGCCGGAGAAGCCGGGCC
>Ga0114129_10007171_pt1 | contig 15865 bp, 14 predicted proteins | sample RhiMetdeltSRZDD1_FD_80071 | JGI IMG/M metagenome (GOLD analysis project Ga0114129, IMG submission 80071) | Populus rhizosphere microbial communities from Tennessee, USA - Rhizosphere MetaG P. deltoides SRZDD1 (version 2) (version 2) | ecosystem: Host-associated > Plants > Roots > Rhizosphere >... | reverse complement strand
CTCGATGCGGTGGGACGGCACCGATATCGGGCAGCACCTGCGGGTTATCGGGCCGCTGCCCCCCGGCTCCACCGACCGCGGCAAGGGGCGTGACAATCTGCGGACCGACCTTCCCATGCCGTCGGATCGCGAAGAGGAACGGGAGATTCTCAACGGGCCGTCGGCCGATCTGGTGCTGATGGCCCCCCGGGGAGACCTCGCCCTCGCCGCCTTCGGCAACGACGTCTACGTGCTCCGGGTGCCCCGCCTCGGCGGCCCAGCGCCTACCATCTCGGTCGCCAAGATGGACAGCTCGCAGGTGTGGTCGCAGAAGCTCACCGATATCGGGGGCGAATTCCCGACCTGGAGCGCCGATGGCCGCACCGTCCACTGGTCCATCGGGAATGCGTTCGTCAGCTACGACGTGACCCGCGGCAAGGCGGTGGACGACAGCCTCCGGGCGGCCGGAGCCGACACGCTGGCCCGGATACGCTCCGGATACCGCCCGGTGGAGCAACGGCTGTTGATCAGCGCCGCGCGGGACGTGCCGGAGGGCACCGTCGTGCTTCGCGGCGCCAAGGCCGTGACCATGCGGGGGAGGGAGATCATCGAGAACGCCGACATCGTGGTCCGAACAACCGGATCGTGAGCGTCGGCCCGCGCGGTGAGGCGCCCGCGGGGGCGCGGGTCGTGGACGTATCGGGCAAGACCATCGTGCCGGGCTTCGTCGACACCCATGCGCACATGTGGCCCGCCTGGGGGATCCACTGGGAGAACCCCTGGATGTACCAGTCGAATCTCGCCTATGGGGTCACCACCACCCGCGATCCGCAGACCGGGACCACCGACGTGCTGACGTATCAGGACCGGGTGGAGGCCGGACAGATGCTTGGTCCCCGGGTGTATTCGACCGGGCCCGGCGTCTTCAGCAACGAGCGGATCGGGGATCTCGAAGGGGCCCGCCACGTGCTCCAGCGCTACAGCGACTACTACGACACCAAGACCTTCAAGATGTACGAGGCCGGCCCGCGGCGGACCCGCCAGTTCCTGATCATGGCCGCGCGAGACCTCAAGCTCATGCCCACGACCGAGGGCGCCCTCGAGTTCAAGAAGAACATGACGATGGCGATGGACGGCTACTCCGGCATCGAGCACACCATCCCGATCCTCCCGATGTACGAGGATGTGGTGCACCTGTTCAGCACGTCCGGCACCACGAACACCCCCACGCTGCTGGTGAGCTACGGCGGCCCCTGGGCGGAGAACTACTACTACACCTTCGAGAGCCCGCTGCAGAACCCGAAGGTCCGGCACTTCATGCCGCCCGAGGAGCTGGATGCCAAGGCGCGGCGGCGCAACCCCGGTCCGGGACCCTCGGGGTGGTTCGCGAAGGATGAATACGTGTTCCCGCGCCACGCCGAGTTCTCCAAGGCGATGGTCGAGGGCGGCGGCCGGATCGGCATCGGCAGCCACGGCCAGTTCCAGGGCCTGGGCTACCACTGGGAGCTCTGGTCGAATGCGAGCGGCGGAATGTCGGCCCACGACGCGCTGCGGGTGGCCACTATCTACGGCGCCGAAGCCATCGGCCTCGGCAAGGATCTCGGCTCGCTCGAGGCGGGCAAGCTTGCGGACCTGATCGTCCTGGATCAGGACCCGCTCCAGAACCTCCGGAACACCAACACGATTCGCTACGTGATGAAGAACGGCCGCCTCTACGAGGGCGACACCCTCAACGAGATCTGGCCCCGGCAGCGTCCCGCGCCTGACGCCTCGTGGCGCCATTTCGCCCCCACTGTCACCACCACGATTCGGTGAGGCGCGCCATGTCAATTCATCCAGTCATTGCGAGCGTAGCGAAGCAATCTCTCAAGGACAACACCGTGCGCATTCTTGCCCTGCTCGCCCTTATCGCGGTGGCACCGCTCACCGCCCAGGCCCCCGCGGGCGGCCCCGGCGGTCCACCCCGGAAGCCGCTGCCGCTCGAGACCAATCGGAAGGCCGAGTTCACCGCCTCCAAGGGCACCTGGATGTCGGTCGACGTGAGCCCCGACGGACAGACCATCGTCTTCGACCTGCTTGGCGATCTCTACACCCTGCCGATCGCGGGCGGTACCGCCACCCGGCTCACCAGCGGGAACGCGTACGACGCGCAGCCGCGTTACAGCCCGGACGGCAAAAAGGTGGCCTTCGTCTCGGACCGGAGCGGCGGCGACAACGTTTGGACCCTGTCGCTCGACCTGAAGGACACGACCCAGCTCACCCAGGGCAACGGCGCGCTCTACATCTCGCCGGAGTGGAGCCCCGACGGCAAGTACGTCGTGGTGAGTCGCGCCGGCGGCCTGGGCGGCGCCGCCAAGCTGCAGATGTACCATGTGGACGGTGGCGGGGGACTCGCCGTGATCCGGGAGCCGGCCACGCTCAAGACCATCGGCGCGGCGTTCACTCCGGACGGGCGCTACATCTGGACCGCGGTGCGCACCGGCGACTGGCAGTACAACGCGATTTTCCCGCAGTACCAGCTCGGCGTGTACGACCGGGAAACCGGGGTCCTCAACCAGATGACCAACCGGTACGGATCGTCGTTCCGGCCGGCCATCTCTCCCGACGGGAAGTGGCTGGTGTATGGCGCCCGGCACGATGCCCAGACCGGCTTGCGCATCCGCGAGCTCGCCACCGGCACCGAACGCTGGCTCGCCTATCCGGTCCAGCGGGACGACATGGAGTCCCGAGCGCCGCTGGATGTCCTGCCCGGTTACTCGTTCACACCCGATTCGCGTGCGATCGTCGTCTCTTATGGCGGTGAGATCTGGCGCGTCGGCGTGGAGGGCGGGGCCGGAACCAGGATTCCGTTTTCGGCCAACGTGAAACTGGACATCGGCCCGGAGGTGAAGTTCAGCTATCGGGTCGACACCGCCGCCACGCTCACCGCACGGCAGGTACGGAGCCCGGTGGTTTCACCCGACGGCAAGCGGGTGGTCTTCACCGCCATCGATCGGCTGTACGTGTTGGACCTGCCGAACGGCACCGCGCGCCGCCTCGATCCGACGGAAACGGGTCAGTATCATCCGACCTGGTCGCCGGACAGCAAGTGGGTGGCGTACGCGACGTGGAGTGACGGAGTGGGCGGCCAGATCATGAAGGCCGCGGTCGAAGGCAAGGTGCGCCCCGTCCAGCTGACCCGCACGGCCGCCCTGTACTCCAACCTCGCCTGGTCGCCCAGCGGCACCCGCATCGTCGCCACCCGGGCCGCCGCGCGCGAGCTGATCGAAGCCGTCAACGTCTTCTTCGGTCCGCAGGGGGGCAGCTTTGTCTGGGTGCCTGCCGCCGGCGGTGATCCTACCCTCATCGCCCCGAGCGGCACACGGGATGTGGCGCACTTCACCACCGATACCAACAGGATCTTCGCCTACAGCCCGGTGGAGGGACTGGTCTCCTTCCGCTGGGACGGCACCGATGTGAAGCAACACGTTCGGGTGCTGGGTCCGCCGAACCCCGGCGGCAATCCGCACGAAGACGATCAGACCCCGCTGCCCCGCCGCTTTGGCCCGATGCCGGCTGAGGCGCTGGAAGCGGGCGGGCCGCCCCCGGCGGGACTCGTGCTTATGGCCCCGCAGGGCGACCAGGCGCTGGCGCAGGTGGGAAGCGACATCTACTCGATCACGGTCGCGAAGGTCGGCGGACCGGTGCCGGCGGTGAGCGTAGCCGGAGGAGGTCAAACGCCGGTCAAGAAGCTCACCGACATCGGCGGTGAGTTCCCCTCCTGGGGAACGGACGGCCGCACCCTCCATTGGGCCATCGGCAACGCCTTCGTCACCTACAGTCTCGATCGCTCCAAAGTGGTGGAGGACAGCCTCAAGGCGATCGAGCGGGCCAGGGCGGACAGCACCCGCCGGGCCGGGGCTCGCGCCGACACCCTCAAGACGCTCAACACGCGGGCGGACAGTCTCAAGAAGGCGAACGCCGCGGTGCCCGACTCGGTGCAGTCGCGAATCGATGCTCTGAAAACCGATTCGGCGCGTACTGACTCGGCCAAGAAGTCGGCGGAGAAGGCCAAGACCGACAGCACCTCCCTGGCCAAGGCCCGGACCGACAGCCTCAAGATGCTGAGCGCGAGGGCGGACAGCCTGAAGAAGGCGGGCGCGGCCGTCCCCGACTCGATCCAGTCGAAGCTCGTGGCGTTACGCGCCGATTCGGTCAAACGAGCGGACATCAAGACCGGGTACAAGCCCGACGAGATCCGGATCAAGGTCACTGCCCCACGGGACAGTCCCAAGGGGACCGTGGTGCTCCGCGGCGGACGCGCCATCACCATGAAGGGCAAGGAAATCATCGAGGACGCCGACGTCGTCGTGAAGGACAACCGCATCCTCGCGGTGGGTAAGCGAGGCGAAGTGTCGGTGCCGGGCGGCGCCAGGGTGATCGACGTGTCGGGCAAAACCCTGATTCCCGGTTTCGTGGACACCCACTACCACGCGCAGTGGCTCATTCCGGAGCTGCATCCGGGCCAGGCTTGGCAGTACCTGACGAATCTGGCCTATGGAGTGACGACGACTCGCGATCCGCAGACCAACTCGACCGATATCCTGAGCTATCAGGACCGGGTGGAGAGCGGTGGCATGGTGGGCCCCCGGATTTACTCGACCGGGCCGGGCGTCTTCAGCACGGAAAACATTCGCGACCTGGATCACGCCCGGAGCGTGCTCAAGCGCTATTCCCAGTACTACGGCACTCAGACGCTCAAGATGTACATGTCGGGGAACCGGCAGCAGCGGCAATGGATCATCATGGCGGCCAAGGAGCTCGGCCTCATGCCGACGACCGAGGGCGGGTTGGACTACAAGCTGGACATGACCCACGCCATGGACGGATATCCGGGCGTCGAGCACGCCTTGCCGATCGCGCCGATGTATGACGACGTGGTCCAGGTCTTCAAGGCAAGCCAGACCACCAACAGTCCCACGCTCCTGGTGTCATATGGTGGCCCGTTCGGCGAGAACTACTGGTACACCCATTACAACCTGCTGGGCGACACCAAGCTCACCCGGTTCACCCCGAAGGATCACCTCGACGGCAAGGCTCGCCGACGCGGCAATAACCCCGGCCCGGGCGGCTGGTTCTCCGAGGACGAATACGTGTTCTCGAAGCACGCGGAATTCGCCAAGCGGATGGTCGAGGGTGGGGCACGGATCGGCATCGGAAGTCATGGCCCGCTGCAGGGTCTGGGCTACCACTGGGAGCTCTGGTCCATGACGTCGGGCGGAATGACGCCCCACGATGCCCTGCGGGTTGCCACCATCTACGGAGCGGAAGCCGTCGGAATGGGCCAGGACCTGGGCTCATTGGAGGCCGGCAAGATGGCCGACATCCTGGTCCTCGATGCCAATCCGCTGGAGAATATCAGGAACTCCAACGGAATCCGGTACGTGATGAAGAATGGGCGGATCTACGAGGGCAACACGCTGAACGAGATCTGGCCGCGGCAGCGGACCCTGGCGTCGCAGTACTGGCAGGGCGGGGCGCCGCAGACGGCAGCGGGAATTCGCTAGGGACGTCGGTATGTCGTACGTCGGTAGGTCGGTACGGGGGACTTCTCTACCGACTTACCGACCTACCGACTTACCGTCAGGCCAGCGCCCCAAGCCAAAAGCGATGGTACGCTTCCTCCGTCTCCCCGACGGAGGCACCTTGCAGCAGCCGCAGCTGGAGGCCATCCAGGGCGGCCTGGATCAGCGACGCCCGCTTTTTGAGCTGATCGCCCAGTCCGAGGGCGCGCCCCAGTGCCGCCGCGAACGACTGGGTTTCCGCCGGTCGCTCGGCGGCGGCCGACCGGAGCGGACCGTCCGCGGCAAGTAGACTGGCCCAGGCCGCAAACCAGCCGGATTCGACTTCCTGGATCAGCGCGGCCCAAAGCCGGTCGAGCGCCGACGAACCCGTTACCGAGACCGCGGCAAGCCGGCGGGCCGAACGGTCGTCCCTCAACGTCTCGGCGGAGAGCACCAGCAGCTCCTGTTTTGAGCGGTAATGGTAGTTCACGAGGCCCTTGGCGCAGTGGGCGCGGTTGGCGACCTCTTCCACTGTCCAGTTGTTCAGTCCATGAAGTGCGATGACCTCGATCGCGGCGCCAAGGATAGTGTCCTTCATGAGCCCTCCAGGATTTCAGGGATCTGACTGAACGGACATTCAAAACGTAAGTAATTGAAAGCAAAGGTCAATGCCTGTCTTGGTCGCGCTGTTCGTGGTTCAGATCATCTATGCCAGTGGCGTCATCGTGGGGAAGTTCCTGCTCCCCATCGTGCCCGCCCCGGTCATTGTGACGCTACGGATGATCGTGGCTTCGCTGGTCTTCTTCATCGCCCATCGAGTCATCAAGGGGAGTGTGCCACGGTCGGTGTCGGATTGGGCCCGGTTTGCCATGCTGGGCGTGCTGGGCGGGGCGGGGAACCAGCTGCTCATCCTGATGGGGCTGACCCGGACCACCGCGATCAATGCGGCAATTCTGATCCCCATGATCCCGATCTTCACCGTGATCTTCGGGTGGCTGCTGATGGGTGACCGACCCAGCCGGCTCAAGTGGCTGGGCGTGGCGGTGGCCGCCCTGGGGACGATCTACCTGATCGGGCCCGACCGGGTGTCGCTGGCGCCGGACGTGGCGCTGGGTAATGTGCTGGTGCTGACGGGAATGGCCTTCAACGCACTGGCATTTCTGCTGTCCAAGCAGATGCTGCAGCGGTACTCGCCGGTCACGGTGGCGTTCTGCCTCACCCTCACCGGCCTGATCGGCGTGCTGCCGCTGGGGCTCGGCGCAGCCGATTCGGTGCGGCCCGAATTCCTCGACACCAGACTGCTGCTCTGGCTCGCCTACATGATCGTGTTCCCGACCACGGTCACCTATTTCCTGAATCTCTGGTCGCTGCGGCGGGTGTCGCCGACGCTGGTGACCAGTTTCATCTACCTGCAGCCGCTGTTCACGACGGCGGTGGCGCCCCTGGTGCTGCAGGGAGAGCATCTCACCCTGCGTATCGCCCTGGCCGGCGCCGCGATTTTTCTGGGCGTGGCCATCGTCATTGCCGCCGAGGTGCGCTACCGCAAGCTGACCCCGCCAGCTATCGCCTGAGGGCTATGCGGACGCCCGTTCCCCAAGGATCGGCTGCAACCGCGTCGTCGCCCTCCCGGATCACCGGATAGCCCGCTGCCGTGAGCGACCAGGCCGCGCCTTCGATGTCGGAGCGGGCCGGTAATTCGATCGTCCACTCCACCAGCCGCGCGTCTCCCTCCGCGGCTGCAGGCGCACCCGCCGCCCAGGTATTCAGCCCCAGGTGATGATGGTACCCACCGGCGGACAGAAAGAGCGCACCAGGAAGCGCCGCACGGACCTTCTCCAATCCCACCGCCCGATGGTAGAACGCCTCAGCCTGATCCAGGCTTCCGACGTGGAGGTGGACGTGGCCGATCCGGGTACCGGCAGGCGCACCGCTCCACGCCTCTCCACCGGCGGCCCGAAGCAGGTCCTCCACGTCCAGAGGATCGACCCCCATGGAGAGATCGCCGGCATCGAAGCGCCAGGCCGCTCTGGGACGGTCGGCGTAGACCTCGATGCCCAATCCATCCGGATCGGTGAGGTACAGGGCCTCGCTGACCAGGTGGTCCGACATGCCGGCCCGAACGCCGATCGCGCCGAGGTGGGCGAGGAACCGTCCCAGATCCGCGCGGGACGGGAGCAGTATTGCGAAGTGATAGAGCCCCAGCCGGCCTCGCCGGGGCACCGGCCTGGCGCCGGGCCGCTCGCGGAGCTCAATCAAAGGCGCGACATCGCCTGATGCTCCGAGCGCACCACGGCCTTCCCGGCGCTCCCGTATTTCGAGGCCCAGCACCGTTTGGTAGTAGGCCAGCGACCGGGAGAGGTCGGCGACCTCGAGCCGCACCGGGCCCAGCCCGAGCTCCGGCGGAAGCCGGAACCCGGGTGGGGAAATGGTGAATGGCGCGGAGGATCCGGGTGACGTCATGTTTGAGTCCGGTGCTGACGGTCGGCCAGCGCCTGGTCGAGCGAGTAGGCTCCCGGACCCATGAGGGCGAAGCCGAGCGCCGCCCCGGCCAGGGAAAGGGGGAACTCGATCCCGTTCGGATTGAAGAAGCCGTTGGGCAAGTGGACCAGGAACATGGCGCCCAGCATGTTGAAGAAGAGACCGAGCCCCGCCAGGCGAGTCAACAGGCCAAGCAGGAGCGCGATTCCCCCGAAGAACTCGAGCAGCGCCACCGCGGGCCCGACAATGCCGGGAAGCGGCACGCCGATCTGGCCGAACGCGCCCGAGACGCCGCCGAATCCGTAAACGAAAAGCTTCTGGGCCCCGTGGGCGATAAAAATGCCGCCGACGACGACGCGAAGGATCGCGAGGCCGGCGTTAATGCGGGATGATGGGATCCCGCGGGTCAAGGTCATTGGGCTGGTGGTCATGGTAGTGCTCCTCATTGTGTGTGTTGTGCCATCAAGCGTTGTAACACCTATGTCTCCAAAAAAAACAGCTATCCAGCGCGTGCCTCGGCCAGCAGCTCGATCAGCGCCTTGAGTTTGCGGGCGCCCAGGTGGCCGAGGAGGCGATGGTGGCTTTCGACTACCTCGGCGTCGAGCCGGCGCAGGAGGTCCAGTCCGTTGCGGGTGATGTTGGCGCGGACAAAGCGCCGGTCATCCCCTTCCCGAACCCGAACGACATGCCCCATCTCCTCCAGGCGATCCAGCAGCCGAGTCGCGTCGGGCACTCGCGCGATCAGCCGATCCCGGACCGAGTTGCGGCAGAGCCCCTTCTCGCCTGCGCCTCGAAGGATCCGCAGCGCGTTGTACTGAGTCGGCGTGAGCTGGTGGGGCCGGAGCGCCTCCGCCATCGCATGCTCGAGCACCGCCGCAGTGCGGGCAATGCTCAAGTGGGCCTCCTGCTCGAGACAGCTGAACGGCTTGTGCTGTTGCAGCTCGGCTTGCAGTTGCGATGACATGCTGGACAATAAGTGTTATGACACTGAGTGTCAAGACGGCTAAAGTAGACCGCTCCCGTCCGTCTGTCCGTCTGTCCGTCTGTCCGACTGTCTGCCCCTCGCGCGGGTTCCTTTCTGAAACTAAATTCCCAGCCGGACCGTAAACGACACTATGACGGCGCCTAGCCACCCAACCCCGCTCCCCTCCGTGTTTTCACCCCTCGCCAAGGCGCTGCTCGATGCCTTCAGCGAGGCCGTGATTGTGTTTGAGCCGCAGGGGAAAGTGATCTACGCAAACCAGCAGGCCCGTGAGCTGGGCCTCGACCTCACCCGACCTGCCTCCGACCTGATGCCGGCCCTCGCCGAGCTGGGAGGCCGCCTCAAACCCCTCCGGGTAGCCAACCTCGACCTGGGGGAGGCGATGTTCATTCAGGGTACCGTCGGACCGACCACCCTGGCCGACCGGGAGCGCGAGGCGATCGTCCGTTCGCTCGATGAGCACGGCTGGCGCCTGGCTGAAACCGCCAAGAGCCTCGGGATCAGCCGCACGACGCTGTGGCGCCGGCTCAGGGCCTACGGACTTCACCGCGACGGCCGCAGCAAGTGGGCGCAGGCATCATAAGACGGTAAGACGGTAGGTCGGTAAGTCGGTAGCTTCCTCCCGTCCTCCCGTCCTCCCGTCCTCCCGTCCCTCCCCGCTCCCGTCCGTTTAGCTTCCGTCCATGGCTCGACTGCTTCTCTGCGCGCTGCTGTGCGCCGCGACGGCGTGTTCGCGGGAACCCGGCTCCGGTCCTCCCGGTGCGGGTGAGATGGCCGTGCGATGGACCGGTTCGAAGAGCGGCGGCATCACGGCTTCGGCCACAGCGCGCTGGTGCGCGTCCGATACCTTGCTCGAGGTGATCGCGGTTCGGGGGGACACGTCGGTCGGCGTGGCACTGATCGCGCAGGATTCGGCCGAGGCCCGGGAGTATCCGGTTAATGAACCCCGGACGTTCACACCGGGCCGCCCCCAGGCGCGCGTTGTCATTCGATTGCTGAAGGAATTCGAGCTGGAGGGCTACGACGCGGTGAGCGGGAAAGTCACCATGACCCAGGGCGGCGCGCGCGCCGTGTCCGGCACCTTCGATGTCCGGATGCTGCCCGTGGTGGGCGCCGACTCCTTCCGGCTCACCGGCGCGTTCGAGCGCATCCCGGTGACCACCGCGGTCGGGGTCTGCGGCCGGGCCAACAAACCCACGGCCGGATAGATTTCCACCATGGCCGAAGCCACGTATTTCCGGAAGGGATTCGGTCTCAAGGGAGAGATCGAAGGTCTCCTCTCCACCGATTACCACTCCGCGCTGATCGAAGCGCTCCGCGCCCGCGGCTACGCGCTCACGGCGGGCCCGCTGACCTTCCGGCTGGCCCGGGAATTCGGGTTCTGTTACGGCGTGGACCGCGCGGTCGATTACGCGTACGAAACCCGACTCAAGTTTCCCGACCGTCCGCTGCACCTGGTCGGCGAGATCATCCATAACCCGCATGTGAACGCCAAGCTCGAGGCGATGGGCATCGCCTTTCTACGCCGTTCCGAAGGCGGGGAATTCGATTTCAGCGGCCTGACCGCGGACGACGTGGTGATCATGCCCGCGTTCGGGGTGACGATCCACGATTTCGAGCGGCTCAAGGCGATCGGTTGCGTCCTGGTGGATACTACCTGTGGCTCGGTGCTCAATGTCTGGAAGCGGGTGGAGAGTTATGCCAAGGACGGCTTCACCGCGCTGATCCACGGCAAGCACTGGCATGAGGAGACCAAGGCCACCGCCAGCCAGGTGATGAAGTATCCCGGAGGGCGCTACCTGGTCGTGCTCAGCATGGAGGAGGCGCGCGCGGTCTGTGATTTTATCGAGCGCGGGGGTTCCGCGTCGGCGATGGCCGAGCGGTTCGCGGCGACGATGTCACCGGGATTCGACTTTTCCCGTGACCTGGAGCGGGTAGGGCTGGCCAACCAGACCACGATGCTGTCGAGCGAGTCGCTCGCCATTGCCGACGAGGTCCGCCAGACGATGGTGCGGAAGTACGGCGAGGCCGATGCCGCGGCGCACGTCCGCACCTTCGACACGATCTGCTCCGCCACCCAGGAGCGCCAGGACGCCGTGCTGCAGCTGCTGGCGGAGCCTCCTGATCTCATGATGGTGGTGGGCGGGTACAACTCCAGCAACACGACCCATCTGGCCAAGCTCTGCGCGAGCCGGGGGGTCAGGACCTACCACATAGAGGATTCGGACTGTGTGGACCCCGCGAGCGGCGCGCTCCGGCACCGGCCGATCGGCACCAGGCAGGAAACCAGCGAGACCGGCTGGCTCGCCGGAGTGCGGTCCATCGGGATCACCGCCGGAGCATCGACTCCCAACAACAAGATCGGCGAGACGATCGTCAGGATCTGCGCCGTGGCGGGGATTGGAGAGACACTGGAACAAGCCCTCCTCGCCCCCTAGTGCCTCACATCGGCTTCAGGTAGCGCTCCGGGATCGGGTTCCCGGGTCGCTCTCCCTCCCAGTAGATCGTCACGATCCACCACCGCCGCCCGTCGAACCAGAGCTGGATGCTGTTGATGCCCCGGGCAAAGGGCGCCGGGTCGGCCGCAGTGCGACGGCTCTCGTAGGTGCTGAAGCGGTGGACCACTCCTCCGTACTGCTCTTCCCGGTGCGCGATCTCCCGCTCGAAGAACCCCGACCGCTCCAGCTGAGGGCCCACCGCGGTGATGTACTGTTCGACGCTCAACGTCCGGACGGTAGGCGTGCTGTCCCGACGGTACACCGCCGGGATGAGCCGGGCCTCCGGCACGAACAGCGACCGCATCCGATCCCAGTTGCGAGGCTGCCCGGCTGGTCCGGAGATCACGTCGTAGAGCGCTCCGATGATCGACTCCATCGAGGCGACGTCCTGTGGCTGCGGCGCCGGCGCCGCCGTCTGGGCCGCCGAGGCCGAGCTCACTGCCGCCAAGGCGATCAGGACGCAGCGGCTCAGGCGGGACGAGAGACCGCGGCGGCGGAGAGGGGTCAGCGAGGCCATAACCACCCGAACACGCCTGCCGTCAGCAGGCCGTAGATGAGGCCGTCGAAGGTGGCCTTGAAGGTCAGGCTCCAGGAGCGCTTGTACCAGATCGACATCTGCCAGAGCGCAACCGCGTAGCCCATGAATGCCGTGACCCCGGCGAAGCGAAACACACTCATGTATTCCGCGCCGGCCGGCAGGGCCCGCCCCGCCACATAGGCGGCAAAGACCCCGATCACCGCCGAGTAGACGAACCAGAGCCCGAGGCTGGTGCCCATGTTGAAGCCGTCACTGCGCAGGACGGTGAGAATCAGAATCGGTCCCTTCTTCATTCGCTCCATGAACTCCGGACTGCGCATTTCCTTGCCGTACGCACGCGGGACCATGTAATCCCCGGGAGGGATGCCGAGGGGGCGGAGGGCATCCATGACTTCGGTTTCGCGCGGAATCTTGGGGTAATCGGACCTGTGCCACGGCAAGACCATATGAATGACGGAGCTGACCAAGAACACGAGTACCGCAGACAGCAGAATCGGGAGCCATAGCGCGGAAAGCGGGGTCACCGGGTCCTCCTCTCGGGGGCGGAGAATCGACCTTCGGCGGAGATCATACCTCTCGCGGTGCGGGTCAGCTACCCTCCGGCTGGCGGAAGGCCCGTTTCGGCGATACGATCTCGACCATGACCGAGCTGAGACCGCCCGTGAACGGCCTGTCCCGTCCTGCCCTGGTTCGCGATGCCCTGGCAGCGCTTGCGCCGGTACGGATCAAGAAGCTCTTCGGCACCGAAGCGTTCTTTCATGGGGAACGAATGTTTGCGGTGCTGGGTGGCGATGCGCTGATCGTCCGGCTGCCGGAGCCGCTTCGCACCGACACGATCACCGCGGCCAGCGCGCGGCCCTTCCTGTCGGAACGGCTGGCGCTCTCCCACGGCTGGGTCGAGGTGCCCTATGCCAGCGAGCTGGCGCACCTGACGCGCCTGGCGCAGGCGGCGCACACGGGGGCGGGCCGGGGGGGGAAGCGGCCCGCAAAGAAGCGGTTTCGGCGTGCGAGCAAGCGGAGGGCAGTGACCAAGTAACCTGTGACCAGTGACGCATTCCACGGGTCACGGGTCACGGGTCACGGGTCACCGGTCACCGGTCACCGGTCACCGCTCAATGGTCACCGCTCACTGAGTAGCGCCGCCACCGCCGCGATGGTTTTTGGTGCGCTGCCCTCCGCCCGGTTGTTGACCAGAAGGTACGCCGGGATCCGCAGCTGCTCCGTCAGCTCTACCAGCCGAACCAGATCTCCCCGCAGCTCCGGATTGGGATCGCGAATCCGGTCGTAGGGCGCGAACGCATCCACCGCATCGGCGTACCTCCTTCCGGGCCGGAGCAGGGCCCTTCCCACCAGAAAGTTCGCGGTCACCGACCCGGGTAAGTCGAGCTGCATGCCGATCGAAGGCATCCGGGTCCACGAGCTGAACACGTGGGCTACATCGTGTTCTCGCAACACCGCGAAGTAGGCCGGAGTGAGGAACTCCGGATTCCTGATCTCGACTGCGTAGCGCCCTTCCACCGGGAGGCTGCCGAAGAATCGGTCGAGCCGCTCGGCAAATTCCTGCGGAGTTACATCGTCCTCCCGGGCGATGGCCTGGAACTCGAAGATCAGCGGCCCGGTGTGCCCGCCGAAGTGATCACGCAGCGGGCCCCACACATCGTTGAGAAACAGCTCCACGTTGAGGAAATCGGGATTGGGCTGCCCGGCCCGGATCTTGTCGCGCGCCTTGGCGAAGGTGTGCACGGTGATCCGGTCCCACACCTTGCTCAGCGCGGGGAACCCTTCCGGGAGTACGGCCGCGTAGCTCCTGAGGGTCTTGTCGGTGAGGGGGCCGTAAAAGCTGGAGTCGATACCGACGGTGCCGAACAGCGGAAAGCGGGCGTACTCGCCCAGCATTTCGGCGACTGCGCCGGTGGCGGGGTAGTCGCGCTGGTACACCAGTCCCTTCCACCCGGGATAGTTCCACGAGGAGGTACCGAAGCGGACACCGGCGGGAATCGCGGCGCGAAGCCGCTCGAGGTCTAGGGAGCCGGAAACGTCGGGAGATTCTGGCACTGGTCGATCAGGCGAGCGGCAAGGCGCTCCACCATTTGAACGTGACGATCCTCGGCGGCCCCCCGGAAATACAGCTCTCGGATATCCCGCACAACCGCGCAGGCGAACCTGATCTCCGGCCGCTCCACCATCCTGGTCGCGTTGCGTTCGAAGTACGCGGCGGCAGTGGAGTCGTTCTTGAGGACCAGCCCGCTGAAATAGTTGACCGTGATGAAGGTGAGTCCAGGGTAGCGGCGCATACCTTCCTCGGCGGCCTGCACCGCCAGGGCCGGCTGGCCGATCAGCAGGTACGTCCATGACAGGTTGCCCAAATCACTGGCCAGGGTCGAGTCGGCCCCAATTCTGGCGGGACCGGAGCGTGTCATGTTCGAGGACCGCAGCGCGGCGAACGCCTGCTGCTCCCGATAGGTGCGCCTGGCCTCCTCCGCTTCGCGGAGCACTCGGCGCTGCTCCAGCACCGGCTTTCCCGCGGTGTCGATGCGGGCGCGAGTGGTCAGCAGATCCGACAACCGCTGCGCTCGATCGTGCCACCAGTCGTGGGCGCCGACCTGAGTCGCGCTGTCCGCTCGGGGGAACGACAGGAAGGCATTCAGCGAATCGATCCGGAGGGCGATGCGGTTGGCCGAGTCCGCCGTCGCGCGCCGCTGGCGCACCTCGTGGATGTCGGCCAGCAATCCGTAGGCATTGGCCTGCTCGTGGCGCCGCCAGAACGCCGGCCGGAGCCGCGCTGCCGAGTCGGCCGCGTCGATCAGGCTCCGGGCGCCCGCCTCCGCCTCGTCAAAACGGAGCAGGATCATCAGGTTGCGGGCCCGGTTGCCGCGCGCGGTCACCAGATTGTCGAGGGCGGTGACCATCTCGGCGGTATCCGCATTGACGGTGTTCTCCCGGAGGTAGCTGTTCCACTGCGCCGCGCTGCTGTCGTACGCCGTCACCGACTCATCGAAACGCCACAGCTGCCGTGCCATCTGGCCATGCCAGCCATGCATCTGGGCGAGCCAGGTATGGGAGTTCTGGTTGTGTCGCAGCGCCATCCGTTCCCGTGCCGCGGCGACGGCGCGGCGATAGGCGAGCAGCGACTCGGCCGAATCGCCGGGGGCCTTGCGCAGGGTATCGGCTTCGGCTTCCCGGATGTTGAGCTGGGAGATCGTGAACAGGAGTCCGTACTGGTACTGGTTGTCCCGCCGCCGGCCCTGCGCGGCCACAGCCAGGCCGCTGTCCACGAACGCGTGTGCCGGCGCGGGCTGGCCCAACCGCAAATACGCGAGGGCGCCGTAGTGATAGAGGCGGGCCCGCCGGTCGAATGCCTCGGTGTCGTGCGCCGGATCAATTTCCCCCGCGAGACGCAGCGCCTCGCGTCCCGCTGCCAGGGAGCCGGTGTAGTCCTTGGCGAAGAAGAGGTTGTAATTGAGGTCGGTGAAGCTGCGGAGCGTAACGCTCTTCGACAACGAATCGCCGAAGGTCAGCATGGCGCGAGCCACTTCGAGGCCGCGGTTGCCGCGGCGCCGCGCGCCCGAGGTGTCGGCCAGGTCGAGCAGGAGCCCGGTGGACACGCTCTTGACGCGGGCGTCGAGACGCCTCGGACACACCGATTCGGGCGTCCGTTTCACCATTTTCTCCACGGCGGTGTCGGAGAGCTCCACCAGGCTGTTGTAGGCTCGCTTGAGCTCGTTGTTCCCGCGGGTCGAATCGGCGAATCGGTTGATGACCGTAAGGCCGTAGGCGCAGAAGTCGGTCAGCATCGTCTCCGAGTTCTTCCGCTCGGCCTCGGCCACCTGGAGGTTGTTCTCCGCCG
>Ga0114129_10007169_pt1 | contig 15868 bp, 18 predicted proteins | sample RhiMetdeltSRZDD1_FD_80071 | JGI IMG/M metagenome (GOLD analysis project Ga0114129, IMG submission 80071) | Populus rhizosphere microbial communities from Tennessee, USA - Rhizosphere MetaG P. deltoides SRZDD1 (version 2) (version 2) | ecosystem: Host-associated > Plants > Roots > Rhizosphere >... | reverse complement strand
TTCTTCGCCTGGGCGAATTCTTTCTCCGGCGAGAAGAGCTCCCAGTAGTTGGTGATGCAGAACGCTCCGTATGCGCCGGCGAACGCCCGCTTGAGCGATTCGACGTCATCCAGATCGGCTTCGACCACCTCTGCGCCCAGTTTGGCGAGCTCTTTGGCCTTGTCAGAACTCACTTTGCGCGTCAGCGCCCGCGCCGTGAAGCCACTGCCGGGGTCGCTCAGGATGGCACGAGCCAACCCGCCTCCCTGCGCTCCGGTTGCCCCCACCACTGCAATGATCTTCTGCTTGGCCTCCTTTCCCGCGTTGAAGAGACAGTAGGCCTTAGGTTCGGGTCATTAACTCAAAAACATGTCCGTTGGCATCGTCAAAATAGAAGCCTCTGCCGCCGTTCCGGTGATTGAGCGTGCCCTCTCGATTCCACGGATCATTCCCAAATGAGAGCCCCGCGTCCCGCACCCGCTTCAATATCGCATCGAACTCCTCGTCACTGACATGAAACGCGTAGTGATGAAAATCGAAATTCTTGGCGTCATCGAAATCGAGCGTGAGTGTTTCATTCACGCGCACCGGTGCAAAGTGTCCGCTCGCCCCTTCGTATGTCAGTCCGAAGATCTGGGCAAACGAGCGCGCCGAGGCTTCCTTGTCATGCGCCGGCACGATCGTGTGATTCAAGATGATCGCCACTGCGCTCCTTCGGTCTTGCCCCCATGAACCGGGATCGGCATTACACAAAGTAGTTGTCGTGACGGATGCAGATGTCCTTCCACTCTTCGTCGGTAAATTTTTGGCCGGCAGCCTTCGCCGAGAGGGCTTCAAAATAGCCCTCCCGTGGCGCACCTGGTGCAAACAGAATCAGCATGGATGCCGACTCGTCGGATTCATTCTTGAAGCCGTGCACTCCACCTTCCGGGACGAACAGAAAATCTCCAGCCACCGCGTCGATCCAGCGTTCTCCGTTGAACAGTCGCACCATACCGGAGACAATGAAAAACGATTCGGACATGGTTCTGTGGAAGTGCGCGCTGGGCCCCGGTGTGTGGGCTTTCGCATCCCACCGATACAAGCCGAATTGTCCCTGTGTAGACGCTCCGGTCGCCAGATAGCGCACAGCGGTCCCCGAACCGATCGTCAGCTCGGGCTTCTGGGCCGCCGGACGGTACATCGCACTGAATTCGCCCTTGTCACCGTGATAGCGGGGATCGGGATACGACATCTCGCTCCAGCCCTTACGCCACCTTTTGTTGGCGATTCTGCAGAATGACTGAGTCGACCCGTTCTCCGCACTGCACGCAGCGCTGCACCTCAAGGTCGAAACCTACATCGCTCACCATGAGTCCGCCACAGCGCAGGCAGGTTGTGGCGACACGGTATTCATTTCGTTGACCAGCCCGGCCCTCTGACAATCCAAACACCATAGCGTACTCCTCTCCTGTTACCGTTCTGTTAGGGACACTCTCTCTGTCCCGCGTAACGGAACCCTGACCAAACGGAGTTTCGTTCTGGCATCCCTATGCGATTCCGCCAGGACAATGACCGCCAAGAGCAGAATCGGGACGAACGATGAAATAAAGATCAGTAACCACGACATGACACCCTCCTTCCAGTTCATGGATCAGCGATGGGTCACGCAGCCATCACGCCGCCGTCCACAGTCAGGATACTCCCGGTCGTCCAGTTCGACTCATTAGAGGCAAAGTAGACCGCGGCCTCCGCGATGTCTTCCGGCTGCCCAAGCCGACCTAACGGGTGGAACGCTGCGAACCCGGCCTTGGCCTGTGGATCAGCCAACACCTCAGCGACGCCTGGAGTCTCGACACCGGCGGGACAGATGCAGTTGCACCGGATGTTGTGCTTTGCATAGTGCACCGCCACCGTCTTGGTCAGCATGATGACTCCGGCTTTCGCCGCCTGGTAGGCATGACCCTCAAAAATTGGGATCGCTTTGAGCCCGCCGATCGTAGAGATGTTGAGGATCGACCCACTTCCCTGCTGCAGCATCTGGGGAATAGTCGCGCGAATGAATCGAAACGTACCCTTCATGAACACATCAAACGTCTCGTCCCAAATGTGATCCGTGGTCTCATGGAGCGGCGCCACGTGGAACAAGTTGCCGGCATTGTTGACGAGCACGTCAAGGCGGCCGAAGGTCCTGACGGTGGCCGCTACCCCCTCCCGCACGTCTGCTTCGTTCGTCACGCTGCCGGCAATCGCCAAGGCCTGTTTGCCTGTTCTCTCAATCTCTCTCACTACACGTTCCAATTGATCCTTCCGCCTGCCGGTGACCGCGACCTTCGCGCCTTCTCTCGCAAAAACCTTGGCAATCGCTTCGCCGATTCCGGTTCCTCCGCCAGTTACGAGTGCAACTTTGTGTTCGAGTCTCATGGATGTATCCTCCTCAATACTCGTGTTACCGAGCGTTCAGCTTGCTAGTCCTTTCTTCGGGGCAGGGCTGATTAGTCTCCTACTGCGCGCTTGGACGAGCACCGACTTTCCAAAAATACGATTGATCTGGTGTGCGCGTTCGGCGAGCAAGGGAGACCAATCAGTCCTGCCCCTCTCATTCCCTCAGTGCATCGGGCACATTCGGCGGTGACCCACTGCTGGCAGTTCCATAGCATTGGCTTGCGGCTTTGCCTTCGTCGGGTCAGAAGCCATGCCCTTCTCCCTTATGAACAGCCATATTGAGGAGAACAATAGGATTGTGCTTCCCAGCACAAATGCCCAGAATCCCAAAAAGAGCGCCAACATCACGGACGCGGCATCGAAGGATCCTAGCGTCTGCATGACAACAATATTCAGCCCCACGCCGAGGATGCCCAGGGCTGTAGCACCAGCAACTACCCGTTGAATGTTCTGTTGAATGTGCTTCTGTGTGTTGGTGTTACTCATGGGCGCCTCCTGGGAAAATTTTTGGCTTCTGTAGGTGGTTATGGCAAAACGCGTTCCATGGAGTGCCGGGCAACTCGGAATCAGCGATGTTGTTGAAACCCGAAGAGGTTCCGCGATCTCGGCGTAGAGTTCCCGGAGGGGAAATGGGAGGTGACGAAGCCCGATCTGCCGACCTAACGGCGCGATGCCGACGCACCGGCACTCGTGCATGCGGGATTCGGAAAACTACTAGCGGTATCGACCAACGAGAGGCTTAGACGGCGTCCGGAATCAAGAATGCTGTATCTTTCTTGCTTCAGAGGAGACTGCGTCCGCGAGGGAGAGGGGACGGATCACCCGCACGCCACTGCCGAAGCTCAGCACCCAGCCGACGACCTCCCGGCTATCGGCGACGGTGAGGGTCATGATCAGCCCGCCGTTTTTCAGCATCGTGATTTTCTGTGTCGGATGCCACATGCGGTCTTTGACCCAGGCCGCGGTAGCTTTGTCGAACCGCAAACCGACTTCGATGCGCGGGCCGCGCATCACCGTCAAGGCATCCTGCACGAACGCTTCCAAATCGAAGCCGAGCGGTAGTTGATAGGGATGGTCCGTGAGCGTGAGCCCGCGCATGCGCTCGACCGCGAACATGCGGGGTTCCTTTCGCAGGTGGCAGTACCCGACGAGATAGAGACCGCCCGCTGCATACCAGAGCCGATAGGGATCGACCTCACGGCGCATCGTGCGCAGACGCGACGCAGAGTAGTACCGCATCTGCACCGTGCGCTTCTTGGCGATGGCCTGCGTGAGGCGATCGATGGTTTCCCGATGCAGGCGATACGTCTTATGCGGGCCCAACCCTACTGCGAACACATTCTGCACTTGTTGCACGTAGTCGATCGACGCCGATGGTAACAGCCTTGACGCCTTCGCCATGGCCGAATCCAGCGCCGTCTGAATTTCGGTGCCTGCCAGGGGTCGTAAGAGCGACCGGCTGATCACGAGCGCCATCAATTCCGTCGGGGAAAATGACAAAGCGGGAGCTTGCCGGAACCCATCCATCAGCCGCCAGCGGACGCGGCCCTCGATTCGTTCGTTGATAAGAGGAAAGGTTGCCTCCAGGGCCTCAAGGTCGCGTCGAACGGTGCGTGGGTGTCTGGCGTAATCAGGCGGGAGCCGATCGACGATTTCATCGAGCGTGACGCCTCGGGACGACTCCAACAGCCGAAGCAGCTGCCATTGCCGGATGAGCTGATCGTTGCGAGGCATCGAGACCTTCTGTGCACGTTTGACTCGTTTGTACCGCTGACCCGTTCGGCGATGCTATCCCGCAGGTGAGGTGGGGCAAGAAAACCTCATTCAGATGAGGAAGCTGACACTAGGAGCCCTGTAGATCAGCGGTAATGGCAATATCCTCTTTGGACACCACCATTTCCAACGGATAATTGAGTTCACGCCATCCATCGATCCCGCCCAGGAGCGGTCGGACGCGGCTAATCCCTCTTCGCTTCAGCATCAACGCCATCTTCGCCGCCGTCGCTTCGTTCGGGCATGCACAAAACAAAATGACATCCCGGTCTCGTGGAATATCGTGATGGCGTTGCTCGAGCTCCTCGGGAGAAATGCGCAGGGCGCCCGGAATGGTATACGGGTCGGTCATATGGTCTAGGATGTCGCGCAAATCGACGACGACCGACTGATGGCCATCGTCCATGAGTTGCTTCAGCTCGCTTGGGGTGATGCGAGCCACGCGAAGCTCTCTCAATAGTTTTTGGCGGTGCAGATATTTATAGAGCAGATATCCTCCGAGACTGACGGCGAAAATGCTCACCGCCGTTGTCCCGAACTGCATGACCAGTTCTCCGATATAGCCGATCTGATTGCTGAACACATAGCCTAGGAGAATGAACGACGCGCTCCAGAGGAGTGATCCGACACCATTAAAGAAGAAGAATCGCCCTATTGAGACCTTGAAGAGGCCGGCCAATGCCGGCGCGAGTGTGCTCAACCCCGGGATGAACTTGGCCACAATCAGCGCTCGGATCCCATGCGTGATAAAAAGGTTCTCCGTACGTCTGACACAGGCGTCGGGCTCAAGAGAAATCCGGCATAAGAGAGTCAGCGCTTGCCGCCCACGATGACGACCGAGTTCAAACCACACCATATCGCCCAACAGGCATGCGGCGACAGAGAGCCCGGTGAGCACGGTCAGATACGCTTGCCCGTCCCCTGCGACGGCCCCCGCAGCGAGCAGGACAGGAACGGCAGGAATCGGAATACCAGCCTGCTCCGCAAGGACGGTCAGAAACACCACCATCTCGATATGTTGGAGAAGAAATTCCAGCGCTTGTTGCATAGGGTTATCCGTCTATTGCCGGTGCACTCTGTTTTGTCCACCTCGGCCCATGGCTTACACACTCAGCGCGTTGCGAATCGCGGTCCTCAACGCACGCACATCATCATCGCCACCCTGCCGGCGGCCATTGATGAAAAACGTCGGCGTCCCCCTCACTCCGTGCTGCTGGCCTGTTCCCACGTCCGCACGGACGCGATCGAGATATTTGTGTTTGTTGAGCGCCTCGCTGAATCGCGTTCTATCCAGTTCAAGCTGGCCCGCGTAATCCATGAGATCACGGTATTCCAGTTCCCACTGGTGAGAAAACAAGGTGGCATACATCGCCCAAAACTTGCCTTGTGCGGCTGCGGCTTCAGCAGCTTCGGCGGCTTGTACGGCATGAGGATGTTTGTGTGCCAGAGGAAAATGCCGGAAGACGAACCGAAGCTCATGGCCGAATTCACGCTGCAAGGCCTGAATCATCGTGACTGCTTCCCGGCTATAGGGACATTCGAAGTCACCATATTCCACCAGCGTGACCGGAGCCGCAGCTTCCCCTTCCACGTGATCGTGATCCGTAATGAGCAATGCCGCCTCATGAACGTGTCGCTCAGCCACCGCGTCTTCGCCTTACACTTCATCCAAGTAGCGCTCGATCATCTTTTCCGCAATGGTGCCTTCCCCGACCCCGGACGCCACTCGTTTGATCGAGCCATGGCGCGCATCGCCTGCGACAAAGACTCCGGGGACACTGGTTTCGAACAAGTACGGCGCTCTCGTGAGAGGCCAGGCGGATGGTAAACAGCCGTCTCGCAACAAGTCCGGACCAGATAGGATAAATCCATGCTCATCGCGAAGGACGGTTTCCCCGAGCCAGTCGGTAAGCGGCATGGCCCCGATGAGAATAAACAACGACTGGGCGGGCACCGTGCGGCGGTCATTGGTTTTGGTGTGTTGGAGGACCAACGACTCCAGTCGCGACCTGCCCTGCGCCTCGGCCACCTCCACGCTGGTCTCGACTGCAATATTTGAGGTCTGTTTGAGCCGTTCGATCAGGTAATGCGACATTGTGGCGGTGACGGAGTCGCCGCGAACGAGCATCGTCACCTGGCGAGCGTAGCGCGCAAAATAGACCGCGGCCTGCCCCGCAGAATTTGCTCCACCGACGACATAGACATCCTCGCCCTTACAGGCGATGGCCTCCGTCATGCCGGCACCATAATAGACACCGGCGCCGGTCAGTTGCGCGATCCCCGACACGTTCAGTGTCCGATAGGAGACACCGGTCGTGATGAGCACCGTTTTCCCGCTGAGCTCACTGCCGTCGGTCAGCGTTACGATTCGGGCCGGACCTGCCACACGGAGACTGACGGCTTCCTGCGGATTCAAGAGCTCGACGCCAAAGCGCTGCGCCTGCGTTAACGCACGTCGAGCGAGATCCTGGCCGCTGAGGCCGGCCGGAAACCCCAGATAGTTCTCAATGCGTGAGCTCATGCCGGCCTGCCCGCCCGGCGCTTCGCGTTCGATCAACACCGTCTTGAGCCCTTCAGATCCGCCGTAGACGGCGGCGGCCAACCCGGCTGGCCCCGCTCCAATGACGATGAGGTCATAGAGCGGTTGTTCAGCTTTCATTCGAAAACCGACTTTCTCTGCCACTTGGAGTGTCGTCGGTTGAATGAGGGACGACCCGTCGGGAAACACTACCACGGGGAGTTGATCATCGCTGGCATGGGCAGACTGGAGGAGCGCACGCGTCTCGGCATCCTTCTCAATGTCCAGCCATTGGTATGGGACTTGGTTCTTCGCGAGAAATTCTTTGATCTGATGCGTGTGAGGGGACCAGCGGTGGCCCAGCACTCTGATCCCTTGGAACGGCACTTTGAAGGTACCATGCCAGTCATCTAACAGGTCATCGATCACCGGATATAAACGTTCTTCGGGCGGGTGCCATGGCTTCATGAGGTAGTAATCGACTTGCGCATCATTAATGGCGCGAATGGCCGCATCGGTATCGGCATAGGCGGTCAGCAAGGCCCGTTTCGCCTCGGGATATAAGGGAATCGCGCGCTCCAAAAATTCGACTCCGGTCATCTGGGGCATCCGTTGATCCACCAAGAACAGGGCGACCGTGTCGTTCCGAAGCTTGAGCTGTTCGAGTGAGGCGAGCGCCTCTGCCCCCGACTCAGCCCGTATGACCCGGTACTGCTCGCCATATTTGCGGCGGAGGTCACGCTCGACCGCGCGCGAGACTTCGGGATCGTCATCCACTGTGACAAGAAAGGGTTTCACTGGCCGCTCTCCGCAAGACCAGGCTTGTCGTTCGACGGCTCGCTTGTCGGTTTGCGTATCATCGGCAAGCGGACGGAGAACACGGTCTGTCCTGGTTTCGATTCGAATTCAATCTCGCCTCGGTGGCGATCGGCCACGATGCGATAGCTGATGATCAGACCGAGTCCGGTCCCTTTCCCAACTCCCTTCGTGGTGAAAAACGGCTCAAAGAGGTGCGGGCGAATCTCCTCCGGGATGCCTGGTCCGTTATCGTGGATCTCCACGAGGAGTTGATGATCCTCCTGTCGCGTGCTGATTCGCACCTCCCCCTTTCCATTCACCGCATCGATCGCGTTATCGATGAGATTCGTCCACACTTGGTTCAGCTCAGTCCCATAGGCGGGAATCGGGGGAAGCGATCGATCATATTCTCGTATCAGCGTGACGCCTTTTAACTTATGGGACAGGATGGCGAGGGTGCTCTCAAGCCCTTCGTGGATGTCGATATCTTGAAGTGGTGCGCGACCTTCATACGAATAGGCCTTCACCGCATTGACCAAGTCGGCAATACGGCTGGTGCTCCGCTCAACCTGCTGAGTCAACTCCTGAAGCGACAGCGTCCCCGTAATCCATCCCAACACATCGCCAATGGCCTCTTGAGGAAACTGCTTGCCAATTCTGTCAAGCCAGCCTGGATCGATGCCGGCACTGACCAAGGTGCTGGAAAGTTTCCAGCCATCGGGGATGCGGTACCGTCCAAGCCAGGCGAGCAGCTCTTCTTCTCTGTCGTTCCGGGTAATTGGATCCAATGGCACCGTGGGCTGTGCGCGTGCGGCAATCTCGCGCTGGATCTGTGCGACAGCATCGGACTGAGCCGTCGAGAGCTGCTGTTTATTCAGGCGACAGGAGAGAGCAGGAAGCCCGCTTGCAACGGTGAGCAACTCGGCAGCCGCTCGGCGTGCCGCCGCAGCGGGATTGTTCAGTTCATGGGCCAGGCCGGCCGCCATAGTGCCGAGTGAGACCAGCTTCTCACGTCGCTGTGAAAACCCCTCCAGCCCTCGCAGCCGCGCCGCCATGGTCCTCAACACTTCCTTCGCCACAGACGGGCACATGCGCATCAGTGACCAGAACTGGTCCTTGGAATACCGTAAAAGCCGGCAGAGGGTGCGCGCCTGCCCGTCGACGAAATATGGCATATCCAACAGTAATGACACTTCACCAAAAAACTTTCCCGGCCCATGGACCGCCATCACGATTTCCTGACTGCCATAGGTCTTCGTGACGCGAATCTCTCCTTCGAGAATCACATAGAAAAAGACGCCGGGATCCCCTTCCTTGGCAATGAGCTCACCAGCTGGAACGACTATCTCTTCACCCTGTTCGAGGCAGCTAGTCTCTTCGGGGGAGAGATCGGCGAACAACGGAAGTTTTCGTAACTCATCTGTATTCATTGCGATGCGTTCCTCCCGACCCCCTTAAAAGCACCATGTTTGCCGAGGACGGAAATATCGTACTCTCCCCCACGAGACAAATCGACTCCGCTCGCCAACCGGATACCACGGAGCCTCATCGGCGCACCGCCTGCGACAACATACAGGACACCGGTTTTCTTCTCGATTCGAGCGCGGAATTGTCCAGAAAATTGGACATTAAATCGGGGTCCACATCTTCTGTGGATAAGTCTGTGCACAAAAGCTTTACAAATGCCGATTGCCCCTATCCCGATGCCTTTACGAACCAGATTGCCTCTTTTTTGGGCATTGAGCGGGCTAGGCTCCCCACCCCAATATCTTGTGGTTGACTTCTTTTACATTCTTCAAACCTACAATTAGTCATTACGATTCGAAAAACGTAGGATCAACAATAATTAACCTTGGGGCAAACTACGTAGCCCACGATTTTCTGTGATCCTGAAATGGAATTATCCACAGCCCTTCTAGGGACGGTGGGCGGTCTGGAGGCGGAAAATGGCAGCCTGGAAAGCTCAGTGAAGGCCCAGGCTAGGCCGGCTTGGAGCGAAGACGTCGCCGGTAGGCTAAGGCATCTCGGACCACACCGCTCAGGATGACAAATTTGGCTGGTTTATGCAGAAATGCAAAGGCGCCTTGTTTCTTGGCCTCCTTCTCTAACTCTTCAGCCTCGTACCCTGTGAACACCACGACGGGAGTCTGTGGTCGGAGTTCCTTGCACAGTTTGAGGAAGGACAGCCCGGTGATGCCGGGTAATTTGAAATCACACAAGATGAGATCGTAATCATGTTTACGGACGCTCAGGAGCCCCTGCTCCGCTGTGAACGCGACCACCACAACCAACTGAGGATCATACTTCCGAATCGTTTTCACGAGGAAGTAGGCGTACTCTTCACTATCGTCAATCACGAGGATGTGCGCAAACTGCTTTTCTGCCATTTCCATTTCGCCGACGGTACTATACATGCCCGTCGGGAATGCACTAGGGCTAACCCCAAGACATTTATCTTAGAGAATGGATCGATGGTTGGTCTGCCTCTTCATTCGCTTATACCGCCGAGCACCCGTTTTTAATCTAGACTCTTTCCTAGTGGCATGCGGCTCTGTCTGGCGGGACGATGAACATTAAATTGGGTCGCCCGCTTTCCAAAAGAGTCCCCTACACGCATCCCAGTGAGGTGTAGTTATGGCCGCCACTCAGAAATGCGCCCACCCTGTCTGCACCTGCCCGGTGATTGCGCATCAGAGTTATTGCAGCCCAAAATGCGCGACAGGCAGCCCGAGTCCTGCAGCAAAGTGCCCCTGTGAGCACCAAGGTTGCAAGGGACGATAATTTCTTCGGCCACCCTCCACCATGGCCAGTATGTCACTCTGTTTAGCGCCAATATTGAGCGGCCCCTGATTGATCTGGGATTGCGTACGTTGGATACTTTGGGTTGCGACAACGGCAAAGCAGGAGGGACATGCCATGAAGAAGCTTGATTCGCGGAACCGAGTGCGGCGACGGTCGATTGGTCGCAAGAAGCGATCCGGGACGCCAAAGACAGGGAACAACAATGCGGCGCTACTTCGCCGCCTGGATGACCTGTGCGAGCAGTTCGAGCTCGTGCTCCCGGAGGTGACGGCTCGGGTGGCTGCCCTCGAGCATCTTCTCCGTGAAAAAGAACTGGTGAGCAGAGCTGATTTGATCTCGGCGCGCGCGTTCGTGCGGCTTCAAGAGGCATAACGGACGGTGGCTTGCTCAGGCCGAGTGAGACCAGCACAGCGAAGACGGTGCCCTCTCCTGCTCCGGCACTTCGGCACGACCACACGAAAGGTATTGCGACGAGGACTGTCGGTCTCACTTGCTCGTCGAACGCGCACACACTAGTTGGGTTTATCCCGTCGCCAAGATCAATAGTACGGGGCTCCGGGTCGAACAAGTTCTGTTTGGCGAAGCTCGTCCAAGCGCGCAGTGCGAGACCGATCAGCCCTCATCGCGGAAGAGAGAACGAGCGAGCTCGGAAGGAGCATCTTGGGGGCCTAGGGATTATTCGAATGTAACCGAGGACTACCCCAGGTAGTGATGAGGAGCCCGCACGATCAGAATGCCTCCCCTGGTAGCTTGAAGAAAACCAACATCCGAGGGGCGAGGGGCTGCAAGACCACAGTGAAAGGAGGGGGTTATGCCATACCTCACAGTGGGAAAAGAAAACTCGGGCAACATCGAGCTCTACTATGAAGACCATGGCTCCGGTAAGCCGGTGGTGTTGATCCACGGCTATCCATTGAGCGGCGCATCGTGGGAGAAGCAGGTTCCGGCGCTGCTGGATGCTGGATACCGCGTCATCACATATGATCGCAGAGGGTTCGGTAATTCCAGCCACCCGACCGAGGGCTACAACTATGACACGTTTGCAGAAGACCTTCACAAGTTGATTGTCCACCTCAAGCTGGACGACTTCACGCTGGTGGGATTCTCGATGGGCGGCGGCGAAATCGCCCGCCACTTCGGGAACTACGGCTCCAACGGCGCGAGCCAGGCGGTGATCATCGGTGGCGTTCCGCCTTTCTTGCTGAAGGCTGAAGACAACCCCGAAGGGGTGGACGGCAGCGTGTTCGTGGGTATTAAGCAAGCAGTGGCGGCGGACCGGTACGCATTTTTTACGGAGTTCTTCAAGGACTTCTACAACACGGATCTGCTCCAAGGTAAGCGCGTTAGTGAGGAAGTCGTGCGCGCCAGCTGGAGCCTCGCTGCGAGCGCATCAGCCACGGCGAGCCTGGCATGTGTTGCGACCTGGCTCGAAGACTTCCGCCAAGATCTGGCGCGCATGGATGTGCCCACGCTCGTGATTCATGGTGACAACGATCGCATCGTCCCGATTGCGTCGTCGGGACTACGGACCGCCAAACTCATCAAAGGGTCTCGGCTGGTCGTGGTGAAAGGAGGCCCACACTGCATCACCTGGACGCACGCAGAGGAAGTCACTGCCGAGCTGTTGAGCTTCCTTGGCGAAAAAGGCACAGCGAAGCGCGAAGCCGCCTAGCCGATCGGAATCAGCGCACCGTTGATCTGGATGGCTTCGTCCGACGCCAGGAAAATCAATGTTTGGGCGATGGATTCCGGTCGGACCCATTTCGATGGGTCGGCAGTCGGCATGGCTTTTCTGTTTGCCGGTGTGTCGATGGTGGTTGGCAAGACTGCATTCACCGTGACACCTGAAGCGTCCAACTCTGTCGACAGGGTGCGGATCAAGGCGATCAGCCCTGCCTTCGAGACAACATACGCCGCTGCCCCGGGAAATGGTTCCAGTCCCGCCCGGGCGGCGACGTGGATAATGCGCCCCTGACGCCGTTTCAACATCTCGGGCAGCACGGCCTGTGAGAGCAGAAAGGCCGACGTGAGATTCATGGCCATCATCCGCTGCCAGAGCGACACATCGGTTTCCGCAACACGACCGGTGGCGAAGCCACCGACCAGATTGATCAGTGCATCAATGCGACCTGCTGAATAAATCACTTCATTGACGAGGCCCCGGACCTGTGTCTGGTCGGTGAAGTCAGCCTTGAGCGAAGTGACGCCGGAAAGTTGCACAGGATTGAGATCGCCTAAGAAGATTGAGGCACCCGTCGAGACGAACGCAGGAACGACAGTCTTCCCTAATGCGCCGGCTCCGCCGGTAATCAGAACGACTTTCCCTTTCATTCCCATGCTCACACCCCGCCCATTCAACTCCAACCCGAATGGATGTTTCCATAGCCCGCTTCAACTTGCACACTCTGGAGATCCCGAGCCATGGTCGCAATTTAATGCTTTCTCCAAGCTCGCTCGTCTCGTCCCCAGAAGGGATCCTTCGCGTTTCGCGAATATGGCCGAAGAAGCAAGGTGTCCGCAAGACAGCGCCGAGAAGGAAAGCTATTTGATGATCCTTCCAAGCTTGCTCGTCTCTCTCCCTAAGGGGTGGCCTGGATCAGTCCCAACGTGCGGTACTTGTTTCTTATCTTCCCATTTTTCGAGATGAGCACGAAGACAGTTGCCTAACCTGCGACTTGTACGTTGCGTGCACAGGGACTGTCCAGGCCACATTCCCCCTTCTATATTTTTGGAATGTGGAGCGTCTTACTGATCATCAGGCTGCCTGAGAGGACAAACATCAACACCAACGGATGCAGTTCCCACGGGCCAACCGTCCATGAGTCCCAGTAGAGATTCTCCGCCACTCGTCCCTGCCAGGCAGCAAAAGCGAGGATGGCCGTCAATACGATGGTCGTCGGAATGGGCGTGCCTTCGAAGTAGGCCACCTTGTCGCTGCCAGCCGAGAGGCGCTCGGCGGTCACGTTGTACCGGGCCAAACGACTGACACCGCAGCAGACGAAATAGATCAGGGCGAACCAGTCCCATCCACCCCGCAGGCCGGCGGCGAATCCGAGCACTGCAGGCGCGACGCCAAATGAAATGATGTCGGCCAGTGAATCGAGCTCGCGTCCGAGCGCCGAATGCTGATGGCGCAATCGGGCGACACGACCGTCGAGCCAATCGAAGAGGAGCGCCGCCGGACTCATTGCCGCAGCGGTGAAGAAATATTCCAATGACTGGCTCCCCATATAGAGCAGGCAGCACAAGACGGCGGCGAGGCCGCAGGCGGCATTGGCCAACGTCAACACGTCGGCCAGGTGAAACTCGCGGAGCATCGAGAAATGTCTGGGTGAAACGACCACGCCGGAAAATTACGCGGGATTCTTTGGAATGTCCAGGCAGGGTCAAGGAGGACAATGATCCTCGCCCCCACGCTCGCTGGAGCAGCAGTCCATCATCCTTACGACCCACACGCCTGTTGATTCTGTCTGGTTAAGAGTACAGAATTCTGCGGGGTTGAGGACCTCTGAGCGGCTAACTGCATCGGACGGCGGGATAAGTCACGAGTAGCCTGCCTATGATGCTATCAAGAGATCCAGACGCTCGGATAAGACTCCCACAACGCGATTCATCTATGGTGCGCAGCATGTCATCGCAATGGCGATGTGAAACCCAGTCGGATCGAGTTGACTCTCGATTCACCATCACTAGGAGGCCTCTCATGGTACCGTTCAGATTCTTGTTTGTGACGCTTGGTTTGTTTCTCTCCTGCACGTCGCTCGTCTCGGCGGAGCAATATGCTCTGTTGAACTATGAGAGCAAGCCGGATCAGCCGGTGCGGCGGGAAGGGATCGCCATCATGGACATCGATCCGGCGTCGCCGGACTTCGGAAAGATCTTAATGGAAATTCCGCTTCCGTCTGATCTCGTGGCGCATCATATCTTCTTCAATCGTGACAAGACGAAGGCGTACATCACGTCCTTGGGGAAAAGCATCCTGCACGTCGTGGATCTCACCAGGTTTCCCTACCGACTGCAGGCGATTGCCGTCCCGGACTGCCAGGTCGGCGAAGATGTTGTGGTGTCGGAAGACAACAAGACCTGGTTCCTCACCTGCATGGGTTCGAGCAATGTGATCATGGGCGATGCACAAACTGATAAGCCGATTAAAACGATCAGCGCGGCCCAGCCGGCGGAGGCCTTCATCCTCTATCCCCACGGGATTGCCATTCACAATGGCATCGATCGCATTCTGGTCACCAGCACTGTCAAGCCGGATATGTCGGAGCAGGGTGACACGGTGACAGTGCTGGAGGCCAAGACCGGGAAGGTCCTGTCGACGCACAAGGTAGGATCGAAGCCATCTCCTGCGAAATCCGCCCCCGTCGAAATCATGTTTTCGCCGAATTCGAATCCGCCGGTGGTGCACATCACCAATATGCTGGAAGGGACTCTGTGGGCGGGCGTCTGGGATCCGAAGACCAAGACCTTCTCGTTCAATCAGATTGACGACTTCGGACCACGGGAGCAGGCCATGCCGCTGGAAATGATGTATAACAAGAAGGGGGATCGGTTGTACGTCACCACAGCCAAGCCGGGATTCGTCAATCTCTATGACAACAGCAACCCTCGGCAGCCGAAGTTTCTCAAGACGATTTCGACGGCGGGGGGCGCACACCATACGGTGCTGTCACCGGATGAGCGGTATCTCTTCGTCCAGAACAGTTTCCTGAATCTGGAAGGGATGAGCGACGGGTCGATCACGGTGATCGATCTGAAGGACGACAAGGTGCTGGGCAGCATCGATACGTTGAAGTCAGCGGGATTCAACCCCAACTGCATCATGCCGCTGCCGAATCACTTCCAGAAACCCACGGCAGTGCGGGCGATGATGCATCACTGAAGTGGACTGAGTCACCGGTCTGTATGAGGCGAACGAAGACGTGAGGGGTGAACGCTTCGGAATGCGTGAGGCGCCTCCCCTCAATCTTCGTTGGTATCTAACGCGAAGAGAGCTTCGAGTTTCAGTCGTGGCGACGCCGCCGCGTCTTGCGCTCTCCTCCATTCCCACTTGAGCGTGTCACCGGCCTGGGAATGGATGTCACAGAGCGGCACGAGCTGTGTCTCCCGGGACGGATCCAGTAGGTTGTTCGTGACGGCGACCTCGTAGCTCTTGGTCGCCTTGTGCAGACAGCCATCCACCGTGCACATAACAGGCTTGTCCGAGGTCGGGATCGGCTGTGTACGCCCCGTGAACACCGTTTGAGCCTTCACTTCCAATTCCTTCATGATCGTTCCTTTACCATTCTCCAGGCCTTGAAGAATCGCTTCTCTGTTTTTTGCCGTATTCTAGGTGCGCGGAGCCTAGCCTGCAACTTGCGCGAAGGGCGCGCTGGAGCAGGTACGGTGCCGTCTTCATGTGTACCGTCTCCTGATCTGTAGGAAATCCTGGTGGACGGAAAGGCGATAGAGGCCGTCCGTCGTGCAGTGTGTGGCCAGATAGTCCTCCAGATCACGTCGGCCTGGCGGCTGGCTGATGGGAAGCAGATTGAGCATGAATTCGGCAATCGCATAGGCGCTAGCCGGCTCCCT
>Ga0114129_10007168_pt1 | contig 15868 bp, 15 predicted proteins | sample RhiMetdeltSRZDD1_FD_80071 | JGI IMG/M metagenome (GOLD analysis project Ga0114129, IMG submission 80071) | Populus rhizosphere microbial communities from Tennessee, USA - Rhizosphere MetaG P. deltoides SRZDD1 (version 2) (version 2) | ecosystem: Host-associated > Plants > Roots > Rhizosphere >... | reverse complement strand
CTTCGAACTGGTCATCTCTGAGGAGATCATCAACGAGCTGATTGCCGTTTTCGCCAAGCCGTACTTTCGCGACCGCATGAGCGATCAGCAGGCCGCTGAGAACGTCGCGCTGCTCCGAAGACGGACCGAAGGTTTGAGACTCAAGGCTCAGCCAACAGGCTGTCGACCTCCCGGTGGAGGACCGGGAGCTGCGTCTCGATGACGCTCCACACGATTCGATGGTTCACGCTGGCGTAACCGCGGATCAGGATGTTCCGAAAGGCGATGATGTCGCGATACTCGCTGATCCGCGCGGCAAGTGCCGCGTCAAGCTTGGCGAGTTGCGTCATGGCTTCGCCGATGATCTCAAACTGGCGTTCGACAGCCGAGCCAGCATCACGTCGGCCAGGTAGTCGTCGATGCTACGACCCGCCGTGAACTCCGCGATTCGCGCAGCCGCTTGCCGGATGCCGTAGAGGTACTTTCGAGCCTCACGCTGCAAAGATCAGCACCTTCGTTTCGTCAACTGCCTCGCGAAAGTACGGGTTCTCGATAGCCTCAGGCGACACCAGGTCTATGGGGCGCCCGAACAAGTCTTCGAGCCCGAACAGCAGGCCGAAATAGGCGTTCGCGTGCTCCCCGGGCGGCAGCGGCTCGAACTCGACCAGGAAGTCCACGTCGCTTTCTCCTGGACGAAAGCTGCCGGTCGCCGCCGAGCCGAACAGCTCCAGGCGGCGCACGTGGAACTGTCGACAGAGGCGCTCCAGCGCTTCTCGATGTCGGGCCACGTCAGGATGCATGACTCCCCCTCCTGAGTGTAGCCCATTCCCGAGCGCCGGCAGGACGAGGCGAGCGCTACACGGCTACCGCCCGAGCTGTGGCCTCGGCACGTTCGCCGAACGTCAGGTGCGGGGGGACGGGCGCTTCAGGCGGGCCAGGATCTCGTCGCGCAAGTTGGTGGGGGCACACTCGCGCTCGCAGTGGACTCGGACCAGGCGCTTCAGCTTCTCCTCGAAGCGGTAGACGTTGAGGCAGGGGGGGCAGCGATCCAGGTGGCCCTGGACCGTCTGGATCTCGCAGGTGGTCAACTCGCGATCGAGGAACTCTCCGAGCAGTTTGACCGTCTCCGCGCACCGAGCCTGAGCATCCGCGTTCATGACCTATTCCCCCCGGCAAACCCGGCGCTTCTTGCCTGATCCACCAGCGCTTTCTGCAACAGGCGCCGCCCCCGGAACAGGCGCGACATCACCGTCCCCTTCTTGACGTTCGTGATCTCGGCGATGTCGTTGTAGGAGAATCCCTCGACGTCGGCCAGCAGCACCGTGATCCGGTACTGCGGCGGCAGCGCCTCGATCGCCGTCTTGATGTCCTGCTCGGCGAACCGATCGAGCACCTGCGCCTCGACGCTCCCACCGCGCGAGGCCGCCTCGTTGTCGAGGTACCGGTACAACGAGAGCTCCTCCGAGTCGTCGAGCGAGTCGACACGCGGCTCGGACGAAGCCTTGCGGTACCGATTGATGTACGTGTTCGTCAAAATCTTGAACAGCCAGGCGCGCAGATTGGTGCCCGGCTCGAACCGATCCAGGAAACGAAACGCACGCAGCATCGTCTCCTGCACGAGATCTTCGGCGTCCTGCGGGTTGCGTGTCATCCGAAGGGCAGTCCGGTACAACGCGTCGAGGTGCTGCATCACCTCGCGCTCGAAGAACGACTCGCGCTCCTCGGTGGGGACGCCCGTGCGCGGTGGGCGGGGAGATTCAGAGAGCGTCATGACGCTCTGACTATACCCTTGTCCTGGCACGACGGTCACAACCGGCACGATACCCTCGTGGAGACCGGGCGGGTGTTCTGGGATCCCGCCCGTACGCTCCAGTAGGGGAAACCACCGGAAGGCGTCCTCGTATTCCCAATCTCAGTCCGCGCCGCCGGAGACGGACGCGAGCTTCTGGCGCGTGTCCTCGATGCGGGCCTGGGCCGTGTCCTCGAGATGCGTCAGCGTGACCGTGCCCAGCCGCTCCAGCAGCGCATCGAAATCCAGTCGTCGCAGGATGTGGACCTCGACGTTGGTCTGCGCGCGAACCGTCGTCGTACGCGGCACGCGCCGAATGAAGCTGATCTCGCCGACGTAGTCGCCCTCGTGCAGGAAGGCGACGATGCGCTCGTTCCCGTCCTCGTCGTTGACCACGATCTCGACGTCGCCCCGCCCGATGATGAACAGCTCGTCGCCGACGCTGCCCTGCCGGCAGAGGATCTCGCCAGGCGCCCGCTCGGCGTAGAGCAGCAGCCGCGCCGTCTCCTCCAGCACCTCCGGCGGCAGGCTGGAGAACGGCTCCAGCTTGCTCAGCCGCCGCACGGCCTGCCGCGCGCCGCTGACCGCCGCCTCGCCGAGCTCGTCCTTGATGAGCTGCACGTAGAGGCCGCCCTGCTCCAGCAGATCGTCGTGCTTGCCGCGCTGCACGATCTCGCCGGCGTCCAGCACAATGATCTCGTCGGCGTCCGTGACCGTCCCGAGCCGCTGCGCGATCTTGATCATCGTGCGCTCGCCGTCCGGGCCGCGTAGCCGCTGCTCGATCTCGCGCTGCTCCGCCGCGTCGAGCGCCGAGAACGCATCCTCCAGCAGCACCAGCGAGGCGTCCGTGCGCATGAGCGCTCTGGCGGCGGCGATCCGCTGGCGGTTCGGCGTGCTGACGGCCGTGTCCCGATCGCTGACGATCGTGTCGTAGGCTCCCGGCAGGCCGGTGATCCACTCGTGCAGTCCCGCGCCCTTCGCCGCGTCGATCACCTCGGCACCGCTGGCGTCAGGCCGGCCAACCAGGATGTTGTCGTAGAGGGTCAGGTTCAGGATGAACGTGTCCTGCGGAAGTACCACGATTTGCTGGCGCGCAGACTCGCGCGTCGCCTGGCCCAGGTCCACGCCGTCCCAGGTGATCGTTCCCTCGGTCGGATCGGCGACTCTCGGCAACAGCTGCATCAACGCCGCCTTGCCCGCGCCCGTCGGCCCGACGAACGCGATCTTCGAGCCGCGCCTGATCTCGACGTCAAGCCCCTTCAGGACGCTCTTTCCCTTCGTCGGCGCGTACCCAAGCCCCTCGAAGCGGATCGCCTCACGCAGCGGCCCGAGGGTCACGGCGTTCGGCGGGTCCGCCTCGGCCTTCCGGTTCAGCACCGCCGAGAACTTGTCGAGGCCGTCGGCGGAGAGCGTCAACGTCTGGAACGCGCCCGCGAACAGGCCGGCCGGTCCGTACAGGCGGAGCAAGAGGACGTAGAACGCCATCAGACCACCCGGCGTCAGCGCCTCGCCGTTCGACCAGATCACCACCAGGCCGCCCGCCACCAGCACGGCCACCTGAGCCCCGTTCGTGATCAGCACGCTGGCCCGCGCAAACGCCTGGGTGATCATCGCGTTCCGGATGTTCAGGTCTTTGTTGTTCGCCAGCTTCTCGCGGAACCGCTCCATCACGGACGGCTGCTGATTCCAGGTCTTGAGCAGCGTCTGGGCGTTCATGTTCTCAATGACCGACTGCTGGATCTCCTGGTTCCGACGCGCCGTCTCGCGCTGGTTGACGCGCAGCGTGGCACGCCCCTGCCGGTACGAGTAGGCGAAGATCGGAAGCCCGGCCAGCGCCACGATCGAGAGCAACGGGTTCAACGAGATCAGCGTGAAGCCGAACAGCAGCATCGCAACGCCGTTCGAGACCATCGGCACCATGCCCGCGGAGAACGCCGCCGCCACGTAGGCGATGTCGGTCTGGAAGCGCTGCACGACGTCGTTGGCTGGCGTGCGGGAATGGAAGGACAGCGGCAGCCGCTGAAGGTGCTCCAGGAAACGCATCCGCAGGTCGAAGACCACCCCCTGGCTCACGTTCGCCACCAGTGACGCCTGCTTCAGCCGCGCCAGCGAATTCACGATGAACATGAAGATCATCGCCCCGAGCAGCGCGAACAGCCAGAACGTCTCGGTGCCTGGCTGGATGGTCTCGCCTCTGGCGATCAGGCCGGGAATGGAGAACGGCATCGGCCGGTGCCCCAGCACGTTGTCGATCAGGAACTTCAACGCCTGCGGGATGAACAGGTCGAAGCTGAGCGCCAGGAAGATGGTGACCAGCACCCCGATCAGCGAGAGCGCGTACGGGCGATAGAACTCCATCGTGCCCGTGATCGCCGCCATCGCCTTGCCGCCGCCGGCCTGCGACGTCGCCTCGATCCGGCGGCTCCAGGCCTGGTCCAGCCCGGAGATCGGCCGGCCGTACGTGCGGCGCACGGCCTCGACATCGCCCTTGCGGGCGCTGGCCAGGAACCGGCGATACCGTTCGCCGCCGCGCCAGTCGATCAGGTACGTCACGAACGCCACCGCCGTCGTCGTCGCGACCGGCGAGCGATGCTCGTGGAACTGGCGCAGGACGGTCGGCAGCGGCCGGAGCTGCCCCTCCTCGCGGAGCTTCTGCACCCGGGCCGGCGCCTCGGCGTAGTAGGCGGCGCCGCCGCGCCCGGCCAGGTAGCCGGCCAGGCCTTCTTCCCAGAAGCGCCCCTCCGGCACGACCGGCCCCTGGGCGAGGTGAAGCACCAGCAGGGTCAGCTCGAACTCTGGATACGCGCCGGGCGACTCCGAGGTGATCACGGTTCGGATGGTGGCGTTCTCGAGATCGAGCTGGGTGGTCCCGCCCCCCGAACGGCCGTCCGCACCGATGTCGAGCACTTCACAGAGGTAGACGGAGATCGTGGGCAGGGACGCGCGCTGGACGTCCAGGAAGAGACAGACGTCGTCAAGCGCCTTCGAGTACCGCTCGACGACCATGTCGCAATGGTCGTACGCGTACGAGCCCTCGTGGCAGTAGACGGCGAGTGGCCCGGCTTCTCGCTTCGTCCAGAGATCCGTCATCACCATGGCGTCAGTCCCCGCGCTCCTCGCCCGGCCCGCGCCAGGACGATGTCTGCCCCCCGTCAAGTAGCCCGTCGACGGGCTCACTGTATCACCGTACCAGGAGGCGGTCAACGCACTGAGGTCAGTATCCGGAGGATGCTGGCACGCCGCTGTGCCGGCGATCACACGTTGAAGAGGATATTCAGGACGTCGCCGTCCTGAACCAGATACGCCTTCCCCTCTGACCGAAGCTGGCCGCGCTTGCGCGCCTCGGCGTACGTTTCGGCAGCCAGCAGCTGGTCCCAGTGGATCACCTCGGCACGAATGAAACCGCGCGCCAGGTCGCTGTGGATCGCGCCGGCCGCGTCAACGGCGGTGCTGTTGGCGCGAATCGTCCAGGCCCGGCACTCGTCCGCGCCGACCGTGAAGAAGGAGAGCAGCCGCGCCAGCCGGTACGAGATCTGGATCACCCGGGCCAGCCCGGACTCCGTGATCCCGTACATCTCCATGAACTCGGCGGCGTCTTCGGCCGGCAGCTCCGCCAGCTCCATCTCCAGCTTGCCGGCCAGGCTGACCGCCTCGGCGTGCGCCCCGAGCGTGCCGCTGACCTGCTCCACCAGCGCATCAGCGGCCGGTCCTGGCTCGTCCACGTTGAACAGCACCAGCAGCGGCTTCGCCGTCAGCAGGCCGTACCCGCGCAGCGAGCGCTCCTCGGCCGGCGCCAGCTCCAGCTCACGCAGCGGGCGCTCGGCGGCCAGCGCCGCCTGGAGCCGGCCGAACAGGTCCAGCTCCAGCTCCCGAGCCTGCCGCTCCTGAGGCGTGCCCTTGTTGAGCTTCGCCTCCTTCTGGACCCGGTCGAGCCGCTTCTCGACCACGTCCAGGTCGGCCAGGATCAGCTCGAGATGCAGCCCTTCGACGTCCTCCAGCGGCGTCGGGTCAGAGCCGTGGCTGGCGGCGCTCCCGAACGCCCGCACCACCTGGAGCAGGACGTCCACGTTCCGCAGGTGCGCCAGCAGCGAGCCAGCGCTCTCCTTGCCCGAGCCCCGCACGATCCCGGCGACGTCCACGTACTGGACCTCGGCTGGCGTGAACTTCTTCGGCTCGAACAGCGGCGCGAGCTGGTCCAGGCGTGGATCGGGCACCTTCACGACGGCCAGGTTCGGCTCCGCGCTCGGCGCGGAGTAGCCGCCGACTGCCGCGCGGGCGTGTGCCAGCGCGTTGAAGACCGTCGTCTTCCCCGAGCCCGGCAGCCCCATGATCCCGATCTGCACGCTCCTGCTCCCTCTTGACGCCGCGTCCCCGCGCTGGGGACAGCACGATCTCGTTGGTACGCTCTAACCGTACACGATGCCGCGCACGCCAAGGCCGAGGAGGCGCCCCATCCCAAGGCTGCGCCTCGCCAGCTTAGAACGCCGTCGGGCCTCCGCCGACGAACGTGCTCCAGTCCCCGCACTGATCCACGACGACCAGCGGCACATGGACCGGCTCGGCAGCGCGCTCCCTGGTGACGCCGATGGCGACGCTGGTCGGCATGCCCGGGAGCGTCACAACCAGGCCGGCCCGTCCGGACTGGCCCGCCACCGTCACGAGCGCGTTCTTGACCTCGCCGAAGCGCAGCTCCCGCAGCCCATTTCCCGCCCCGGTCACGGCGATCGTCGCCACCAGGCGTCCCGGTTCGCCGCGCGCGGTCGAGACGAGGATGCGCGGCCGTGGTGAGCACGGTGATAGTGTTGGGGTCGGCGTCGGAGTCAGCGTTGGCGTCGGGGACGGCGTGAGCGTCGTGACCAGGGCCAGCACCGTCGGGTACCAGACCGTTGCCAGCTTCCCGTAGCCGTTATGGGTCAGATGCACGCCATCGACCGCGAGGTGCGCCGCCTCGATCGCCGTATATGCGTCCACGTAGCTGACCTTGCTCCCCTTCGAGGCGACGATGCCCGGGATCTGGCTGTTGTACGCCTGAATCCTCCCCAGCGCCTCCAGATTGCTGACGCGCGGCAGCGACGAGACGACGATTGCCGCGTCCGGCACGGCAGTCCGGATCTGGTCGATCAGCGCGCTCAAGCGCGACGGCGCAGCGTTCACCTCATAGTTCTGGAGCATGTCGTTCGTGCCGATCATCAAGAGGACGATCTGAGGGCGGTACGCCTGGAGCCAGGGCGTCGCCGCTTCGGCGATCTGGTCGATCCGCCAGCCAGAGTGTCCTTCATGATGCTTGTCGCCAAGCGCCGGCACACCGTTGTGCCGTGACCCCACGAAGTCGAAGCTCTGATCCGCGAACGTCAGCATCGTCCAGAGGTCGATGCGGTAGCCGCCGTCAACGGTGAAGCCGTCCGTCAACGAGTCGCCGAGCGGCATGATCCGGATCGGCCCGCCAGCGGGCGGCTGCGATCCCATACCTACGGTGAAAAAGCTGGCGCCGTCGTTCCAATGCCGATTCTGGCCCCAGTTGGAGTCGAATACGCCGATCTTCACCGTGTAGCCGCCAGTTGCCGCTCCGGCCGGGGCGCTCCAGGTCACCGGAAACGTCCGCTCCACGTCGGCCATGAGCATCTCGTTGTCGAAGACGAACTGCTGGAGTGGCGCGACGCCGGTCGGGCTGTAGATCTCGACGTCCACCAGCATGGTCCGATTGGTGGCGCTGGTCACCCGCGCCGTGATGACGACCGAGCCGCCCGGCGAGATGTTCGCCACCGAGACCGTTCCCGAGGTCGTAAAGCCGCCCTGGACCATCGTCGCGGCGATCGCCGGGCCGCCCGGGGGGAGCGGAACCGCAAGCACGACGAGCAGCATCAACACGATGACCACCCGCGCCAGGACGTCCCGCGCCGGTATCGATGCAGCCCCAGACCAGCCCGCCACCGCCCCCTCGTACGCGACCCTGTGAGCCCCGCCACGACCTCCCAAGGCCGCGCCGCGGCAACTCTGCGTTGCAAGACTCTTGCGACATGGTAGCGTGTCGCGGCCGTGAACGCCAGGCACGCAGCGCCGCGACAGCACCATCCAGCGGCTAAACACAAAGGCGCTGCTCCCGCTCTGGGAGCAGCGCCCTTGTGTGTCGTGGCCGCTGAGGACCGGAGGCCGGCCCTCAGCTGGTCGAAGGCGAGCGCGTCTTACTCGTCGCTGCTGCTCAGGAACCCAAAGATCCGAAGGATCGCCAGGAACAGGTTGAAGATGCTCAGGTAGATGCCGACGGCCAGCATGATCGGGTCGTCAAGGCCCGCCTGCGCGTTCTTCAACCGCTGCATGTCGTACATCACGAAGCCCGAGAACAGGACCGCCGTGACAACGGACAGCAAGAACCCGAAGATCCCCATCGGCACGCCAAACAGGCTCAGCACCATCATCACCAGCCCGGCCAGCAGCACCGCTAGCAGGCCCGCCATCAGGTAGGCGCCCATGCCGCTCAGGTCACGCTTGGTGGTCCAGGCGTAGGCGCTCAGCACCAGCACCAGGCCAGCGGTCGTCGTCGCGGCGTTCACCACGACCATGCCCATACCACGCGCCAGGTAGCTGTCGATGATGAGGCCGAGCGTCATGCCCTCAAAGACGCTGAACAGGTAGAAGACGCCGAGCGCGACGCCTGACGACATCTTGGTGCGGGCAAAGCTGAGCGCCAGCACCGTGGCGAGCGCTCCGACGATGCCGATGATCATGCCGGCCGGGCCAAGTGCCCTGCCGACGAGGTAGCCGCCTGCCGTGAACAGCAGCGAGAACGCCAGCAGGCCCATCACCTGCCCGACGATCGTGCCGCGTTGGGCCTGGGTCATCCCCTGCCCATACGTCCAATCCATCTGGTTCATGCGATCGAAGCTCATCGTCGATGCCTCCGACTCTCTCCTTGGGTGGTATGCACTGAAAACGCCGAAAATGACGAGTCCTACTCGGAGTATAGTGCGGCCCCGTCACCCCGTCCTTGATTCGCGAGGGTGCTTCATCAAACCCTAACTCACACCCTGTCAGCCGTGACGTGCGCCGGCCAGGGACGGCTCCGTCGGCTGCGCGTACGGCGACGGCACGATCCACCGGGGGAGCTCCCGCACCAGCTCCCGTGGGCCGTCCACGTCGATCAGCCTGGCGCCGATCGCCTCGCGAAGATCCCGCCGGCCGAGCATCGTGTCGGCGAGCATCCGCGCGCCGGTGCTCACGTAGAGATCGACCTCGAAGCCCTCGTCTCGAAGGCAGAGATCGACGCTCGGACGATGCAGGATCAGCCACCAGAGGCGATGCCGCCCCTCACGAAACTCGAACCGGACCACCACCCGACGCTCCGGCAGGGCATCGACGTCAATCATCCGGTGGAGGAACCACATCAGCACCGCCGGGTCGAAATCCTCCTCCCGGAGCTGCTCGAAGGTCCACCGGTGTCCCCAGCCGCCCAGCGCCTCGACGACCGGCCGCAGCGCCTCGCCGGCCGGCGTCAGGTGGTACTCAGACCCGCGTCCGTCCGGCGTGCGGCGCGCCTCGATCACACCGTCTCGCTCCAGCGACCTCAGGCGCTGTGCCAGCAAACTCTGCGAGATCAACGGGATCCCGCGCCGCAGCTCTCCGAAGCGGTGGCTCCCGTCCAGCAGCTCGCGCAGGATCAACGGGGTCCAACGTTCGGCGAACACTTCGGCCCCTTTGGCGATCGGACAGAACTGGCTGTATCCGCGCATCGTGCGCCTCCAGGCAGCATTCTCAAACGCGTGCGATTTCTGCACCGTAGAGCCATCGTCGGCCAGAGTCGATGCGCCTGGCAACTTCAGATCTTGCACTGGCGTCGGGATCACCGTAGCCGTACGCTTGGTTGGAGAGACGGCTTCGCTGCGCGGACGTACCGAAGGAGGCGCCACCATGAGCGCGGGTGAAACCGGTCAGGTCACACGAAGTGCGGCCGAGGTGTACGAGGATTTTTTCGTGCCGGCCCTCTTCCAGCAATGGGCCGACCGCATGATTCAGGCTGCCCAGGTTCAGGCGGGCCAGCGCGTCCTCGACGTCGCCTGCGGCACCGGCGTTTTCGCGCGGGCCGCATCGAACCGCGTCGGAGCGGCCGGATCCGTGATCGGCGTGGACGTCAACGAGGGGATGCTGGCGGTCGCCCGACGCGTTGCGCCCGAGATCGAGTGGCACGCCGTGCGTGCCGAAGCGTTGCCGTTCGAGGATGCCACCTTTGACGTAGTCGGCTGCCAGTTTGGCCTGATGTTCTTCGAGGACCGGCCGGCGGCCCTGCGCGAGATGGTTCGCGTCCTGTGTCCAGGAAGACACCTGGCCGTCGCCGTCTGGGACCGGCTGGAGGCGTCGCCCGGTTACGCGGCGATGGTCGAGTTGCTCCGGCGCCTCTTCGGCGAGCAGGTCGCGGCGGCGCTCGACGCGCCGTTCGTGCTGGGCGACCGGGACTTGCTCCAGTCGGTCTTCGAGGCCGCCGGTATCGTGGACGCGGAGATCAGGACCGAGGTTGGCACGGCCCGCTTCCCGTCGCTCGCATCCTGGATCTACACCGACATCCGCGGCTGGACGCTCGCGGAGATGCTGGACGACGACCAGCTTGCGCGGCTCCAGCACGAGGCCGAAACCGAGCTCCGGCCGTTCGTGACCGACCGTGGCACGGTGGAGTTCGCGATGCCCGCGCACATCGTGACGGCGCCGGCGCGCTGACGCCTGCTAGCTGGCGTGTTACGGATCGGGCGTGCAGGCCGGCCCGGCCTGCACGCCGCGCTCGAGCTCGAACACCAGCTCCTCGCCGTCCTCGTCGTCCCACCGCGAGCCGGTCTGCACGAACCCCATCTTCCGCACCAGCCCGAGCGACGCCTCGTTCCACGGCCCGACCGACGCCACGAACTGGCGGATACCGTGCTCGCGGCTCGCCCAACCGAACAGCGCCTCGACGGCTTCGAGCGCGTACCCCTGCCGCCGATACTCCGGCCAGATCGAGTACCCGACCTCGACCTTCCTCTCCGGTCCGGGCGGATCGTGAAAATTGATGTGCCCGACCATCCTGCGTTCCGGCTCGCGCAGGACAATCGCGCGCAGCAGCCACGGCTGAGCAGCCGGGTTCACGGTCAGCTCGTCCAGTCGCCTCCGCACGGTGCGCGCCCGGTCGCCCGGCCAGTCAGGCGGCAGCCCGGCGCCGATCATCGCCTCAGCCTCTGCGTGCCGCCCTTCCAGCGAGGCCCGCAGGAACGCCGGTGACATCGACACCAGCTCCAGCCGCGCCGACCGAATGCTTGGGACGTCCATCACGTACCCCACGACTGTCCAGCGTAAGCACCCCAGATCCTCCACGCTACCGGGGGTAGTTCAGGACCGGAAAAGCGGACCGCTAGCGAGGGTAGAGGTTGTAGCCGCGGCGGCCGGTGTTGCGGACCCGGAAGAAGTGCCCGCCGCCGGTCGTGACGAAGAGCGTGCCGAGATCGGCTCCCCCGAAGGTGCAGTTGGTCGGCCGGTCAACCGGAACCGGGTGGGTCTCGATCACCCGACCGTTGGAGGCGAAGACGTAGATCATCGGCCCGGGGCCGGCCTCGTCCCAGCCGGCGCAGGCGACGATGTTGCCGTCGCTGTCGAGGCACATCCCGTCAACACCACGCTGCACGCCGCGGTGGTCGTTGCCGAAGGTGTGCAATGTGACGCACGCGCCGAGGGTGCCGTCGTCCTGAATTGGATAGGCCCGCAGCTCGCGGGTGCCGTCGTAGTCGCTCTGGGCGACGTAGAGGTTCTTCTCGTCCTTCGAAAGCAGGACCCCGTTGGGCGAGGTGGTGTCGAAGGTCATCCGCTCGAGCTTCCAGCCACCGTCGGCCTGAGGGGTGTGGCGCAGCACCGAGGCGTGGTCGAGCTGGCGCTCACCGTCTGGCCGGCCGCGGCCAAACGGATCGCTGAAGTAGATCCGCCCCTGGCTGTCGATCGCCAGGTCGTTCGGCCGGTTGTGGCGCTTGCCGTCGAGCTCGTTCGGCAGCGGGGTCTGGCTGCCGTCCGGCTCGAAGCGGACGATCCGGAAGTCGCCTGACTGGCAGCCGTAGAGGCGGCCCTGAGCGTCGAACATCAGGCCGTTGGTGTTCTTGGTGTCGGTCCGGTGGACCGAGACCTCGCCCCTGGCCGGATCGTAACGCATGATCCGACTCTCCGGGATGTGGGTGAACAACAGCGCCTGGCCGTCCCAGGCCGGTCCCTCAGCGGTGCCGCCAAACGGGCCCGCCAGCAGCTCGAAATCCCAGGCCATCCCGTTCCTCCCCACCTTGTCGCTTGCACAGACCGCCCGGCGGCGCCGGGCCGGCCGGACATCCTGGCGGCGCCGTGCGGCCGTCCGCACAGCACGGGCCGGGTCATGACTCGGGCACGGGCCAACACGGTGTCCCGACACCCCTGGCACAGACATCAGCGCTCTGTCCCCATTTGGCCACGGAGGATTGTCGTCGCCTCCGCGTCTACACGGAGCGTGGCCGGATCGATGACCACGCCGTACTCCGAGCGCGCCGCCTCCATGGAGACTTTCTCGTCCGCGACGTCCTCCGCAACCAGCTCCGGGGCACGCTCCAGCGGGTCGCCGTAGCCGCCGGCGCCGGCCAGCGTGTGGCGCAGCACGTCGCCGCGATGCAGGATGCGCGCGGCCTTCGACGGCGGCACCTCCGGCTCGCCGTCGATGATGACCACGTTCGACGACGGCGTCCCCGGCTTGCCGCCCTCCAGTCCCCAGGGCAAGAATTTCTGTCGATCCGTCCTGAGCTGAAGGACGCCCTCGCGCTCCAGGAACCGGTACTGCCGGACCATCCCGAGCCCGCCCCGGTACTTCCCGGGACCGCCCGTATCCGGCACGAACGCGTACTCCTCGATCCGCAGCGGGTGATCGCCCTCCAGGTACTCGATCGGATTGTTCGAGAAGTTAGCGCTGATGCTCGAACAGGCGTCGATGCCGTCCTTGTCCGGCCTGCCCCCCCACGAGGCGTGCAGGAACTCCAGGAACACGAACGGCCGGTCGTCGTCGTACCAGCCGGCGATCGTGATGCCGGTGTCGCCGCCGGACTCGCAGGCCGGCACCCGGCCGGGCGCGACCTTCGCCAGCGCCCCCAGAATCGCGTTCGTCAGCCGAAAGCCCGTCAGTCCCCGTGCCGCCACCGGCGCCGGCAGGTCCGGGTTGATGACGCTCCGGCTGGGGATCGTGAACGAGATCGGCCGAAAGTAGCCGCCGTTGTTCGGGATGCCGGCGTGCATCATTGCCCGAACGCAGGCGTACGCCGCCGACTTCGCAAACGAGCCCGTCGCGTTGATCGCGCCGCGCACCTGAGGCGACGTCCCCGTGAAGTCGACGTGCAGGCTGTCGCCGGCCACGGTGACCGTGCAGGCGATCGGGATCGGGCCGGGGTCCATCCCGTCGTCGTCGATGTAGTCCGTGAACGCGTAGCGGCCGTCCGGCCACTGCGCGATCTCCGCCCTCGCCAGCCGCTCCGTGTACGCCATCAGGTCGACCAGCGCCGTCAGCAACGGCTCCTTCCCCCAGCGCTCGACCAGCTCGACGAAGCCTCGTTCGCCGATGTGGATCGCCGAGAGCTGCGCTCGCAGGTCGCCGAGCAGGTTCTCCGGCACCCGAACGTTCTTGGCGATGACCTCGAACAGCGCCTGGTTCGGCCGGCCGGCGTCGTACAGCTTGATCGGCGGCAGCCTCAATCCCTCCTGGTAGATCTCGGTCGAGTCGGAGGCGTTCCCGCCCGCCACCCGCCCGCCAATGTCTGTGTGGTGGGCGATGGTGGCGCAGTACGCGACGTGCTCGCCATCCAGGAAGAGCGGTTTGATCAGGAAGATGTCTGGCAGGTGGGTGCCGCCTTCGTACGGGTCGTTCAGGATCACCACGTCGCCCGGCTCGAATGTGCCGCCGAACTTGGCGATCACCGTCTCCATCGCGTCCGGGATCGAGCCGAGCTGCATCGGCAGCGTGAACCCCTGCGCCAGCAGCTCGCCGTCCAGCGAGCAGTAGGCGCTGGAGAGATCGTTCGAGGACTTCAGGTTGCTTGAGTACGCCGTGCGCATCATCGTCAGCGCCATCTCGTCGACGACCGACTCGACAGCGTTCTTGACCAGCTCCAGGGTGACCGGATCGGTCGCCATCAACGAAATTCCCTTACGGGGCGGGCGCAATTCATTGCGCCCGCCCGGGGGTAACGCTCGTCGCCATCGGCAGGCTCGGGTCCGCCGTCCACTCGGCCAGCGAGCCGTCGTAGATCGCCACGTTCGGCGCCCCGAGCAGCGCCAGCACGAACGCCCCGCCGCTCGCCGCGATCCCGGCCCGACAGTACGTGATCACCCGCTCGCTGTCGAGCGCCCCGACCTCCTCGAACTGCCGCCGAAGCTCCTCGGCCGGCAGGTACGCGTGGGTGACCGGATCGACCAGGCCGACGATCGGCACGTTGACGCTGCCGGCGATGTGTCCCGACCGCTCGAAGGTGGTTGAGGCGCCGGCGTGAACGTCGCGCGGCAAGGTGTTCACCAGCGACGTCCCCCTCGCCCCGATCGAGGCCAGCACCTCCTCCTTCTGCGCGATCAGCTCCGGCCGGTACCTCGCCGTGAAGGTGGCCGGCGGGTACGAGGACGGCTCCGTCGACACAGGTCGCCCTTCCAGCGTCCACTTGTGCCAGCCCCCGTTCAGGACCGCCGCGTTGTCGAACCCGAACACCTTGAGCATCCACCAGACTCGAGCTGACCACATCATCGGCCAGCTCTCGCGGCTGCCGTCGTAGAGCACCACCCGCGTGCCCTCGCCGACGCCGTAGCGGGACATCGCCTCGGCGAACTGTTCGGCCGGCGGCAGCATCGAGGGCAGCTTGCTCTCCCGATCGGTCAGATCCTCCACGAAATCGCAGAAGACGCTGGTCGGGATGTGCCCCTGCTCGTAGATGCCGCGCCCGCTCGCCAGCCGGGTCACGCCGTCAGGCCCGGTGTTGCGGTCGATGGTGCAGTCCAACACCCTGAGATCGGGCTCGCCCAGGTGCGCCGCGAGCCACTCCGTCTCGACCAGATAGTTGGGATTGGCGAAGGTCATCGGATGCACCTCTCCGTCTGCCGGATGTCTCGTCGGCGCATTCTACTATCCCACCACGTGACAAAGAGTCACGGCTGGCGTTCGATCGGTTCGAGCCGTGGCTTCGGGCGAGCGCGTGTGAGCAATGGGTGTGGTGCCTTCGTGATCTCGAAGCATTTCGACGTGCAGTACAGTGCTACGACGTGATGCGGGAGATGAAGCGCTTCGACTCATGAGTACAGAGCCGCCTCGGGCCTTCTTCCGGCTGCTCCAAACGGACGCGTTGACTCGCCAGGGCTTCATGTCACATGAGGCGCTTGGCACCCCGCCTCGGCGCCCGCTCTCGCGACGTGAACAGGATCTCTGGCGCGGGGTCTCAGTCCACGATTCGTTCGAGGCTTCCTGCGCTAAAGGGCACGGTGTCGCCGTGGTTGGGTCAGTACGTGGCCGAGATTCGCATTCCTGACGATGTCGTGGTTCGCATCGAGCAGACCGGCCGCGACCACTCCCACTACACCATCTGGGCCGAGGCTGACGATCTTCTTTCCTGGGTAGTATCCGTAACACCCATTCAACCGGTACACTGACGATATGAGCGAAGCAGCGATTGCTGGCTACGAACTGTGGGACACTGCGTCCCGCAATCTGTTAGACGACTTCGACACGGAAGCCGAAGCGCTCAAAGCTGTTCGCGATCTCATCGCACTGAACGGACCGGGCTGTACGGACGCCGTTGCACTAACCCGCGTTCACGCCGACGGCCGAATGTCAACCCTGGCGATGGGCGTGGATCTGGCGAGGCGCGCGCAGGCCGCCAGGTCGGAACGTGGGCAGCTCCCAGTCTGACCCTTACCCTTCGGCGGCCAGGCGGATGTTCGCGTACTGATCCAGGTAGGCGCTCCAGCCCGGCGGCACGATCGTCGTCGCGTCGTACTCCTCCACGATCAGCGGCCCGGACCGGGGTGTCTGGTCGAGGTCGCCACGGTCGAGTACCGGGGTGTCAAGGGTGCCGTGCTCGATGCCGAAGTAGGCCGATCGGCTGGCCG